>ERZ1106929.209-NODE-209-length-69174-cov-6.594612_pt1 | contig 69174 bp, 69 predicted proteins | sample MGYA00403662_ERZ1106929 | MGnify/ENA primary metagenome ERZ1106929 (study PRJEB35170, sample SAMEA104062442) | human gut metagenome | biome: human gut; feature: human-associated habitat; material: faeces | place: Denmark | collected 2013-02-20 ... | reverse complement strand
GTCCCGATTTTCCGCCCGGTCCGTTCCGCTCCATATTCCCGTATGGGTCACGGTTTGGGTCAGAGAAGAACGGCAAAAGCAAACCGCTCCAAAGAGTTCTCAAAAATGAAAAAACCGTGCAAATCACATGGATTTGCACGGCTGTGGTGGAGACTACAGAACTCGAATCTGTGACCTCTTGCGTGTGAATATCTGTCAGGCCAAAAAGTGGCGTAATATACCGTCTTTTGGCTCTTTTTAGTGCTTTTATTTACGAAGAATGCTCTTGGTGTATCCTTACCTCTCCGTTAGTTTCGCCCCGATTTTTTCTATCCTGGGTCAGAATATGGGTCAGGTTGGGAGGCCAGAAACTATCTGTGCCTTAGTTCTTTTAAGCGTCTTTTTCAAATTCTTGATGCAATTCATTCAAAAAAACCTGCTGAATAGCAGAATTTTTATTGCGATGCCAAATGGCATAGATACTCGTGGACAGGCGCTCGTCTGGCAATGTGTAGATATGACCTCCCGCAAGAGCCGCAATTTCTCGGTATGTTTCTGGCAGTAGCGCAGCCCCGCCACCGGACGCCATTCTTACTAGTACCTCTCCCCAGTGAGCAAGAGGAATTAGTCTGGAAAAGGTCTTAAATCCAGCGGTGAGATCAATGGCCAGCCGCTTTGCTGCCGGGTCATTGATGTACATGATGGAATCAACCTGTTCCAAATCCTCCTGCAAAGAGCCAGTGAGATAGTGCGTTTTTGCATATGCATCAGGAATCACCAGAAGATAGCGCTTACGGAAGAGTTCCATGCTTCCCAAACCAGGGCCAAGAGTTGTTGGAATTTCTACATTGTTGATCTCTACCAGAGAAATATCTGTCTTCCTTTGTGTAAGGTTGACTCGCAGTTCAGTGAAGTCTAGAAATTGATATTGAACATTCCAATCTTGGTATTCGTTTGTAAAATGATTTTTCGTCAAGATTAGCGCTCGATAAAACTGGTCCCACCGTTCCGAGCGAAGCAGATTATCAATTCCAACAGAGATTGTCTGTATAGATCGAACATGCCCTCCCACAAAGCGAAGCGCCTCTTCTTCTTTTTTTAATATCTCATTGGCATAGGGCAAAAAATCTCGGCCAAATTCAGATAATGTCACTTTGTTGTGCTCTCGGATAAACAAAATATTTTGCAATTCCGACTCCAGGGTCGAGATATATTTCGTTACGGACGACGGAGAGATATAAAGTTCCTCCGCCACCTTTTGGAAGCTTTTACTGGTTGCCATCGAAAAAATCCGTAGTTGAAGCAGGGTCACCATCATCACGCTCTTTCATTCTTATATCACTGTATTGTAGCGATTTTATCATATGGCAATTGCAATTTCCATATCGAAAATTGATTTTCTCCCCTTTAGATTGTACAATTTAGACAGCAACAGCGCTGTCATAGAACAAGTACAGCAAAGCATGGACCACTTTGCTGATCAGAACTAACCATGATTGCGAGAAAGGGGAGAACAAACAATGAATCAATCAATCAAAGATAAGCTCAGTCTTTTTAACCCAGCATTTATCCTTTCCCTCATTGTTCTAATTATTATTTCAACCGCAAATACCATGATCGGTGGATACCGCGCCGTTTACGTTACTCAGGAGTTAGGGGCGACCGCCACAGCCGCAGGCGTTGTGGGCATGTGGTGGACTTATGGCTCCATGGTGGTAAGATTATTTGTCGGTCGATTTTCTTCGAAATGGGGCGATCAGAAGCTGCTGGTCATCGGCAGTATCGGTTATGGCCTGACGCTGGCCGCTGCAGCGCTGACGACCGATGTGACAAACTTCACAATCGTCATCGTTCTTCAGGCAATCTGTCACCCATTCTGCTACATCACCAGCAACAGCCTGCTATCGAAAGCCATTCCCAAGGGCCAGGAGGGGACTGGAACCTATCTGTTTGTCGGCATTCCCTCAGCCATTTGCAGCGCTGCAGGCCCTTGGATTGCCAATGCCTGTATCAAAGCCGCCGGATTTGACCTTCTGTTCATCTGCGCCGGTCTGATGATGGCCGTCTGTGTTCTTCTCTCTATTGGGCTGATCATCTATTCCAGAAAGCACTTTGGGGCTATTAACTCCACAGATTCCGAGTCCCCCCCTCAACTGGGCCAACCAGTTTCCGAGCCTCGGAAAGCCAAACAGCATAGGGGAATCCGCGGCTTTATTGAAGGATTTATCGAAGTGCGTGCGTTGGGCCCGTGCTTCCTCCAGATTCTCGGGAATCTGGCTGAAATGGCAGTCATGATGTACGGTATGATGTACGCAACAGAATTGGGCATCCCGGAGTGTGGCGCAATCATGTTTACAGCGGTTTCTATCTCGCAACTGGTTGTGACGTTCCTGCTGGGCTCTGTGATGGACCGGTTCGGTATGATTTCTGTCCTGCTCCCCGGTGCGGCAATGGGTATCGCGGCATACATGGTATTTCTGTTTGGCGGGACCTCGTATGCCATCTGGGTAATCGCAGGCGTTCTCTATGGTGTGGCGGCTGGCTGCATGCGGCCCACCTTTAACGCCGGCATGATCAAGATGGTTTCCAAAGACCGTCTGAATGTGGCTACCTCGAATTTTGCGTTGGCTACTTCCATTGGCGGCGGCATTGCAGGCGTTGTCATTGGTGCCTTCATTGATAACACTGGATACAACGGCGTGTGGATTTTCTCCAGCATCATGTACGCAGTCGTCTTCTTGATGTCCTTTGTTATTTTCAGAAAGTACATGTTTTCCAAGAAAAGCACCGCAGATTCATGATGGAGGAAATTACAACATGAAAAATCATTATTACAACCTTCTCTCACCGCTGAAAATCAACGACTCGGTGGTCTTGAAAAATCGAATGCTCTCCTCTTCGTCTGTCCTACACTTTTTGCAGGGGCCTGAACAATACCCGACTGACGCGATGATCACGCATCTGGCCAACCGGGCCAAAAGCGGCGCAGCCATGGTCACTTGCCGTGGCGTTTCTCCCCGGGTCGGGAAAAAGCGTGTCTCTGCCGGCAAGGACATACCCCATATGTTCGACTTCGACCTATACGATCCAAAATGTCAAAACTACATCTCCCACCTGGCCGATGCCATTCATTTCTATGGCTCAAAAGCCTGTATGAACTTGGGCTGCCGACAGTTCGACGGGTATGACGTATCAGGGGGCCTGCCACTCAGAGGGCCTAACGTGGAGGATATCTTGAACTCCAATGCCGAGACGAGTAAAGAATTGACCCAAGCGATGCTTGATGAGATCATCGACAGCTTTGTGGAACAGGCCGTTCTTCTGAAATCACTGGGTTTTGACGCCTGCACCCTCCACATGGCATACCGATTCCAGACACCAGGCCGGTTCCTGTCTGCCATCACAAACCGCCGGACAGACCAATATGGCGGCGGAATCGAAAATCGGGCGAAATTCCCACTGGAAATTTGCCGTAAAATCAAGAAGGCCTGCGGACAAAACTTTGTGGTTGAGGCCTTGGTCAGCGCAGAGGAAGACGGCGGCAACACCCTGGAGGACATCATTACATTCGCAAAATTGGCGGAAGGCTACATTGACATCTTGCAGCTGCGGGCAGGGGAAGTGGATATTTCTCACCCCACTGGGTTTGAACTGCAAGCTGAACCCTTCGTCCACTATGCCGAGGCGCTGAAAGATTCCGGGACCTCTGTTTTGATTGAAACCATTGGTGGATATCAAAATCTGGACAAAATGGAACAGGTAATTGCGACCGGTAAGGCAGATTTAATCGGTATGGCGCGCAGCTGGATCAGCAATACCAATTTCGGCAGCTTTGCCTATGAGGGATGTCCTGAAGATGTGACTCCCTGTATCCGCTGCAACAAATGTCATGTTGTCAATCTGGATGGTCCGTGGAACAGCATTTGCTCCGTCAACCCTGTGGTCGGTCTGGAGCACAAGATAGATCAGATGATCGTCCCTCCCTCCGGCCACAAAAAAATCGCCATCGTCGGTGGCGGCCCTGCGGGAATGAAGGCGGCTATCATCTCGGCGGACCGCGGTTATGACGTGACGCTGTTCGAGCAAAGTGACGCACTGGGCGGGCTGTTAAAGCACTCCGACTATGCTGACTTTAAGTGGCCGCTGCGCAATTTCAAAGACTATTTGATTCGCCAGGTCAATAAGCGCAGCGCAATCAACGTCCACCTCAACACAAAGGCGACCCCGGAATTGTTGAAGCAGAATGACTATGACGCTGTGCTGGTTGGCATCGGATCTTCACCGCTGTTCCCCCCAATCAAGGGTCTGGCACAAAGCCATGCGGTTCCGGCAGTCGATGTTTACGGACGCGAAAAACAGATTGGACAGCATGTTATAATCATCGGAGGCGGAGAAATTGGCATGGAGACAGCTATCTATCTCGCCGAGTATGGTCATGATGTTACTGTGATCGAAATGCGTGATGTCCTTGCAGCGGATGCCTCTCCCCTTCATTATCGCTCTATGTTCCAAGATGCCTGGGAGAAGCTTCCGAACATTACGACAATCACAAACGCAAAGTGTACATGCGTTGCACCAGACGAGATTGTATACGTTGACAACGAGGGCGCAGAACACAGGCAGAAAGCTGAAAGCATTGTTCTTGCTGCTGGGATGCGGGCCAACACAGATGAGGCTTTAACATTCTATGGCACTGGAGGCAAATTCTTTATGATGGGAGATTGCAGCCATGTCGGCAGCCTTCAGACAACACTTCGCAGCGCATTTTCCATTGCATCCATCATTTGAGTCTTATGCCTCATACCCGGCGGTGTGCCACCGCCGGGTATATAGGGTTTCATAAATATTTCATATGCTGACCTTGAGAGGAGTGATTTATTTGACAAGCGTTGCAGTATCTGGCGCTGTGGTATTGATTTCTTTGATTCTGTTCTTTATCCTCTGCTACAAAGGTGTCGGTCCAATTCCAGTGGCGATTGTGCTGTCGCTTTTTGTGTCCTTAACTATCGAAGGCGGAATTACCCAGGGCATCTGGAATTATTTTGCCAGTGGGATGGGTAATATGGCCGGTGGTCTATGCTTCACTTTTATTACGGGTTCTATTTTTGGCGGCCTGATGACCGCTTCAGGCGCATCGGAGTGCATCGGTCGGACCTTGATTCAAAAATTCGGCCCTAAATTCGGGCCATATTCTCTGATTATATTTGTTATGTGTCTATCCTATGTGGGAGTTGGAAGCTTTGTCTTTTTGGGGGCGATTCTTGCCTTTTCTCTGATGAAAGCGTCTAATTTACCCAGACAAATCGCCTGTGTGGCAATTGTCGGCGCCGGCTATTTGGCGGCATATTATCTCCCGGGAACAACAGGCAGCACGAACCTTCTCTTAACCGCCGCATTTGGGACAAACACTTACGCCGGAACAAGCATTGGAATTGTCGCTTGCCTTTTGGGCGCCTTGCTCAATATCATCTACCTCAACTTTTTGATGCGTTACTACCGCAAAAAAGGCATCGGCTATACTGAAACAGAGATGGAAGAGAAACTGGGCGGCAGCGAAATGGCAAAGCGTTCTATGGAGCAACTCCCGAATTTCTGGTTGTCGCTCATCCCCCTGGTTCTGATCATCGCCCTGTGTATGATTTTTCAGCTGGGACTTGGGATGTCGTCCTACCCAGCCTGTACACTAGCGCAAATATGCGGAGTCGTCGTTTGTTGCGTTATGCACTGGTCCAGAATTTCAGATAAGATCGGCGTGATCAATAAAGCCGCACTCACGTCTGTAGTACCCCTAGTGCAAACGTGCGTTGTTGTCGGTTATGCAACTATTGTCACTTATACATCTGCATACAGCGCATTGATGGATGTAGTCGGTGGGCTTAAAATGAACCCTTACCTATTGGTGGTTGTGGGAACTGCCTTATTTGCGTTTATTAGCGCAGACCCTGTATCTGGCGTGACAATGACCGCAAACACCGTTGGACAAACAGCAATCCAAATGGGGGCAAATCCTGGTTTAGTACACAGATTAACTATGATTTCCGCAACAACTTTTGATTCTATGCCCCACAATGGAAATTTGAATGCAACAATGAATTTTCTTGGTTTGACCCATAAAGATGTCTATCTGGAAATCGTAGGGTGTGCAATCATTATTCCATTGATTGTAACTGCGGTTACTACGGTGCTGTCTATTTTCATGGGGTGACAACTATTTCGGCCACTGTATATTAAAGAAAGCACAAATAGCCAGCACAATGCCCAGTTTACCACTACGACACCACCATCTTCTGAAATGGCCACCTAGCCCTCAGGCAGGTTTGAGCAGTACATTTAGCAAACAAGCGCTCCCTCTACTTTCTAGTTTAGTCCGAAAACAAATGTCCACAATAAAAATATTTCTTCCTATTCAATTGCATCGCCGTTAACAATGAAAAGCAGTCATCATTTAGACTAGCCAAGCCGGCAACATTTCCCTACCCTGTTTGGTCCTGCAGACCGCTGTGTGGACTTTGGGCGACAGGGGAAGCATCCGTGTACCCACAAGGGCCCAAGAGCACCGTGTTGCGGCTGTGTGGTTGATCTATGACGGCCACCTCATAGGCCGGCAGAGGGAGGCGGCTCACAGCAAATCAGACGAGTTTTGCGCTGATGGGCAGGCAGAAATCGACGCCCATCTCAGCGAAAATAGAGTGGTCGAAAAAAGCGCAGAAAAAACCAAACACTACCTCTCCCCGCAGTACGGATAGCCTTCAATTCACCTCCCAAGGATGCGGCGACGGTTTCCCACCCCTTGGGTGGGGCAAGCAGAGCGTTTGGCTTGCCGCAAGCGGCGCCAAACGCATTTTTTGCGGGCAGAAGCCCGCACCCACTTCCCGGCCTGTGGACCGAATGTCAGAAGGAAAACGCCCTGCTGCTACCTCCAACATTTTACCGTCGGCTCAAGATGATGCCGTCCCCATCCCAAGAAGATTTGGAGAAAATCGCTGGCCACCCAACTGCCCCCGGTGGAAATGTTCCGGCTTTACTGCCGGATTATTTTCACCGGGGGTTCGTTTGTCCCTTGACCACAGGCTCTCCCATGCCACTCAGCGTCAAGAAAAGTGAACGCTGTTATCAAAGATAAGGGGCGAGCCGACCAGGCAGCTCAAATCTTGCGTCGCAATAAACAAAGAATACATCTCCAGCCGCAGAGAAAAAGTTATCAATTCGTCCACCTTTGGTGCCGGCTTTCCTGGTATGTGTTGTGCTAAAGGATGAGTGAACTATGAGAGATACCCTAGAGGACCTCTACTATGGCAACATTACCCCATGCGACAAGCGAATCAAGTCGGGCACGCCGCTCCAGTGGGTACTGGACGAGGCAGAGCAGTGCGAGGAACGCCTGGCCGCCAAACTGGATGACGAAGGGAAAGCCCTGCTCCATAGGATGACAGATGCGGAGAACGAAGCTGGCAGCCCCATCGCCCTGGAGAACTTCATCCTGGGCTTCCGGCTGGGGATGCGGCTGGCCGTCGAGGGTCTGCTGGGCGGCGATGACGGCTGCCTGGTTGACATTTACGGGGAGGACTGACCATGGCAAAGCGCAGAGCCAACGGCGAGGGCAGCATCCGCAAGCGGAAGGACGGGCGATGGGAGGGGCGATACACGGCTGGCCGGGACCTGGAGACGGGCAAGGCTATCACGAAAAACGTCCTGGCCAAGACCCAGAAGGAGTGCAAAGAAAAGCTGCAAAAGGCCATCGAGGAAAACCAACATGTCGACATCACCCGGATCGGCAAGTACACGGTGGCAGAGTGGGTGCGGCTGTGGTTCGACACCTACTCCAAGCCCAACATCCGGGAGCAGACCGCCTATTACTACAACAACTATATCGAGAAGCATATCGTCCCAGGTATCGGCAGTATCAAGCTGGACAAGCTGACCACCTTGCAGATCCAGCGCTTCTACAACAAGCTAAAGACCTCCGGCCGGGTCCAGCGGTATGAGCACATCCAGCTGAAGGACAAGGGGCTGAGCAACCGCTTCATCCGAGGCGTCCACTCCCTGCTCCACACGGCTTTAGACCAGGCAGTGCGGGAACGGCTCATCCAAATAAACCCTTCTGAGGGCTGCAAGCTGCCCAAGATAGAGAAGAAGGAGATGAAGGTGCTCCTGCCTGAGCAGATTGGGGACTACCTTCGGGAAGCCGGGAAACGGGGCCTCCTCCCCGCCTTTTACCTGGAACTCACCAGCGGATTACGGAGGGGAGAGTTATTGGCCCTGCTGTGGACGGACCTGGACATTGAAAAACAGACCATCTCCGTGACCAAGCAGGTGAACCGGGTCAACGGCCAGCTGAAGGTGAGCCAACCCAAAACCCCTAACTCCATCCGCACCATCCCCATCCCAAAGCAGGCGGTGGATCTGCTAATCCTGGAGCATGAAAAACATCCGGACAGCCCCTACCTGTTCTCCTCCCCCAAGACCGGCACCATGTACGACCCGGACGCCTTCCGGCACATCCATGAGAAGATCTTAGATGCCGCCGGCATCGGGCATATCCGATTCCACGATGCCTCTGTTATAATAGGACTAAGTCGGCAAGCCCTTGTGCCGCAAGGAGTTGCGCTGATTTAGTCCTGACATTACAGCAAAAATTCGACATGGGGAGGTTGATAAAACTGTCGAACATCGCGGCATTGCCGCGTTACCGAGTAAGCCGGCCTGCGGGTGACGATTCACCTGCAGGCCGGCTTTTTTTGTGTTTATTTTTACTTTTGAGAAGTTGAGAGGCGCCCCCAGTGACGATTTTTTTGTCACTGGGGGCGCTTATTTTGTTTTTTCAGGAGGCTGCCATGAGGCCGTTGGAATTAGATTATTTCTATGGAAACGATGCGGAGCAGTTCACCTTCTACCGTATCCCCAAGGTGCTGTTTACAGATCGGCGATACAAGTCCGTGTCCGTAGAGGCTAAAGTGCTCTACGGTCTCCTGCTGGACCGCATGAGCCTGTCCATTCGCAGCGGCTGGCTGGACGCCGATAGGAGGGTCTATATCTACTTCACGCTGGAGGAGGCTATCGAGTTTCTGGGCTTTGGCAAAGATAAACTGGTAAAGCTGTTTCAGGAGTTGGACCGGGATCGAGGAATCGGACTGATCGAGCGTAAGAAGCAGGGCCAGGGCAAGCCCACCAAAATCTATGTCAAAAATTTTATCATTCCCGAGGACGTACCCTTGACTTCTGAAAAACCGAAGTCTGACCCGCCGGCTGCTACCCAGACTTCTGAAATGGCGAAGTCAAGACTTCTGCACAGCCGAAGTGCAGACTGCGGAATTTCCGACCCTAATAATACTGATAAGAAAGATACTGAATGGAGTGATACTGAGTCTATCTATCCCCCTCTGCCCCCACAGCCCCAAAACGGTGGCTGGTGCCGGCGACGATTGATGATGGATGAGATAGAACAGTGCAGAGAACTGGTCAAAGAGAATATCGACTATGAGCGCCTTCTGGAGGAGCACCCCTACGACCAGGAGTTGATAGACGGCTATGTGGAACTCATTGTCGAGACCTGCTGCAGCCGCCGTGAGTATATCCGGGTCAATCAGGAGGATATGCCAAGGGATCTGGTGAAGAGCCGCCTGCTCAAACTGGACAAGGAGCATATCGCCTATGTCATGGACTGCCTGAGCAAGAATACAACGCTTGTAGGCAACATCAAGGCGTACACACTCTCGGCGCTCTACAACGCCCCCATCACCATCAGCCAGCACTATACTTCCTTGGTCAGTCACGACATGGCCCAGGACGCGGCGGCAGGCTACTGATAGCACAGCTCCGATTCTGAACAAAGCAAAGGAGAGTTGAACAATGCCGAAAAAATTGATCAAGCAGGATGTGACGGAAGACCCCCGCTATCATGATACCTGGCGGTTGCTGAAAAAATACCGCGATGTGGTATGGAGCCTGGAGTTGTCCGTCCAGCAGATGAAAAATCAGTTCCAAATTGAGTACGGCAGCAGCATAGAGGATTTTTTGGAATCTGTCTATCTGGCTGGCGCTGACTTGGGTGGTACTGAACTGGAGGATCACGCTCGCTGCATTGAGCGCAGCAACAAAATGCTCACCCTGGTCAACAACTCCATTGAACTGCTCCGTACCCATCACAAGTATGGCGAGGACTACTACTGGCTGCTGTATTATTCGTTCCTTTCCCCTCAACAACTTAAAAATGTGGAAGAAATCATCGAACAGCTCCGCCCTCATATCCGGGACATCAGTTTCCGTACATACTACCGGAAACGGAAGGCGGCGGTTGAGGCGCTGAGTTCCGTCCTATGGGGCTATACAGCCCAAGACAGTTTGAAAATTCTCCAGCAGTTTTTCCCAAATAACTCATTTGGTGGTGGGCGCAAATGAAGGTAGGCCTGATTGATGTGGGCAGCTGGCGCTACAACAAACCCTATGCCCCAAGAGAGATACAGTTGTTACAGCGATGGTGTAATAACCGGCGTTTCTTTCGTGCGGTCCCTCATTTTTACGATTTCGATCCCCGAAGAGTGTGAGCGTTCTGTAATTATTTTTTGGCGCAAACATGGCACAGAATCGGCAGGATAATGGCGTTGAATTGCTATTGATAGGTCAATCCTAAAGTGGTAAACTGACCATGCTCAAAACTGTACCTCAACTGAAAACGGTCATAGGAGGACGCCTTTACGGCGTCTTTTTTCTACCTTCCTATGGCCTGGGAAACAGCGCTCGGCTTGCCGGGCGCTGTTTCTTTTTCCAAGAGGACAAAATCAGCAAAAGGAGGTTCGCTACTTGAAGCAGAAAAAGGCCCCGATTCAACCGAGGAGGCGGCGAAGGATCAGTCCTTGCCGCATCCTCTACATGGCATATCTCTGTGCCTGCCTCTCCGTATTTCTTGTTCAACCGGCCTCAGCGTCCACTATCTGGGAGAAGGCCAGTGAGATCATGCAGGATGTCTACACACAGATCCTGACGATTTCCACCATCGCCGCCATCGTCACCGCATCAGTGGCCCTGCTGATGATGAATTTCTCCCGCTCCGGTCGGACGGTGGATGAATCCCGCGCCTGGCTCAAGCGCATTGTCATTACATGGGCTGTACTGAACGGGCTGGGGTTCATTATGAGTTATGTCACGCCGTTCTTCTCCGGCGGCCAGTGGACGCCGTAACCGCTCATGGGCATCTTAGACGGTATCGTAGAGTGGATCGCTGAACAGATCATGCACGGCCTGGACTTGATCAACACATCAGTTTTGGGCGCCCTGGGCTGTGACATGACTGTGTTCCTGCGCTATTTCCCGGCAGCTGCTACGATGTATGACATTTTCGTGGCGCTTGCCATTGGACTGATCCTGTTGCTATGGGTCTGGAATCTCTTTCGGAATTTCGGTTTGGGTCTGGGCTCCGAGGCAGAGGATCCGGTCAAACTGAGTATCCGCTCTATCCTGTTTATTGCTCTTGCCTGGTATGCGGATGAGATCGTCAACACAGCTCTTCAAATCGGCGGCACCCCGTACAACTGGATTCTGTCCTCCGCGCTTCCCAGTCTGGACTTCGCCAGCTTCAATTCAGTAATGCTCACCATCATTGGCGTGGTGGCAAATGGGGCGGTGGCCCTTATTGTGCTGATCCTGACCCTGATTTTGGCGTGGAACTATCTGAAACTGCTGCTAGAGGCGGCAGAGCGCTATGTGCTGCTGGGCGTACTTGTTTTCACCGCACCGATCGCTTTCGCCATGGGGGCGTCCCAGTCCACTTCCAGCATCTTCAAAAGCTGGTGCCGTATGTTCGGAGGGCAACTGTTTCTGTTGCTGATGAACGCCTGGTGCCTGCGCTTGTTCATCAGCATGGTCGGCGCCTTTATCGCCAACCCACTTTCCATCTGAGGAGGGCTTATCACGAAACGAAGTATCAGAATTTCTGCCGTTTTTGTGCTTGTACTTCTGCTTATCACCGCTCTCTCGGTTCCAGCCTTTGCGATAACGGAGGCGGAAGTAGAGGCCCAGGTCAGCGCTACAAGCAGAGAAACGGTCACAGGAAATGTGTTGATCTGGTTCCTGTGCGCTATCGGCTTTCTGAAAGTATCTCAGAAAATCGACAGTTTCATGTCAAGTCTGGGCGTCAATGTGGGCCAGACTGGAGGTTCGATGTTGGCAGAAGCCGTAATCGCCACCCGTGGCGTTGCGGCAGTAGCCGGCGCCTTTGGCGGCGGAGCGCGTCATTCAGCCGGCAGTTCTCCCGGGGGTGTGTCGTCCAGAGCTACCGGCCCGTTTGGCGGGTTCCTGAAAGGCGGCCTTGCAGGTGCTGTCAGCCGTAAGGTGACCCGCGATGCGGTGAGGACAGCCACAACAGCGACTTCTGCTGTGAATACCGTTACGTCCACAGCGGCAGCGGCTGTTTCCCAGTCCAGAACGATCAGGGAACAGCAGGCCGACACTATCCGCCAAACCGATACACAAACCGGGACACATCAGGAAACCCAGACGGCCCAGCAGACTGAGATGGCCACCGCCAAGACTTTTCAACAGGCGGAGCATACCGCACAGCAGTCGGCCACACAGACCACATCGCAGGCCTCCCATACGACCTCCACGGTAAGGCAGGCAGATAAGCGGGCGACCGCGCCTGGCTTCAAGGGTGTTGGGTTGGGCGGCGCCATTTTCGCCAAGTCCCTGTTGTCAGGCGGCAGTTTTGCCAATGACATTATTGGAACGGTAGCTAGGGGTGATATACGTTCCACCGGTTCTATCACCGGGGATCTGGCTGCCCAGTCCATTCGTTCTTATCTGGGTTGCGCCGGCGAAGAGGCATCCGGCAAATCGCCTCTCACTTTTTCCAACGTGGAGATCGGCGGCGGGAGGATCACTGGCATGGTGAGCAAGCCAGGTATGTCTGAGCCGATAGCCTTCAGTATGTACCATGCGGATCAGTATACGGAACCCAAGGACGGTTTCTCCAGGATCCGAACTGTGGACGGCACGCTCTGGTATACGCAACTCGCTCAAGATGCTGTGGAGCGTAAGCCCTACAAGACCCCGGATGATACGGTGGCATATCAGGAGAGCATCGTAAAACGGCTGCCTGACCCGCCAAAGCGCAAGGATCGGATATAAGGAGCAGCCTATGAGAAATGAAGAACGGGACGTTTATGTGATCCCCCCCAATTTCATTGAGGGCGGTACGCTCTTAGGCGGGATGTTCAAGACCCGCAACGTCATCGAGGCGGGTGTCCTGGGACTCCTTGTGGGCCTGCCTGTCCTCAATTTAGGTATTTCCCTCACCACACGGGTCATCATCCTGTGCCTGACTGCCCTGCCGCTGGTACTGGTCGCTCTTATCGGCATTTCCGGCAGCAGTCTCTCCGCCTTCATCCTCCAATTCTTCCGTTTCCTGCGTAACCGCAGGGTTCTTAACCGGGAGCCGCCGACGGATAGCGGGGAGCAGAAAAAGTCAATACTGCCAAGCTGGCTTCGTAAAAAACAAACGGAGCAGGAAGCCCAGGAACAGGAGACGATGCCGGTCAGCCGCAGCAGCCTCCGGTTCGACAGGAAAGAGCGCAAGGTCACCCAGCACAAGACGTTTCTTCCACCGGAGGAAAAGGTGACGCCTCTCAATCTGTTGGCGGATTATGTTCCCATCGAAAAAATCGAGAATGGTGTGATCTACACCAGAGACCACCGCTATGTAAAGGTCGTGGAAGTCGTTCCGGTCAATTTCCTGCTCCGCAGCGCCCAGGAACAGCGCGGTATCATCTATTCCTTTATCAGTTATCTGAAAATTGCCCCGGTCAAGGTGCAGTTCAAGGTGCTGACGAAGCGCGCGGATATCGACCGCCATATGGAGACGGTACGGAGGGAGTTGGAGCAGGAAACAGACCCACACTGCCGGATACTGCAGGAGGACTACCTGCGGCTGATCCAGCAGCTTGGCTCCCGTGAGGCCATCACCCGGCGTTTCTTTCTGATCTTTGAGTATGAGGAATTGCCGGGCACCCGCCGCGGTCATGAGGAAGAGGAGGCCATTGCCTCCCTCCAGACTGCCGCCCGAACGGCTTCCAACTACTTGCGGCAATGCGGGAACACAGTGATCGTGCCGGAAAATGAGGATGAAGCAGCCAGCGAGATCCTCTACAACATTCTCTGCCGCAAGGAGAGCAACGAACAGCCCTTTCCCCAGAAACTGAAAAGTGTGCTGACAGAGTATCTGGCCGCTGGGCGCTCCCTGGACAACATCCCTTCCAATGAGTTTTACGCCCCTGCCCAGGTCGATTTGACCCACGGACGCTACATCTGCATCGACGGCGTCTACTATGCCTATCTGATGGTACCATCAGACGGCTATAATTCGCAGGTACCCGCCGGCTGGCTCAGCCTGATCGTCAATGCCGGAGACGGCATTGATCTGGATATGTTTCTCTCCCGTCAGCCCAAGGACCGCATGATCCGCAAGTTGGGCCAGCAGCTCCGCATTAACCGGAGCAAGATAAAAGAAACCAGCGACACCAACACCGACTTTGACGATTTGGACGGCGCGATTCGGTCCGGCTATTTCCTCAAGGACGGCCTTGGCAACAACGAGGATTTCTATTACCTCAATCTGCTTATCACCATTACCGCCACCAGCGTGGATGAATTAGAGTGGAAGTGCGCGGAGATGAAAAAACTCCTGCTGTCTCAGGATATGGATGTGCAGCCCTGTTCCTTCTGTCAGGAACAGGCTTTTTTATCGTCCCTGCCTCTGGTCAGCCTGGAGCGCAGCCTTTTTGAACGCTCCAAGCGCAACGTGCTGACCCTGGGCGCAGCAAGCTGTTATCCATTTACCAGTTATGAGATGTGCGATGACAACGGCATCCTTTTGGGTGTCAACAAGCACAACAACTCCCTCATCATTGTGGACATCTTTGATAGCCGGGTCTACAAGAACGCCAACATAGCGATTCTGGGCACCAGTGGCGCGGGCAAGAGTTTTTCCATGCAGCTCATGGCCACCCGGATGCGGCGTAAGGGCATTCAGGTCTTTATTGTTGCGCCGCTGAAGGGCCATGAGTTCCACCGGGCTTGCTCCAATATCGGCGGCGAGTTCATCCAGATCTCCCCGGCCTCCCAGAATTGTATCAATGTCATGGCGATCCGCAAGGTAGACCGTTCCGTGGATGAAATGCTGGACGGACCCGGTGTGGAGAAGTCCCTGCTGGCTGCGAAAATTCAGAGACTTCATATTTTCTTCTCCCTGCTGATCCCCGACATGAACCATGAGGAGCGGCAGCTTTTGGACGATGCCCTGATCCGTACCTACGCACAGCTGGGTATCACCCACGATAACAGCACACTGGATGACCCGGACTATCCGGGCCAGTACCGAACGATGCCGGTACTAGGTGATCTGTACGAGGTCTTGAAGGAGTCCCCGGATACCAAGCGGCTTGCCAATATCATCAACCGTTTGGTCAATGGCTCCGCCCGAACCTTCAATCAGCAGACCAATGTATCTTTGGACAATAAATACACCGTCCTCGATATTTCCGAACTGACCGGCGACCTGCTGACAGTGGGGATGTTTGTGGCGCTGGACTTTGTCTGGGACAAAGCCAAAGAGAACCGGACGGAGGAAAAGGCCATTTTCATCGACGAGTGCTGGCAGCTCATCGGAGCCAACAGCAACCGTCTGGCCGCGGAATTTGTGCTGGAAATTTTCAAGATCATTCGCGGCTACGGTGGGTCGGCTATCTGCGCTACTCAGGACATCAACGACTTCTTTGCTCTGGAGGACGGTAAGTACGGCAAAGGCATCATCAATAACGCCAAAACAAAGATCCTACTCAACCTGGAGGAGGAAGAGGCACGTCGTGTCCAGTCTATCCTCCATCTCTCTGAGGCGGAGGTCATGGAGATCACCCATTTCGAGCGGGGCAGCGGCCTAATCAGTACCAATAACAACAATGTGACGGTGGAAATCAAGTGCAGCCAGTTGGAGAAGGAACTGATCACCACTGACCGCAGGGAACTGCGGGAACTGCTGGGGCGTGAGAACTAATGCGGCTATATTGCGGTGTGTCTATGTATCCAATCTCCGTGTGTGTCTCCATGACGGCGCTATGACGGAAACGCCTTGCCAGATATGCGTCTTATGACGGCGGTATTACGTCGGGAGGAAGGTATCACAAAATGAAAACACGAACGGAACTCTATGGGAAGGAAGCCAAAAGCCTGCTGCGGGACATCACCATGTACCGGGCATTGACCGAGGAGCAGGTTCTTCGCCTTTATCCCGGCAAGCGGGAGACGATGAAAAATCTGCTGTCTTATCTCACCAAGCAGGACCGCATCTACTATATTGACGGCCTGTACTGCCCCACGCCGGAGTGTGCTGAGGATGTTGACCGCGGCCTTCTGGCCGCGGTTTGGGTGCTGGCGGATTTTATTGACCAAGTGGAGTACCACTCAGTTGCGGAGTATCCTGCCAAGATTATCTTCTTCGCCGATGGCGAGATCTATGAGATCATCCACGCAGCCCAGGGGAAAGATACCCTTTTGTCTTATGTTCTATCTTCCACTGGAGAGCACCCCTCCAGATACCTGATATTGGTGGATGACCCTGGACAGATCGAACAGCTTCAGATCCCCAACGCCAGCGGCTACTGCACCGTGTCTCCGGAGGGAGATGTTCACTACTACCAAAAGGAATAAAGGAGGAAGCAATTTGGAACGAGCTGTCCTTTCACAGCGCATCACATCAATTTTATCGGACATTTCACGGCTCACGAATGCGCTGTATGCGCTCAACACCACCGACATCCAGCGTTATCCCGACAACTACGAAGTGTTGTCCACTGACGCGGCGCTTCGGGCGGAGCGGATCGCCTGCCGTCTGCGGCATCTGCTCTACGCCACCACCAGCGTCACCAGAGACGAGTACTTGACCTCCGCCGCGGTTATGCAGGGCATTGAGATCCGGTCTGAGGGTGGCATTTTGGAGATCACGCTGCCCTGTCTGCATCCTAAGCGAAAGCAGCAGCAGAGCACGGAATATCTGCTTGACCCCTTTACCGCCGCCCTCGGCCAGTATGTCAAAAGCAATCCCATGCCCCGGCTGCGCCATTGTGTCGTGTGCTTCTCCCTGATTTACAGCAGGGATCTGCCGGAGCGCCGTGTTCGGGACTACGACAATCTGGAACTCAAGCAATTTCTGGATGTGGCGGCGTCCTTTCTGCTCACAGATGACAGCGGACTGCTGTGTGACGCCTATCACACAACGGAGTTGGGGGACACGGACTGCACCCGCATCTCCATCATGGACAGCACCCGGTTTCCCGATTGGCTGGAGAGGAAGCGGGCGGCCCTGCAATCCATATCGGAATTATAGCCTGAAAGGTCCCCAAAACCATATCCCATTTTGGCCTGTTTACCCCGCACAGTTTTGGGATATACGTGGTGGATCTGAAAAGTCCCACATACCAACGCTCTCGCGGACATGGGGTGGACAAAAAAACGCCCAGGTTAAGAACACCCTGGGCGTAAAAACGGCAACGAGGGGGCGGTGTATGTGACCAGGCGAAAGGGGCCGCTGCCATCGCCCAATACCTTCCCCGATCTGTTGCTGACCCTCATTGCTCTGTCCGGCGAGATGCCGTCCGCACTGGTAGGCAGGCTCCCCGGCTCTGCCAGTTACAAGGCGTATTCCGTTAAATCCCTCAAGCGGGAAAAACTCCTTCGCACCTACTACCACGATGGACTTCGCGGCCTGCGCCTGACCTCCACGGCCAAAAGACTTCTGGTGGCGAGACAGCCAGACAGATACCTCTCTCTCTTTACCGGCGACACCGCCACCAACGCACCAAAATACTCAGTCCCACACCGCCTGCGTCTGCACCGGATGGCCGAGGTGCTGGTCACAGCATACAACGCGGGCCTGCTGACCTTCCCCTGGGAAAAGCCGTCTGTGTTCCGGCCAGGATCACACGACACCGGCTTGTATATCGGCCCTGCCTACTATGGTTCCAGAGAGGTGAAGGAGATTGGTGCGCAAGCGACCATGATCCGCGGCTCCCGTTCTACCGGCATCCTGCTCTGTGGCAGCGGCGTCTATGCTGTCTACAACACCTCTGACACCCGGATGAAGTGGGAGTACAAGGCTGAAGTCCGCCTCAAAGCCATGATGCAGACAGACCTGTGCCATGGCAGGCTGGCGCGTTGGTTCATGGATTCATCCCCGGGCGCTATCGTCTTCGGCGATGGTATGGACCAACTGGAGACGCTGATGGGCCAAGGCGACAAGGAAACAAGAAACTACCTCATCATGAACGGTACATTCTGCTGTTTCCACTACCTGACCCTCGACCATCGTGGGGAAGTATTGCTGCGGCTCTTGTGTGACCCGGAGCTGAAGGCGGCACTGGATGGGGTCCTGGCGGAGGATCTGTCCGACGGTAGACCCAACTGGCTCATTGAGCATGACGCCATAGACGAACATGGGGGTCCTGTGCTGTTCGGCTATACCTGCGATATGCCCCGCATCCGGCGTTTTGACGATGCTCTCGGTCTGCACGGGCAGACCGGCACGGTCTACTGTTTTGATTTCCAGGAACCGGCACTGCGGCGGGTCTGCGGCCCAAGGGTCACGCTTCAGTGCATTGACTTTGACGCATTTGAAGGGAGTGTTTTCCGTATCCCGCAAACAACTGATTAAGGCGCTGGCCGTTCTGCCCATTGCCATCGCGGCACTGCTCTATGGGGGCGGGTATATCAGCCAGTTCCTATATAATCACCATGTCTGGCAGCAGGCTGGCGGTACGCTATATAGTGGTACATCGCCGGAGTTCCCGGACCCCGGTTTTTTTCCCTGTATCCTGGCGGCTTTCCGATTCCCTTACGGCCTATATGGGGTGGGAATCTGCGTCGCGGTCATTAGCATCCTCGTTTTCATGGTCATGCGTATGGGCTACAGCGAGGCAGGAGAATATGACCGGGACCGCAATCTCATTTACTCCAATAAGGGCACCTACGGGACAGCTGGATTCATGACCAAAAAGGAAATGAAAGGCGTCCTGGATCTGGTGTCAGACATCCGCAAGCACCACGGGACCATTTTGGGCGAACTGGACGGCCAGGTGGTCTGCATCCCGGAGGATACCCGCTTCAACGGAAACATCGCCGTGTATGGGGCCTCCGGCTCAAAAAAGACCAGAGCCTTCTGTGTCAATATGATCCTGCAGTGTGCGGCGAGGGGCTCCAGCATGGTCCTTACGGATCCCAAATCAGAACTATACGAAAAAACCAGCGAGTACCTGCGCAGCAAGGGCTACACCGTCCGCGTCTTCAATCTGGTAACGCCATCTGCCTCGGACTCCTGGAACTGCCTGTCGGAGATCGAAGGGAAAGAGCTGATGGCCCAACTGTTTTGTGATGTGGTCATCAAGAACACCGGCAGTGAGCGGGGCGACCACTTCTGGGACAACGCCGAACTCAATCTGCTCAAGGCATTGGTGCTGTATGTGAGCAATAATTACCCGCCGGAGAAGCGGAACATTGGTGAGGTCTACCAACTACTTGCCATGAGCAGCGAGAAGGAACTGAACGCCCTGTTTGACATCCTGCCGGTTGGTCATCCGGCCAAGGCCCCTTACAGCATCTTCAAGCAGTCCTCAGAAAATGTGCGGGGCGGCGTCATCATCGGGCTGGGAAGCCGGCTTCAGGTGTTTCAGAATCAGGATATCCGCAACATCACCGCCTATGACGAGATCGACCTGGAATTACCGGGCCAGAAGCCCTGCGCCTATTACTGCATCACCAGCGACCAGGATTCGACCTTTGACTTCCTCTCCTCGCTGTTCCTGTCTTTTATTTTTATCAAGCTGGTACGATTTGCGGACGAGCAATGCCCCAATGGGGAGTTGCCCGTCCCTGTCCATGTTTTGGGGGAAGAACTGTGTGCCACTGGGGTGATTCCGGATCTGTCCCGAAAAATTTCAGTGATCAGGTCCCGCCGCGTCAGTCTTTCGGCCGTGTTTCAGAATTTGGCGGGCCTCCAAAACCGGTATCCCTGCAACCAGTGGCAGGAGATCCTGGGCAACTGCGACGTCCAGTTATTTTTAGGCTGTACGGATGCCCTCACCGCCCAATTTATTTCAGACCGCACCGGCGAAGCCAGCATCAGCGTCACCAGCAAGGCAAAGCAGCTGGGCACCTGGCGCATCTCGAATTATACCCCGGAGTATCGAGAGACCAGCGGCGTGGGCCGCCGGAAGCTGATGACGATGGATGAGGTCCTGCGTATGGACACCGATAAGGCGCTGGTCATCATCCGCGGGAAAAAGGTATTGGAGGTTGATAAGTACGACTATTCCAAGCATCCGGAGTCCAAGAAACTTCGGGCAAGCAAGGCCGCCGCCCATATCCCTGCATGGCGTGAGAAACCGCTGGAGACAGCTTGTGCCTCCCCAACGCCTGCCCAGAAGCCAGCCCACAAGGAAAAAGCGGCGCCGAAAGCCTCAAAGGTGGCAAAACCCGCAGCGGCCAGAGGACACACCCCTGCAGCGCGGGCCATCCCGGCGGTGGAGGTAGACCAGCCTGGCGGCAAGCCGGCGTCCAAAACCACAATTATAGCCGCAACCAAAGAATCCATCTTGTCAAAACCGAATGTGAAAAAGGAGGAATAATTTTTATGCCAAGGAAGAAAAGCGTTGCCCCTGACCCCAACGAGCAAGAGATCATGGATCAGACCATGGACGCCGTGGAAGGCGCTGTGGCCGAAGGACCTGCTGGAAATGACGCTGCTCCCAGTGAGGAGACACTCGCACAGATGGAACAGGAGTATCTCGCATCCTCGGTTGACAGGTCTGTGCCCCCAGAGGCCGGCTCCGATGCTTCCATCGAAGATAACGCCAGCGGTGGTGGTGATGCCCCTCTCACCGGCGAGGGTATGTCTGGTAGTGGGGCGCAGCCTAATGAGGAGCAGACAGTCTCTGAACCGGATGGGGCTACCCCTGAAGATGAACCGCAAGACTCTTTGCCTGCTGATGATGACGCCGGAGGGGGAGGACCTCCTGAAGGCAGCCCGGTGGGCGGAGAGGCTGAGGTATCCGATGACTATGCCGCCCTTTTGAAAGAACTGGGCGAGGCCGGGGCGGATGATACAGGGGAAACGCCGTTACTTACCGATTCAGAAATGCCCCGTGAGGACGGTAGTACTGATGACCCACTGGGCCTCCCTGATGAAAGCAGTGATCCCAATGGAGCCGATCCTTCTGATGAAAATTTGGAAGGTCAGTCCGAACCGGAGCGCCGCACACCCTCTGCCCGGCGTGTGGAGCGGACGATACCCATTACCGCCGCAGCAAGCCGCCGCCGGGAACGGGTGTTGACCATCGATGCCCGGGATGAGATCCAGACCGATGAAGACCGGGAGGCCATCATCTGGCATGACATCCAGAACTCCCACCGCACCCGGCGTATCCTCACCGGCATGTTGGATGGCGTAGAGAAAACGGAATCGGGATTGACCCTCGCCGTGGTCAACTACCGGGGCTTCCGGGTGGCCATCCCCGTCAAGGAGATGATGCTCTACACCGGCAAGACCCCCTCCGGCCGTGAGTTCATGGAACTGATGGACCAGCTCAACCGCATCCTCAACGCCCGGCTTGGCTCGGAGATCGACTTCATCGTGAAGGGCTACGACAATGACAGCCGCAGCGTGGTGGGCAGCCGCCGGGAGGCTATGCTCCGAAAACGGCAGACCTTCTACCTGGATACCGATGAAATGGGTGAGCATCTGATCTATGAGGGCCGTGTGGTCCAGGCCCGTGTGGTTGCGGTGGCTGAAAAAGTCATCCGGGTAGAAGTTTTCGGCGTGGAGACCTCCATTGTAGCCCGGGGCCTGTCCTGGGAGTGGATCGGCAACGCCCGTGACCACTTCAACGTGGGCGACCGTATCCTGGTACGGGTGCTGAAGATTAACCGCACCGACGTGGAACATCTGACCATCCGGGTGGATGCCCGCAGCGTGTCCGCCACCAACAGCCACGACAATCTGAAGAAATGTATGCCCCAATGCCGGTATGCGGGGCGGGTCACCGACGTCAGAAATGGCGTCGTTTTTATTCGCCTCAATAATGGCGTCAATGCCATCGCCCACTCCTGCTATGATCCCCGCTATCCCGGTAAAAAGGATGACGTCAGTTTTGCGGTGACCCGGATCGATGAGGAACAGGGTGTCGCCATTGGCATCATTACCCGCATCATCAAACAAAATCTGTAAAGAAGGAGCGGCCTTTTTATGAAGCATATCAGACATCTGGCGCTGTGCCTGCTGCTTGCCCTGTCTCTGATGACCAGCGCCTTTGCCGCCGAAGTGCCGGAGGAACTGGTGGTGGAAAACCTGAATGGGCAGCAGCGCTTGGTCAAAACCTATGTACTCTCACCGGAGGTTGACCCGGACACTCTGAAGGAGCCGTCCTTTGACTACGATGGCTTTACCTACACCTGGGCCTACACGACCAAGGAGGAGCAGCCCTTTCTGGACGCCAAGGCTGTGACTGAGACGGTGACGGTAGAGACCTCCAGCGACGACCTCACCGATATCCTGGCGGCGCTGGCTCCCAGTATCCCCTATGACGATGGGGAATATGTGGGCGAACTGGATCTGGATCATACCACCCTGACCACTGTTGCGTCAGGATACACCACCAAGCACGGCACAGTTTCTGCAACTAAGGTGATCTCCAACCTGGACCGCAATGATATGTCCTATGTCCCGGCCACCACAGTAAAGAACGGCAGGACGCTGTCTCTGGCCGGCGTGGAGTGGCAGGTCACCGGGACCGACCTTGTGGGCGAGACGTTGTCCCCATCCTCCTGGCAGGCGGTGGCCACCTATACCGCCTCTACCAGCTGGAAGGCTGCCACCGGCTATGTGACCACAGCGGAGTATCATGGTGAGGTGGTCTCCGAAGGCATCGAGAGCGTGACCTACACCGTGGTCTACACCGGCGTGGAGACTGTTTCGGCGGAGGGAGGAAAACTTTTTGGCGGCGATTCCGGCCTCTTTGCCGGCCTTTCCGACTCCCCACTGCTTGCTATTGGCGCTTTCATGCTGCTGGCCCTGGCGGCTGGCTTTGGCATCCTCCTCTTTACACGCCGCAAGAATGTATATGTCTACATTCCCGGCGACAGGCCCCGTGACTACAAACTGATCGCAAAGTTCCGTGCGGACGCGAAGTATCCCAGCATCGACTTGCGGAAGACGGAGCCCTATCCCACCGGCGTGGTAGCCGTTGAGGTCAAACGCTCGCTGGCAAAGGAACTTGTTGACCAGAACTTTACTGTGCAGTGTCAGGAGGGCGATTATGTCTATACAGTCCTCCGAGGGGACGGGGACGCCTGGCATGAATTCAATGTGGACACCTTAACGCCCATCACTTAAAAGGAGAACAGGATGAAAAGACTCTTATCTATTACCCTGCTGATCGCCGCCATGCTCTCCATGCTGACGGTGGGGGCGCAGGCTGCCAACTACGATTTTGTCACCGACGGTACGCCGGAGTACTACGATTCCACAACCTATGAGGAGGTCTACGGATCCCAGTACAATTATGGCGCACCCAATGTGGTGGACTATCAGGTTCCTGAATTGGAGTATGGCAGCTTCAGCACCACCCAGACCGGCATCATGGAGAAGGCTCTTCTGCCCGGTCTGCAGGCTGCTGTGGCTGCCGGCAGCGGAACCGGCGGCTATGGGATCGGCAACAGCGGCGGGAATACAGTCACCCTGCCTGGAATTGAAAATTCCGGTTCATTGATTTGGGGTGACGTGGAACTGCCCGGAATCTCCCAGTATACTGAACTGACCGATGATTTCCTGCTCTCCAACGGAGCTATTGGCAAGGTGTCAATCCCCGCCATCGGCGTCAAGAATTACTATCTATGGGAAGGGGAAACGACCGCCAGTATGAACAAGGGGCTGGGACATTTCACCAGCACCAGTGTCTGGGATGGAAACGTAGGGCTCTGCGGCCACAACCGTGGGGCGAAGTATGTGATCGGCGCCATCAAGACTCTGGAGATCGGCGACACGGTCACCTACACCACCTCTGCCGGCACCCGGACTTATGAAGTGGAAACTGTGCGGAAAATTGCCAGCAACGACTGGAGCTATTTGGAACCCACCTCAGATAACCGGATCACCATGATCACCTGTGTGGCAGGCGATTACAGTGTGCGGTGGATGGCGCAGGCTGTCGAGGTCGGTTAAAGTCTCCTGATAGAGATTTTGTAGAATGATGTTGAAAAGCCTTCCTTAGATTTCGTATTAAGTATTATCACGAGATGAAGAAGGAGGTTTTCCAACATGAAACAACGAATGGCCTGCCTGCTCATCGGTATCCTGATGGGCGCGGTGCTGCTTGGGGGGAATATCGCCCAAGCGGCGGAAGCATTTCTCAAAGCCTTCCCCAGCGCCAACCAATTCTATCTGGACGGAGAGCCGGTTCAGATGGAGGCTTATGCCATCAACGGCAGCAACTATGTGCGGCTGCGCGACATTGGCGAGGCGGTCGGTTTCAATGTCTACTGGGACAATGAAAACCACTGCGTACAGGTGGAGAGCGACAAGCCCTATACCGGCCAGCCCTCTCTTCCCACCGATGATCTGGAAGCCGTTCGCTCCGAAATGGTGGAGCGGATCAATGATGTGCGGATGCAGAATGGAGCACAGTTCCTGCGAATTGATGACAGGCTTATGGCCGCAGCTCAGGAGTGTGCGGACAAGCACTACACCTGGCATCATGATCTGGAGGAGTGTGAGGCGGTCGCTCGAAGCGGTTACCCCCACGGTTTTGGCATCAATCTGACTGTATTCACACTCTGTCCCACCGACCATGTAGCCGAGCAGGCGGTGGAAAACTGGGTCAATTCGCCCGGTCATTTCCGGACAATGACTGTCGCTGATGGCGATTCCATCGGGGTCGGCGTTGCACGGGAGAATGGTGTTACCTACTGCTATATGATCGTAGGCAGGCCGGGTGCCTATAATCCATATGGAGCATGATCCGTTATAAAACGAGGTCTCTCAGCTATGCTGGGAGACCTTTTTTGTGCCCGAATGCTCTGAAAGAGCCCTTGGAGAGGGGCTTAAAACACTACTACTCTATGAATTAAGGAGCACTACTCACATGAAAAGCATGACCAAACTTGGCAGCAGACTTCTTTCGATGCTGTTGGCCTTGCTCTGTGTGCTTGGCCTGTTTCCGACCGCAGCATTCGCTGCTGAAACGACCCCAAGTACGATCAAACTGACCAATTGTACCTACAACGGCACCCACTATGAGTCTCCGGCGCTGGGTGTCTGTTATATGCACCAGATGCGATATGACTATGACGGCGATAGCGTCATGGGCTTCTGCTCTGAAAAGGGAAAAGGGATGGGCTGGTCGTTGGAAGGCCATAAGTGGGATAAGCCTGAGCCGATCAGCGATCCTACTGTGAAGAACATGATGGCTTACTTCTATTGCCACACCTCCGGGGTGTTTACGGATCAAGCCATTTCCCTCGGTGTCGCGGAGACATGGAGCCCTGATTATGTTTGGGTGATGAACGCCTGGGTGCAGGCTATCGTCTGGCGATATAAGGAGGGCTTGTTCTCTGACCCTGCGACAGCATGTGCTGAAGAACTCATGTACGTCCACAACAACATCAACGGGACAAACTTCAAAAGCATCGACGATGAGTTAGAGGGATGGTCCTTCCGAGATCGTGCACTGTACATTCTCGGCCTTGGTGAGCAGGGCGTTTGGGGCGACTGTGATGTCTATGAGTATCACTATGCAGGCCCCGGTTCCTCCTATCATCCCGCCAATGATGTACAGGCGGTCTTGGTTGGCCGGCTTACGATCACCCGCGAAAAGTATGACCTGACCATTAAAAAAGTGGACGCAACCAATCCCAATAAAGGTTTGGCTGGCGCAAAATTCCTTGTTCAATCCAATAACGGAACCTACTCCAAAGAAGTAGTTACTGGGCGAGACGGTACAGTGATAGTCGGTCCGCTGGAGGCGGGCACCTACTCCATCACAGAACTGGAACCCCCGGAGGGCTATGAGATCGACAACGCCGGACCCCAATACGTTGTTCTTCCCCGTGATAATGGCACGGAAGTGGTCGTCACCTTCATGGATACGCCTGTCATCACAGGAAATGGCAGCATCCGCAAGGTGGACGCGGACGATCCTACCACCGGCCTGCCCGGTGCAGTCATCAAGATCGAGGGTGTGGACAACAGCTTCGTTGGCACCTACACCACCGGGCCGGGCGGTTACCTGACCGATGTGCTCTGGGACACCATGCCCATCGGCAGTTATGTGGCCACTGAGGTCACTCCTCCCGCCGGGTACACCACCAGTTCTGACCCCAGCAAGGTCCGACAGGAATTCCATTGGGATGGCAAGACGGATGTTTCTCTGGTCTTCGAGAACGACGCCAAGGTCAAGCTGGAACTGCTGAAGCTGGATGAGTCCAATGACCCTCTGCCTGATGCTGTGTTCAACATCGTCAAGGATGGCCAGATCATCGCAACGGAAGAAACGGGCCGGGATGGTATCATCACCGTCCCCAATGTGACCGAGGGCATGTACGCCTTTGTAGAGATCTATGCTCCCGAACCCTACGCCGTCCTGACAGAACCAGTCATTGCCCATGTGGATCAGGCTACGGTGGATGGCGGCGGCACAGTCCGGGTGACCGCAGTGGATAAGCGGCTGCCTGACCTCACCATCTTCAAGCGGGATGAACAGACCGGCGATGGCATCTCTGGCACCCATTTTGAGATCAAGGGTATCCAGCACGGCTACCATCAGGATGTAGTCACCGGCCCCAACGGCAAGGCCACCCTGACCGGTATCCCCGTGGACAGCTATACCGTGACCGAGATCTCTGTCCCTGACCCCTATGTGGTCAGCAGCACCCCCACCCAGACCATCTACCTTGGCCCCGGCGACAGCAGAGAATTGGTATTCGACAACCTGAAGCAGCCGGAGCTGACCATCGCCAAGGTGGATGCAGATGATCCTTCGGTCAAGATCCCGGATACCGTGTTCCGTATCATCGGCATCGACAACGATCACCGCAGCGATGTGACCACTGGCAAGGATGGCACGGTCAAGCTCCGGCTGGTCCCCGGCAGCTATAAGATCGTGGAAATGGCGGTTCCTGCCCCGTACTATCTGCCGGGCAAGGATGCCGACCGGGAGCAGACCGTATCCCTCAACGCAGGGGAAGAAAAGACACTGACCTTCAAAAATCGGAAGGCCCCGGAGTTGACTATCTACAAGGTAGACAGTGTTGCCGGCGCTCCCATCGAGGGGGCGCTTTTCCATGTGACTTATGTGAGCAATGGCGAGGCGGCGGAGGCCCCCGGCACCATCGACTTCGGTGAGATCCTGACCGATGCCAAGGGCGAGATCCGGCTTCACGAGCAGGGCAAGCGGCTCTATCCCGGAGAGTACACCATCACCGAGGTGCGGCCCGCCCCTGGATTCCAGATGAAAGAACCCTCCACCCAGAAGATCATCCTCCATGGCAGCGAGAGCAAGACGGTCACCTTTGAAAATGTGCCGCTCAATGCCATCATCGTTGAGAAGTACGACAGTGTGACCCATGAAGCCCTGCCCGGCTGCACCTTCCAGCTCCGTTATCTGGGCGGCACCTCTGGCACTGGCGGGACCGTCATCGGCCAGAAAGTCACCGGGAAAAACGGGACCGCCATCTGGACCGGGCTGAAAAGCGGCACCTACATTCTGGAGGAGGTGGACCCGGCAGATGGGTACTCCATCATCCAGTCCTCCGAAACGATCTTCCTGGCAGACAGCGGTGAGCAGAGCGTCGTCACCGTCCGCTTTGAGAATATGCCGGACGGGCAGTTGCTCATCCGCAAGGTCTGTGATGTCAACCCCAGCATCACGCTCCAGGATGCGGAGTTCAAGATCGCTTACGCAGATGGTACCCTGATCGGAGACTCCAACGGCATCTTCCGCACCGATGAGAACGGCGAGATCCGCATTTCCGGCCTGAGACCCGGCAAGAGCGTGGTGGTGACCGAAACCCGCGCCCCGGACGGCTTCATCCTGGATACGCAGAGCCAGACGGTCCAGATCAAGGAGGGGCGCACGGTCAGCCTGACCTTTAAGAACACCCCCAAGGGCGCCCTCATCATCCAGAAGCGGGACAGCGAAACCAATAAGCCCCTGCCTGGTGCTGAGTTCCGGGTAACGACTGCCGCCGGTTGCGAAGTCGGGCTGAACGGCGTCATCGGTGACAGCACCCTTACGCAGAATGGCATCTTTACCACGGACAGCAGCGGTGAGATCCGAATCACCAACCTGATCCCCGGCGCTTACGTAATCACGGAGATCAAGGCTCCGGAGGGCTATGTGATGGACCAGCCCTCCACCAATGTGGTCATCGGCCCCAAGGGTGATACCCAGACCGTAGTCATTAAAAACTCCCAGGCCGGCACCCTGATCATCGACAAGCGGGATAGTCTCACCGGGAAACCCTTGGCTGGCGTCACCTTCAAGGTTACGACTGCTTCTGGCGAATTTGTTCCTGATGAAAACGGCCATATCTCCAGCAACGGCCTGTATGTGACGAATAAGGAGGGCAAGATCCAGATCAACGGTGTGGTAGGCACACTGGTAGTGACGGAAACCAAGACCATCCCTGGCTACACCATCGACCCCGGCAGCCAGACTCAGACGGTGGTGGTCCACCCCAATGACACCCAGACGCTCTATTTCACCAATACCCCCAGCACAACTCTGGTGATCGAGAAGTATATCGAGGGCACCACCACACCTCTGAAGGGCGTGACTTTCCTGGTCACCGACAGCTCCGGCGCGGTGGTCGGTCCCTCCAACGGGGAATATATCACCGATGAGGCCGGGCGCATCGTTATCAACGATTTGGAGCCTGGAATTACCGTTACCGCGCGGGAGATCAAAACTCTGGAGGGCTATGTCCTGGATGGAACTCCCAAGAGTATCAAGATCAAGGCTGGCGAGGTGCAGACTTTGCGCTTCTACAACGAGGCCAAGGGCACTCTCGTCATCCGGAAATTGGACTCCGTCACGAAAGAGCCGCTGGCCGGGGTGGAGTTCGAACTGACCTACGCGGACGGCGGATATGTGGATTCGGATAACGGACATCTCTCCAGCAAAGGCCTCTATACCACTGACCAGAACGGCGAGATCCGCATCGGCGGAGTCACAGGCACCATCGTGGTCAAGGAAACCAAGACCATCGAGGGGTACACCATCGACGAGGCCACACGGATCCAGACAGTGGAGGTCAATCCCGAGGATACCCAGACGATCACGGTGTATAACGATCCTGTGGGTGGCGTGGAGATCGTCAAGGTCAACGCGGATGATACCAATGAGCGCATCCCGGATACCACTTTCGAGATCCGGAAAATCGATGATGAATTGATCGACACCATCACCACAGATAAAAATGGCCGCGCTTTCCTCGCTCTGAAGGACGGTGCCTATTATGCCGTGGAGATCGAGGCCGGAGAGGGGTTCAAACTGGATGACACTCCCCATTATTTCGAGGTAGAGGATGGCAAGACCACTGTCCTCAAGGTGGAGAACAAGGCCTTCAGCGGCATCATCATCCACAAAATCGACAGTGTCACCGGCGAGGGCATCTACGATGTAAAGTTTCTCCTGTACGATGCCAATAAGAACCCCATCGGCGAGTACACTACCGACCAGAACGGCTATATCTATATTGATGAGGCGTTGGCGGAGGGCAAGGGCCGCTTCTACATCCGGGAATTAGAGGCGGCCGAGGGCTATGAGTTAGACGAAGAGTACAAGACAGTCTATGTCAAGCCGGGCCGCACGATTGAGATCGAGTGGGAGAATGTCCCCATTACCGGCCAGATCCAGATCTATAAATACGCTGAGGAGTACAACCCGGTGACCGGCACGCCCGCCGGAACTCCGCTGAAGGGCGCCGTCTTTGAGATCGTCCAGGAGCGCAGCGGCAAAGTGGTGGACTATATCACCACCGATGCCCGGGGCGTTGCCGCATCCCGCCCGCTCCCCCTGGGACGATACAAGATCCAGGAGGTGACCGCCCCAGCCTATTGGCAGGTGGATCCGGCTATTCATGATATCACCTTGGAATATGCGGGTCAAATCATCAAGCTCTCCGCTTACGATAAGCCCTCCAACCTGGGCGTGACCATCACCAAGCGGGGCAACGCCGAGGTGCTGGCCGGCCAGACCATGCGGTATGACATCACGGTAGCCAACACCAGCAATGTGGATTTGGAGAACTTCTTCTGGCATGACCGCATCCCGACGGATGTGGCCCGGGGCACCACCCTGACCACCGGCACCTACAGTGCCCGCCTGAATTACCGGATCCTCTATAAGACCAACTATACGGCGGACTATCAGGTATTGGCTTCCAACCTGCTCACCAGCAACAACTACTCCTTCAGTCTCAACGCCATCCCCATGCAGGCCGGAGAGGTGGTCACTGACGTTTACTTCGACTTTGGCAAGGTGCCTGTGGGATTCCAGAGCATCACTGGCCCCACCCTGAGCGTCATCGTCAGCGGAAGCACAGTCAATGGCTACCAGCTGGTCAACCGAGCGGATGCCGGCGGCCAGTATCAGGGGACCTGGCAGACCGCCCAGGCCAGCTGGGTGACCATCATCCGCAAGTACACCTCGACCCCGACCCTGCCTAAGACTGGCTACTGATCCTACTCTGAATGCTGGGGCGGCTCTGTAAAGAGGGCTGCCCCAGCCATATCTAAAGGAGGTCCGTATATTATGGATCACACATATCATGCGTCTCTCCAGCTTTTGGAGCCGACGGCCCAAGATGCCCTATCCAATTCTCACAGTGCTTTCTTCCAGCCCCTGCTCCACCGGCTTCTGACGGCCTTCTGCGAGGGGCGTGTCATCCCGGCTATGACGGAAGAGGAGGTCCGGCGGGTCGTCTACCTGTCCCGTTTCCACGACATCGGGAAACAGAGCCTTCCCAGGTCCATTCTCCAAAAGAGCGGAAAGCTGACGCTGGAGGAGCGCAGGATCCTGCAGCAGCACCCCGCGCTGGGCGTCCGGTTGCTGCGCGCCATACCCGCTCTGCGGCAGTACCCCTATTATGATGTCCTCTATGACATTTGTCTCCATCACCACGAGCGCTGGGACGGCGGCGGTTATCCGGACGGACTGACGGGCCGGCATATTACTCCCTATGTCCATGTGGTTGCCTTGGCTGACGCCTATGACGCCCTGCGAACCGCGAGGCCCTATAAATCCCCGCTCTCTCACGGTGAGGCCCTGTCCATGCTCTGCGGCGGCGATTGCGGCGCATTTTCTCCGGAGATGATCTCCTGTCTCCGGGAACTCCCAGAGGGATTCTTTGCCGCCTGCTATGGGGAGGAGCGTAAAGTTGGCTGACCGGGACAGGGAGCACGGCACCCTTGAACAGGCTGCCAGCACGGCCCACACCATTCATGGGGCCATCAAGACAGGAAAGGCCATCGCCGGGGCCGCGAAGGGAGTGGCTGCCGGTCCCTATGGCGCGGTGGCCGGGGCCGTCTGGGGCGCCAGAAAACACATCGGGACGATCGCCATTGTGGTCATCGTGATCTTATTGCTGCCTGTGCTGTTTATCCTTATGCTCCCCTCCATTATTTTTGGCAGCCTGTTTGGCGGCTCTGCGGATCCGAGTGCCGAGCCCATCATGAACGACAATGCTGCCATCATTGAAAATACCAACGAGATTGCCTTTGCCATCAATCAGATTCTTGGAGAAGGTATTGATGATGTGGAGCAGCGGATCGCCAACGATTTCGCTCAGGCCGGCGGGGATAACTACGAGATCGTTAACCCCTACGCCGGCGATATGGTGAGCAATACCAACGCCTTTATCGGCCAGTATTGCGCAGCCAAGGACGAGGACTGGGAAAATATCTCCTTGTCTGACCTGGAACAGACCCTGCGCGCCGAAGTCAGCGTCCTCTACACCTTCTCACGCACCAGCGAGACCCGGACTGTCCCGGATGATCCGAAGACAGAAGCAGACGAGAGTGGAACGGAGATCTGGTACATCTATACCATCGTCTATCGGGGGGAGGACCACTTTGCTGATGAGATCTTCCACCTGACCGACGAGCAAAAGGAACTGGCCGAGGACTATGCACAGAACCTCAGCCTGTTCCTCGGGGATGGGATGTTCCAGTCCGCCTCCGGAAACGTGATCCCCTCCTTGGGCAGTGTCCATTTCACAGACGGCGCTGTGGAGGTGGTCTACTTCAATCAATACGATGAACGCTATGCCAACGAACCCTATGGCACCGACCACATCGGCGGTTACGGCTGCGGCCCCACCTCCATGTCCATCGTGGTATCCTCCCTGACAGGAGATATTGTCGATCCCATCGAGATGGCTAAGTGGTCCTATGAGAACGGCTACTGGTGCAGCAAAAGTGGCTCCTACCACGCGCTGATCCCGGCCGCCGCCAAGGCATGGGGCCTTCCAGTGGAGGGATGCACGGCGTCGGAACCCCAGCGGATCGTGGACGCCCTCGGTGAGGGCAAGTTGGTGGTCGCCCTGATGACCAAGGGGCATTTCACCTCCAGCGGCCACTTCATTGTCCTGCGGGGCGTGAAGGATGAGCAGATCCTCGTGGCTGACCCCGCCAGCACTACCCGCAGTCAGAAGGTGTGGGATCTGTCCATTATTTTGAATGAAGCCAGCAGGAGTGCGGCGGCCGGCGGTCCCTTCTGGATCATTGGGTAAAACGCAGGCAGGTGCGAAATGAATTGAGATCGCACCTGCCTGTTTTTAATTTGAGGAAAGAATATGGTCTTCCTGAATCAGCAGGATATCTGGCCTTCCCTGGGCCTGATCCATCATGCGCTGTGTGAATCCGCTTTTGGAGAACAGCCCATAGATGACCTGGTAGGACGGAAAGACGGCCTGCAGTTCCGCTGATTTTTTTACCTTCTCCTCCAGCGCATAGTAGACTGGGGCGTCCACTGGCCTGCTATGGTATTTGCACTCACCCGCAAAGAGCCGCTTCCGCTGGTGGTCTACTGCCATCACATCGATTTGAGTATCATTGTTCACATCGTTCAGCCAGTAAGAACCGATCCGGGAAGGGGTGAAGTCCAGTGCGCCGGTGCGGCAGAGCGAGGCAAAAATATCCTTGCACACATCCTCATAGGCAAAGGCCACGAATTTCTGCACGAAATCCTTTTCAAGTTCATCCAAAACGATCTGCTGGTTATCCAGCTCCAGTTCGCCTTTGTAGGGGTAGACATATCGGAACCAGAAACGCACAAAATTATCGGAGATGAAATAGAGGCCCTTTCTGGACTTCTCCGGATTTTTTTCTGTGATGGGCGTGTCCTTCACCAAAAAGCCCAGCTCAATCAGGGTGGAGAGATAGGGCGTCAGAGCGGAAGACTCCAGACCCAGCGCACCGGCCAGCCTGCCCAACTTATGGTTCCCATCCGCGATCACACGGATGATGGAGAAGTAGTTGGTCGCGGACTGCACCTCGTCCTTCAGCAAAAAGTTTGGCTCCTCATAGAGAAAGCCGTTCTTGGAGAGGATCACGCGCCGGATCTGTGTCAGAAGATCCTCCTCCGGCGGGAAAAACTCCAGATACTTCGGCACCCCGCCAGTGACCGCGTACTGCGCCACCGCCCGCTCGAAGGGCTGCGGCTGGGCGGCATGGATATCGGTGAAAGTGAGGGGCGCCAGACGGATCTGCGCGGTACGCCGGCCGTAGAGGGGGCTTTCATAGGACAGGGCGTGCTTGCGCATCATCCCGATCAGCGATCCGCAGAGGATCAGCATCACATTGCTGTCCTTCAGAAACTCGTCCCACGCATTCTGCAGGATCGAGGGGAAAGCCGGATTTGTCTTGACCAAGTATGGAAATTCGTCCAGGACCAATACTTTCTTTTCCTCCGGCCGGTACCGGGCGACCTCCTGAAACAGATCCAGCCAGTCAGAAAAGGACACCCGGCTGAGGGTGGGATTACCCGTGGCGCGGGAGATCACGCCGGCCAGCCGTTTCATGCTCTGAGACTCCACTTCCTCTGTGGCGAGGAAATAGACGGCTGTTTTACCCTTGATAAACTCCTTGATCAGCGTCGTCTTGCCCACCCGGCGGCGGCCATACAGCACGACAAAGCCGCCGGGGCGTTGGTATTCCTGCTCCAGTACCTCCAGTTCCTTGCGGCGTCCAATAAATTCCATGAGAAAAGCCACCTCCATTTATGATAATTTATATTATGATAATCTTGCTTATATTATATTCGCTAAGTGCAAAAAGTCAAGTTCATCTGTAACGGTTCCCTCTACTGTTCTTTTGCAGAAACAGAGTGCGGCGGTTTTGACCGTCGCGCTTTGTGCAGTTTCCTGATTAAGCGGATACCCTCCCAGCCGCTGCGGAGCACACTTCCACCACCGATAGGGTTGACGTCCTTGCTGATCCCTGCGGTGGGCTCCGTCGGCACACAGAAATGACCGGCCTGTACGGCCGGCCACTGCGGCGTTTGTGTCTGCCCTTGAGCGGCTGGCAGGTGTAGGATAGATGTGGACGGGCAACGGGACCGGGCGCTAGGCCCGGCCCGCCGTCCCCCTTTTGCCCATGGAGGCAAAAGGCAAAGCGGCGAGGCCCCGCTCCATCAACGGGGTCTCGCCGCGTATTTTCCTGTTCTGTAAGTGCCTGCCTCGGCCCTTGCTGTCAGGAACCCGACAAAGCGCCTGTTGGCGCAGGCAAGAAAGTTTTTCTGGATCTCCCTTGCAAAATACCTGCTGCTTTACACCGTGTTTATGACAACGCAGGAATCCGGCGATCCGCTCATATCTGATCCAGCCGCTTCTCATTGGCCTTTTCCAGCATCATATCCTCCGGAAGCACGCCGTAGTCCATTGGATGGCTGTTATCAACCACGCTTGACTGCTTTATCCGGATGCTCTCCAGCCGCATTTCGAATTTACAAAAAGTTCACAGAAATATTGAGCACTTTTTCCTTTGAGCGGTGCGTATTAAAGCGACGGAATAAATAAGGACGTTCCAGTCAAGGGAAAAAAGTTCATACAGCATCTTCGAACGCCTGAAGGACAACTGGGAAAACTGGCGGAACGCTGTTTTCATTCCACGCGCGACTTGCGGATGTTCCTGCACCAACCGGCGGCTAGGCGCCTGCGCGATTGGACAGCCAAGTATCTGTCGTGCCTGACTGGTCAGCAAATTTGTATGAAGGAGATGAGTAAAATGAAACGAATCAACATCAAATGCCCCTACTGCGGCTCCCGGGCATACCTACAGCCATCCTCTGTGGTCTATGGGGATCGTGCCGATGACGTGGAGGCCAAGCTCTATGTATGTGCCCGGTATCCCGCCTGCGACGCCTATGTAGCGGCCCACAAGGACACCCTGCTGCCCATGGGCACGCTGGCGGACCGAAACCTACGTCGAAAGCGTATGGAGGCACATTCCGCACTGAACCGGCTGATCTCCAGCGGCCTCATGAATCGAAAGCAGGCATACCGCTGGCTCCAGATTCAACTGGGCCTGCCGGAGTCCGAGACACACATCGCCAAATTCTCAGAGCTGCGGTGCCAGAAGGTGATCAGCCTGTGCCGCGCATTCGCCCGGGCGCAGGCCCGGGTGGCCTGAGCAACACCACAATTTAGAGGGAGGTGAAGATCGCAATGGATGCTATGATCCAAATGAATGAAGATCAGAAGAAGTTGGTGGATGAGAACCTGTCCCTTGTGGGTCAGACGATCGCCCGACATATCCGATATAATGAAACTATCTGTGATATGGGTGCGGATGATCTGTATCAGGAGGGCTGCTGGGCGCTCTGCCGCGCCGCTGTGACCTATGACCAGGCAGGGAGGGGAACGCCATTTTCCGCCTACGCCCGGCCCGTGATCCGCAACCACCTGCTGGACTACTGCCGGCGTGTGCTGCGCCAGCGGGAGCATCTGCCCACCGTGGCATTGGATGTTCCGGTCAGCGAGGACATCCCGCCGCCGGAGGCTTGGCTTCAGGAGTTGAACAGTCAGGAAGTGTGGGATGCTCAGATCCTTGTAGATCAGCTTCTGGAACACGGCAGACGCACCTGCACCGGCGTAGCCAGGCTGGGCGTGGAGGCGCTGGCGCTGAAGGTCAAGGGTTATACCGGAGCCGACATCGCCAGGATGTATCACACCAAGCCAAACCATGTGGGAGCGTGGATCTCCCGCGCGGCGGAGAAACTGCGGGGAGATGAAGTTTTCGTCTCGCTGCTGGATCATGAGGTGCTGCCTAGAGCGGCCGGTTTCTAAATCCAAAAGAAGGACGAACAGATATATAGGAGGATCACCACTATGAATATGCAGAGACGAACACTGTACACGGCAGTTGGGCATTTCAGGAGCATCACGACCAAGGACGGCGCCTATCCCGTGGTGCTGGTAAACCGACAGGAATACCGGATGGACCCCCAGGAGATGACGGTTTGGAGCATCCTGAATTGGCGGCTTTTGGATGCCCAGAGCGTAGCAGAGTACTATGAGCCTATGTTTCGGACGCTGAGGCTGGAGGAGCGCCGTCCACTGGAAACCTGCCTCGGCCGTCTGGTGACCAGGGGCCTGGTAGCCGCCGGGCACGGAGAGACTGATTTTGAGGCTCTCTACGATCTGCTCAGCAGCCTGTATGTGGTACCCATCTCGGAGAGCCTGCCCCTGCGTACCGTTACTTTCCTCAAAATGCTCCTGCTGGACGGAGTGCCTTTCGCCCGGGCGAAGCAGATTTTTTACAAAGTTCGGCTGTCTGAGGGCGAAGCCCAAGTGATGGCTCTGGCAAGACAGGCGCTGCTCTCCACGGCGGAACTGATCCGCTGCGTGGATCTGGGCGTCACTGATGTCTCCAGTGATGACAAGGTGATGGACACCCTTTACTGCGACGCCGATGCAACCAGTGACAACATGGGGGATCTGATGCGCTCCTCTCAAAGCCGGGGGCCTGTCACGCTGTCCGTCGCCAACCTGTGTCTGCACAAACAGATCATCTTCGAGCGGGTGTAGGATATGGATAGGCTTGCGTTTCAGGAATGGCCCGCTGTGCTGCGGCGCCGGTGGCTGATCACCGGCGCCGCAGGCTTTGGGTTTCTGCTTGTAGGGCTGGCTGTGTTTTTCGCGCTTGGGGATCGCGTGCTGTTGATGCTCAGTGGGATGCTGACACTCTGCACACTCCTGCACTGCGTGGAGTATTACTGCACGGTCCGGAGCCGGAGGTATCAGGCGATTGAGGTAACCTGCGTTGCCCTCGGCCGCACCGGAATCGGGCGGCAGAGAAAAGTTTGCCTGCTTTTGCAGGATGGCCGGGAAGTGACCATAACTTTAGATAAGCGGATGGCTCTGCGGGTCTGGCACCAGTACCGCATCTTTTTCCGTTTGAACCGTGCCCCGTCTCATGGAGAGCCAGATCTTCAAGGTATGCCTGCGGGTGATTCGATCCTCGCGCTGGAGGATCTTGGAGAATACCGCACTGACACGATCATAGAGGAAAAGGAGGAAACCGTGCATGACCTATAAGCCCTGTACAGCGGCACAGTTCCGAATCATGGAGTATCTGCGTGAGGTGTTTGACACCTCTCTGTGCCTCATTTACCCCTCCCGCCCCAACGCATTGGTTCTGGAAGACCAATTTGGAGAGCGTTTGGAATTCTTCTCGCGTGACGGCAGGGTTCTGGAAGGTCCGATCACACCTCCTGCAAATCCTGCATTTGTTGACATTTTCCATAAGTGCTTGAACTGTCGGTATCCCGTGCGCAGCCAGCAGACGTTTTCCGCACGGAACGCCCTTTGGTCCACCGGTGCGTTCCCTTTGACTTACCAGCAGGCATTGGCTCTCACCGATGAATTGTTCCGGCACTATCTGAAAACCCGGCCGCTGACAAGAGAGGAGGTGCGGGATCTTGCCGCATGCGGCTCGGTGACTGAGGCGGATTTCAAGTCCATGCAGCTGTGGCAGCTGGATGGTCACATGGAAGACTGTGTACTCTGTGGTCCCTGGGAGGACGGAATCGGAACCTACGGGATCTTGTTTCTCACCCATTCTGGCCAGTTGGAAGAAGAACTTCATTTTTATGTTACATGAGCCTTTTCCAGTGGGGGGAGCCATCCGAATATGACCATATTGCGAAACAGGTTGCAGCGGCCGAGCTCGGCCTATTTTGCGACAAATTTTATAACAAGAAAGAGGCCGGGGGAAGTGCTGTAAAATGCACTTCCCCCGGCAGTCTTTATGGAGATATTTGACCAGAACAATGGGACGGCTACCCGCATTGATCCTCACCAAGGCGCGTAATTTCCCAACGGATCCTTCTGGATGGGTCGGCTTGACCCATCTAGAAGGAATTTTCCATATCCCGGGCCGCTTGCGCTGATGCTCGCCCCGCGCCCGGAAATCAAAATTTCTGAAAAGGAGCAAACAATGAGCAGATTTGTAAACGTTGAGTCGAACCTGATCAATGTGGACCACATTGTCAGAGTTCGTCAGCACAAGAACGATGCCTTGAGCATTTACCTTGACAACGGCAAGGTGATCAAGACGGACTACGCCTGTGAACGTGTTCTGGCAGATATAACGGGCCGGGACTTTATCGTTGGCACGGCGCCCTGCGAGGGGGTATCTGTCGCTATTGACAGCGGTGAGGGGACACGGTTCTATCCCGTGCGCCAGCTTGCTCTCACCGGGGACGGCGAAGTGCGGCCCCTGAGCGTCCAGTTTGATAGGATAGAGTTCTTTGACGAATGGCCTGGCTATGGCGGAATGACATATACGCGGCCTCACGCTGAGGAAACAGGGCTTTGAAAGGAGGCGGCGTTCGCAGTGGTTTTCTGCGGACGCTCCGAGAGGCAGAATGTATGTGGAGAGCGGCAGCGGACGGTTTTATGAAATACGTCAAAAGGAAAAGAAATCCCTGCGGCGTACATGGAAAATTCCATCCACTCCGTGCCTGTGGAAACCACATCAAGTTGTATGAGCATTGTTAATGCGACCATTTGGACATATCTACACCATGTAACCTCTGCCTGTGATTTGCCAATTCTCGAATCCGACAGGTGAATCACCGCAAGGCTGGTGGCTTGCCCACTCCCATTGGCTGATGGTTTACGAAAACTATCATCAGATCCATGCACACATTCTTTAAGTGCCGGTGCATATCCAAACAGAAAAATGAAGGAGGTTCTTTGTTGTGCGTACAATTTCATACTCGATATTTGAATTCCTGAGAAGTTGCGGCGGGGACTGGCGGAACACGCTCTACGTCCCCTGCGGCATCTGCATTGATCCCTGCAGGGCTAAACAGCGCGGTGCCTTGCTGACTGCGGACAACTATGGCCGGCCCCAGGCCATTTCTGTGGAGCGCTATGAGGCCATTACGGGACAGCGGATCGATCCGGACGAATGCGTCGGAACACTTCGCCAGTATGCCTTTGATCAGATTTTCAGGGAGTTTGCGTTTTGGAAATGTGAGCAGGTTGGAGATTGCCTTCTCTGCCGCTTGGACAGCGAAATATCTGCCGGGCCGGTACAGGGTGAACCGCGAGCAGATTCAGAAAAGATTGCATCTGCCGCAGACACAAATATGCCATCAAAACGGAGCTTCGCGTCCAAACTCAAGCAGGCACCCAAGTAAGGGCCTCAGCACAGCCGAACACGCCGCACGGGACAGTGGGGCACCGCTTCGGCCCAGGCCAGCCCTGCCTCGCGCGACGCCGGAGTGACATTTTATTTGAATCGGCAGTCCCGCTAAGAGCGTGATTGTCTTTCTGCTCCCGCCGTGCTATAATAAGGACAATTTTATGGAAGGGGCAGGGACGCAGGTAATGGAGGATACAAAAAAGCAGGATAGCCAGGAGCTTATCTCTACTCCAGCTGAGGAGCCGGATCTTCATCTGATTGACTTCTGGGAGATGCTGTCGGAGCTGCGGATCTGATGAAAAGCAGGATGCAACTCCATTATCGCTGCGATGGATGAAGGAGAACTGGTGACTCCAGGTAATTTAGCGTGCTAAAATGGCTGAGGGCGGCCCGTACTATATTGTACGGGCCGCCCTTTTATCATTTCCCTCAAATCTCGTTCAAACCATCAACGGACTGCTCATGCCATCTTCTTTAGGTAGCTACACATGTATTCAAAGGATTTGCTGTTGCCGGACGTGAGAAAATCAGTTATAATTTCCGTGTATTTTTGGTAATGTAGGTTCAAAAAATCACGGAATAACTTCATGATGGAGGAGTTGAACGATTTGAATTATAACGCTTATCTTGCCCGTGCCATAGAGATTTTTAACGAAAAGATGGATGCGGATTTTTCTCTTTATAATGTTATCCTTAGTTGTTTCGTAACTGGCAATCAGGAAGAAGTATTCGAGCAATTCTGCACGGAGTATTTTCCATACCGACTAAGCGACCGGTATCATGAGGAAGGCTACTTTGATTTCCGGGCGTCCTCCTTTATTGGAATGGACAACGGCGGTAAGGACGGCATCCTGCTTCGTACGGACATACCCTACCATCCCTTCGAACTGCTACACATCTTCCTGCATGAACTGGCGCATATCTACTGTGCTCACCATGAACTGGGGGGGAAAATCTTCTATGACGAATACTGTGAAGACTATGCGCAGACCAAAGAGGAGGACGGCATGATCAACGCCGGATATGCGGTCTGGCGGGAGTGCATTGCAGAGATTATCGCAGTTGAATGCGATGATAACTGCGGCATCTTTCCTCTACGGGAGAAAAAGAAATTGCTTGCCCAATTCAGGGACGAAATCAACCAACGGGACGGCAAGCTGCTTGTAAGTGAAATTTTGACGGCAGTAATGACCAGTTCTGAGATTGAGGCATCCAAAACATGGGAGGATGCTGAAAAAGCGATCCGCAACTTAAAGCTGTTTGATTCCCCGCAGGAACTGGATTTGATGAATCTTGTCTTCAACCAGCTTCGGGAGAAAATGATTGAAATTGATGTTAATTTTATTTCAGATCTGGGCTTTCTGTATCTGAATGTTTTATCCCTTAGCATACTGCGAGGCTTTCAGCGGTTTTGATGTTGCGGCCCAATACTACACGCGGACCACAAAACATGGATTGTTGTCAAAGGCCTCCCATGCCGCCGAAAGAATAGGTGACAGGAGACAGAGGTACTTGGGGGCCACTGTCTGGCATCGTCAACCGTTCTCCGTCCACCTCAGTGATTTTTCCAGTAAAGACACTTGCCTCGTGTTCGTCACCATAGGCTCATCTGCTGTTCTGCGGACCGAACCTCCGGAATTGGCGGGGTCGCGGCCAGAAGCAACTTGGTGTTGGAGCCGCCGGAAAGCGATTGCCCAGCTTCACTGCGGGGCAGGATCAGGGGCATCCGGTCATGCACCGGCTTCATGGAATCGTTGGCGGCGGCGGTGAGGATACAGCAGTAGTCCTCGTTGCCGACCCGGTCAAAGAAGCCTGCCATATAAAGAACGGGTTCCTCTGGGAGCGTGAATTGATATCACCGCTTGTCGGCGTTCCACTTATAGAAGGCTGTCGCAGGGATCAGGCACCGATGGGCGGTAAGGCTCCACTAGAACAGTGGGGCAGCTTTTCCGCAGCATCCCAGCACCGTTCCTCAGCAAAGAACCCAAGCATTTCGTTCAGGTAAGAGAGCATATGCGTCACCTCAAATTAAACTATAACATATCGAGTGTTAGTATGTAATTATTATGTTAGTATTATTTGAGGGAAAATGCTGGCAGCTGCGCTGGATGATCCCTGCAACTGGCTCCATCCGGTGGAAAGAGATTGGGAAGAAGCGGTTACCAACCCAGCAAAAAGTTCTGAGATGGCCTACTTCATACAGATCCGGTGGTAGAAATCTTCCACCACCTGCAGGTTTGTCGTGCGGTTGTGGATGGGGAGTGAGTTCCAGACGACATCGTGATAACGCTCCGGAGCATCGTCACGCAGGCGACTGTCAATGATGGACACAATGCCGGTGTCCGTGAAATTACGGATCAGCCGGCCAATTCCCTGCTTGAGTTTGATCACCATCTCCGGTACCCGAACCTCCATCAGGGAGTCTTTGGCGAGAGATGCCTTGTATTCGATGATCGGGTCAGGGACAGGGAAAGGCAGGCGGAAGATCACAAGGTGGGAAAGAGATTTCCCTTCGATACTGATCCCTTCCCAGTAGGAACCGGTGCCGAGCAGTACGGAGTCTGTATCCTCCCGGAACTCCTGAAGGACACGTTCCTGGGACGAGCCATCCTGCTGCACCAGGATCTTGTATGGCAGGGCCGTTTTCAGGAGTGCGGAGTAGACCTCCTCCATATCTGTTTTCGCGGTGAAGAGGATCAACGACTTCCCGTGCGTGATATTAAGGAGCTGCACGAGGCGATCTACTCCTTTTTCAATGAATACCTCATGCTCGCGGGTAGGATGGGGAAGATCCTGGCAGTAGTAGATCAGCGCGTGCTCATCATAGGGGAACGGGGAGGGTTTTGGCTCGGAGAGTACACCGCGTTCTCCGACCGGGAAACCGGTGTTCTGCAGGAAATAAGCATACTGCTCCTCCGCCCGGCCACCCTGTGCACTGGTCAGGGTGGCTGAGGTCATAATGGATTGGACAGATCCGGTGAAGTACAGTTGGCGGATCGTGTCCCGGGTGTTCTTGGGACAGCAGATCAGATCGGGGAATGGCGATGTGCCTCGCCGCTCCAGCCAGATCAGGCGCTTGTCCTGCTCCGCGAGGAGTACGGAAAGAGACTGGGCAAGTGCTTCCAGATCGTCAGCTGCAGTGGTGTCGCTCCTGTGCCGGAAATCCATGCTGGCGTAGACCTGAATGGAATCAGACAGCTTAGACAGATCCTCAGAGAGGACCCGCAGTTTTTCAATGGCGCCCCAGATGTCATGAAAGAAAAACCTCTCAGCATATTTCAGATCCCGGTCTGTGGAATCCAGCTGCTGCTTCATCTGACGGGCGAGATTGCCATAGAACTGCTGGGCGGAACGGACAGCCCTGTCCGCCTGCCCCTGGACGTAGGACTGCTCCTCGCTCCGGAGCGTCTTCAGGCTTGAACTGATCAGGCTGTTTATTTGCCGCTGGCTGAAACGCTCTGTCGTAGCGCTTCGAACCTTGTCCTCCAGATTATGCGCCTCATCTACCACGATCAGCTGTGTTTGGCTATTCAGCAGGCCCTCCTGCCCTCTGCCCAGGCGGAACAGGTGCGCGGTCAAAAGATCCTGATTACAGAGGATCACGCCGGTTGTAAATTGCAGTTCCTGGCGAAGCAGATAGTATTGACAGGTGCCCCGGTGATCACAGAATATGCATTCCAGGCGGCTGAAGCGAACGACGTTGATCTTCTCCCAGATGCTGCCTGGGATCGCATAGGGGAATGACCTGCGATCCTGACATCCCTGGTCGATCTGGAGCCTTATTCGGGCATGAGGCTGCCCCTCCGGTGAGGAGAAAAACGCCTCGGCGCGCCTCTTGCAAACATAGTGGGTCTGCCCTTTGGCCAGAAGTACGTCCGGGCGGACGCCCAACATGGGGCTAAGGCGTTTGACATCGTCCAAGAGCTGTTCCTGCAGTGCAATGGTAGAAGTAGCAATGACGACAGGGAGCCTTGTCTGCTGATTGTAGAGCAGGAGTGGGACTAGGTAGGCAAACGACTTGCCGATCCCCACGCCTGCTTCTACTGTGATGTGCTGGCCACGGCGGATCGCATCCAAAATGTCGAAGGCCATCTCCTGCTGGCCCTCGCGGGCCTCCAGACCATATTTCAGAGGCGCGTCATCCCAAAAGAAATCTGTAACAGCTGTACTGATCTCATAGATGGCCTGCTTCATCCGTTCACGGACCAGCTTCGGACTTTTAAATGTATGATATTGGGGAATCAATCTGAAATCATCTCCATATAAATTATGCCTGCGAAAACAGGGAGAGGAACTGCACTTGCTGTACTGTTTCAGGCAAAAAGGGCGCTTTGGGTGGCACTTGGGAGCCAGCCATCATAGACCCTGGTCTGTACACGATGACCGATATTGCGGCTGATTTCTCCCTACACGCTGCTGAGAGAGATAATATAGCGGGCTTCCTGCCTGAGTGATTCACTCCCGGCAGGAGGCCCGCTTTTTTATGGGAACAGACAACGATCCGGCTCAACCAAGCTGCATTTCGGCCAGCAGTTCCAACAGCAACGGTATGGATGTGTAGCTCTCCAGAAAATCCTCCACCTTGTTATTTCCTGTCAGTGTCTTATCCCGTTCGTCCGGGCCTGTCTCGATTTTGCTTGTCTCAAATTTTCCCTATAATACCACTTTTGGGAGTGCGGGACAAGGGCATCTTTTCCCTTTCCACAGGGCAAGCCGTCAGAACTGGAGTTTTCAGAACACCAAATGGGAGTCCACTGTGGCGCACGGGTTTTGTTACTGGCTTTTCTCTTCCACCACATTCTGGATAAGGGGATAAAAGAACTTCCACTGAGGGCTAAAATCGATTTTCATAAGTGTATGACGGAATCCCCGGATCAGCGGCTCATTGATCTCATCTTTCCCCATGAGAAGTTCTGTGATATAGGTCTCCCAGGCATAAAGCGGGCCTCGTACTTTCTTCATCTGAGAATAATAACCCCTCTGTGCCTGCAACATCAGAAACTGCACCGCAGGGAAAGAAGCCGCGCTGGGAAATAGTTGTGCAAGGGTTACCATTTCATCATCGGCTAAGTCCGGAATTTTGAAAAGGGCCTCGTCTTTATGAGGAGAGAAGTCAAACTGAGTTGGCTGCACAGTCAGAAGGACCGCTTTCATGACCTGACGTGTGGCCGCAAGAAGGACCGGTGTGCGTCTCAGAAAGGTTATATAGTCACGCCAATCCATACCTGCCCAAAAGTTGTTAGGATCTGTTGCTTGCCGCTGTTTCCACTCATACAGATCGCGCTCAGCGCGGTATGTCAAATACACCAGATCCATTTCTATTGCTTCATTGCTTTGCAGGTTGATATAAAGCCCACTGCGCAAAAGTCCCTCATTTGCCTGATCGTTATCTTCGTTAAATGTATGCTCACAATAAAACATGGACGCTGCTCCCCACTCACAATACTGATAAAATAGTTGGCTACATCGACGAACGCTATTCCCATATTTTAAGAAACCGCAGCCCCGCGCCTTCAGAAATCATAATGTTGTCTTCTGGAAAGCTCTGAAGTTCTCTCTCGTCTCCCAACACATTCAGCAGCAGGCCCAATGTGTCGTTTAACCCAAACTGGTTGTTCAAGTTATGAGCAGCGGCATATTCCGGTGCGTATTTCCAGATATAATTCATCAAGGCCGGATAATCAATATATCCGGAATCCCGCAGCGAATCATAGAGCTGCCACAGTTCAAAGAGTGCAAGGCTTCCCGCGGTCTTATTGAAAAACAAATATCCCAGGGCGATATCCATCCCCGCCTGCGCATCTCCCTCGGCAGGGATACCAAGTTCCATAACACCATCGGAAAGGTCTCCATTCCACATAGGGTAACAGATGGCCAGTGTCTCTTTACACTGATCTGTTTCGATCCAAAAGACCCCTTTCATCAGTGCGTGATAGCGCGTTGTATACCCATAAGGTGTACAAGTCGGCGCCGGATATGTTCCAAAGTACTCCGGATTGTGTTCCATATTATATATTGCGATGTCATGTAAGGTGGAACCGGACGGGTCAGAAATGTTATGCTGATATCGGTATTTTGCTACCTCATAATCGATAATGCCGCACCCGCTCGATTTATCATTCCGGTCATAGAGCAGGAAACGTGGAGATTCCTGCGACCTGCGCCCATATCTCTTGGCGGTTTGGGATATCATGCTTGTGTCATCATCAACAACATAATACTCGTCAGCAACCAAAAATGGCCCGCGGGACGCCGCTATATAGTAAACTCCCGGACACTCCAGAGATGCCGCTTTGATAATTCCGATGTCAGATCCCAGGTCGAAGGGCAGATCCATTGGATCCAGTTCTGTCTCATGCTGCATATTCAGCTTCTCTCTTTTCTGTCTTATTTGACTTTATTGGTGTGATATTTCGTAAAATATACCCACCAGCAACGACCCATTGTAACACTATAAAAGTGTACGATTGACAAAACGGCTGGTGGAGGAAGCATACATGGATATGGAGTTTATCAGGCGCCGGATCACCGAACTCAGGCTGAAACGGGGAATTTCTGAATATCAGTTAAGTTACGACCTTGGACACAGCAAGAATTATATCCATAATATCGTCACCGGCTATTCGCAGCCGTCCGTAAAGGAACTCCTCGCTTTGATAGAAGAATTGGGCGCCAAGCCGAAATACTTTTTTGATGACGAAGCCGAATTTCGGGAACCGCAGCTTGCCTACGCAATTATTGAAGGTATCCAAAATATGGACAGCAAGGATTTGGAAAGCGTTCTGATGATGATCGAGCGGCTAAATGATAAGCAGAAGTGAAGTGCCCGAAGTGACGGGCACTTTCTCTATGTGGGAATCCTAACATAAAAAGGCGACAGATGTCAACGAAATACATCTATATATTTGCATAATCGTCATCGTATTAAGTCTATATGTCAACACTACAATATACATGAGGTGTTGATATGGACAATGAGATGATCTACGATTTCGGTTATCGTCTTCGCCAGTTGCGGGAAGACATGAAGTTGTCACGCGCGGAGTTGGCTAAGAAATTAGGCGTCAGCAAGGAGACCATCTATCGCTATGAAAATAACATACAGGATCCATCCTTGGATCGAGCAAAACAGATCGCGGTGATCCTGCATACCTCTTTGGATTATCTGGTCGGCTTGGATCATACCTATATGATCCGGCTGCCAGCCATGACGGAAAAGCAGAAATCTGTTCTTCAAGAGTTCCTGCGTGAGTTTGTATCCGAAACCAAATAGTAGAATATAGCTCCGTTTTCCGTTATGCTGACTGTGACTTGGGCCGTTTCCTCGATAGCGTCCAGAGGGGTGTCTTTCCCCGCAATATGAGGCCTCATAAAATGGCAGCGGTACTGCTTGGTTTGACAGGCTTCATGTTGGTTCAGACGGCCTTTTTCATTCTCTGCCTATCACGCGGCATTCGCTGGAATCTGGAACAAGGCTAAGAAATACAAGATATTGAAATAATTTATTGACATACACTATATATTGTGGTAGACTACTCGTGTAATTGATTCTTTGTGCGCGCCTCGTGAGAGGATAGGTCAAGTTGGATTGGCCTATGAGCGAGCGGTCTCGCATTGCACACGTTGTCAGGTTTGTACGCAAGTGCCAGCGGCATTACTGCACCCATTTGGGGAGGCAGTCTGTCCTCTGGCACTTTTTGTGTAAATTTAGCCTTTGGGCGGAAAGGAGAACGATGGCGCAACTCTACACAATCGGCTGGGCAGCGTCTGAGCTGAGGCATGGAACGAGCGTGAATCAGAACCCCTACACCATGTTTTCCCTTGGGGAACACATCGGGTATGGACACAGGGCCAGGACCCAATATTACCAGGTCTGGGCCAGGGGTGATGTGATGCGCAGACTTCAGAAGGCCGGCGTCAAAAAAGGCAGCTTGCTCTGGGTATCCGGTTCTCTGGAACTGGAGGAGTACACCAGGAAAGATGGTGTGACCCGGGACAAGGGGCTGAGACTTGAGCTGAGCGACTGGGGCTTCGTTCCGGGCCAAGGCCGGACAGGGCAACCTCCCGGCCAAACAGCAGACACAGCGCAAGGACCCATCCCGATCCCCGACAGCACGATTGACGGGGAGCGGGAAAACCTGCCGGAATAACCATCCGGCAGTCAAAGAGGCACGATACATCAATGTTTCAGAGACATTCTGAGCTTGTGTATCGTGCCTCTTTTTTTATTTTTCCCCAATGAACGAAAGAAAGGTGGAATTGCAAGTGAAACAGAAAAACCCCATGTGGGCCAGTACCTCCATCCTAGTTGCTGCCGTCCTCGCCGTTGTGGCGTTTGTGCGCGGCAACTGGCAGATCCCGCTCCTCGTTGGCGCTTTCGCTATCTGGGGCCTGCGGGTATTCATGATCCTTGGACTCCCTGCCTTGCGGATCAGGAGGGACAGACGGGAATGGAAACAGCAGGAGCTGGAAGCGGAAAAGGCCCGAAAGACAGCTGAAGCAGAGCGGAACGCCGCCGAGAACGATCCAGAGGCGGCCCAGGCGCTGCTGCGCCATGTCAATCACCGGGTTTCCGACCAGCTCAAGTCCCTCTATCCAGAGGCCCGCTGGGAGTGGAAAACAAAAAGCCCAACCCTGCTGGCGATCCACGGCGGTATTGGGCGCATCCGTGTGTACGGCGTCCCGGAGTATGAATACGCCGATGTGGAACTGGAACAGAGCGGGACGCTGTCCTGTTCTCTGGTCAAGCAGCTGGCAACGCCCTCCTTGGAGCGCAAATCACAGCCCGAGGCTCCCGATCAGGGAGATGTGGACCCCCATGCGTGGTATGAGCGCCAGGGCCGCAAGACTCTGGAAGCCCTGATCGCCGATCTGGATTCCCGAGGGCACCACTGCCTGTTCCTGAAGGAGGATGGCAGCATCTATGTCCGTCCTATGGAGGCCGATGAGGAAACTGTGCAGGGCGTATTACAGGACTTCCCGCAGAAGCGATGCTGGGTCACACTGGTGAAGATCCTGGAGCAGGCCGGCCTCGCCGCCACCGCCCGTGAAGACTGCATCGCAGTTGCGTGGTGAGAAAGGAGCGGCATGACATGAAAACGGGACGTACCATACAGGAAATCGGCGCGGAGATCCTGCGCCAGAGTCAGGCCAAGGAGGACTATCTGGTAAATACCAACAGCATCGTCATGGAAGACTGGGATGGCAGGCCCATGCTCCATCTCAAGGGTGAAAATGGCCTCGACCTGATCGAACCGCTGGAGATACAACGAACCGCCCACCGCCAAATCGGCGACTATCTGGGTATCCCCCGGAAGTACTATGAGCGGATGATGGACAGTGACGTGGGGCTCCTCTCCTGCAACGTCAACCGCTGGTTTCAGCGGGAGCCGGAACAGCGGATGATCCGGACCATGGATGGCCGGGCCCGCGCCTTTCTGAGCAACCGCTACAGGCGCATAGATAATCTGGACATCGCCAGAGTAACGCTGCCGATCATCGGGGAGATGCCGGAGGCGCACTATGAATCCTGCCAGTTGACGGAAGATTTTCTTTACATCAAAGTCGTCAATCCCAGACTTACCGCCGAGGTCGCCCCCGGCGACATCGTGCAGGCCGGCATCATCATCTCCAACAGTGAGACCGGCCAGGGCTCCGTGTGCGTGCAGCCGCTGGTCTACCGGCTGGTGTGTAGGAACGGGATGGTGGTCAACGACGCCAAGACCCGCCGCACCCATCTGGGCAGGGCCAGCAACACGGAGGAAGATTTCATGATCTACTCCCAGGAGACCCTTGCCGCCGATGATAAGGCGTTTATCCTCAAGCTGCAGGACACTGTCAGGGCGGCGATTAACGAGGTTCAATTTGCCCAGGTGGTGGACAAGATGCGCGAGACAAAAGAGATCAAGCTGAACACCGCCAATATCCCCAGTGTGGTCAAGATGGCCAGCGCCAACTTTGGGATTACCGAAGCGGAGAGCGAAGGCGTGTTCCGGCATCTGATCCAGGACGCGGACTACACTCTCTTCGGCCTCGCCAACGCCGTGACCCGATACAGTCAGGACGTGGAGAACTACGACCGCGCCACCAAACTGGAGGAGATCGGGTATTCGGTCATGACGATGTCCCCAGAACTGTTCCGTCGGATCAATCAGGTGACAAGCATGGCCGCCTAACGACCATGCTTTCATAAATCTAAAATCTAATTTTTAGGAGGCTAACAGAAATGAGTATCCAGAACAACGAAATGATGACCACTGCCACCCGCAGCAATTTCCTGCTTCCCCAGGCCGTGGAAACCACCTTCACTGCCGAGGAACTGGCCGAGGACATGGACGGCATCCAGCTGAACTTCCAGCAGGTCAAAGTCCCCGCCGGCGGCGCCCTGCAGTATGAGATCCCCACCGAGGATCCGGACAACCCGGACTACAGCCGGTATCTGGAGGGAGTCATCCTCTACCACCACCCCTCTAACGCCTACTGGCCGGAAACGGAGGGCGGCGAGGATGACGAGAACGCTCCGCCCCAGTGTCAGGCCCTGGACGGTAAACTCGGCCACGGTTCTCCCGGCGGCCTATGTGCCAGCTGCGGCTACAACAAGTTCGGTACCAGAGGAAAAGGGAAGGCGTGCAAGAATATGCACATGGTGTATCTGCTCCGCAGCGGTGAGTTCATGCCGCTTCAGATCACCCTGCCGCCCACCAGCATCAAGCCCTTCAACGAATTTGTCAGCCGTGCCTTCCTGCTTCGCCGCCGGGGCATTTGCTCTGCTGTGGTCCAGCTTGGCCTGAAAAAGATGAATAATGGCAAGGACGACTACAGCGTGACCACCTTCAAGCTGCTCTATGACTTCGAGGGGAATGAACTGCGCCAGGTCCGCGACTATGCGGACCAGTTCAAGGAACAGGTTAAGATCATGCTCGAACAGCGGGCGGAGCAGGCAGACGCCACCTCCGGCGATATGGTGGAGGTGGGAACACCCAGCCGCCGCCTGCCGGACAACGAGGACCACTTTGCCATCGGCGGTGTGATCGATGGCGAGCGCGAAGAACTCCCCGCATAATGGGGCTAATGCCGACAAGGCACTGATCCCACAGGCGGAGAGGCAGCCTGAGCAGATGGAAACTATGACTGAGAGGCAGCGCCGGTTTGCCGCACAAAATCACAACCTGATCTACCGTTACCTTCATGAAAAGGGGTGGGAGGTCAGCGAATACTACGACATTGCCGCGTTTGGCTATCTCCGCGCTGTCCGCCGCTACCTGACGGAGCCGGGACTGTCCCTATATGCCTTTTCCAGCATCGCCTGGCAGGCCATGACGCAAAGCATCACATCCTTCCTCCGTGCCGAAGCGCGGAGGAAGGATGCGGAGCGGAGGTATATCAGCGAGGCGGCGTCAGCAGCCCCAGATCCTTTTGCGGAACTGGAGGCCCGCCTGCTGCTGCACGATCTGGCCGCCGTCTCCAGCAGGCAGCAGTATGCGCTGGCGGAGATGCGTTTGCAGGGCTATACCATCGCGGAGATTGCTCTGGCGCAGGGGATGCCCAAGATCCGCATCCGGAGGCTTTTGAAAGAGCTTTATCGGGCGTATTTCCAACTCTACATGGGAGGTGAGGACATCAACTGTGCAGGGGAAAAGGAGTGATGTGGTTCCTATGACAAAGGAGCAGTTTGAAGATAGACGCCGTCGGGCTGTTGCCAATTATATGGAGGCGGCGCGACGGGACAGAAGCGCATTGGGCTCCACCAGAAGGCAGAAGGAGAACGCCGAGCGGCGTATCCGGCTCTGCGCCCGCCTTCTTTCCATATGGGCGCAGGATGGTTTCTGGACGCCGGACAATACCCGGGCATATGAGATGATCTATCAGTACTATGACGATGGTGCGCCAGTCAGCGCCATCTGACCAATCAGGCCAAATACCAAAATTACATCAAATGGAGGAGCATTGTTATGAATCAGAAGAAGTCCGCTACGCTGTACGGCTCGCTGCTGTGTCCCCTGGCAGTAGGCCATTGTGCTCTGATCCGGTATCAGGGTCAGATGATGCGTACCTCACAGGTCGTTGCCATCCACAACTGCACGGCTGACGCGATCTGCTTTGAGACGCGGAACACCAACTACACGCTGCTGCTGGGCCCGGCCCAGCAGACGGTGGCCGTCAATCCTTTGCTGACAAGTATGGCCGCCTGAGCAAGTAAGGCTGTGCGCTGCATATAAGCCAGAGACGCGCCGTAGAAACCGTGTGTTCTGCGGCGCACCTTTTTTTTATAGGAGATAACGCAATGAATTCAATTCATATATCGGATCTGGGAAAGGGACAGGATCTCCGGCAGTCGGTCATCCCGGTCCGCCCCAAGGATCAGGTGGCCTTTTCCTGCCGCTTGTGCGGGGATTGCTGCCGCCATGTGGACAACAGCATCATGCTGGAGCCTCTGGACGCCTATCATCTGGGACGCTATTTGCGTAAGCATGGGGCCGGTTTGGACGACATTGAGGACGTTTATGGGCGATATGCCCATCTGTCCATGTTGTATGATTCCTTTCCCATCTTTCTGCTGAATACCCAGGGCAAAGATCAGTCCTGCATATTCTTAGAGGACGGCCGGTGCGGCGTTTACGAGGGCCGGCCCCGGGTCTGCCGCCTATATCCCTTTACGGTGAAGGAGGGGGACCGGGGGCAACGGTTTGCGTACTATCAGTGCCTCGACTGTCATGCCTCCCATTTTGTAGGCGGCAAGGTCAAGATTGAGGATTGGATGTACCACAACTTTACCAGAGATGCCAGAGACTTCGTGGAGTTGGAGGCATCCGCACTTCCGGAGCTTGCGGAACTGCTGAAAAAGCTGGGGCCGAGTGGCCGCAGGCAGTTTCTCTTCCGCCTGCTCTACTACCGCTATTATAACTATGATCTGGATCAGCCTTTCCTTCCCCAGTATCAGGAGAACCGGAGGCTGCTGATCGACGCCCTTCGAAAGGAGGTCTGATGACTATGTATGTGCTGGAGCACAGAGTTCTGCGAGGAACCGTCAAAGGCCGCCGGCAGCGCTGGGAACAGTATGCCGTATGCGGTCAGCGCGCCCCGCTGGAGCGGGTACTTATGGGCCTGGGCGGTACAAAAGAGTGGCGCGTCCGGCAAATCACAGCCGCCGGACATATATTCAGCCGTGCCGCATGAAGCGGGGCCTATGGGTTCCTGTATCTCGACACTAAGGCAGGGGCTTTACGCTGCGTATGGTAAATTTTATCAACAAAGAGTGCTGGATAGGAGGTATTCAAATGCGTGAGCTGTTATTTCGGGGACAGACACGAAGACTTGGTGAAAAGATATGGCTCAATGGCGAGAAGGTTCCCAGCAACTGGGTCTACGGCGGCATTTGTCATGGGAAAGGTGATTTTTCCGTCATCTATGGATATCAGGATGGAGAGCAAAGCAGCATCAACAAGTTCGTTGTTCATTCCGATACCGTCGGGCAGTTTACCGGATTGACGGACAGGACGGAATGGGATGAACTGACTGCGGAGGAACAAAAATTTTGGCTCAGAAAGCATGAAGCCGAAGAGTGAACAGGCAGGCTGATTTTTGAAGGCGACATCGTCGAGGGTATGGCATATTCGTCCCTGTGGCGCGGCGTCATCGTCTGGATCAACGAGATCGCCGGTTTCGGTATTCGCTACCAAAAGCGCGATGACCCAACCGCATGGGAGGATGCATCCATTCTGAAGCGGCTGCGTGTATGCAAGGATCAGTTTGCCGCAAAGGTCATAGGGAACATCTATGATGACCCCAACCTGCTGGACAACTACGATAATACATGATCAGGAGGTAAACATGAAAATCTTGGATTTTGATTTGGAAGGCAGCCACTTCATCATGGAAGCGGAGGTATCAAAGCGGCAAAAGACAGACGATGATGACGATGATATGGTATGCCAGTGGCTCAGGTATCTCTTTGAGAATACGCAGGTTTATAAGGAAACGGATGGCGTTGTTTCACCGTTCCGAATTACAGGCGTGGCCTGGGCCGGTTATCAGCTGACTGCTGACCATGCGTTGAGGGATGTGCTTGGAAGGATCACCCGAAATGAAACAGGCAAGCTGACCGTGCATTACGTTTGCCCAGAGCTCCAGGAGTTCCTGAATATGTTCAAAAAATATCCGGCGATCCATGGTGAGCGGACGATCCCATATTTCATTTTCCACCGCGGTGATATTGCAAGATTATGCTATGCGACAAATGAGTTTCTGTACTATGTGGGCGATGACGATATGCCTCTGATGTTTCGGACAGATGACGGCACTCTGGTTTCCGATAACGAGTTTGCCGATATTGGCTTTACCGAGTCCGAACAAAATGTAGAGGATGGAACGGAACACCTTTTAGCCTTTACAGACTATGATCTCGAAAGCGTCTTTGATTCAGAGGGCGGCGGAGATATGGAACCTTGAAAGTCCGGGCTGGAGCACGCAGTGCGATTATTAAAGAAACGAGGTCCATTATGAAATATCAGTATTACGAGATCTGTATCGGTCCTGGGCCTTTTCTCCCTGGGGACGACAGCAACTTCTGGATGTGCATTCATGGCGTCCGGCAGCCGACTCTGGAGGAGGCGGAACAATTTCTGGCTGAGGACGTAAAAAACAACGGCGGCAAAGTACTGGCGGTCAACCGAATCAGTGCGGAGGATGCGAGTGCGTTTTATGACCTGAGTTTGGAGGAAAGATGGCCGGTTTTCGGCGAGGAGGTCGTGCCATGATCCCATCCCATAAGATGAGCTGCAGCTAGTATTTTTTTGGATGTCCAACTCACTCTACCGTGACGGTACTGGACAGTTGCTATGTACAGCTATTGACATCTGAAAGGAGTGACTGGCGATGGACTATTCCAAGATAAATCATCTGATCGATTCTGTCGAACAGATTGACCTCGATGCCATCACGTTTTTGGATATCCACTGGCGTTATGGCACCTTCCGGCCCTATTCCACCGGATCTGGGCGGGATAAAAAACATTTCTCCCGCTCCGGTGTCGCCACACCCATAGGCGATATTCAGGAGGATTTATGGTATCAGGTGGCCGAGTATATTGCCAAACGGGAAGACGAGGAATGGCTGGTAGACGCGCTGACCCAGTGGAACAAAGAACACAATTATATGAAGGCAAGTCCGTCTGAACTTCGTAAAGACGCGCTGCACTCTTATGCAAGCCGTATCTTTGACAACCCCCAATGGGTATGCTATGTCCCCTTCAACCGGCAATTCCGCCCGGAAGTACTGGAGAACGCAAGGATTGTCACGATCGTCAGCGACTGCTGCCAGATTCCTGGAGAGGTGACCCAAGCGCAGATCGATAGGGCACAGAAGGGGCAGGTGTGCTGTCCGCACTGCGGACGCTGGAGCACATTTAGCATCCTGTCGGAGGAATCGCCCCCATGGGACGAATTCTGAGCATACAGAGGGGACGGTTGGATCCTTGTGTGTTCTGGCTGTCTCTTTGAGACGATCACAAATGAATTGGAGGTATCAATTCCATGAGTAAGAAAGCAATGATTGACGCCAAAGCATTTTTCGAGGGACTGGATCAGGTCAGCAAGGCCCTTCAGAAATCATCGTACCCCGCATTGTCTGAGGTGTCTGTCAGTGTTGAGGACGGCGTCTGCATATTGACGGCCACGGATCTGGACACCTGGCTGACCAAGCGGATACCGGCCCAGGGGGATGATCTGGCGTTCGTCTTCACCCGTACCAGGGAGGTGGCGAAAGCCTGCCGCCTGTTTGATGGTACGCTTATGCTGGAACTGGAGGAAACCGGTTCTGAAAAGAGCAAGGAGTGGCGCCTGTTCATGCGCTGCGGCACCCGTGCCGCACAATTTGACGTCATGGATCCGGAATTATATCCGGTCTACCAGTCCTTTGAAACAGAGTTCAAGATTTACAATTCAAGTGCAACACATGGAGATAGGTAAAAAAGGAGTGACTCATAGGCGGCGATGCCCTAAAATGGTGTTTGTGGACAGCCAAGAAAGGGGCAGCATCCTATGAGTCACTACAAACACCTTACCATAGAAGAGCGGGAAAGTCTATACCTACTGAAGGGGCAGGGATACAGCGTGCGGAGGATCGCGGCGGCGTTGGGGCGGTCAGCCTCAACGGTCAGCCGAGAACTGGGACGGAACAAGCGCAGCCACCGTCCGTACAGCCCCAGTGCAGCACAGCGGCGCTATGTCCAGCAGCGAAAGCGGTGCGGCAGGAAGCGAATCCTGGTTGACACCTGGAAGAGGGAGCAGATCCGGCACTACGTCCAGGATCTGCATTGGTCACCCGAGGAAATCGAACACCGGTTGTGTCTGGAGGACAGCCCCTTCCAGATCAGCTGCACCACCATCTATCGAGCCATCTCGGCGGGATTGTACGACCCAAAGCAGAAGTATGTCCGAAAAGATGGGCGATTTTCCCGATTTTTGCGGAGGAAAGGGAAGAAGCGGCGGAAAAATGGCCATGAAAACAAACAGGGGAAATACCAAATCGAGCACACCATCTCCCAACGCCCGGCAGAGGCGGAGCAACGGCTGGAACCCGGGCACTTCGAGGCGGACACGGTCGCTGGCAAGCACGGCAGCGGCTGCATCCTAACTCTGGTGGATCGGTACTCGCGCTTCCTTCTGGCCAAACGGCTCCCTTGCGCCGAGGCAGTTGCTGTTCAGACTGCCATGGTGGAACTGCTGGGCGCTCTCCCGCCGGAAAAACGCAAGACCGTCACCCCGGATCGGGGGCGCGAATTTGCCAGGTATCAGGCTGTGGAGCAGGCCCTTACGGGGCTCACCTTCTATTTCGCAGACCCCCACGCACCCTGGCAGCGGGGCACCAACGAAAACACCAACGGCCTGTTGCGTGAGATGTTTCCTAAATACTCCGACTTCTCTGCTTTCTCTGACGCCTTCCTGGACGACTTCGTCTTCCTCATGAATTTCAGACCCCGCAAATGCCTTGACTGGCGCGCTCCCTTTGAAATCTTCTTTGGCTCTTTGTTGCACTTGACTTGACAATTCGCAAGTCGTCCTTCTCTGCAAATGCGGCGGCGCTCTATGCCCGGGTCGAGCGGGTGAGCTATGCCGCTCTGGATGCCACGCCCAACGCGCAGCCAAGACGTACCAGCATCCAGTTTTCCGGCCCCTATGTGTTTGCTCTGGATGGGAACCAGCTGGCCTGCGACACGGATCCGGCTTTCATCTTCCCTCGATCTTTCACGGCAAGCAAGGGGGCCGTCTCCCATCTGAAACTGTTCGGGAAGCAGGATGTCCGAATTGAGTTTGGGAAGGGCCGCGTTCGGATCTCGGACGGTGTGCTTACCTTGGACTTTCACATCCCCAGCATGGACCTCTATGCGGTGGATAAGGCCATCCCACAATCCTATGTGGAATCCTTTGCGGTGTCCCCCAAAGACTTCCTGCGGGAGCTGAAATACCTCAAGGGATTTGCGGCCAAGGAGCGCCGTCCCTATGTGCGCTTCCGGGCCGGCGAACTGGTCATGCCGGTCTCCTCCGGGACATACAGGGCCGCTGTGCAGTGCGTCGGCGAAAACCGCATCGCCTTTGCCTTCGACTTGAACCGGATGATCGACACCCTGCGCCAGTTCAAAGATGTGCCCAACGTGCAGATCAAGATCAACAGCGCCGTATCGCCCGTTCTCATCGAGGCGGAGGGCCGCAGCGATCTGGCCTTGGTCTGTCCCATCAGACTTTCTGAGAAGCTGATGGCGGCATGATGATGGGCAGAGGCTATACCAATCCGGACGCGGCTGGATATCTCATGGAGGCGGACGCCTGCAAAAAGGTTGAGGCGGAGCTAAGGAGGATCGCAGATAAGTACCAGCGGAAGATCGAGCGGGAGCAGACTGCGAGGGAAAGGGAATTTGAGGCGGCCATGCAGTACCGCAGTGAGAATGAACTTCTGGATGCATACGGCTGGGAGTTTATCACAGAGAAGCAGTATGAACTCTATCTGGATATCTTCCACCGTGGGCGTAAGGCTCTGGAGAACCATGCGCCTACAGTCAATGAGGCGGCGCATCGGATCCTGCTGCGCATTCTCTCCGACATCGCCGCCGAACAGCGGGAATGGCGCTTTTCAGCCCTTATCCCCGCCCAGCAGACGGCTGAGATCGAGCGTGCAGCAAAGGCAAAACAGGAGTGGCGTGAGAAACTGCGGAAGATCAGAGAGGACCTGGACCTTGCCGCAAAACCCGATGGACCATGTAGTACATGACTGGTACGGCTGTTTCTGTCTGCCAGAAATTGGTTGCGGATCATGTTGCTTTCGGATAAAATGGAAGCACAATAAATGATAATTTGATATTCGGCACGATATTCGGACATACAGCCACGGCCAAGCATACATAAACGAATTTGGGCGGAACTGTGTACGGTACTGTACCCCTTTTGGAGGATCTATGACATATTTTCTATCACTGATTGAGGAGAAATCCAGGAGAGACTTTTCAAACTCCTATCCGTTTATTCGGGTTTACCCCAGCGACGAGTGCGATCTTCCCGCGATTTTGGATGAACTGTATGGGGCTGCTCTGGACTACGCCAGGGCACGCGGCGAGATCCCCAGTCAAGTAGCCGTGTTTCGGGACTGCTATCCTGAAGAGGATGGACAGCAGATCCTCTACAACATCTACTCCATGTATGGCGATCACTTCGTGAGTGCTGAGTTACTCAAAGTCACGGAGCCAACGGAGGATGTTGCTCTAGATCCACTTCCGGAGAGCACTGGCAGATTTGGGCCGGTGTTCCATGGTGACTGGAATGTGATTTACCACGGTATCCATTACCGAGATGATTTCCTCACGATGTATGAACAGTTCCTGCGAGGGGTTGATCCGTCGATTTTGCCGGATGCGCCGACGCATGACGTGAAGTTCGGGAACCAACCGTCTGTAATGGAAGATCGATCTGGTAAAACCACCTGAATCTTCTGGATGGAGAGCTTGGCTCAATCGCCGTGATTTGCCGTCTAAGCAACACCAATGGAGCCGCTGTGTGACAATCACGCAGTAAGAAGCAACGAAGGAACCGACAGACTGAAACTCACGTTTGGTCTGCCGGTTCCTTTTTGCGTATTTTGATGCTCGAATGAACTATGCCAGCTTGATCAAGGAGGGTCTGCAAATGAGCACGAGCTACTGGATGATCGAAGGAATTGGTCTTAGAGTGCTGGATGTCAAGCCTTATATCAACATAGAAAAAGCGGCTCGTTTCTTCCATGCGCAATATCCTGATGACTCTGATTTGGCGGCCATGATTGCTGCAAACGACTATTCTTCCTTCGATCTGGAGTCTTTTTACCGCAGCAATGGATTTGAAAATCTCGCGGACGTTTTGTGCCATTGTGACGATACGGACTCCACTATTTTTGGCGATGATGGCGGTGGTAATGTGTATTTTTACTATCCGCCCTCCATGCCTTGGCACCGTAGCGATACTGAGCCACAGAGCAAAGAGGAGGTCATTGCTCGCATCATCAAAGCCGTTCAAAAGATTACGGACATGAGCGGGGAGGAAATCAAAGCGGTTATTGATACAGATCTGTATGCGGTCGGAATGGGTTAAGGTTATCCGCACGCTTCATCGCTGAGCGCAGCGGCGAAGTTCTGAGAGTATGCGACGCAAAAGTGGATTTCCAGTCTGGAGAAGTAACGATCCCGATTTGGGATGAATGCGTTGGAATTGCAGATACCGCTTTTGTACGTCTGGAGTCCGGAGAGGAATTGGAATGTGACCCGGATGAGGAATACCGGAGACTGAAGAGACTGTGAGACGTTGTTAGACATCACAGCGACCGTACATGATCGAAATATGACATACAGATTTTATGAGGAGTGATTCTACTTATGAATAAGCGTAGCATTAAAATGTCTGAAAGATGTTCCACTCAGATCAAGGAAATGTGGCAGGACAGCGATGGCTTCTGGGCCGCCGCCGCGCCAGGCTGGTGCTTTGATACCCTGAGTGGCTACCTGCTCTACGCTGAAACGGAGGATGAATTGATGTCCGAAGCTGGGGAACGTGTCCACCCGGAGGAATACGAGGTACGGGACCTGATAGGTCAGCAGGTAAGTGTCGTTTCCTATGAGCGGGCCTGCGAGTTGCTGCCCCGGCTTCGTCTGGGCTATTCCATCATCTCCACCAGTACCGGCGAGAACTTCGAGCGCATTCAACCCTCCGTCCACCACAGGCATCAGGATTTCCTCACGCTGGAGCAGGAGGATGGAACAAAAATCTATTCCTTACCGGATTATTCTCTGACGGTGCGGGAGGAAGTACAGAAGGATGGCGCCATCCGCCTGACCCCATTGACGGGCGCCGTTGCATGTACCAGCAGAAGTTGGCAAGAGTTGCCGGAAGAAGGACTGAATGCCGCTTGCCTTTCCCTGGAACAGCAGATCAACCGTGAAACGGGGAAAGACGAGGAGGAGACCCAGCCGCTGCTGCGCGTTACTGGGGATCGCAGCGACTCTCTTGTGTCGGCGCTGTTGGCATTACCACCTCAAAAGGGAGCCGGGCTTATCGAGGTCGCACCTATGGTCGGCGGCACGCTGTCGATTCAGGCGATTCCTCAAAGGCAGCAGCCATCTGACCTCAAGGCCATCAATCGGATCAGCCAGATGCTTCAGGATAACGGCTATGAAGAGGCCAGCAAATTCCTCGACTGCGTTTATGAACTGTGAGGTGTGGAAATGAAATACCGCAAGATCTACGAGGCGCTGGAGCGCAGGTGGCAGGTATCGCCTGGGTTCCGATTTACTGATTTCAGCGGCTGGCGCAATTCAAAGGGAGGATACACGCCCCTTTGGATCGTGGCAGAGGACAAGCTGAGCGGCCAGCGTGTCTGGATCACCCAATTTGGCAGGCAGTTGTCCATCACATATAAGAATATGGACGAAAAGGGGGTCTGCTACGGAGAGAGCAGGCGCATTTTCTGCAGGGATCAGACGCACATGGCCCAGGAGCTTGACACGCTCTTTGCCAGAGCGCATAAAGCCGCATAGGAGGTAACTGGAATGACAACAGGAGAACTGAGCGATGGTCGTATCTGCGAGATTGAGGCCGCCCACAGGAGGGAAGTGCCATGAACGAGACCAAGCGGAGCGCTGCGCCGTCCCAACAGCCGGCGGTGCGCATTTACAATGGAAAAGAGGTGCTGACCCAGAACACCTTCGACTACTCAACCGCCCAGATCGGCGATTATGTGGAGCAGGCCGTGGTGGATGACGCCATGAACTGCCTGCCGCCCGCCTGCATGAACGCCGCCTGTTTCCAGATGGGCTGCCCCTATTCCCACCGCGAGGATCCCACAACGGGTAAGTGGCGTGCCACTTACGCCACCTTCAAGCGGAGTTTGGATGCGCCCGGCATCTGGGAATACTGCGGTCACTGTTTTCGTGGTGAAACTGTGGAGAGGGGCAAAGATCCTATATACTGTTGAACAACAATGGAGAGTACTTATGGCAATTTTGAAAATCGTCTCGGAAAAGGACTATCAGGTGCTGATGAAATATCTGAGCGATTCCGATGTCGTTCTGCTCCCGGAGCCTGTCCTCATGAAGTTCTCCCCCGATGTCCAGCGGAAATTCCGCCGGATGGATCAGGAGGGCCATGTAGATTACGATTTCGGAGACGATCCGGATACCTATGTTGATGTAATCAGGAGCGACAGCTGCTATGCCTACAAGACGCTGGCCGCCGCAGAGGATGACGGTAGCGAAAATCTGGCCTAATGGGCCGCTGAGAACGCAGCAAACTGACACCAAGCCCGGAGGAATGCGCCCACAGCGTGTTCCTCCGGGCTATTTCTATATTTGGAGGATCAATGCTTATGGATCTGTTGGATAAATTTGATGCGGTCACTGTGAAAGCGGATGCCCGTATCACACCAGACGACAAAGCCTATTGTGAGGCACACCAGGCGGCCTATGACGCCGCGATACAGTCCTTTCAGGAACTGGCCTTTTTCTGGGAGGACATGGAGAGTACGCAAAAGGAACTGCTGGGCAGTTCGGACACTTCCTATCTCTCTTCCCGCGACGGCCCTGAGATCTCCCAGCGGCAGATCAACACTCACCTGGAACATCTGCACCAAGCGCTCATCTACAACATTGTCTACTATTTCAACTCTACCTATCATGTATCAGTATCTGCCGATTATGCGGCCAACAATCTGCTTCCACAAAAACCAGATCTCCGAGTCTATGAAAACAAAGAGGCTCATGACGCGTACCACGAAAAACTGCGCGCAGCAAAAATCCGCTATGAGGATGTGGTGGATCAGATCATCCTCCTGCTGGATGGGCGCAGCTTTGCCGAGCAGGCGTTCCATGAACTGGCGGGAAAATGCCACAAAGCGGCATGGAACCTGTACCGGAATCGAGCGGAGTATGAGCGAAAGAAAGCCCTGATCAGCTTCACCGGATACTTTTGCAGCGTCCACCATTACAGCTGGCAGGACGAATGGACGCTGGAGGATAAAACAAAGAATATTTTGCGGGGCGTGGCCCACTATGAGACTGGGGTCTTCGATCTCTATCCTCTGGGCTTTTCCGAACTGCTTGGGTACAACCGCAGCCCCAGCAATGAACACGAGTTTTCTACCTGCAAGAAGGTAAACAGCCTGAAGATGTTCAAAAATGGCCGTGTGGACATCCGCTTCACCACAGAGACCGATGCAGCGGAGTTTGCGGCCAGATACCTCGGCCTTGTTGCTTGACAGGCTGTGTAGAAAGGGGTGAAACAGCGAATGAAATATACACACCAAGAGATGGCCTTGACCCGGGAGCAGCGCAAGGCACTCAACGAAAAAGTCATCTATCTCATTGACAGCGGCAGCGAGGATCAGGCCGGTATCACCGGAGAGGATATCTACAACGCATATACTGGAGATGGTGGTCTGCACGGTCTGGAGCGGGCCGACTTTGATAACTACCACACTTACAGCGAGAAGAAAAAGGAGATCGAGAACGGGCAATTTTTCACACCTCCAGCCATCTGTCAGCTGGTGGCTGAGAGCCTGCGGCCCTCCATCAGCGATGTGGTGGCCGACCTCACCTGTGGAAAGGGCGATTTTTTCAATTTCATGCCAGTAGAGACCAACTGCTATGGCTGTGAGCTGGACGCCAGAGCCTATAAGGTGGCCCATTACCTCTATCCCGGCGCCCGTCTGGAGCTGACCGACATCCGCACCTATAAGCCGAACCTGCGTTTTGACTATGTGGTCGGCAACCCGCCCTTCAATCTCAAATGGTATGTGGAAAATGGGGAATGCCTCTCCCAGCTCTATTACTGCGTCAAGGCCGCTCAGGTACTCAAACCTCTGGGCATCCTGGCCCTGGTCACACCATGTTCTTTCCTTGCGGATGATTTTATGGACAAGGCGATGATCCGCGAGATGGAGGGCCGATTCAGTTTCCTTGGACAGATCGGTCTGCCAGAGGATGCGTTTGCCGCTTCAGGTGTTGCAAGCTTTCCCACAAAACTGCAGTTCTGGCAAAAGAAAAGCGACCTGAAGGACTGGACAGCACGCCGCTATACCACCAGCACCCTATATACGCTTGCCACCGGCTTCGACCCAGAAAATGAAGCAATCCGTTTGTATGAGCGGGTGCTGATGCTTCCAAAAGCGGAACTGGAGAAAAACCGATCCCACGTGCTGCTGGAGCTCGCCCGGATGAAACAGACCTCCGCAGGGTTCGCCTACGAGACACAAAAATTGCTATATCAGATCAAGATCCATCCGGCGGTACGGGACCGATACACGAAATGCTGTGAATACCTGCACCGGTTCTATACCGAGCAGAAGCCGGACAATATGGACTATAAGGAGTGGGACCGCAAAAAGCTGACAGAGGCAAAAGTCCTGACCTATCTGCGCCGGACGTTGCGCCGGCAGAACAGGAAACCGCCCCAGGATGTGGCGAAACTGGTCAAGCAGAACGATCAGTTTGTCTACAAGGCATACAGCACCAGAGCCAAACTGCTGATTCCATCAGAGTGGAGTGATCCGGTTGCTGTCAATGACGCTGTGCTGGACAACACGCCGGAGCGTTTTCCGGGGTTTGAGCGGTTCCTTCGCCGCAAGCGCAGGGAGTACGAAACGCAAAGCCAGCAATTTGCGGAGATGAAGGAGGACCCCTTCATCGCTGAATGGCTGGAGGAATTTACCCTTTGGGACGATGAAAACGAGGAGGTCATCCAGCTTAACGACATCCAGCGTCATGATGTCAACCTGATGCTGCAGAAGCGATATGGTCTCCTCCAGTGGGAGCAGGGCAGCGGCAAGACCCTGGCCGCCATCGCCACCGGCACTTACCGGATGGAGCAGCAGCATCTTCACTCCACCTGGGTGGTGTCCTCAGCTATTTCAATCCGCAACAACTGGGATGTGGCGCTGAAGAACTATGGCCTGCCTTATGTGTTCGTGCAGCGGCTGAAGGACTTTGATCGAATCCGACCCGGTGATTTTGTGATCATGACCCTCAACAAGATGGGGGACTTCCGCAGGCACATCAAGAAGTGGCTCAAGCGCCACGGCCAGAAGATCCAGTTCGTACTGGACGAGAGCGACGAGATCTCCAATCCCTCCTCCATTCGGGCCAAGGCAGCGCTGGACTGCTTCCGGCGCTGCCGCTATAAACTGCTGACCACGGGCACCAGCACCCGCAACAACATTTCGGAGTTTGCACCCCAATTAGAGCTAATGTACAACAATTCCATCAATATGCTCTGCTGGTGCGATACCACCTACAGCTACGACCGGGATGAGGGCCGCATCTTGACACACCGCAATAATCCGTTTTATGGGAAACCCATTCCCGCCTACAAACACGGCTATACTCTGTTCTCCTCCTGCCACCTGCCGGAGAAACCTACCGTATTCGGCATCGGGGAGCGGACCCAGGACATCTACAATGCGGATATTCTGGATGTCATTCTGGCCAAGACAGTCATCACCCGCACCTTTGAGGAGGTCACCGGGAAGGAGATCCGCCGCATCCATCAGGTGCCCGTGTCCTTTGCGGCCCCGGAGCGTGGGGTCTACAACAAGGTGATGAAGGAATTTGAACCCATCTGGCGCAACTATTATGCCTCCACCGGCAATGCACGAAAGGACGCCATGCTGAAGCTGATGCAGCAGATCACCCTGCTGCTCCGGGTCAGCGCGGCGCCCAACACGCTGGCGGAGTACGAGAGCAGTGCCATTCCGGTCAAGATCCGGAAAGCTGTGGAACTGGCGGCCCAATGGGAGAACGAGATCGTCGCCATTGGTGTTCGGCACAAGGTCGTGCTGGACGCCTACGCAAAGGCGTTCCAACAGCTCCTGCCGGACCGGCCCCTGATTCAGGTAACAGGCTCCACCACCACCTTCGCCAAGCGGCGGGCCCTGCGCCGGTCACTGAAGGAGACGGGGAATGGTATCCTGATCTGCACCCAGCAGAGCCTGCCCTCCAGCGTCAATTTCGAGTATGTCAACAAGATCATCCTTCCGGAACTGCACTATAACAATTCCGGTATGAGCCAGTTCTATATGCGTTTTATCCGGTACACTTCCACAGAGTTTAAGGATATCTACTTCCTCACCTACGCCGGAAGTCTGGAGTCCAATCTCATGCAGATGGTGGTAGCCAAGGAGAAGATCAACCTGTTCATGAAGGGCAAGGACGCGGATCTGGATGAGATTTATGACAAGTTTGGCATCGACTACAACCTCATGGCCCTGCTGATGCGCCGGGAATTGGATAAGGAAGGACACTTCCAGATCCGGTGGGGCGAGCAGCTGATCGCCTGATACATCGACAATAAAAAGGAGAATTTGTATGAAGAAATTTCGAGTAGTCATTTATCCAAAATATGATTTGGAGCTGGCCTGGCTTGTGTCCAAATCTCATTTTGACATAGACCGGCCCGAATACAGGACCTGTATGCGCTGCGGCCAAAAGATGCGATATCCGCTTGCCCAAAACGCGCTGAGCCGGGCATTGGACGTCTATGTATGTCCCGAGTGCGGGATGGACGAAGCGATTCGGGATGCTACTGGCGAGATACTGCCGGTGAGCGAGTGGTACGTCGTAAAGCACCACTATTTTGGCGAGAATGAACCGACCAACACCTCACGGCTATTGCGGGACTGCAACTTTCAGAGGGTTTTTAGCGGGTCAAAGAAAACGCTGCCGCTGAACAGCGTGCTGTACCCTGCTTCACTGATCGCGTATTCCCGCTCCGATTATGACGGCTACCAATGGTGGACGACCTGGTTCCACGGTCAAGAGGAAAAGGCGCTGCCAGAAGTGGCCTATGAAATGGATGCCTTCATGGATGCGCTCTTCGCTTTGCCGGAATTCAAGACTCTGCGGAGCATGAAGCGTACGTGCAAGCTCTATGCGGAACCGACAGCGGAACAGACAGAATATAACCTCTATTCAGAAACAGAGCACCTCTATATTTGGCTGCGGCTGATCACCCGGGAGAGGGACTACAATCTGTACGTCTATTTCTATGACAGGAATGCGACATAAAGCCGGGCAAAGGATCCTCTAACAGGACTACACACAGAAACAGGAGCAGGTGGAACATATTCCACCCGCCCCTGTTGCGCTTTAATTGCAGACGTATTGCTGGAAGAGTCTCTGTAGGGTCGCGGATACCTGAGCACAGGTGGCTTCTCTCTTCGGGCCGGGCCTGAGCGCCATGCAGAGTACCATGGCAGCTTTCCGATGACGTTGAGGGAGAGAGACGGGCTTGTGATTGTGATAGGTCTGAAACAGTATGGGGTTCCATGGGGGTACACCCCGGTGTGATGTGCTTAAGCGAATTGCCTGGAGAGTTGCTTTTGTCGATAAGAGGTATTATACTGTAAAATCGAGAGAACTCGGCCAGTATGCCGAGATAACGGCTCTTCCACAGGACTTGTGGCCGTTGAGAAAGTGAGGAACCGAATTTATGGATATTTTGTATTCCCCGGACTTCCAGCACCCAGATACCAGTGTCCCTGTCTGCTTCGTCTTGGATCTGGATGCAGAAATCTTGTGGCTGGAGCCGTGTGAAGTGGTTTGTGAACAGTGGGATATTTCCGAGGCTGACTATGAAGAGACGGAGAGACTGTGCAAACTGTGGGGAGAGCATAGCTGCTGTTCCGTAGCGGAGGCAAATCGCCTCATTCAATCCAGATATAACGAAGCGTTTGAGGATGGTGTCTGTTTCTCCGAAAAATAAACTAATGTGCGATTATCAAAACAGCCATAGCACTTTTCCTGTGTACAGCCACAGATAGCCAGTAAGGTACAGATTTCTGCAAACGATGCAGATACATCCGCTTGCGCCCACCCTTGACAAACCTGTCAGGGGTGGGCATTGTTTTTTTGTGATGGAGGGGAACTCCATACCACCGGGGTCATGCCGACAGGAAACTGTATGGGAGGGAGAGGTATCTATGAAGATCGTGTCCTGGAATGTCAATGGCCTTGCGGCCTGTAAGCGCAAGGGATTTTTGCGCGTCCTTGCCAGGTCTTGTGCGGATATTTTCTGCTGCCAGGAGATCAAGACCCAATGCCCGCTCTCCACCCCCGGGTACCTCCAGTTCTGGAATCCGGCCAGCCGCCCGGGGTATTCTGGCACACTGACTCTGGCGCGGAAGGCGCCCATCTCCGTCCGGTACGGTATGGGCGTCGGCCGTTTCGATGAGGAGGGGCGGCTGATCCTGCTGGAATATGAGGAGTTCTATGTGACCAATGTCTATGTGCCCAATTCGCAAAGCGGGCTGGCCCGTCTGGAGTACCGCACAGCATGGGACGCCGCACTGCGGGAGTTTCTGCGCTCGCTGGACAAGCCGGTGATCCTGTGCGGCGACTTCAATGTGGCCAGGGGGTACATCGACATCTACCCGGAAAACCTGCGTAACGAGGTGGAGCTACCCGGCTTCCAGTCACAGGAACGGGAGGGGATGGACCAGCTGTTGGATTTGGGACTGATCGATGTCTTTCGCACTTGGTATCCGCAGGTGGAGGGAGCCTATACCTGGTGGTCCATGCGCCTAAAAAAGCGGCTGGAGAACCGTGGCTGGCGTCTGGACTATTTCCTGATCTCCGAGACTCTGATGCCCATGGTGCAGAATATCACTCACCACACGGACATCCTCGGCTCCGACCATTGCCCCATCTCTCTGGTACTGCGTCCGATGGCGCCCCGCAAGGAATTGTCCGATGAGGATATGGCCGCCATGTGGCGTGGACTGGACTGGGCCCAGCTGGAGGACGAGCTGCTGGAGTATCAGCGGAGCCTGGCCCGGCTGGCCTTTGCCGGCCACTGGGATCATGTGACACAGCTGCAAAAGCAGCTGGTGCGCTCTCTGGCCGCCAAAGCGCTGGCGGTGCGCCATGTGGTCCAGAACGACTCAGAGCCCGGTGTGGACGGGGTGCGCTGGCAGACGGATGGAGAGAAGATGCGCGCTGTGCTCTCCCTGACCTCCAAGGGCTACCACGCCAGGCCATACCGTCGTTTCGTGCTGCTGGATGGGGACAAAGAGCGGCGGATCAATGTGCCAACAGCCTACGATAAGGCTATGCAGGCCCTCTACGCTTTCTCCCTGGACCCGGTGGCGGAGTCCACCGCGGATAAGAAGTCCTTCGCGTTCCGCAAAGGCAGATCCATCTATGATGCCCACGCCTGTCTCTGCCGCGCTTTGGAAGAGGAGGACGCACCGGAGTGGATCGTGCGGGCGGATGTCCGGGCCTGCTACGACTCCCTGAGCCAGGAGTGGCTGCTGGCGCACATCTCCATGGACCGCAAGGTGCTTCGGGAGTTCCTGAAGGCCGGCGTGGCCTTTGAGGGAGAGCTGTTCCCAACTGATGTTGGCATCTCCCAGGGCGCGTCGCTCTCGCCCATACTGGGAAATATGGCTCTGGATGGACTTCAGGCGTTTCTATATGAGCAGCTTTACCCAGAAGGTGCGGTAGACTATGGCGGCGGAGATCTGGTGCGGTTTGCTGACGACATCCTCATCACCGCCCGCAGCCGGGCACAGGCAGACCGCATTCTGGGACTGCTGAAACGGTTCCTGGCGGTCCGGGGCTTGAAGCTGAACTGGGATAAGACCTATATCAGCAAAGTGGAGCTGGGTTTTGAGTTCCTGTCCCGGTGGTACCAGAGGGAAGAGGGCGTCCTGGTGGTCCGGCCCTCAGACCGGGCGGTCAAGAAATTTGAGAACAGTCTGGAGTCCTTTATCCTGAGCTATAAGGGCTCCCAGCAGGCTCTGATCGAACGGCTCAACCGGAAGCTGAACGGCTGGGGCAGCTACCACCGGGTCACCGACGCCTATGACACCTTCCGCCGGATCGACAGCTGTGTACAGGCGCTTCTAATTAAGAAGATGCGCCAGCTCCACCCCAAGCGGAAGTGGAAGAC
>ERZ1106929.194-NODE-194-length-71260-cov-7.036683_pt1 | contig 71260 bp, 65 predicted proteins | sample MGYA00403662_ERZ1106929 | MGnify/ENA primary metagenome ERZ1106929 (study PRJEB35170, sample SAMEA104062442) | human gut metagenome | biome: human gut; feature: human-associated habitat; material: faeces | place: Denmark | collected 2013-02-20 ... | reverse complement strand
AACCGTGACCCATACGGGAATATGGAGCGGAACGGACCGGGCGGAAAATCGGGACGGCAGGCCGTCCACGACCGAAAAATATTTGCACTATTACTGAAAAGTCTGTAATATAGGACTATGTTTCGAAAATGCTGAGACTAAACAGGCCCGGGCGGGGATTCCCGTCCGGGCCTGCTTTTATTTTAGAATTACATCGCCTGGCCGATGACAGAGCTGATGGTGTCCGCCGTCTCCCGCCGCATCCGCTGGGTGGCAGGGGTGCCTGACCTAAACAAGAATTCTCCTGTTGTGCATTTCTGTTGGGGTCAAATTATTACTGCTAAAATATGATGCCCGGAACCAGTGTGTTTAGAGCAAGCAAACAAACGATTTTATCACGCCTGAAGAGGTTAGGAGATATCCATTGTCTCTTTATGATGACTCGGTTATTATTCATTGTTTGAAATCAATTCTGACAGATTCTTGTCAAATGATCGTCATTAGCCTTTTGTCCAGGGATAATCTAGGATTCGCTTTTTCAATGCTGTTGCGGCATAGGATTGGTATGTGACCGGATTCTGTACAAGGTAAGTATTGGTATAGGGTAATTCTTCGAAAATATTGATCACAAAAATAGATCCAGCTTCAATCGATTTTTCTGTAACGCAATCCATAATCAATCCAATACCCAAATTATGCTCAACCAAAGCCAGCACATGAATTCCTATATTGATGCTGATATCAGTATCATAATCTGAATCGTTCGTGGTGTACCATAACTCACGATTTTCAGAAGAGATACCCCGCTTTAATCCGACCTGAGGGTATGCATCCAACTCTCTGAGTGAAACCCTTTTTCCCTTTAACTCGGAAAACGCAGTCCCTGCGCATAAATGCATGTGATTAGTTTGAAGAAGAGTATGCGTAAAGTTTTTATCAATAGGATGCGGATAAGACAAAAGGGCGAAATCAAGCAGAGATGTGGATAACCTGTCACGGATGTCAAACGTAGAAGAGGCATCAATATTGACTTTAATGCCAGTGTGCTCCCGATGAAAGTCTTCAATGATATCGAGCAATGGGCCATATAGGCATAGCGGGCTACATCCGATATTGATGGTGCCTGTTTTTAGATGGGCATCTGCATTTAGCCGGGCTTCAGCAGAACTGATCCGCTCATATGGAAGAATGATGTCGTTGTATAAACGTTGCCCCTCAGGGGTGAGTTCAACTCCATATCGCCTCCGTTCAAAGAGCTTACAGCCGAGTTGCTTCTCAAGCTGTTGGATAGAACGGCTCGTGACCGACTGGCTTAGGTAAAGCGCTTCACCGGCCTTGGAAATATTTTTGAGTTGTGCGACCATGCAGAAGACCCGATATAAATCCAGATTGACGCTCACCGATAGTCCCCCTCTGTGCTATGTGATTTGTGCATACCTGACGCAATGTACAACATTTTACTTATTATAGTGCCGATATTATACTAAAGATACAAAGAAATGTCAAATATCTCGGCGCTCTCTGCAGGCCAGCGGAAGATGGTGAGTTGACATTTCGACGTGAATGCATTCACTGGAAGTAGAAACTTTGAAAGACAACTAAAATAGGGAGGCAATTCTATTGAGCAAGGAAGTTTTGGAAGGCGTAAAAATTTTGGATCTGTCTGCAGTAATTGCCGGCCCCTCGTCTACCGCGTTTTTGGCAGAGTTCGGCGCGGATGTGATCAGGGTCGAGAATCCTTCCGGGAAAGACATCGGACGGACCACACCTATGGTGGATGGCGTCGGGCTGGGGGCCAAAACACTGAACCGCAATAAACGTTGCATGGCGCTCGACCTCCACAAGGAAGAGGCGCAGAAAATTGTCCATAAGCTGGTTAAGTGGGCTGATGTTGTGGTCGTGAATTTCCGCCCCAACGCATTAAAAAAATTCCACATTGATTATGACGACCTGATCGCAATAAACCCGCAGCTGGTTTATGTCCACTTCAGCGCGTATGGCCGTACTGGACCTTATCGGGACAAGCCCGGTTATGCCCGTGTGGCAGAAGCGTTCTCTGGCCTGACCTACATTACCGGCGAGAAGGACGGCCCACCCATGTTGACCGGCAGCTGGATCGTAGACGGTTTGGGCGGCATCTATACAGCTTATTCGATCATGTTGGCCCTGTATCACAAAGAGCGTACTGGGGAGGGGCAGCTGGTGGATCTGGGACTTTATGAGCCCTTATTCCGGATTCTGGATGAGTTGCCTATGGTCTATTCTGCCAGCGGTTATGTCAAAGGACGCTTTGGCAATATGCATGCGTTCCTGGTACCCAATAACATCTACAAGTGTAAGGACGGCAATTGGATGGTAATGCCGCTCAACGGCCAGATGTTTGACCGCGCACTCCGGGCAATGCACAGAGAGGATCTGATGGAGGATGAACGATTCCAGACGAATGAGGCACGTGTGGCCAATCGGGAGTTGGTAGACTCTCTGATCGCTGATTGGGTGGCATCGTTCAACCGTGAGGAATTGGACGCGATTCTTAACGAATATGAAATCGCCCATGGACCAGTGAACTCCGCCAAGGACATCTGTGAGGACGAACACATTTTGGCCAGAGGCTCTGTTATCAGGGTCTATGATGAGGATCTGGGGCGTGAGATCTTGGAGCCGGGTGTTGTTCCCAAGCTTTCTAAGACCCCCGGGCGGCGCAAGTGGAGTGGCCGCCATTTGGGTGCCGACAATGAGAGTATTATTGTCGATATGCTGGGCTACACCAAAGATGAGTTTGACGCACTGAAAGAGAAAGGCGTTTGGTAAGTCGCAGGTCGGACCGATGAGTCGAAAGGCCGTATCGCAATCACGTATTTTTGATGCGCTGCGAACGGCTTGTGGCTAGGTTAGCAGTAGAGAAACACAGTTTGAATATTTTTTCAAAATAAGGGAAGAAAAAGTGCGTAATTCGTCCCTTGTATTTTTGCACACTTTTCCCCCTAAAGGCGTGAATATTTATTCTATAATCGTTGGTTCTTATGCGAAGAGGAGGAAATATCTCATGACCCTGCAAAAAAAGAAAACCGTCAGTGTATCGTACATCATAAGAGTCATCATTGCGGTGGCGTTGATGTTTGGCTTTGGACTGCTCCCGCCTATCCCCGGTCTGGAAAAGCTAGGGATGCAGATCCTCGGCATTTTCCTCGGCCTGATCTTCTCATGGATCTGCATCGGTTTCACCTGGCCCAGTCTGCTGGCCGTTTTGGCACTCTATACCTCGGGATATACGACGATCCCTGCTGCGATAGCCTCCGGTTTTGGCGCGGATCTGACGATCTTCGTCATGCTGATCCTGATCTATACCCGGTTTTTGTTTAAGACGGGCCTGTGTGATCGTCTTTCCTATTGGATCTTGAGCCGAAAGTTTGCAACCAGAAGTCCCTGGCTGCTGATCACAGCTATTTTCATCGTCGCTTGGCTGCTTTCCGCGCTCTCTTATGTGTATCCAGCCATCTATCTTTGCTGGGAGATCTTCTATAAGATCAGTGACGATCTTGGCTATGAGAAGAAGGATAAATTTGTCCAGACCATGGTGTTTGGCATCGGCCTTGCAGCCATGGCCGGTTATGTGGCATTGCCTACCAAGGCCATCCAGATCGCCATCATGGGTGCCCTTTCCACTGTGACGGAAGGTGCAATGGCGATTTCCTTTGGCCACTATATCCTGTTTATGGTGCCCATTTCCCTGCTGTGCATTGCCGTTTGGATGGTCATTATGAAGTTTATGCTGAAGCCCGACGTCAGCAAAGTGGCAAAGATCGACAAGGATTATTTTGCAACGCATCGTGATGAAAAGTTTAATAAAAAGGAAAAGATCGCTTTTGCTTCCGTAATCCTGCTTATCATCCTGCTGTGTCTGCCCAGCGTTCTGCCCCAGGGTACCACCATCTACAGCTTTTTCAATGGCCTGGGTATGAATGGCTGCCTGTTTATTGTTTTGGTTCTCCTGCTAGTGGGCACATATGAAGGCAAGCCCATTATGAACTTTGACGAGGTCGCAAACTCCGGAGGCATGAACTGGAATGTGATCCTCATGTTTGCTGGCTTGAATCCCATCATTGCCGCCGTCAAAGATGAGAGCGTCGGTATCGTCAACTTGGTCACTAAGACGCTCAACCCCGTTCTGGAGGCAATGGGTCCCACCGCCTTTATTATCTTCTCCCTGGTGATCACCTATGTCCTGACCCAGTTCTTCGCGAACCTGACGGTTTCCGGCGTATTGTGTCCCATCATCCTCACCTTGGGCATGTCTCTCGGCGTAAACATTTATATGCTGGCACTGCTGATGTGCTTCACTGCGAACTGGGCCATGCTGACACCAGCCGGTTCGGCAACTATGGGTACGATTTTTGCTAACGAGCGCATTGACAGCAAAAACGGATATTTCTATGGTGTTCTCTCTTTTATTTTCCCCGGTATTGTGATCCTACCGCTGAGTCTGCTCTTCGGCATGATCCTTCTGTAATTTAAGTTCGAGCACGTCGATAGGGTAGGTGTGGATACCTCGTGGCCACACCTCCCCTACCATAAAAAAGCTGTTTGGAGCTTATTTTGCTTTTTGTAGAGTCGGGTGCTGCACACGGGGAAGAGGACAGATCGAGGTGTCAAAATGGAATACAAAACGTTATCCGTACAAAAGAACGATCATATCGCTGTGATAACATTCCAAAACCCGGCCATGTTGAATGCGCTGACCCCTGCGTTCCTGGAGGAATATGGGCATCTTCTGGACGAACTTCAACGTGTGCCGGATATCAGCGTTGTCATTGTTACCGGGGAGGGGAAAGCGTTTATTGCAGGGGCCGATATTTCTGCGATGGTTTCCATGGGACCTGTTTCTGCTGCAAACTATGCGGATCAAACGTCCAGACTATACCACCATATGGAGACGAGTGATAAAATTTTTATAGCGGCCATTAATGGCTATACCCTTGGCGGTGGCTGTGAATTTGCACTGGCTTGTGATCTTCGTATTGCATCCAGTAAGGCGAAATTTGGCTTTCCGGAGGTAAGTCTTGGGATTTTCCCAGGAGCTGGCGGGACACAGCGCCTTCCCAGGCTGATCGGTATGGCGAAAGCAAAGGAACTTGTCTATACAGGAGAAACCATCACCGCCGACGAAGCACTTCACACGGGGCTGGTCAGTTGTGTGGTAGCCCCAGAGGAGTTGCTGAATAAGGCCAACGACATAGCGAAGCGAATCTTGTCCAACAGCCGGTACGCCGTCAGCATGAGCAAGAAAGCGTTTTATCAAGGAGCGCAGATGACATTGCCTTCTGCGACCGAGTTGGAGAAGGATTTGTTTTCACTCTGTTTTGACTATCCGGATCAGAAAGAAGGCATGGCAGCCTTTCAGGAAAAACGGAAACCGCACTTTCAATAAGGAGAGGAGGAGATCTGCATGAACTATACGATTGAAGAATTGAAGATCGGACAGACTAGCAGTTTCTCTAAGACAATCACAGAAACGGATGTGTACCTGTTTGCCGGAATAACGGGCGACTTCAATCCAGCGCATATCAACGCCCAATATGCGGCCAATACGCAGTTTAAAGAACGGATCGCCCATGGTATGCTCTCCGCCAGCCTGATTTCTACCATTCTGGGCACGAGCCTGCCTGGTAAGGGAACGATATATCTAGGACAGCAGGTCAAGTTTTTGTCCCCCGTGCGTCTCGGAGACACGATCACCGCAACGGTGAAAGTCAAAGAATTGGTCAAGGAAAAGAACCGCGTCATTTTGCACACCTTCTGCGCAAATCAGGAAGGGGACTTAGTGGTAGACGGAGAGGCAACTGTGTTGGCGCCGATCACAAAATGTGACTAGGAGGACAAAAGGCATATGATGAGTAAAGACGTTGTGATCATCGATGGGATGCGGACTGCATTTGGCCGCCGTGGAGGTACATTGAAGGACTTTTTGCCGACGGATCTGGCCGCGCTGACGATAAAGGGCCTTGTACAGAAAACGGGGATCTTGGAGCGCGGGACAGTAGACAGCCTTTTTTGCGGAAGCGCTTTCGGGGACCTTTGTGCAGCCGGCCCAGCCCGGTATGCTGCACTGGAAGCTGGCCTGCCCGTAGAGACGTCCGCGTCCTATATCGAAATGCAGTGCGGTTCTGCCATTGACTGCATTAATCACGCTGCGTGGAAGATTATGGCTGGTGCGGCCGATGTGGTGATCGCAGGCGGCATGGAATCTCACAGCCAGGTCTACGCCAAGTTTTCCACTTGCGCCCCTCCTTATAAGGGCATCCTACCGCAGCCAGCGAGACAACGTTTCGCCCCGTCCCCGGAGCAGGATATTTCTATGCTGGAGATATCAGACGGCATGGCAAAAAAGTGGGGGATCAGCCGCGAGGCGTGCGATGAATTCGCGTTGCAGTCTCAACAGAGGGCTGCCGCCGCGATCCAAAAGGGCTATTTCAAGGACGAGATCGTTCCCATTACAGTGAAAGGCGGGAAAAACCAACCGGATATCATATTTGCGGAAGACGAGCACGTTCGGCCACAGACCACGATGGAGGGCCTTGCGCGTCTGCCGGCCGTTCTGGGCGCAGAAGGGGTCACGACGGCAGGCAACGCATCCGGCATGAATGACGGTGCTGCGTTTGTCCTGATGACAACAGCTGAAAAGGCAAAGGAGATGGGATACGAGCCATATGCCCGTTGGGTTGGGGGTGCTGACTATGGTGTGGAGCCCAGATATATGGGGATAGGTCCTGCATTTTCCAACCTGATTGCACTCAAACGTGCTGGCCTGGCGTTAAAAGATTTGGATGTGATAGAGTGTAACGAAGCTTTTGCTGCCCAGAATTTGTCTGTCATCAAGGAGATGGAGTCTCAGACAGGCATTTCCATTGATCAAAGCAAGTGGAACCCCAACGGTGGCGCCATTGCATTTGGGCATCCCAACGGTGCGTCGGGTGCAAGGATCTGCCTGTTCGCGATGAAGGAACTGGAGCGGACCGGTGGACGATACGGTCTGTTTTCGTCCTGCTGCGGCGGCGGACACGGTGTGACAACGCTGCTGGAAAACTTAAGACGATAAGAAAAGAGGGATACGAAATGAAAAGATCCGCCATTATCGGTGCCGGTATGATGGGGCGTGAAATCGCCATCGTATATGCAAAAGCGGGTTATCAGGTCGCTCTTGTGGATGCGGCCATGGAGCTGGCCCAGGGCGCGAAAGAAAAAATCGGGGAGATCTTGGACCGAGATATCAAGAAAGGCAGAATGGAAGAAAGCCGCAAGGCGGAGATCCTTGCCGGAATCACGCCGGTCAGCGACCGGAAGCAGCTGGCCGACTATGACTTTATCACAGAGGCTGTTCCGGAGAATTTTGAACTGAAGGAGAGTATATTCAAGGAGTTGGACGGGATCTGCAAGCCTGAAACGATCTTCCTGTCGAATACATCCACGATTTCGATCACTAAGCTCTCCCAGGCAGTCAGTCAGGCCCGGAAGCGCAGATTCCTGGGCACACACTATTTTTCCCCCGCCTCGGTGATGAAGCTCGTGGAGGTCATTCCCGGACATCTGAGCGACGACGATGTCGTAGCGAAAGTGGCGACCATGATGGGTGAGTTGGGAAAAGAGACGGTCATCGTAAAGGATGTGCCCGGTTTTGTGGTCAACCGGATCTACCATGTGATCATGATCGAGGCCCTCAAATTGCTGGAAGAGGGAGTTGCGTCTGTTGAGGATATTGACAGGGCCTGTAAGTTCGGAATGGGGCATGCTGTCGGCCCCTTTGAACTCTACGACAACACCTCCTTGGACCTTAACCTGACGGTTCAAACGGAGCTGTTTGAAAACTATGGCGAACGGTTCCGCCCAGGAAATCTTCTCCGGAAAAAAGTAAACGCGGGACAACTGGGACGAAAAGTTGGGGAGGGATTCTATGTATGGACCAATAATAAGAAGTCCGGTGTAGCGAAGTGATCGAAAGGTTACGGTAATTCTATTTTTATCGGAACAGAAGATTTGCCGGGCGATTTGCTGTCACACGGCGGCAGAGTTAAGCGATCAAGGCATGTTTTCTCGACAGACACAGGCCCGGGCGGGGATCCCCGTCCGGGCCTGCGCTTTTTCTGCCTGATTATTACATCGCCTGGTCGATGACGCTGCCGATGGTGTCCGCCGCGTCCCGTCGCATCCTCTGAGTGGCGTGGGTGTAAGTGTCCAGGGTGAAACCGGCGGAGTAGTGGCCTAAAGTATTGGACAGGGTCTTTACATCCACCCCATTTTGCAGGGAGAGAGTTGCAAAAGTGTGCCAATACTCTATAATAAGGATAAAACGGAAAATCCTCACAAATCGAAGGGTTTCTATCTTGCCTGAGGGAAAAAGTGAGCAAAAAATCGACAATTTTCAGCAGGAAGAAATCTGACACTTTTTGTAAAACCAAAGAAAACTGTGTCGAAATTTGTCGCATTGGTATGCCTGAGGTCTGGATATGTCAAGCACTGACTAATAGAATTTAAGTGCTTTTTATCGTAAAATGATGCGCTCTGTCGAAACAACGCATATCATGTATCTTTCTCTTTTATAAGATGCGTTTAGGCCTGATGCATTGTGATAGATGCTTGCTTGACCTTGTTGGCAAGGCTTGTGTTACAGGTCAAACTATAATCGCTTGCGAATACCACCAAACCATGTTCAGAAAGTTCCTTCATGGTTTCCATCACCATCCACGGATCGCGGGCCACACGACCCAACTCCGTTACCAAGACAGCATCAGCCTTTTCCTTGGCGGCAAGGCTGAGAACATTGTACCAGCCAGACCGGTCCATAGAAATGCCTTTCTCATAGGCACGGACCTCGCCAATGACGGCCAACCCATTATTGGTGGCATACCGGTGCAGGCGGGTGCTTTGTGCCTCCAACGGTGCATCATCAATTTGATTTTTGGTGGCAACACGGCAATAGCACGCCACCCGGAATTTCTTTTCTGACATAGATAACCTCCCAAAGATTAAATGGCAGCCAACAGTTTTCTTGAAATTGCATGGGGGATCTCGTCCAAATAATTCAATTCCACATTGACCCTCCCATCCGGCCAGATCTTAACGGAGCGGAGCAGGTCGGCGGACAGTTCAGTGGTCAGCTTGTCCAGATTCATGAGCCCCTCATACTTTTCAACAAACTTGCTCTCGCCAGTCCACAGCGATTTCAGCCTTTGTTTTGCCGCCGCTTCATCCCTGTATGCTTTTTCCCGCCGCTCCAATAGAGCAGCCTTTTTATCGGCATATTCAGTCCGCGACATAGAGCCTTCCATGGCGTATGCCTCATAGAGGATACGGCTCTCCTCCGTGATTTGCTGTTGGAGCGTCTGGAAACTCCTGATCTCCTGCTGCAGTGTATGGAACTGTAGTCCGCTTTTCTCCCTCTCCACTGCTCGCAGGTGTTTTTCTTCCACCGCCAACCGGGCACACACACGGATTGCCTCGACCACCATCTCCATAATGTCATCCTCATAAATTTTCCCCTGAAAGCAATCCATGTCCGGGACTGTACGAGGAGTGCGACAGCTGTAGTAGCGGTCTACCTTGCCGCGTGGGACGATTGCGTAGCCGCATACACCGCAGATGACTTTCTTCCCGAGTGGGTTATCCCATTTGGTGTGCTTTGCGACTTGCTTATACGCTCCACCCAGACTTTCCTGCGCCCTCTGGAACAATTCTTTGGACACAAGGGCCTCATGCCGGTCATCTACAACGATCCAATCCTCAAGGGGGGCTGTCGTTTGCCGGCGGACTCCAATCTGCTGCCGGACACGCTTACCGAATACGGTACAGCCAATGTATTGGCGGTCGCGGATGATGGTGTAGACTGTTTGCGGACGCCAATGATTGTCATGCCAGTTATCATGCGCACTTGGTGTGCCAGCCTTTGCCTTGGCCGGCGTGGGGACACCCTCTGCGTTCAGTAACCGTGCTACCATTTCAGTGGTATATCCATCCGCAATCAGAGAAAAGATGCGCCGCACCACATCGGCGGTCGAGGGGTCTGGAACTAACAGATGCTTGTCATCAGGAGCACGCTGATACCCATACGGCGCGACCGAATTGATGTAGATGCCCTTTTCAGCGAGAATCTTCTTAGCACTGCGTACCTTTCTGGATAGGTCGCGGCTATATAGGTCATAGATCAGAGCCTTAAAAGACGTGTCAATGCTGTCAATATCACCCTTGCGGCTACTGTCAAAATGGCCATTCACCGCGATAAAACGAATGCCGAGAAAGGGAAATACACGGGAGATATAGTTGCCAACGGTGATGTAATCCCGCCCAAAGCGAGACAGATCCTTTACCACAATGCACTGGATTTCGCCGTTCTGCGCTGCCTCCAAAAGCGATTTTACGCCGGGCCGATCAAAGTTTTTTCCGCTGTACCCATCATCGCAAAATTCCTCAATCCTAGCATGGGCAAGATCCGGAGAGTTGCGAATATAGGCAGTCAGCAGGTCGCGCTGGTTGGTAATGCTCTCTGACTCCATCTTACCATGAAGCAGGTCGTCATCCTCAAGGGACAGGCGAACATAGATCGCCACAGTACGGATCATCATGCTCCTGCCACCCCCTCCAAAAAGCTGGCCACCCTCAGAAATTCATCCTGATAGGCTAACTGAATGTCGAGCCGGCTGCCGTCATAAACTGTGATCCTTGCGACCAGGGTCTGTATCAAGTCCTCTGTCAGTGTTTCGACGTGATAGAATGGACGGCATCCTTCAAACATGGGGTTGGCTGGACCGCAGTTCATGATGTCCTGCGCCTCTCTGCTCAGAGCGTCATATCTTTCCTTTGCTTTTGAGTACTCCGATTGATAGTGTTCCTTCATGGACAGATACTCGTCCCGTTCGATGACACCATCTACCAGCTGAGCGTAAAGCCCCTCCAGAAGGGTCATGTTCCGGGAAAGCTGCCGCTCCTCCTCGGCCATCTGCCGTTCAATAGACATCCGCCGCACGGCGGTCTTTTCGTCCCAAAGCTGAAAACAGCGCTGCTCCAACTCCGCCACAGCATCAAGATGGCAGCGGATGGTGGCCGCCACAACTTCTGCCAATTTGGACTCTTTCAGATTTTTGGGCGTGCAGGCGCCGGCCTTTTTTACCGACGTCACACACAGATAATTGTAGTAGTAAATTCGCCCGTCCTGCCGGCGGTTGTAGATGTGACGCCGTACCAGCGCCTTTCCGCAATCACCGCAGAAAACCAGCCCGCGAAACAAACTAGGGGTCTTCAGGTCATCCGCTTTGCCCAGACTTTCTTCATATACCCGCCTATTCTCAGCTGTGATCCTCTGCGCGGCGACAAAGGTATCTTCGTCGATCAGGGGCTCGTGGGCATTTCTGAATATGCGCCACTCATCCTCTGGAGCATTTCGTTCCTTACGGGACTGCTTATACGACACATTGGTACGCTTCCCCTGCACCAAATGCCCAAGATAGACCTCATCCCGCAGGATCTCCTTGATATTCCATGCGGCCCATATGGCATCCCGGTATTTCTTCTGTTTCGAGAGGCCGCACTGGTACAGATATGCTCCTGGAGAGGGTACACCCCGCCTATTGAGCAGTCGTGCAATTCCCGTGTAGCCCACGCCCTGTAGCCGGAGCGCAAAAATCTCCTGTATGATTGGAGCCGTTTCCGGGTTACTCACCAACTTGTGCCGGTCCTCATCACTCTTGCGATAGCCATAGGGCGCATAGACACCGATAAACTCCCCACGCCGTTCCTTGGTTTCAATGGCACTGGAGATTTTGCGGGATATATCCCGGCTGTAGGTGTCGTTGATGATGTTCTTTAGAGGCATGACCAGACCATACTCCGTCTCCACCGCTGTTTCGGTATCGAAGTTGTCGTTGACAGCCACGAACCGGACACCCAGAAATGGGAAAATCCGCAGCAGATAGTTGCTGGCCTCATGGTAATTGCGGCCAAAGCGGGACAGGTCCTTGACTACGATGCAGTTGACCTTCCCACGGCGCACATCCTCCATCATGCGCTCAAAATCTGGTCGGTTGAAGTTGGTACCGGTGCGTCCATTGTCGCAGTAGACTGCCACCAGCCGCAAGTCGGGCTGACGCTCAATGTATGCCAAGATCAGGGCTTTTTGCCCCTCAATCGTATCTGAGCCGGACTTGCCGCTGTCCTCAATGGAGAGACGGATATAGGCGGCGGTCTTAAACTCCTTTGCCTGTGGTGCTGCGGCGGTCTGCGGCCGGAGCGGGTTGATCTTCCGCTTTGTACGCGCCATCCTTAGACCGCCTCCTTCTTGGAGAAGGACTGCTGCGCCCGCTGGAGCAGTTCCACCTGCCAACGAAATTCATTCTGCCACCGATACACGATCTCCACCCGTTTATCGCGGTAGACCATGATCCGCTCAATGAGGGATACCACCAGAGAGCGGTCCAGAGCGGTGATATTCTGGTGCTTGCGGAACTGATCCATCCAGGCCCGGCCCTTCTCAGAATTGTTCATGGCCTGGCCCATCTCCACACGAATCCCTTCGGCCTGCTCCTCCGCCTCGGCCTTACGCCGGGTGTAGGTCTTTTTCAGTTCCTGGTATTCATCCCGATCAATGATGCCATCGGCAAGGTTTTCATAGAGGGAGCGCAGGAGCATCTGGCAGCGGTCGATCTCCTCTTGCTTTTTCGTCAGACGAGTATTCAATTTCTGTATGCCGGCCTTTTTCAGCCACGCGGTGTCCGTCATATCCAACAGATCGGACAGGTCAATAACCTGCCGGATATGCTGCTTCAGCGCCTCGAACACGATCTCTTCCAAAACACAATCGCGCAGGCTGTGGGGGGAACAGCTTTTTTCGCTTTTGTGGGCGCTGCAGACGTAATATACATACTTGTTCCTACCGGAGGGAACAGTCTTCCGTACCATAGAGGCGCCGCACTCTCCGCAGTATACCATGCCGGAGAACAACTCCACCGCTCTCCCGCCAACGCTGGTCCGGGTATCCATGGCAAGCACCTTCTGGACACTTTCAAAGTCAAAGCGGTCGATAATGGCCTCATGGTGATCCTCGACGACAGCCCATTCCTCCCGCGGCTTTTCCAGCATTTTTTTGACCTTATAGTTGGGGGTAGTCACCTTGCCCTGCTCCAAGACGCCAATATAAATCGGGTTTTTGAGGATGCGCAGGATCATACCGGCACTCCAGGTGGATTCCTCCTTGGTTCGGAATTTGGTGGTATAGCGCATTCCCAGTCTTCGCTTGTAGTCCAAGGGAGTCGGGATACCCATTACATTGAGTCTGTCCGCAATATCCCCCGCGCTGATCCCATCCAGTTTCCATTTGAAAATGTCCCGCACTACATCGGCAGCATAATCATCTACCACCAGGCGGTGCTTGTCCTCCGGATCCTTCAGATACCCGAAAACAGCAAAAGAGCCAATGAAATCTCCGCGTTTGCGTTTGATTTCAAGCTGGCTCCGAATCTTGATCGAGGTATCCCGGCAATATGCCTCGTTTATGAGATTTTTGAATGGGATGATCAGTTCATCGGATTCCACATTTCTGTGTTCGCTGTCATAGTGGTCGTTGATAGCGATAAAACGCACACCCAAAAAGGGAAAGATACGCTCGATGTATTCTCCCGCTTCCAAGTGGTCCCGGCCAAACCGGGACAAGTCCTTGACCACGATGCAGTTGATTTTTCCACCCTTGACTTCATCCATCATTGCTTGAAAAGCCGGACGGTCAAAGTTGGAGCCGGTATAACCGTCATCCACTTTCATGCTGCACTCCCGAAGCTCCGGGTGACAACACAAATAGTCACGGATCAGGTCCTTCTGCCCCGTGACACTGTTGCTCTCCTCCTTGTCCCCGTCTTCCCGGGACAGGCGGACATAGCCGCAAGTATTCCATATCTTATCGTTCATTGCTATCTCTCCCAATCGTCAGAATTGCCGGCAAGGCACCTTACGACAAGGAGAGCGCTGATTTGTCCTGTGCCTGTAGTTTAGCACAGAAACCGCCTCCTGTCCAGCGTATCTTGCCGTGTAATACGATCAGCATTTGGAGCGTATGTAGGAAAGCATCCGATCCTCCAGTGTAACATCGGTATCCGTGAAACTGATCTTCACAATATAGTCGCCGTGCCGGTAGCAGTATGGGTTCCCGATCTGCCGGATGAAGTCCAGAATACGCTCTCCCTTGGGAAGGCCGGTGTTGATCTCCACATCCCGTATGTCCCGGAGTGCTTCACGGTCTACCATCCGCACATCCACTTCCTGCATCGCCCTTAGTTCCTCACAGGTCAGTCTTTTATCAGTCATTTCTAAGCCCCCTATTCCAAACAGCCGTCAATCTGCGAAACGATATGGCAGCTTTTTTGCGTTTTTGCGCTGGTTATTGTATTTCTCCAAAATGACCCGGGCATATCGGAGACCGTTGTTGGTGGTGCTGAAGTCCAGTTTGCCGCGCCGGACGATTTCATCTGGCTCCACCTTGGAGAGCTGCCGGATAAAAAGCCGGTCATCTATCTCCGCACCGTAGGCCTTTAGGAAGATCGTCATACCGGAGAATATAAAAGAGGTCAGGGAATCGGGGTTCCCACCCCAGGTACAGCGGAGGAGAACCAGCATCCGGGAAAACTCATCGTTTCCTAGAGCACGCCATGATTTCATAAGTGCGCGAATAGATCCGATCTCATTGGCACTCCTGGTTCTCCGGTTCAGCGCCCACACAAAGCCGTTTGCCTCGATCAAAGATTTGACTGTGCGGATGTCGGCGTCAGTACCAGATTCCGCGAGCGCATTGGTGGCCTGGGCCAGCGTAAGGCGTTTTTTCGCTTTGTCCAGCTTATAGCAAAGGTCTGCCTCCTGCTCGTAAGTCAGGCCGCTGTATATCGTGCATGGAACCATGACCTCTTTGCCCCCATTCATCTTCCGCATGGCGGCGACCCGGTGCTGACCATCCACTACGTTGAATTTTCCATCCCGAAAACTGACCACCAGCGGATCCAGCAGACGGTCGTCCCATTCTCGGATCAGACGATTTACTTCCTTTTCATCCACTGGACGCTGATAAGGCAGTCCGGAAGTAAGACGTCCTGTAAACAGAGTGCGTTCTGTCCCGGGCTTGCCGTATTCTACATCGCTGAGTGGGGAATCCGGTTCCTTTTCTTTCTTTTCGGGTTTTGCCGGGTAGTGTTTTTTCCGATAACTCATAAACTGTCGTTCCTTTCTACCAGTTTTAGCAGTTCCTCCGCAGCGTCACAGAGAGCCTTGGTCTGCGACCGCAGATAATCGACCTGGATCTGCGTCAATGCGGGAAACACCTCTGTATACTGCGGCGTAGCGTACCACTTGATATCCTTAATGAACTTGTGGATAAAGCCAGAGTATTCGGCCAGAAAGATATCCGGCGTGCAGCTGCAGTCCTTATTGGGGTCCTTGAGATCGGCGACAGACTCCTCAAAACTATTGAAGCACTTATCCGGGAGGCGATATGGGAGCGCCGGCTGCATAGAAGTCTCCTGTGCTTCGGTATGGTTTTGAGGAGGCTGCCCAACCTGTGGTGCAACTTCTCCTTTTGGGTTATCTGCCGGGATTGACCGTGCGCCGTTTGGCTCACCTGACTTTCCAGCAGTATATTGCTCTACGGAGCGAATCTGGCCGGTAGCCAACATGGAAGCGGCTTCTTCTTGTTGCTCTGGAGCCAGGCGGGACAGCTTCAGTGCAGTTTGTTTCCCGAGTTTTGTGTCTGCGTCCTGCAAAATGTCCTTTGTTTCCTGTGTCAAATTCTTTGCAGTTTGAATTTGCCGCTCCACAGTACGGGGGGTGACGCCCAATTTTTCCGCTGTATCCTGAACAAATGATCTGGTCGTAAAATCAGAACGACATTTTGTCGTTCTGATTTTTTCACTTTTCCTGTCGCCGCCATTTTTTGTTTCAGGATGTATTGTTTCATAAATCTCTTTGCGTCTTAGCAGCAACTCTCCAAACTCCACTGCGGACAAATCGCTGCGGATGACATTTTCATCGATCTCCGCCAGTTCTGCTTTCAAGCCTTCCAGGCTGCTGACAGTACACTCAATCTCCGTCCATTCCAGCAGTTTGACTGCCTCCAGGCGGTGCAGGCCAGCGATCAGGGTGTGCTTCTTATCGACAATGATCGGATGGAGCAGGCCCAGTTCCTGAATACTTTCGGCCAACTCCTTAACATCATCCAGGTCCAACTCCCGCCGTCCCGGATTGACCGTGATCTCGCTGATCGGAATACGCATTTTCTCACCTCGTTCCACATAGTACCGAAACAGCGTCCATACCGACCTTATTTGGGTTCCACATTGCTATGGAGGAAGGGCCCGGTATGGACGCTGCTCTTGTGCTGCGTATGCTGAGAGTATTGTTGTGCCGTATTGTCGAGCGGCGGGACCGCTCTACTGCTCACCCCCGGCACGGGAGTACGCAGGCCCGTCCCTGGCAAAGGACGCCTATAAAACTGACGGATGGTGGCGGCAGGTGACGACTCTGCCCAGGCCAATCCCACAGTAGTCCCCTTTTACCCTGCGGTACGGTTTCATGTACGGTTGTTCTCCACTGCGGGTGGTGGCGCCCCGGCCATGCCAAAAGCCGGTGACAGGCCCACTAGGTTCCGCTCGTGCCTTAGATGCGATCTTGATTGACGGGGCGGAGCATGGGGCGGCGTGCCGCCCATGCGTTTCCCCGCAGGCAGTCCTCGCGCCTTTGCCTGCATCGCTCGCCGCAGTGGGTAATTCAAGCCTGCGTACTGATATAAACAGGCGCTTGCTTGTCCCATTGTTTTTCAAGGTGCATCAGAGGCGATTTTATCCCCTCACTAATAAGGTGATGGCAAGAGCTTTTTGGTCCGCTTTTGGCCAAGTTTTCAAAGAAAATTTTTCAACAAAATTCCAAGTTTTTCGCGTAGGCGCTGCTCCCGACGGCGAAAAGTCGTTTTTGGAAAGCCGAGCGCGGCACACGCCTCCCGTTCGCTTTTTCCGTCGATGTAGAACTCCTGAACGATCCTGCGCTCCTCCTCTGTCAAAGTGTCTAGCACCTGCTCCAGCCAAATCCCGGAGAGCACGAGGCCCTCCACATCAGCCAAAGTGGCTGCGCTGTCGTGGCGCCATGCGGGAATCTGATCCAGCGGGACCTCCCGGGCCGGCATGGCAACGACCTTCTGGGTCTCTTTATCGCGGATATTGCGAGGCGTTTTCAGCAGCCGCATGAAATAATCCTCTTTATCCTCATAATGCCAAAAGGTCCGATATACCTTCTCAGTAACTGGAACGGCCTCTCCATTTATGTAGAGATAGCGTTGCTTGCGTTTCTCATTCATTTTCTTAACCTCCAGAGATTTGATTTGCTGCGCATCAAACTTCTGGAGCCGGAGGGGCACGCGCTCTGTACAAGGAACCGGACAAATTTTCTAAATATTCCGTAAACTTTACATTTTTCCGCCGTTCTTGTTCAATTTCGCAATTAGCGGTAAAAAAAGTTCGACGATTTTCTAAAATATCCCACCTAATTTGATAGGGGATATTTAAGAAAACCGTCGAGAAAGAAAAAAACGCAGACAGCCAAGCGGCTGTCTGCACAACGGACCAGGAGACGAACGGCGCTAAGCGCACAGTCATTTTAGAAGCAAGATGACTTCCTCCATCCTTTTACATTTTCTCTTTCATAATACCATTTCAAGCATAGCAAAATATGGAGAACACAGTCGTATATAAAGCAATCGTATAAGTTGATGGTCAAAACTGTTGGATGAAGTCATTTGAATGCGGCACGGCCATCGTTGAACGCAAGATATTGAAATGCTTTCTTGACACATACAATATATTGTGATAACATACCGATGTAATTGATTCTTTGTGCGTACCTCTTTTGAGGGTAGACCGATTTATTCGGTCTATGAGCGATGGGTTTCGCATTGCACACGTTGTTAGGTTTGTACGGACGATCAGCAGGTTTATTGCGCCCTTTGGCGGATAACTGCTGATTTTTTCAATTTCACAGGGAGAGATTCCATCGCGCAAGCGAGAATGACTGATGTTCGTCTCATGGCGGACAGGGCACGGCAGCCGCCGGCCCCCAGTTGTTCTCGCTTTTTATTTTACCCAAATGCCGGAAGGCTTTTGAGGATATATCAATCGTGAAAGGAGCGAAACACAGTGAGGCACAAAAGAAGATGGCGGATCGGCGGTAGGCCCAAATACGGCGGCAGGCCAATCAGCAGAGGAAAGCAAAAACAGCGTTTGAAAGAGCAGGCAAGAGCCTGGGGTTTCTGGAAGGAGGCGGACAGCCGTGACGCAGGCAGCGGACTACCAGCCGCTGGTGCTGGTAGAAACAGCAGATCTCTCGCGGGATGAATGGTTGGCGTACCGGCGCAAGGGCCTCGGTGGCAGCGATGCGTCCGCGGTACTGGGCATTTCCCCTTTCCGTACAGCCAGAGACCTCTACTTTGATAAGCTGAACATCGTAACAGCGGACGATGGGGGTAACTGGGTAGCAATGGAGATGGGAAACCTGCTGGAGGACCTGGTGGCCCGTATCTTCGCCAAGAAAACCGGCCTGCAGATCTTTCAGCGTAAAGTCATGTATCAGCACCCGCACTATCCCTGGATGCTGGCAGATTTAGATTATCTGGTGGAACAGCCGGACGGCACACTTGCGATCTTAGAAATCAAAACCACGAACTACAACGCCAGAGACAAGTGGGAATACAACAGCGAGGAAATCGTTCCGGTCTACTATGAGGCTCAGGGCCGCCACTATATGGCGGTGGTCAATCTGAACCGTGTGTATTTCTGCTGCCTCTATGGCAACAGCGAAGACGAGGTCATCATCCGCTGCATCGACCGGGATATGGCCTATGAGCGGGAATTGGTGGCGCTGGAGGACTATTTCTGGCACGACAATGTGCTGGCGAAGAATCCCCCTCCCTACACCGAGGACGGCGATCTGATCCTGGAGAGCCTACGCCGGAGTCTGGGGCCCTCTGACAAAGACGCCCCGCCTGTGCCGATCACCCCGCCACAGTTTACAAGGGTGGCGCGTTACATGGAACTGCAGACGGAGAAAGGCCAGCTCAGCGCCAAGGTGCGGAGGCTGGAGGCAGAAATGCAGCGTATGAAGGCAATAATCGCCGTGGATATGGGGAAAAGCTGCAAAGCAACCTACGAGGACGCCGGTGGCAGCTACACCATCTCTCTGAACTCATCGCGCCGCCCGATTGTTTCCCGAGACCAGATCGACCGTATGAAGGTACTCCATCCGGACATGTACTCCGAATACGTCACCTTCTCCGAGAGCCGCAAACTTGTGGTCAAAAAGGCCGCTACGCCGGCCGCCTGATAAAAACCGGAGGTGAAGAAAATGGGTATTGTAGCCGCCTTTGATAGGGTGCTGTTTTTCAATGAAGCGAGCAAATACTGCGTCCTGCGCCTTAAAACGGCGGATGACATGATACCGGCGGACGCAAAGAGCCCCTACCGGTATAGCGACCATCTCATTCGTTTTACAGCAGTGGGATACGACCTGCCGCGCACCAACGCCATCCAAATAGAGTTGGACGGCGTATGGCAGAACGGAAAGTACGGGTGCCAGCTTCAAGTAGAACATTGGCGTGAGATCGTGCCGCCCACCCTTGAGGGCATTCGGGGCTATCTGGCCTCTGGACTCCTGAAAGGGATCGGAGAGAAGACCGCTGACGCCATCGTGCAGCGGTTTGGCATCCACGCACTGAATGTTCTGGAGCGGGAACCGGAGCGGCTTCTGGAGATCAGGGGCATTACAGAAGAAAAGCTGGAGGATATCAAGACCGGGTATGCGGAGAGTAAAGCCATGCGGGATCTGATGACGCTGCTGGCACCTTTCAAGGTAACTCCAGCCACTGCGTTGAAGATCTACGAGCATTTTGGGCCGGACGGCGTGAAGCTGCTGCGGCAAAGTCCGTACCGGCTGTGCCAGGTATCCGGGTTCGGATTCAAACGCGTTGACGCCATTGTACAAAAGTCCGGCGGCGATCCTCACGACCCGATGCGGGTGCAGGGGGCGCTGTTCTATGCTCTGGAACAGGGACGAAGCGAAAAAGGACATCTCTATCTTGGAGCCGAGGAGCTGGCCAAAAGTTCCCTGCTGTTGCTCAATGAGAAGATCCCCCAGCTGGAGCAGCAGTTGAACCGCCAGCAGGTGGACAATGCGCTTGAGGGCATGATTCGGAACAATGTGGTGGTATCCAACAACGGCAATATCTACCTGCCCCATGTCTACACCCAGGAGAGTGAGACTGCTTGCAAGGCGGTACAGATGATATTGGAGATCCCGGAGCCGGTACGCATTGTCCCGGTCATGGAGCGCATCAAAGAGCGGCTGGGGTTCAATCTATCCAAGAGACAGAGCGATGGTGTGGAGATGGTTTTCCGCCACAATCTGTCCATCATCACCGGCGGCCCCGGCACCGGCAAGAGTACTGTTCTCAAAGCGGTGATCGAAGCGTACCGGACGATCTACCCGAAAAAAATCATCAAGCTGGCCGCACCCACAGGCAAAGCCAGCCGGCGCATGGCGGAGACCACCGGCATCATGGATGCGCAGACCCTGCACAGCCTGCTGGGCCTCCATGGAGGCGAGGGCTGGCAGAAGAAAAAACGGGACTTGGACGCCGATCTGGTCATCGTCGATGAGACCTCCATGATGGATATGGGGCTTGCATGGCAGCTGTTTCGGCATCTTCGACCCGGTACGAAGCTGCTCCTTGTGGGCGATGCTGACCAGTTGGAGAGCGTAGGGGCGGGCGATGTGTTCCATGAACTGATCGACAGTGGCATCGTCCCTGTCACAGTGCTGGATGAGATCTTCCGTCAGGCAAAAGACAGTCCTATCCCCCATAACGCAAAGTACATCAATGAAGGGAGCACGGAGCTCTACTTCTGCAGGGATTTCGCCTTCATTCAGGCGGACTCTCAGGAAGAGACTGCCGATATGGTACGCAGCCTTTATAAACGCGAAATCGCCCAGAGCGGTATCGACCAGGTGCAGATCCTCACCCCTTACCGCTCCAGAGGTGAAGCGTCCTCGGACGCCCTCAACGAGACCATTCGTGAGGAGGTCAATCCGCCCTTGCAGGGCAAGCCAGAGGTCATGTTCGGCGGGAGTATGTTCCGCCTGGATGACCGGGTGATGCAGACCAAAAACAACGGTTTGATCCAACTCCGGGATGACGCTGGCAGGGAACTGACGTCAGGGGTGTTTAATGGAGAGATTGGCCGGGTGCATGATATTCAGTCAGGCAAGGTCGTCATCAATTTTGATGAACGCTATGCCGACTATCCTCTGGATGGTCTGAGCGAACTGACGCTGGCCTATGCCTCGACCATCCATAAGGCGCAAGGATCTGAATACGACACCGTGATTATCCCCCTGCTGATGGCCCACAGGATCCTGCTGACGCGGAACCTGCTCCACACAGCAGTTACCCGTGCCAAGCGGCGGGTCCTGCTGGTGGGACAGATGAAAGCACTTTATACAGCGATCCACACCAGCCGAAAAGGTAAGAGGAAGACACTCCTGGCCGAACGGATGCGACTGTATCACCGGTCCCAGACCGCGAAGGCCAGCGACACGAAGGTGAAGCGGGCCAGTTGATCCAAGAGCATCGGCAAGAAAACCTGGACAGTCTTTGCGATTTGGAGGAGGACTGAACCATGAGAGTGAAAAACTATGAAGAATGGCTTCAGACGGTCAACGCCGAACACCGGAAACTCTCTGAGATGAGTTACTATCTCAACGAGAAGGGCGTTGAACGTATGCGGGCCTATGGAACCCTGGGCAACCTAGCCGACTTCTGCGCCACTCCGCAGGAGTTGGTGGCCTGGATCGACGGTAAGGAGGGTCTGGACAAGTATGATGTGGCCAATCTTGAAAGCGGCCATATCATGCCAGCCATCTCCGCCCTCCACAGGATTGCCAAGGCCGGAAATGAGGGGGTAAGCCCATGAAGAAGTTTTGGGCTGTGAGCACCAAGTATTTCGACAGCGGCCGAGTGAAGGTCAACCTGTACCCCGTCGAGGCAGAGACCAAGCCGGAGAGCGGCATGACTGAGAATAAAATGTGCGACCACTACATCGACTACTTCGATGCCTACGAAGATGCACTGGCGTAGTACGAGCAGTCAAAGAAAGCCTGAGAGGAGGAGCAACCGATGGCTATTGGACAAGGTACATCCTTGTACCTCTATATCAATTATTTTTATGAAGGGAGTATTTGAAATGAATGAGAGATCCAACAGCGTAATCAAAACAGTTCCCGCAGCTGGTGCGCTGCACAGCGTCCCCATGTTTGACCCGCTCAAGCTGCTGCGGATGACCACATCTGTCAAGACCGGAGAGAAGGTCCTGCGATTGGACTTGAGTTACAAGAAGATGTGGTTCCTTCTGGTCCATCCCAGAGGACGGATGCTCACCAACATCCTGCGTGTCACCGACCAGATGGCTATCTTCGAGGCACAGCTTTATGCCGACCGGGACGATGACACAGTGCTTGCTCAGTTTACGAGCTGCCACACCAGGCGCGAATCCGGTCCCCAGTACATCCGCAACGCCCAAGACGAGGCGCTGAATGAGGCACTGGACAACGCCGGCTTCGGCATCCAGCTTTCCGACCTAGTGGAGCACGATGACAACGGCTATGGCTCCGAGGTGCTGTTGTCTCAGGTGGAGGCACTTCTCCGCGAGCCGGAGCAGGCGAGATATACAGGACAGCCCGCTCCCGTACTAACCGGCCAGCCCGCGCCCCCGCAGACGGCGGCCGCGCAGTCGATGTCCAACGTCCAGAGACAGGCGCAGGCACCCGCTCCCCAGCAGGAGAAATCTACGCCTGTCCAAAAGACGGTGGAGGTCCCTGATTACAAGCTGGGGGATACATCCATTCCAGTTGTGGAAATCGACCCTGTCCAGGTGGCTGAGCCTCCCCAGGCGGATACCACCTCCGACACCGAAATCTTCGTCAATACCCCTGAAGCGAAGAAGGAAGCCTCCTGCGAACCTTTCGAGGGACCGCAGACAAATGCTCCCACGTCCAGCGCCTCAACGGAGACCGACAGCGTCCTCCAGATGCTGGGCGGTATCCCTGCCGCAGATAGAGATCCTGGTTCTGAACCCGCCGAAAAGCCAAAGTCGGAGGCACAGCCTACCGTGGTATCGTTCCCCCAGGCTGAAGGCTCCGGCCAGACAGCAGAGGCCGAACAGCAGAGTGCTTCGCATAACACCGCTGAACCAACTGCCGAGGATGCTGTTTCCTACACAGAGGACATGACTGTGGACGAGATCCGGACGAAGATGACTATTGAGCAGGCGAAGGCGCTTACAGTAAACTTCGGTCCTAATAAAGGCTGGACATTGGGCCAAGTGCAGGACCGCCGGCCGTCCAGCTTGAAATTCTATGCCCTCGTCTCCCCGGACGCCAGCAATCCCATTAAGGCAGGGTCCTTCCTGCTGTTGGATGAGTTGGCCCAGGCAAGAGCCGGATAACACACTGTATTCCGCCGCGTGGAGACTGATGGAAGGAGCTGATGGAGATAGATTTCAAAGCATCAGGGTTTCCATTTACCATCATAGATGTGGCAGAACTCCTCCGCCTGCATGTCAGGCGGAGGAGTCCAGGCTACACCTATACAGACTGCCCATTTTGCGGTGACCGGCGTGGAAAGATGTGCCTCAATCTAACAAAGGATGTGTGGTATAGCAACTGCTGCGGCGAACACGGTGGGATGCTGTCTCTCTACGCGAAGGCGCGGCGGATCAGCAATTCCGAGGCTTATCGGGAGATCTGTGACGAACTTCTGACAGGCGGCTTCGCACCGGCGTATGAAGCGCAAAGGCAGGAAACTGTGAAAAAGGGAACGGTAGCCCAGGCTGAACGGGCCTCCGCCAAGGTCATACACCAGACCTATTCCGCTTTTTTATCCAAACTGACCCTGACGCCGGCGCATCGCCATCACCTGCAAACGAAGCGGGGACTAACCGATGAACAGATCCAGCAGTTCGGCTTCAAGAGTACGCCCCCACCATATCTCTGTCGTGCTATCACGGCCAAATTGATTAAGGAGGGCTGTACCGTACAGGGTGTCCCCGGCTTCTTTGTGGATGACACGGGTAAATGGACCGTCCGGTATTTTCAGCGCACAGCCGGTATCATCGTTCCCTACTTCGGGATAGATGGCCGGATACAGGGCCTGCAGACCCGCTTGGACGCGCCTATCAAGGACAAAGACGCCCCGCCGGACAAGGTAGGCACGAAGTACCTTTGGCTGGCATCGGCGGATAAACCGCAGGGCGTTTCCTCTGGGAGCCCTATCCATTTCGTCGGCGATCCCCATGCCAGGGTGATTTATGTGACCGAGGGGGCGCTGAAGGCTGACATCGCCCACGCTCTGACAGGTCGCACTTTTGCAGCCACAGGCGGAGTGGGCTGCGCCGCGCAGCTGGATGACCTCTTCGTTTTCCTGAAGCACAACGGTACAGAGGAAATCGTTGAAGCCCAGGACATGGATAAGTACAGCAACCAAGGGGTCAGCGTGGGCGCCTCCAAGGTGTATCTGTTGGCAAAGAAGCACGGCATGGCCTGCCGCCGGCTGACTTGGAACCCAAACTATAAAGGAATCGACGATTGGCTGTTGGCCCTGCGGCAGAGAGAAAAACGCATGAAGGAGTGTGAAAATATGAATTTCAAAGAACGATACTTGTCTGGAGAATGTACTCTGGACGATTTGGACGACTATGTTGCTCGGTGGCATGAGGGGCAGGATGATGGCGCTGACCTGCATGAGTATTTGGGCTTTACCCATGACGAGTATAACGCCTTGTTGCAGATCGAACTCACCTGTAAGTTTGAGGATTTGATGGAGGCCCAGCGCCGTCGGCAGCGGTACCGAGTCTATCAGCTGGACCTGTCCGGGATAAAGACGGTCCCATTTGCGTTTCGGGGCATTGACCAACTACACAAGGCGGGCTACCAACAGCCCCCCGCTGCTGATTACCAGCTGGTCTATGACGGCGAGATCTGCTGTCCCTTAAAGCAGGAGGAAAAGACGGTGTTGGAGCGCATTTTCCGTCTTTGCAATGACAGTTTCCCGACCGGTTACACCGGGCACAGCCTGTCGCCTTCTGATGTTGTGGAACTGTATGGCGAGGATGGCCGGCGGTACTTCTATTGTGATACCAATAGCTTCGTCCCGGTCCGTTTTTCTCCTATGCTGGCAAAGCGGAACCCCAAATTGGGAAATGCGGCAGGAAAGCAATGACCAAAACCGAACAGCTGGAGGAAATGATTGCTGTCTGCCGCAATTTGGGCGCCGAGGTGGAGTATCACCCGGAATACGGCCATTTTACTGCAATGATTTGGGATGGCTGGGCACTGCCCCACAACGAGGAAAGGGCCCTGTCAATTCAGGAAGAGATTTATCAAAGGACCGCTCAGTTCCCAAGGCTGGTGTGCTATCGTTTTGACCCCTTCAGCACGCTTGTCTACACGGTATGAGCAAATATACGCAAAGGGATGCAGATTCGAACATTGTGTCGAACTGCATCCCTTTTGCCATCATTTTTATTGGAGGTATTAAAATGGGCGCTTATTCAGAAATGGACCTTGATATGCAGTATGGTTCCGACAACCCTTTCGCCAGCGATGGAGAGACATCTGCATCGGAGCAGACCCCACATGAGGCCGCGCCTGTCGCTCCCACCCGGAGCCAGTCCTCTCAGGCTGATGCCAATGCGAAGAAGGCGAAGGACGAAGCCGCAGCCAAACGCAAGGCGGACGAAGAGGAACGGCGCAGGGCCCATGAGGAATCCGAAGCCAAGCGGAAGGCGGAATGGGAGGCCAGGCAACAGGCCAAAAAAGCAGCCGAGCAGGAGCAGTTGGACCGTTTAGCTGCTATGAGTTCCAATGAGGTGATGATGGCGGCCACCAAACGTGCCGGCGATGATTTGGAAAAACTCACTCGGCGCAGTATGCGGGAATTTGTAACGGAGCACATCCAGACCAAGTGTTTGGATGACCCCGACTTTGCGCGAAAGGTCATGCATCCCCGCAAAAGCATGATTCACTGCTTTTGGTACATCAATCGAAAGGCGCAGGATTTCATTTTGAAAGAAATGGAACTGCGCGGCGAAAAAACAGAGCGATTTGAGCGTATCGGCGGCGACGTGCCTGACGATCTTTGCTACCAGTGGGCCGAGGAGTATTTCAACGATCTGGATGCCGAGGAAGATAAGGACAAGGATGCTGAGTTCGTCCCCAAACCCTACTATGGTGGGCCGTCTTCAACGCATTCACAAAAGAATGCCACGGCGAAAAAGAAGGAGGCAGAAAAGTCGGAGACCCCAAAACGCAAGGCGAACAAAGACAATGATATGGGCCAGATGACGATGGGTGACTTCGGAACATTGAAGGAGAGTGCGTGATGCTGGCGTATAAAGGTTTCCATCCCGGCCTTGTTTGCCTCGGATATCAGTTCACATTTGGTCTGAATGTGACGGACAAAGCAAATTGCCGGGCCAACGGATTTCATTGTGCAGCGAATCCTCTGGATTGCCTCAGTTATTATTCCAGCATGGAACACTCAGAATATTACCTTGTGGATGCCGGCGGAGACATGGACGAAGATGGTGAAGATTCAAAGATTGCTTGTACCCATCTGACGATCCTCAAGAAACTGACCCGTAAGGATTTCTTTCTTCACGCTCTGGCCTATATGGTGGACCATCCGGAGTTGGAATGGAATAGCCGTGTCAAACGGGAGGTCGGCGAGGCAAGTTCCGGATTCGCTGTTGTCCGGGGGATCGATCCTGTAGTGTGCGGGAAAAAGGGTGATATTCTTGCTCTTGCTCAGGAGGCGCCACACACTGGCCGTATTATTCGAATCGGATTGACGGAAGTAGACGGTAGTCGGATCCTCCCTGGCAGATGGTATAACGTCGAGCTGAAAGAAAAAAGGTGAATTCATAGTGAAAAAGAAGAAATTGATGTCCATGTCCAGCCTGCTGGCAACGCCACGCATGATGCGTATGGCAGAGAATGATATTCTCCAAAAGAAGGAAATCCAGAATTATGGATATACGCAGATAGTGGAGTGGCGGAAGTATGATCTCTTTATGCGCTGCATTGTAGAAAATGGGGTCCTCAAACTGTCTCTCTTTTCCCCTGCCGTTATGCGTCTGGGTGGAAGAAAGCCCATGTATGATGTTTTCCTTGATAGGGAAAAAGCCGCGTTTCTGACCTATGACCATAACAGCGCCCATTGGCTGACTGGCAAGCTGGACACTATCAACTGGAATAAAGAGCACTGCAGAGGCAGTGAGCATTGGATTTCTCCGTCCGATAATAGGATCCTTCAGCAATACCTCGGTACCACGGAAAGCGGTATGCTCGCAGTGATAACTTTCCAACGAAATATCCGCGAGGAGGAATTGAAACGGCGCCATAAGCGCGAAACAGATCCGTGGGACAGCGATATGGCGCAGACGCCGGAACTGCCCAAGGACTGGGATCACTGGGTTGACAAGGTGGCGGAACAGGAACAGTTCATTTTTTACGACTATGTCAGGGGCGGGGCCACACATGGGTACTGCACCTACTGCGAAAAGGAAGTGCCTATTCGCAAACCTACCTATAATAAGGTGGGCCGCTGCCCCTGCTGCCGCCGCAAGGTCACTTTCAAGTCTACTGGACAGGCAGGCTGGGTGAGGACAGATACACAATACGTCTATCTGCTGCAAGCCTGCACAGACGGGCTAATCTGCCGGGAATTCCGCATATCCCACACCTATCCAAAGGGTAAATATACTGAGCCGCCAGAGCGGTTCTGCCATGAGATCCGCCGCTCTCTGTTCGATAGCAGCGGAAAGCAGCTTCGGGCCTATTATTGGGGCGTATACAAGCAGCAGTACACCAGATGGATCAAATGCAACAACTGCTCCCCCAGCTTTTACACTTGGTACGGCCGTGAAGAAGGCCGGGTGTATGGGAAGACCCTTCCCAATCTCGCAAGACGGGGCCTGAACCGCACTGGCCTGATCGAATACATCAAACAGCAGGTCATTGTTGATCCTGAGCATTATCTTGCTGTCTACAGGTATGTTCCGCAACTGGAGCAGATTTCAAAGGCTTCGCTGCCGGCATTGGTTCGTGAGTGTCTACATGGCTACGGGGAATTTACCAAAAAACTCAGCATGGAGGACGCCACAAGCCTTACGAAGATGTTGGGCGTCAATTCCCACGAACTCAAGCGCCTGCGGGAGAACCATGGCGGCACACCATATTTGTCGTGGCTCCGATATGAGAAGGCCATTGGCAGGGAAATCCCAGACCGGATCATCTCGTGGTTTTGCAAAGAGAAAATCGCCTGGGAGGATATTTGCTTCATTGCTAACCGCATGAGCGTCGTACAAACCTATAACTATGTTCGGCGCAATATGGCTGCGTACAGGATGACCAGCAAAGAAGTCATCACCACTTGGGCTGACTACCTCTCCATGGCGACCAGGTTCAAGTATGACACCAGCGACCCTATTGTTTACCGCTCCAGCAAACTACGGCAACGGCATGATGAACTGGCCGCCCGCGGTGGAGACAAGGATATTACTATTGAAGCCGGAGAGATCCTTCAGAAGTATCCGCATCTGGATGACATCATCGCCTCGCTGGGTCAGAAATATGCCTATTGCGGTGAAGAATATGTCATCATCGCACCATCAAGCATTGAGGAGATCATCATGGAAGGGCGGAAACTGCACCACTGTCTCTCCCATGCGGAACGGTACTGGGAGCGTATGGAAAAACATGAGAGTTATCTGCTATTCCTGCGGCGGGCTGCAACTCCGGACGAGCCCTATTACACGATGGAAATTGAGCCTGGAGGCACGGTCCGGCAGATCCGCACGTATTATGACCGTCAGAACAAGGATATTGATGAAGCCAGAAATTTTTTAAGAAAATGGCAGTCCGATGTAGCCAAACGTTTGACAGCAGACGACCAGGAAAAGGCGAAAGCCAGCAAAGTCCTTCGCCTGCAGGAATTTGCCCAGCTGCGGCAAGATCAGGTGAAGATACACACAGGTAGCCTTGCCGGCCATCTGCTGGTGGATGTGCTGACCGCCGACCTCATGGAGAGCGCAGCGGCGTAAACAATAGGTGTCGGATGTGTCCTTTCAGGCACATCCGACACCTGTGTATACATGGAGAAATTGTCTATGAAACTCTATATATTGATTCACGAAAGGGATACCGATTCTAACTGGGGTTCCAGCGCAAAGCCGTTTATTGAACGTACCACTGCGCAGGATGCGATGCGGAAGGACTATGAGAATGCCATCAAAACATGGGGATTTGATGAGACGAGCCAGACGGAGGAGTACAAAGCGTACTGCCATGACGACAAGGCACTGGTCCGCGATGGTATGGACATCGAGATCTGGCGCATTGAAGAACACGACCTCCAGGTGGAATTGGCTGTGGAGGTCAGCCAGGGGCTTGTTCAGGCGATTTACGCAAATGCGGATATATTTCCAGAGGTCTTTGATCTGGATGTTTCCGATTTCGCCGAGGACAGTGAAGTAGTGGAAGCGGACGCCAAAGCGGCAGAGCTGAAAAAACTGAAACAGCAGCCTGGATGGAGAGCCGTCTATTAAATCGAAGGAGGTCAAAGAAAATGAAACAGCTTGGGAATTTGGCAATTGTCTGTGCAAACCGCCCGGAGGTACTCATGCAGATCTATGGCGGCAAGGTGACTGTCCATGTGGGCACCGGCCCCGACCACGCAGTGATGTTTACCGCTTGGGACGATGACGCGGAGATCACCCACATCATCCATGAACCGAATTTTGGCAGATATAAAAGCAAGGAGGGCCTGTCCAATGCTGCATGACAAAAAGTGCTGCGAATGCCAGCAGATGAACGATGGGATGGCTCAACATGGCAGCAACTATCATGACTGCTTTGTCCCAGAACTGTGGGGACTTGAATATCCCTCCCTCGACCATCCAGGCAAGGAATGGAGCTTCTATCTGCTAGGGCATTGCCAGTATTGTCGACGGCCAATGCGCTATCCCCTGTTCCTGTCGGCCTCTCCAAACTGGACGGATATGATCAGCCAGATCTATTCCCTGCTCATTAGGGCCAGACCCTTTGGCGGAGCAGATCTTGATGCCAGTACCTATAGCAGAAAGGTGACAGACCGAGCCCGCTGGTATCAGCAGCAGGACGATCTGACGCCTGAGCAGCGCGGCGAATTGTTTCTCAGCCTGTTCCAGAACAGCGACCAGCCCCGAGTGCAACAGTGGCTGGAACGGGAACAGCCGGAGCATTCCTATACCCACCCCAAACGGGACCGGAAAAGCGATTTATTCACCGCCATCCTAAACAGAGTCCGGGCCACGGGAAACCTGACTGATGTTGATCCGATTCTGGACTACTGCCTGCCCAACAAGCAGGAACCGGAGTCGCCGGATCGGGACCAGTATCTCACCGACTACCGTTTTAATATCCTCCCCAGCCTGCAATTTGGCTGCGAAGGGACCTATCTTGACCTTCTTCTGGATGGCAGCTTCGATGCGACGGATCACGCCAGATTACACATCGGTACGATCAAGACGCTGCGCCAGGATCAGGAGGCGTGCGAGTTGATGGGCCGGCTCTGCGGCCTGCTCATGTTCCACGGCCACGCCTATGTCAATGATAACATTCACCGATACACTCCGCTGAAGGAACTTGAGCGGGAGTATGACCGAATGTTGGAAAAATAGAAACACAATGAAGGAGGATCTACTACATGACACGCAGAATGTTCATCTATGTGGACAACAAGGAAAGAAAGCTCTATGCTTCCCCCGAGTTCAATGGCGACAAGTTGGAATACGCACAGAGAGGCAACGTCCTCGATTCCTGTGATTTGACCAAGGACGAGTTATTCCGGCTATTCGAGGTCAAAACCTTCTCTGACTTCCAGAAAGCCTGCTCCGAAGCCCAGCGGCACTTCCATTCCTTTCTGGATAGAACCGTTTCTGCTAAGGAACTACTTCCAGTTACGGAGATGGAAGTATCGGAACTTCCGAATCTGTATGCCGACGAGCGAGTCTTCATTCTGGAGGATGGCAGGCATTTTGTCGCGCCTGCTGATTGGGACGGACGGATGGAGAGCCTGTATGAAATGGCTCGGGAGGCAGCCCACAGCAGCGTTTGTCTTGCCCAGTCTTTCAATCGCCTTGTCACCGGACAGGAGCTCGGTTATCTAAACTACTGCGAGGGCATTATGATCTCCAAAGCGGAGAGTGACATCATCAATGGTTACTTGTATGCAAGGTCGGAGGCGCAGTATCAAGGCGAAGACAACACGATTACTAAATCCGTGATTTTCCCGGACGGGATGTGCATGGACGTCAAGTGCTGCGGAAGTAAGGACGTGCCCTCCTGGACGGAGGCTGTCCTGTTTGACCGGTGCGGAAACGAGGTCGCCCATACTGAGGTTTTCGACGAGTTTGAAGGCATATGGGAACTGGAGCATGACGGTATCCTCTACACTGTGATTATAAAAAAGGAAGGAACGCTGTGATGAACCGGTATTACATTTTTAAGGACGGTACCCAGATTGGGGCCACATCTACCAGAGATGATGCCATAGATATGATCCGGAAGCGCCAGCGGCGGGAAACGCACTATCTGCTCAAGTCGGAGTTTAGCATTATCTACGGCTGTGAGGAGTTCATCCACTACGAAAAGAGTACATGAGGAAGGAGCGTTAGAAAGCGTATGGTCAAAAATCTTAATCAACTGAAAAAAGTGATGAAAGGCAATCCGAGATTTCAAATCATTGCCCATTGCCGAAAGGAGTGTGTCGGCGAGATCCGTCAGGTCACGCAGACGAACACGGCCGGCTTTTACAGCGCGGTAGCGAGCGATCCGGAGAACTGGACCCGCACGGCCAACCGTGGCCGCGGCTTGATCCTCTGGTGGAATGCGGCGTCCTTCTGGAATTTTCAGGGCGGCGTTTGCAGTGTCTACGACAGTGACACCACCCACACGGAGGATCATCTAATCATGGCTTTCCGTATCTTAGATGAACAGGAGGAGGCAGCGTAATGGAACAGAATACAAAAGCCTACGAGCAGGTTCGGACTCTAACCGATCTGCTCAATCAGTACCGCCATGAGTATTACAACCTCAGCGCCCCCAGTGTCAGCGACCAGGAATACGACCGGCTCTTTGATGAACTGGCTGCTCTGGAAAAGCAAACGGGCATCGTCATGAGCAATTCCCCGACCCAGACGGTGGGATACCCGTCCGTCAGCGAGTTGCCGAAGGCCACCCACACCATTCCCCTGCTCTCTCTGGATAAGGTCAAGAGTGAGGAAGAAATGCTTTCGTTTGTAGGCGGCAATCTGGTGCTGATCATGCTCAAACTGGACGGTCTCACGCTCAAACTCACCTATGAAGACGGCACGCTGCAAGAGGCGGCCGTCCGCGGGGACGGTTATGAGGGCGACATTGTGACCCACAACGCACGAGCAATCAAGGGGATCCCCCTACAAATCCCGCACAAAGAGCGCCTTGTGGTCACCGGAGAGGCGTTTATCCGCCCCAGCGATTTTGCCGCTCTGAAGGAGACCGTTCGGGACAGAAACGGCAAGCCTTATAAGAATGCCCGCAACCTGGCCTCGGGTTCCATCCGCCTGCTGGATGCCTCTGCGTGTCAAAAGCGCCGACTGGAGTTCAGGGCCTTCAATGTATTGGAAGGCTTCGAAGAGCATTCTCTGAAATCCGACCGGCTGACATTGCTCAAACCCTTGGGCTTTCTCCTGTGCAGTTATCTCAAGACCACGGCGCCGCTGTCCCTGAAATGGGTCAAGGTCGGCATTGAGCAGATGCAGAAACTGGCGGAGGAACAGGATTTGCCCATCGACGGCATTGTGTTCACCTTTAATGATGTCGCTTACTCCAAATCCTGCGGCCAGACGAACCACCACTATAAGGACGGAATGGCCTTCAAATTCGAGGATGACACCTACGAAAGCCAGCTCCAGTACATTGAGTGGAACACATCACGCTCCGGCGAGATTGCTCCGGTGGCCGTATTTGACACCGTGGAGATTGACGGGTGCGAGGTGTCCAGAGCCAGTCTGCACAACCTCTCCTTCATCGAAAAACTGGAGCTGATGCCGGGCAACCACATCAAAGTTTCCAAGCGGAATATGATCATCCCTCATGTGGAGGAGAACTTGGACCGCGGCGGCTTCGATATGGAGAAGCTGATCCCGCATACCTGTCCCTGCTGCGGCGAACCTACCCGCATCCATGCGGCTGAATCCGTGGCAGACGGCCAGAAGCGCATCACCAAGACCCTCCACTGCGACAACCCGCGCTGCGAGACCCGCCGGCTCCGGCAGTTCGTCCACTTCGCCGGAGAAAAGGCCATGGACATCGAGGGCCTGTCTGAGAGCAAACTGGAGAAGTTCATCGGCTGCGGTTTCCTCCACAATTATATGGACATCTACCGGCTGGACGAGTACCGGGACCAAATCATACGCATGGAGGGATTTGGAGAAAAGTCCTGGCAGAATCTCTGGGACGCCATCCAGCGCAGCCGGGATACCACCTTCCAGCGGTATCTGATCGCCATGGATATCCCCATGATCGGCAACAACGCCAGTAAGACTTTGGCCCAACAGTTCCATAGCAGCCTGGAGGAGTTTGAGGATGCGGTGGTCTCCGGCTATGATTTTACGCAGCTCCCCGACTTCGGAGAGACCCTGTGCCAGAACATCCACGACTGGTTCCAGAACGAGGATAACTGGTATGTGTGGTATGAACTGCAGGAGCTGGTATGTATCGCGCCCCCTGCCGCTGGTGGTCCCGTGCCGGAGATCAGGGATAACCCCTTCGTAGGTAAGACTGTGGTGGTCACCGGCAAGGTGGAGCCCTACAACCGCGGTGAGATCAATGCCAAGATCGAGTCCCTGGGCGCCCACGCCGGCAGTTCAGTGAGCAGCAAGACCGACTACCTGATCTGCGGCGAAAATGCCGGCAGCAAACTGGACAAGGCCCGGCAGCTGGGGATTCCAGTGTTGTCCCCGGCAGAGTTTTTCCACATGGCGGATTGCGCGTAAACAGTACAGAAACATACCGGGGAGAAACGAGGATGTTTCTCCCCGGCAAATAAAACAGGAGGTATTTCAATGAGCGAACAGCACTATTTCCCACCCCTCAAAGGCGCCGTGGAGTGCGCGCAGTGCGAGGCGACGGACTGCTGGTGCCGTGGTATGTACCAGCGGAGCCGGCGAGACTTTACGCATACATCAGGCCGATGCCCCCGCCTCCCAGATCTGCGGGGCTTTGTAGAACGGAATGAACGCGAGGCATACGCAGCGGCATTCATGCTCATTCACGCGGAGTTATGTGTAGGCGGCCTGCAACTGACACTGACCATTCCTGGGCAGAAACGGTACAGAAAGGTTTACCTGACAAAGAGCGGATATTGGTACTTCAATACCAGAAACGAAGAAGGACATCCGATCCGGCAGGCTTTGAACATTGGCTGTTTCTGCAGTAAAGAGGAAATTGTTCAGTATATGGAAAAACTGCACTCCGACTACTGCATTTTCCGCTGTGAGTTGGCCGACTTCACGGTTTGAAGAAAGAATGGAGGTGTACTTTCTATGAGCGGTGGAACTATGAAAAGGCAGGTCCTACGGCCCTTGACTCCCCAAGAGCGAACGGTTGCCGAACAGAATCATGACCTCGTGTTTCGTTTCCTGCACGCGAACAGGCTGCAGGCGAACGAATATTATGATGTCATCATTTTCCGGTATCTGCTTACGGTAGAAAACTGGTTCAGACGGCCCGATCTTTACCACTATCAGTTCAGCACGATTGCATGGCACGCCATGAGTTCGGCACTGCACAATGATGCCAAAAAGAAGCGCCGACAAATTAAAACTGTCAGCCTTGACGATTTGATCCCAGGCTGTGAAGATCTTACCTTGGGCGACGTCATTACGGAGAACAATCTGGAGTATGTACCCTATGCGGAGGTGAGTTAAATGAATATCAGATACGATGTAGAGCAGCTGCCAGAGCGAAAGACAGGTGGCAAAGAGAGTGAAGAACTGCTGGCGTTGAAAGCATTCCTGGCCGGCACCCAGCGAAATATGGTAATTGAGTATGAGGAGGAGGAGAAATCAGCAAAGAACCGCTACGGCACTCTCCGCAAGTTCAGGAGCGACAACAAACTCCAGGATGTATTTGATCTTTACCGCCGAGAGAAGGTCATTTGCATCGTCAGGACCAAGAGAAGGAAATGATTTTTGTGCTGAAGCCGGACTTTGCAGTTTGGATTTTCAGCAGCGGTTAGCTCTTGACCTCCCTGCTTGCAGGCTTTCAGGCGGGCGAGGCCAATAAAGGATCGGCTCAATGATATTGGGGAGTCAAACAACGGCGGCAGAGCCCGTCAGGCTCCCCAGTTCATACAATATAAATGATGGAGGACTGGTATTATGAGCAACCCACTCCCTTGGAAGATGATAGCCCGCTATGCAGACGGCGAAGAGGTCATTGCCAGCGGGAACGACGCGGCAGACTGCACCCGGAAATTGCTCGCGCTGGAACAGCGGCATGGCGAGGCAGTTTCCATATCGGACGTCTCTGATGACTGCTATGACCGAGGCAGATATATTGGAAAAGAGACACAGGAAAAACTCCAGGCGATCCGCAAACTCCTAAATGAGTATATGTTTATCGTCACCATCAAAGAGCGTATGGAATCGGATATTTTTTCCGCCGTTCGAGATTTTGGCGGATATGATGATCCGGAAAAGATGGCGCTGGTGATTCCGTATGTCCAGCAGAGTTATGTTCGTCTCAAGCTGTTCGAGGCATATTGGAAGATGACCTCGCCAGCCCAAGATGAGGACAACGACGAAAACGGGGAGCAAGGCACATGAAAACCTGGTTTGATGGAAAGCCCATGGAGATGTATGTGGGGCAGGTGGTCACCGTATACCGCTGCGGCGATGACCGTAAAGAATATGGCGAGTTTGCGACGCTTACCCGGGCCACAAAGCGGTATCTGGTTTTTACTACTGACTCTGGGGCAACGGTCAAAACACGCCGGGACTGCCTGCACGCCACCGTTGGAAAGGCCAAAGAGCAAGGCTACTGTGTTTCCCCAAAACCTGTGGACGCCTTTTCGCTCATGATTCATGAAGAAGTGCGCTGCGGCAATGGAGGCAGGTGTGTACCTGTTAAACGATAAGTAAGGAGGAAAAAATAATGTATGATATTCGGAAAAGACGCGGGTTCCAGACGGTAGGCGAACTGCGGGCCATGCTGAATCATCTGCCTGCCCGCACCAGAGTGACCATCTGCGGCGATCTCAACTGTTTCTTTCACGAGGAGCAGGATGGCAGTCTCATCTGCCTTGACTGCGAGGATCTGAACGGTCACTATGAGGAGGCAATGGAAGACATGCTCTCCAAAGAAATACCGGAAGAACGAGAGAGGCATCTGGAATCCCTCTGGGCAGAGCTGGCCGATGTGCCCATGAACCCGGAGGCGGAGACAATGGAAGCGCCGTTTTGCATCTTTCCCACAGGCACCAGCCGGGATGACATCTGGCGGTGGTTTGACCAGTTTCACTCCAAGGGCGTGGCTCATCTTCTCCATGGCGATGTCCCCCCTGCTGATTCGGAGACATCCCTGCTGGAGCAGTTCATCCGGCAGGAGGTTCCTTTTCGCCTTGTGGATGTGCTGGATATCCCGTCGGAGCGGATCAGCAATGCGGCGCTTCAAGACTGTGTCGCAGCGCTGAACAGCGACACCAGCGTCCTGTTCAACTATGACCGGATCGATGATAAGCTGCGGGAAATTTTGAAGCAGCATGGCATCGGAGAGGAGGAAATAGGATGATCCCGAAGATCACACAGGACGAGCCGAACATCATGCCCCGGTACTGGTGCGCCGAATGCGGCCATTCCCTTCCCACCAGTACCTTCAGCGGAGAGCCGATCCGCTGGAAATTCTGCCCAGAGTGCGGACAGGCCATCGAGTGGGATAAGGTCGTGCCGATCAAGTGGGAACCTATGGACTGTGACACCTGTGGCCGTCCCATGATCAGGGAGGTCACCGGCACCGTGATCTCCACGGGTGCGTATGTGGGAACCACCACCTGCCGCACCTGCATGATGGAGTATTGCTCCAGCACCAACTGTCTTGGATGCCGGAGAGGTACATATCCTAACTGCAAATGGCTGTATCTGAAGAGAAACTATCATCCGGTCACCATCTTTGAGCGACACGGGGACAACGATTATTCCATGTGGACCACAGAACTGCCCACAGAGTTGACTTACCGGATGCAGCACAATGGCTTTACCGCAGAGGGCAATCTACAATCCGTTGCAGAACAGCTCCCTGCGCACTGTGACGGCGTATACAGAAAGTATGCCATCCTCTACTTCAAGGATAGACGCTATCATCTTTTTGTCCATGGCCTCACGGAAGATTTTCTGGAGGCACATCGCAATGATGGCGCATCTGTCCGGGGCGCCTGGGATGACATTATGGGCGAGCTACAGGAGCAGGAGCGTGGGAATAGAAGGGGTGCGCTATGAGCAGCATTGACGGAGGCCCCTATCATGCGGAACCCTGCCCAGAGTGCGGCACTACCCTTTCGTCTTTTTGTCAATGAAATCAAAAGAGAGGACCATGACTCTTTGATCGAAGCGCAGAGCGCGGCCAGAGACTTGTGGGTTGAATAAATCATCTATCATAGCGACACAAGGCGGAGGGCATTCCTCACGGAAAGACCTCCGCCTTGTCATCCATACCATGAAGGAGACGGTCATGGGTAGAGAACTGTATTCGCCACGCCCACTAAATTTCCCCCGTAAATCTGTTGAAGTTTGCCGTATAAAATTCGTATTAGAGATGTATAAAGGAGGCTTTCAGACTATGCTAATTGCAATCGATCACGGCAACAAATCCGTAAAGCTCCCATGTGGAGACCCCTTCGTATCAGGACTGGTGGAGAGTGAAGTTGCCCCATTTGGGAAAGACGTCCTCAAATACAGAGGACGGTATTATCAGCTCTCCGATTATCGCATTCCATACCACAGGGATAAGACAGAGGACGAGCGTTTTTTTGTCCTCACCCTGTTTGCCATCGCACGAGAGATTGACTCTGCCGAACGATACACAGCAGGTACGATCCAAGTGCGGCTTGCGGTGGGTTTGCCACCCGCCCACTTCGGCGCGCAGCACCAGGAGTTCACCAGTTATTTTCTGGGCAGAGGGCCTGTATCCTTTATCTATCGCCAAAAGTCCTACACAATTCTGATCAACGATGTAGCCTGTTTCCCTCAGTCCTATGCGGCAGCGGTGACGCTCCTCCCCACCCTGCAAAATGAGTCCAGAGCACTGGTGCTGGACATTGGCGGGTTCACGGCTGACTATCTCCAACTCAGAAATGGAGAGGGAAATTTGGCTGTCTGCGATTCTCTGGAAAGCGGTGTGATCTCGCTTTATAACAAGATCATCTCCAGGGTCAACGCGGAGCATGATATACTTCTGGATGAGGAGGAGATCGACGCCATCCTGCTCAAGCAGAAAACGCCGGCCACACCGGATGTAGCGAAGATCGTGGAGCGGAAGGCCCAGGATTTTATCAACGATCTGTTCAGCACTCTGCGGGAGCGGGGACTGGAACTAAAGACCGGCAAGGTCGTATTTGTGGGCGGCGGCTCCATTCTTTTACGGCGCCAGATCTTAGCGTCAGGGAAAATTGGCTCTGCTCTGTTCGTAGAGGATGTTCGGGCCAATGCCAAGGGCTACGAACTGCTGTATCGAGCTGTCTCGGGGAGCAGGTGATCCCGATGGCCGATAAAATGCAGCCAGGCAGGTTCACCCTTCGTTTCAATATGAATGACCCACAACAGAAGGCGGCAGTGGAGATCCTAAACCGCATGGGAAGGCAGAAAGCGCAATTCATTGCCCAAGCACTGACTCATTATACGGAGTGCAAGTGTCATCCGCAAGCGGAAACTCAGGCCGTATGGGATGAGCGTGCGCTGGAGCGGGCCATCCTCTCCGTCCTTGCCCGCCATCCGGAATTCATGTCGTCAGGACAAGAGGATGATGCCGCTGAAGGGCAGGACTCTTTACAAGTGGAACAAACTGAGAAATCATCTTCCGTCCAGAACGGCCTCATGGCTGAAAATAGCCTGAGCGCGATCAGTAAGACACTGGCGGCGTTTCGGAATCAGTAAACGCAGAGAACGTTTGAAACGATGATCGAGAGCGCGAAAACTTATCAAGGATCATAGATAACTTCCAACTTATCGTTCTGTTATCATCAATGAAACTATCTCCCTTCGCCGAAATGGCAAAGGGAGATAGACTTTCAGGTGTGCGCAGAGTATAATGTTGGTACAAAAGTTAGGACGAGCAATAGTTACGCTCCATGCAATATCGGACGGCAAGGCAGCGGAGGGAGGGAGCGATATGACCACAGCAAGAGATTCTTTGCGGACTAAGTACCAGCTTCTGGCGTATGTGGGCGACGGCGAAGGTGGCGTCAGCGATGCGCAGTTTATCAAAGCCGCGTGGATCCTCTATGACTGGATGCGCCGCGAGGCTTCTCCATATATCCTGCTCCCACAGCTGCCCTCCACAATCAGCGACTCCGCGAAGGCCGGCCAGTCCGCCGCTGCGATCTATGAGCCGGAGCAGTCCTTTTTTACCATGCGCTACACTTGGCTCTCTGAAGAAAGCATGGAACGGAATATGATTGAAGCGGAGCTGCGGCCCCATGGTCCGCAGCTCTGCCTGGCTGTCCGTCAGACGGGGTTCCGGGAGGCAGGCGCCAAGCGCAGCCGCCAGACAGAACCGCCGCCGTTTATCGCTCAGCTGATCCGTGAGGTATCCCTCAATGACGGGCAACCGGTCACCGCGGCACCCTGGCGAATCTCCGCCAGCACCGTATATGATCTGGTGTCCTTTCTCCAATCGCCAAAACGGAAACTTCCCGTTGTCTTGATCTCCCAGGCAAAAAACCCAGGGATTGGTGTTAATGGCTACCTTCTGGATGCGCGGGCCTTTGCCAAATCCATGACAGGTATCGCCCATGTGGCTGAGCTGGAGTGGGATGCTGCGTTTGAATTGAGCCGGAGCGTCGGGACCGAGTGGTCCTGCTTCGGCGGCGCTGTGCGGATCTACTGGCCGGAACCGATCTGCTTTGAGCTGGACGACCCCTATCTGCACCCCCTCTATACCGCCCGGACCATGCAGAGCAGTTTTTACAATGGAAGTGGAGGGCCGGAATACGAGCTCCAGCGCCTTATCCACAGCCGCAATACCGAAATGCCCATGAACTGGTCTGCCCATGGAATCCAATTCTATGTGGAGGCTGCGCAGGAGCGGATGCTTTCCGCCAGCGGCACGGTGCGGACGGAGGTGCTGCTGCAGCAGTGCCAGGAGCAGCTTCGCAGAGTACACCAGTCTCTGGAGGAGTATAAGGCCCTTGCGGAAGAATACTTTGACGATTTGTGTGCCAGCCGGAAAGACAGCGAGACGCTCTATCAACAGGTGCAGGCGATGGCCGCCATGGTGGACCGGCAGCGGCGCGAGATCCTGCGGCTGAAAAGCGGGAAGAAGGAGATGCCGCCCATCAATCAGGGGTATGAGAAGATGCAGGAGTGGGTGACACAATACTACCCGGACCGGCTCTACCTCCACCCCAGGGCGGTGCGCGCCCTGAAGTCCGCGGTCTATCAGAATCCCTCTCTGGTCTACCGGTGCCTGATCCTGCTGGCTGAGGACTACTATGATTACCGAAAGGGCAGAATCGGACGGGACGAATTTTCCCGGCGGTGCGGTATGGTCGATACCGGGCTTTCTGAGTGCGGATTTGGGTCCGCCAGCGACATCCTGGAGCAGGGCGAGGAATATTACATCATGTACGGCGGACGGCGTCGCCTGCTGGACCGTCACCTGAAAAAAGGCGTCAGCCGTAATCCCCTATACTGCCTGCGGATCTACTTCTTCTGGGATGAAAAGACCTCCCATGTTGTGATCGGAAGCCTGCCGGGCCATCTCAGGTCATCGTTGACATAGATTCTTGAATCGGTCTGACCATTATGTTGTCCCGCTGTCCGACGTGGCTCTACTCGTTTTTCCGCAACAAAGTGACCAGACAATGCGTAATCCCGCATTCTGCAATCTAACAGGGCAGTATGCCTACGCTGAACGACGCTTCTTTTTTCATCGGACGGGAACTCAGGTTGCTGGATACGGCATCTGCTGGGGAAAGCACCTTTCCGCCTCGGCCAATGACCTCCATGAGATTGGACAGCCCCTCTGTCGCAAAAGGCCTTCTCCACCTTTGTCTGATAAAGTGCTGTTACCACGACGGAGGCCGTAGAGCCTTTGCAGTATACGAAGCAAAATATTGATGACCTGATTCGCCTGGAGAAGTTCCACCTAATCACAGAAGTAACCCTAAAGCAAGCTATTTCTCAAGAGCAAGATCCTACGCCAGTTCGGCAGCTGTTTTTTCGATTTAAAAGACTTATATGAATGGGAGATGTCAGTATGAGCATTATTGATAAAGCGAAACGCTTAATCAACGATGGAGAAATCCAAGAAGCTGCTACTGATTTATTGGAAGACATAGTCGGAGCAATACAGGGAGATCCTTTTTCTGTAGGAAAAATAATCTTCACGCTTTCCAATTCACCACTGCTCTTCCGAGAAAAGCTTTTTTGGTCAAAGATGGAGCTTTTTCTCAACGGCGTATATTTGTCAGAGGATGACCGGGCAAAACTTCGAGCCAAGCTTTTAGAAGACGGCTCTTCTGGCGAAAATGCAAAAAGACTTATTGAGTGCATTGACCGTGCGGAAACCACTCAAAAGATTCAGTATCTAATCAATGCAACTCGGTGCCTTTTAACAGGCTTTATTGACCGGACCTTGTTTTTCAGAATTTGTCGTGTCGTAATCAGCACTGCAGATGAGGATCTTCTGTTTGCACGAGACCATATATTAGACGATGAGAACATGGAATATAATTACGCAATACAGGGCCTGCTTGTTTCTGGCCTTGTAACATTCAGCGTCATAGGTGGAGAAACTACGCAGTACACATTTACACCACTTGCTGAAGATGTAGATCGATTTGCACTTAGTTATGAAGATATAGCGCGCTATCCGAATCCCGTTGGAGGAAGAAGGATCCCCCTGCCGAATACTACAATTCCAACCGCGACAGATGATGATGTGCAGCAAGCGTTTGAGAGTGTGTTCGGAGACAAGCATGTGCCTAACGTCGAAGTTGAAATTCCGATTGGCCACTTTTGATATTATATGAGCAACGTAAGCGCGCAGGGATCTGCTCCCTGCGCGCTTCATGGTCTCCTCTTCCCTTTTCTTGTAAGATTAGCAGAGATGAACCACAGGAGGGTTTGACCATGAACGAACGCATCATCACCAACGACCAGATCGCCGACTACGCCGCGCACCTCCACAGCGAGGAACGCGCCCCCGGCACCATTGAAAAGTACCTGCGGGACGCAAGGAGCTTTGCCGTCTGGCTGGACGGCGCGCCGGTCACAAAGGAGAATGCAACTGGCTGGAAGGAGCAGCTGCGCGCCCAGGGCTATGCCCCGGCCACCATCAATTCCATGCTGGCCGCCCTGAACAACCTGTTCCGGTTTCTCAGCTGGAACGAATGTCACATGAAGTTCCTCAAAATCCAGCGCAGGCTGTTCCGGGACACAGCGCGGGAGCTGACCCGCACGGAGTATGAGCAGCTGATTCGCACCGCAGAAGCACAGGGCAAGCACCGGCTGGCGCTGCTGATGGAAGCTATCTGCGCCACCGGCATCCGTGTGTCCGAGGTGCGCTACCTCACCGTGGAGGCCGCCAAAGCGGGGCGGGCGGTGATCTCCCTGAAAGGCAAGATCCGCACCATCCTGATCCCCAACAAGCTCTGCCGCAAGCTGCTGAAATACGCCAAACAGCAAAAAATCGCTTCCGGCGAGATCTTTCTCACCAGAAACGGGACGCCCCTCAGCCGCCGCCAGATCTGGGCGGAGATGAAGGGGCTGTGCAAGGCGGCGGGAGTCGCGGCCAGCAAGGTCTTTCCCCACAACTTCCGCCATCTGTTCGCCACGGCCTTCTACCGGGCCTGCAAGGATATCGTAAAGCTGGCGGATGTGCTGGGCCATTCCAGCATTGAAACCACCCGCATCTACCTCCTGACCTCCGGGGAGGAGCATCAGAGGCAGTTGGACCGGCTGGGGCTTGTATCATAAGGCGGAATCAACATTCTGCCTAATCATTTATGTGTGTCAGACCGCCAGAATTACATATTCTAGTCAAAGTATACCATGTTCCCTCTGATAATACAAGGTCAGCACCTCTTTTTGGGCGCAAAAACATAAGCCGCAAAACGCAAAAATTTTACGGCTTATGTTGCTGCGGCTTTTTCCACTTTTGGGGATGGAGAAAACGGCGTTTACGTCGTTTGCACCATTTTCCGCTTGGTCTAAGCAACCGAAAATCGGTACAGAATGTTGATTCAGTTTTCGCCGGGAGTATCCCGGCTCTTTTGTTATTCAGGCAGAATGTTGATTCTGTGGTGAGGGAGGGATGAAGGTTGCGGACCTCGCTCTATGATTACTGCGCGGAGCGGAACAAGCTGTCCCTGCTGGCTCAGTGGCACCCGGTCAAAAACGGGCCGCTGACGCCAAGGCAGGTATCCTACGGCAGCAGGCAGAAGATCTGGTGGCTGTGCTCCAAGGGGCACGCATGGCAGGCGGCGGTCTATACCCGCACCAAGGGCAGCGGGTGTCCCTACTGCGCTGGGAAGCAGGCATGGCCGGGGGAAAATGATCTGGCGTCCCAGCGGCCGGACCTGCTGGCTCAATGGCATCCCACTAAAAACCTGCCTATGACGCCGGAGCGCGTCACTGTGGGGAGCCATTTCAAAGCGTGGTGGGTCTGCGAACAGGGCCATGAATGGCGGGCCATCGTCAAATCCCGCACGCTGGGCGGCTGCGGTTGTCCCGTCTGCGCCGGCCGGGTCCTGATGCGGGGGATCAACGACCTTGCAACCACCCACCCGGAGCTGGCAAAGCAGTGGCATCCCACGAAAAATGGTGACCTGACGCCTCGGGATGTGGTGGCCGGAAACTCCCGCAAGGTCTGGTGGCTCTGCCCCAAGGGACACGCATGGCAGGCCAAGGTCTACTCTCGGGCCTGTGGCGGGGCGGGCTGCCCCGTCTGTGCGGGAAAGCTGGTGGTAGCCGGGGAAAACGATTTGGAGAGCCAGTTTCCTGCCATCGCCGCCCAGTGGCACCCAGAGAAGAACGGAACGCTGCTGCCCTCCGCCGTATCCCCGTACAGCAACCGGAGGGTGTGGTGGCGGGATGAACTGGGCCATGTGTGGCAGGCGTCCGTGTCCGCCCGCACCCAGCACGGCAGCGGGTGTCCCTATTGTTCCGGGAAAACGGCCCTCCCCGGCTTCAACGATCTAGCGACGTTGGCCCCGGAGGTAGCCGCCCAGTGGCACCCTACCCTGAATGGGACCCTCACCCCGGAGCAGGTGACGGCGGGAAGCCACCGAACGGCATGGTGGGCGTGCCCCAACGGGCATATCTGGAAAGCCATCGTTTATTCCAGAGCGGGGCCGCAGAAATGCGGCTGTCCCGTCTGTGCCGGCAGAGTCCGCCCGGAGCGGCAGGAACGCTACCGGCGGGCACTGGCGGAGATGGAATAAAAACAGGGCCGGTCAGCCAATTCCCTGCATCTGTCAAGTAAAAGTAGACACAAAAAAGCGCAGCTAACAGAAGCCCAGTTCGGTCCTGTACTGAACTGGGCTTCTATAGCCCAAAGCGGCAGCCAGACGGCGGTTATTGAAGAAGTCGACGTAGGAGTCCAACAGAGCTGGAACATCTTTTGCGTGGGCCAGATCGAAGTCGAGGAACAATTCTTCTTTGATCCATCCGTTCAAAGCTTCTATGATCGGGTTATCTGTTGGAGTTCCTACTCGCGACATGGAGCGAAGTATGTTATAATCCTTGTGGGCCTGGCAAAAAGCCCGTGAAGAGTAGACAGCTCCCTGGTCGGTGTGGAAGACTACCTGGGACGTCTGCTCTTCTCTTTTGTCCATAAGCTGTTTGAGCACATCGAGACAATGATAGTAAGGTTTGTTGCTTCCTTTCGTCGATGTTACGCTATGAGCCAGGATCTCATTATTGAAGGTATCCAACAGAATGGTCCATTCCCACTCCACACCGTTTACCCGAAATTCGGTCATATCAGACACAACGATCTGCAAAGGCGCCGCTGTATTCCAGCGGCCTCGAACTTCGTTAGGAAACTGAACGCTTTCCTCTCCGGGCGGCTTATACCTGTATTTTCTGGCTTTAGAGCGTATTCCAGCGGCTTTACAGCACTGGTGTGCCAGATGGTGTGAAAACACCCAGCCAGTTTCCTGAAACACATCGTTTGCCAGACGATGATACCCGTGAGAAGGATGTTTGTCATGTGCCTTTAGAAGGAACTCTGTCAGCAAGATCCTGTCCCGTTCATATCGATTCGGCTGTCCCTGCCGGGCTTTCCATTTGTAATAACCGGATCGATTCACTCCCATAAGCTTACACAGAAAATCTATTGGATACTTCACTTTGAGTTCTTCGATGACTTCGTATTCTTTTCGCTGCCAGTAACGTACTCCTTGTTTGCACCAGCTCCTTCCACCCAATATCCTTTTTTTAACCGGGCTATTTCCACCTCTTGTTTGGCCACGATGAGGCGGAGCCGTTCCACTTCACTTAATGACTTGCTTGTATGAAGCGCGGCATACGGATTGCCATTTCGCGGCTCTAGTGCATCTTCTCCCTCTGTTATATATTTCTTTACCCATGCGCACACCAAACTATTGCTGATAGAATATTGCCGTTCAATTTCACAAACCGGAATATGTTCTTCCAAATGAAGCTTTATTATCTTCATTTTTTCTTCTTTGCTCCATTTTCGATGCGGAATCCCTTTCTTCCACATCTTTTCACCTCTATTCCTATTTTAACAGATATGAAAAAAGTAGACACTCACCCGCTTTGTGAGTGTCTACTTTTAGCTTACCAGATGCAGGTTCATAAGTGTATCTGCCCCTTCTTTTTTGCACGCAGGAAAAGAGGCGTCTCCTTGCCATGAAACTATTCTCACATCCATTTGCTCCCTATTCCAGATTCATTGGATACATTGAGGATATTGGGGAATCCTCCTTAGTTTTCGAAGGAACGCATCCACAGTCCATTGAAAAAGTTGCTTTTTGTGGTAAAATACAGGAAAGATATTCCATCATCCTTTGCAGAATGTGGGGAGAAGTATCATGGACCACAGCAGAACAACCATATCCCTTGCCGAGAGCCTGACGCTGAAAAGTGTGCCGGAGCTGCGTACACTTGCTAAGGGGTACGCGATCAAGGGTACCTCCAGAATGAGAAAGGCGGATCTTGTTCAGGCTGTACACAGCGCGCTTACCAAGCCGCAACGGCTGGAAGAGCTGCTCTATGTCATGGCAGGCCCATCCTGGGCGCTGTTCCGTCAAGCTGCGGGGACAGAGGGAACTGTTACCACAGTACCCAAAGATTCCGATGCCTGCCGGATGCTAGCCGAGCTTGGATACCTTCATATATGTGGAGAAACGGACTCTCTCGTCTGCATGGTGCCGTCTGAGATCAAAGAGGTATTTCATTCCTTGGAGAGAAAAGGCTTTCTCCAAAGAAAGGCGAACTACGACCTGCTCCACCGCTATGCGGAGGCGGCGGTCAGCCTGTACGGAGTCATCAGTCAGACGGACTTCATCGATCTGTTCAATAGCCAGAACTCCCCTCCTACTACCCAGGGAGAAGTGTTTCGCGCGCTGATCCGCCATATCGCTGTGGATACCGGCTACTGTTTCTGGGAGGACTATCTGGTAGACACAGGGTTTGAGGAGAATGACTTTGCTGATGTTCCAGATTTGCTGGATCGGATCGGCGAGAAACCCCGCTATATTCCGACTCGGGAAGAATTTCTGCGGTACTCCAACTGGAATTATTTTGAACACACAACGGAGTCTCAACGGCTGGAGCAATATCTGATCCACACACTGGGAGTGGCTCCTCTCGTGTCTCCCCAGATCATTTCAGAGCTTCACTACGCCTGTGTCGTGGAGGGCAGCGTTCAGGAGCTCTTTGCGATCCTCACGGATCATGGAGTCCGCTTTGATGAGCGGCAGCTTGGGGAACTCTCCCAGCTCATTTCCGCGTTTTCCAATGCCACACGCCTCTGGTCCAACAATGGGCATACGCCCAGTGAGATATTCCAGCTGTATCAGCGCGATCAGCTGCGGCCTCGTTTGGATCAGAAGCAAAAAACGAAGATCGGGCGCAACGATCCATGTCCATGCGGAAGCGGAAAAAAGTATAAAAAGTGCTGCGGCAGATGACGCCATCCGACCGGCCCATGCTGTGTTATATCAAAAAACCATTACAGCGCGCTGGAGCCAGACTGCTTCTGCTGGATGAAGAAAGCCCCCATATCTATCCTGCACTGCCCTCTGCGGAACTTTTTGAAAGCAATCCATCATATATTGCGCTCTTAGCACGGTTCGGATATAATACAACCACGCATATCTGGTCGAAGATATGGTGAGAAGGAGATGTTTTCATGAATAAGAACGAACTAATCACAGCAATGGCCGCGGAGAGCGGTCTGTCCAAAGCGGATACCGAGAAGGCACTGAATGCATTTATTTCTCAGGTGGGAAAGGCGCTGCAGGCCGGCGATAAGATCCAGCTTACTGGGTTTGGCAGCTTTGAGGTCAAGGAGCGTGCCGAGCGCACTGGCAGAAACCCCAAAACCAAGGAACCGATCACGATCCCCGCAGGGAAAGCCCCTGTATTCAAGGCTGGCAAAGCACTCAAAGACGCTGTGGGCTGATGGCCCATCCAATGTCTCGCAACGCCCCAGTATTTTCTTGATTATCAAGGAATACTGGGGCGTTAATTTCATAAAGCGAGGTAATGAAGTTCGCCGTTTCCTATTTCGGAAACAGCGAGCAAACTAACGCTATATTTTATTTATTTCCCTGATCTACCTGGGCAGGGACAGATCAGCATTGCCAGACTGCCATTCTTTTCCCTTCTGGTCTTATGCCTTCGGATTCATAACAGAGAGCCCCACTGCAAAGCCATTGAACTCGATATCTTCTTCAGACGGACAATCTTATTTTCTAATCCTGTCACAAAAGCAGCGTATGATGAGATAAACATAATGAGGGAAACTGATAAAGGAGGGTAGATAAGCACCGCATCCAAATTAAAACTAAAGAGAAAGAGGAGAGAAATGTGAAAGTGCATAAATTGAAAACTCGCATCATTTCGTGGGTATTAACCCTATCTATGATTTTGACATTGCTCCCTGTCAGTGCGCTGGCCGCGGAAGGAGCAGTGGATCAGCCTGGCAACGCTGACTTCAAGATCATGGGCCTGTATGCGCTGCGCGACAATGGCCGACGCGTGTCCTATTTCTCCTATGAGACGCGGGAAAATACATTTTTGACCAATGCCAACATTTCATATCCAGAATCCTGGTTCAAGCTGATCCATGTTATCGAAAAGTCCCAGCCGATTACGCTGGAGTTATACGAGATCAAAGATGACCCGGCTTATCAGGATGTGAATATGATTCATATGCCATACCTGCCAACAGATACAGCCGACGGTTTTGGCAAACTCCAGGGAGAGGAGTTCCTTGGCAACCGTCTCGGTGTTCTGGTGGGTGTTCCGGTACAGGAGAATATTGTTCCGCTGAATGAGGGCGAGGACATTTTCACTGCACCAAAGGTCGGATATCAGCCGATTGAAGAAGATACCTGGCTGAACATTATTTATGAAACAATCAGCGGAGAGCGAAAGCCTCAGCTTCTAGAAAATTTCTATTCCTTCGGCTATGAGGGAAACCGTCTGGAGATTCTGGATGCTGAAAAGGATGCCCCGCTTCTTGAGGAACCGCCCATTGAGGAACCACCCGTCAAAGAGCCGCCCATCGAGGATCCGCCTGTCGAAGAGCCGCCTGTCGAGGAGCCTCCCGTTGAAGAGCCGCCCGTCGAGATACCCCCGGCGACGAACGAGACTGCTCCCAAAGATGAGAGCACCGGAACAGCGGGCAGCGACATCGACGAACAATCCCAGACCAATAGCGAACCGCCTATTTCGCCTGAGTCTGAAACTGAGACTCCCTTGGAGAGTCAGGTGGACGATACGCCGGCTCCTGTAGAAGAACCGTCCGAGAAAGAAAGTGGTAATGACTCTGGTACCTCGGAAACCCAGCCTGCGACAGAATTGCCTAAACCTCAGGTGCTAACGAATTCTGTGGCAGATGTCGATGAATCCCAAAACAAAAATGATCCTCCAGATGACACTGGGATTGTAACTACCCCGGAAGATCCTGCCGCCCCCGGAACGGACAGTACAGATGAGGAGCAGTCTCAAACGGAAACTCCTCCCGAAACGACCGATCCAGAAGAGGAAAATAACACAGAAGAACCGCTTCCGGATGAAACGGATCCCAACGCAGGACCCGGCTCTGATATAGAAAATCCCAATACTGATCAAGAGACACCAGATCCGGAGACGCCCCCTGAAACAGAGGTTGTCCCTCCTGCTACCGAAGAACCGATGGAGGAGCCTCCTGTTGAATCAGAAGTCCCGGAACAGGAGGAAATTCACTATCTGCCTGAGAGCGCCGTATTTCCCCCAGCCAGAAATCAGTTCTTTTCGCTGTCTGAGACAGACAATGAAGCAATCCAGAATATTGTTCTCTGGGACGGCCATTATCAAGCTGACGATGGGGAGATCAAACGCATCACTGCAGGTGGACGTTATGTAATCGTCATGCAGCCCTGTACGCCTGAAACCTCCATCTATAATAGTTTTCTTGGTTTTGATGTTCCGGAGCAAAGCGAGGCACTGGACACCTTTGAAGGTATCAATTCCTGGGAGGACCTGATGGCCATCCGGGAAGAACTGGCCTGCAGCGGTGATCCTGTGGACCTGCTCAGCGGCAGTTTTACCTGGAACTATCGTGATCTTGCCCTATATGGAAAGAATAACCTGGAGTTTACCCGCTACTATGAATCTGTCCACGCTGATGAAAACTATGGACTGGGTAATGGATGGACCTCCAACTTCTCCTATTCACTAGAGTTTGATGGGCGATCTGTCCTTGCACATCTTCCCCGTGGCACGCTGCTCTATTTCCCCATTGATTTTGATGGGAGCTATGGCGAGTGTGGCGACTATACGCTGACCTCACAGGGCAGCGGCTATGTCATGACGGATAAGAGCGGTACTGCCTATGCGTTTGATAGCGATGGGCAAATTCTGAGTATTGCCTATTTGGATGGAAATACTCTCTCCTTCCAGTACTCTGGCGACCAACTTCAGCAGGTCTCCAATGCCACCGGAGCCTTCACATTTGAATACTCCGGCAGCAATATCAGCAGGGTAACCGATAGTGTTGGACGCAGTATTACCCTGTCCTATGATGGAGATCTGTTAAGCTCCGTGGAGAACCCTGACGGAGATAGCCTGCTGTATGAGTATGATGGCGACTACCTGAGCACCATTCAGAACTTCAATGGCGAGATCTATGTGGAAAACGAGTACGACAGTACTGGTCGAGTCATTCATCAGTACGCGGCAGACTTTGGGACCTTTGATTTTACCTACGACTTTGATAACCGCCACAATGTCTGCACAGGTGCAGACGGCTATATCAACGAAATCTGGTTTGATGAACAGGGCCGTATTACCAGACGCAGGGATTCCAGTGGTGAAGAAGAGGTCACCTATAACAATCTGAATCAGGTCACCAGTCGGACAGACCGTGAAGGAAATACAACCTCCTATGAGTACGACGAAGCCGGCAATATCTCTTGCACCACTTATCCTGATGGCACCACAGAAGAATTTGAGTATGATGAAAACCGGATGCCGACCTGGATCAAGGACCGCAACGGAAACGACAGTTCCTATACCTACGATTCTCAGGGGTATATGACCTCCTTTACCGATGGCCGTGGGAACACCTCGCATTACGACTATAATGGGGACGGCAACTTGGTGTCCTACACCGATGCGCTGGGGAATGTCACGGAGTATACCTACGACGGGAAGGGCAACCGGCTCACCGAGACGGACGCCAATGGCAACACGACCCGGTATGCTTATGATGAGCAGGGCCGACTGATCTCTTCCACAGATGCTGATGGTCAAGTCACATCGTATGAATACACCGAGGCAGGTAAATTAGTCAAAACCACCGATGCTGCCGGCAATGAGCAGGTATTCACGGTGGATGGCAACGGTTTCAACCTGACCGAAAGCGACTTCATGGGTAATATCACGGCCTATACCTACGACACCCAGAATCATGTCACATCGGTCACGGATCCGCTGGGCCGCACGACCACCTATGCCTATGATGAGAGTGGTAATAGGATCTCCAGCACCGATGCCAACGGGAATACCACTCAGTATACCTATGATGCCTCCGGGCGCATGATCTCCATGACTAATGCCGTGGGGAACACCTGGACATATACCTACAACGATAATAGCCAGACAGTGGCGATCACCGATCCCGCCGGCGGTGTTACCAGGACCAGTTACAACAAGGTAGGCCGGACGGACGCCAGCACCGATCCTAACGGAAATACCACCCGCTACGTCTATGATGGCGTGGGGAACAACACCAAGATCACCGATGCCCTTGGAAACAGCACGGTGAACACCTACGATGAAAACGGTAATCTGGTATCCGTCAAGGATCGCAATGGCAATACGACCACCTACATCTACGATGACAACAATCAGATGACCAGTACCGTGGATGCATTGGGCGGCACTTCCGGCAGCACCTATGATTCCATCGGCAATCTGATCTCTTCCACTACTGCAGGCGGCAATACCACAGCATATACCTATGATGCCCTTTCACGGAATACTTCTGTTACTAATGCCCGTGGCTTCGTGACCGGCATGGAATATGACGTGTTGGGCCGGAATATTTCTACCACCTATGCGGATGGCAGCACTGTCAGTTACACCTATGATGCCAACGGACAAGTCCTCACTTCTACCGACACACTGGCCGGTGTGACCTCCTATACCTACGATGCCGCCGGACAGATGCTGACTATGACCGACCCTATGGGCGGAGTCACTTCCTATACCTATGATGCGGTGGGCAATGTCTTGTCCATTACCGATCCCATGGGTTTTGTGACTTCCTACACCTATACGGCGGATAACCAGCAGGCGACTGCTACAGACGCCGAGGGCCATACGACTTCCTATGCCTATAATACCCTGGGCCAGGTGTCCACCGTGACCTCTCCTGGCGGTAACAGCACCTCTTATACCTATGATGCCAACGGCAATCTCCTCACAACTACCGACGCAGAAGGCGGCGTCGTGCGGCATGAGTATGACGCACTGGATCGTCTGGTCGCTTCTACGGACGCCAATGGAAACCGGCAGACCTTCGAATATGACAACGAGGGGAACCAGACCAAGAATACCGATCCATTGGACTATACTACCAGCAGTTCTTACGATGCGTTGGGGCAGTTGGTCCAGGAAACTGACCGGAACGGAAATGTGCGGAAGTATGCCTATGACGCCGATGGCAACCTCATTTCTTCCACGGACCCGCTGGGCAATGTGACCCGGTACACCTATGACGAAAACGGAAACCAGCTCTCTGAGACGACACCAATGGGGCTGACCACCAGCAACGCCTATGATTCCGTGGATCGGGTCTCCAGCACCACAGACCCCATGGGCCATGTAGTCACCTTCTTCTACGATGCCGCCGGCCAACTGGTGGGTATGACCAACAAGGACGGCACCAAGGTGGCGTATACCTATGACGCAAATGGCAACAACCTCACTGTCACGGATGAAGAGGGCTATGTGGTTACCTATACCTACGATGCCAACAACCGCATGACCGCCATTAAGAACGCCCGTGGGTACACTACCAGCTATGAATATGATCGGGTGGGTAATCTGGTCAAGACCATCAATGCCATGAATGGCGTCTCCACCGTGGTCTACGATGCGGATGGCAACCTGATCTCTGAGACCAACACAGATGGGGCCACCACTACCTACACCTATGACGGTTTGGGACGTGTGCTGACCATGACCGATCCCGTTGGTGCTGTGACGACCACTGAGTATGACGCCAACGGCAACATTGTGAAGCTGACTCAGGCCGATGGCCACAGCATCACCTATACCTACAATGCCCGTAATGAGTTGACCTCGTATGTGGACGCTGAGGGTTACACCCACAGTTTCACCTATGATGGTAACGGCAATAAGATCTCCGAGACCGATGGCAATGGCAACACCACTTATTACACCTATGACGGGCTGGACCGGCTGGTGGGCAAGAAGGATGCCGAGGGCGGCGTTTCCTCCAAGACCTATGATGCCGATGGCCGGCTGATCAAAGTTGTCAACGAGGAAGGCGCAGAAACCAACTATGCTTACGATGACTGCGGACATGTAGTGAAGATGACCGACGCTCTGGGCAACGCTACCACTTATACCTATGATGAGATGGACCGCGTGCTCACCATCACCGATCCCAGAGGCGGCGTGACGACCTACACCTACACCGATCGCGGCGATGTGGCCACCGAAACAGACGCTGAAGGCTACACCATCTCCTATGAGTACGACGGTAACCACAACATGGTCAAAAAGACCACTGTGGACGGCGTGACCACCTATGAATACGACCCTCTGGACCGGCTCATCAAGACCACTACGCCGGATGGCAAGAGTGAGACCATCGAATACAATGGCGAAGGCCAGGTGGTTGCCAGCACAGATAAGGGCGGCCATAAGACCAGCTATGTTCTGGATGCCAACGGCAACGTGATCGAGACCATCGATGCCCTGGGCAACTCCGCTCTCTTTGAGTATGATCTGATGGGGAACCTGGTCAAGACCTCCCTGCATCGTGTGGATACTCAGGACGGTGTGGACGAGTGGGAGATCACCCTGTACGAGTATGATGGCCGCGGCCTCACCACCAAACAGGTGGATGCTCTGGGCAATGTGACCACCTATGCCTACGATGGCAACGGCAATCTCAAGACCAAGACAGATCCCGACGGATATGTAACCACTTATGGCTATAATGGCCTTGATATGGTGACCTCCATCAACTATAATGATGGCAAGGAGGTAACCTATCAGTACAACAAGGTGGGCGATTTGGTGGAGATGACCGACTGGACGGGCACCACGACCTTCGAGGTGGACCTGCTCAACCGGATCACCAAGACCACGGACACCAAGGGCAAGGTCGTTTCCTACACCTACGACGCCACCGGCAACCAGACCAGCGTTTCCTATCCCGACGGCACCACGGCCACCAAGACCTATGATCTGCTGGGCCAGCTCAAAACTGTCACCGAGCACGATGGCCGCACCACCACCTACACTTACGACGGCATGGGCCGCACGGTGAAGATGGAGTATCCTCACGGCTGGGTGGAGGACTATCACTATGATTCCATCGGCCAGCTGCTGAAGGTGGAGGACACCGATCCCAGCGGCAAGGACATGAAGCAGCAGAAGCATGTCTATCAGTACGATGACTGCGGCAACATGACCTATGAGTATATGCGGGGTAACGGCACCGGCGAGGCCACAGTAGAGAACTTCTATACCTATGATGCACTGCACCGCGTGACCAACGCCAAGGAAAACTACGGCAACGCCAACCGCACCTATCAGTATGACAGTCTGGGCAACCTCACCTGGGAGACCAACTCCAACAATGTCACCACGGACTACAAGCTCAATAATCTGAATCAGATCACAGAGAAGTCCAGCGACGGGTGGAAGGCCCACACCACCTTCACCTACGACAAGAGGGGCAACCTGATCCAGGAGCAGTACGGCAAAAACAAGAAGGTCACCAGCATTGGGACGTACACCTACGACGAGACCAATAAGATGGTCAAGGGCGTCAACGCCAACGCCGAAAGCAGCTCCTACCTCTATAACGGACTGGGCGCCTTGGTGGAGCAGACCTGGGTGATCGCGAAGAACAGCTATGGCTACCATGATGTGCTGGCCGAGGCCGTTGATTCTGTTGCCGAAGAACCTGAGACCGCCGCCGACACTGTTGACAGCCCCGAAGTTCCGGCTCCCTCTGATGACAACACCACAGAGACAGACGCCGTGCCGGACGAAGCGCCCGCTGAATCCGCCGACCCGGGTATCATGCTGCTGTCCTCCTCCAAAAAGGATCATAGCGGGAAGAAGCCCAGCGACAAGCCCACCGGCAGCGACGTGAAAAAGACCTCCACCGTGGCGAAGGAGTTCGTGGTGGACTACACCACTGAGACCCATGAGCCTCTGATGGAGCATGAGGTCAACGGTCTGGATTACCGCTATGTCTACGGCAACGACCGCCTGAGCGTGAACATCACAGGCGTAGAGAACGGCTCCAGCAAGCTCATTGAGAACGGGAATCAGATCCGGCTGTACTACCACATGGACTATCTGGGCACCGCCGACTACCTCACCAGTCCCCTGACCGGCAAGGTGGAGAGCTGGACCCACTACAATGAGTGGGGCGAGATCACCCACAATGCCGTCCTCAAGTGCGGCCAGCGGGAGCTGGACCTGGTGAAGCGGTATGCGACCCACGACTTCGATGCGGTGCTGAACCAGTACTATGCCAAGGCACGGTTCTATGACGCGGAGAATCGTCACTTTACCGCTATGGACCCCATCCTTGATCCGAGCCAGTACAGCATCAAGGGGTATGTGGATAACCCGATGCAGTTGGTACAGTATCTGTATGTGTCCAATAACCCGATTGTCTACATCGATTTCTCTGGAAAATGGACTGCAGCAATTGGTGCTAATGCCGCCGTGGCATTTATACTTGGTGTTTCTGTTGGCGCACAAGTAATTATTGATGATGATGGGAATATCGCAGTAATCGGGAGTGTTGCTGGTGGTGCTGGAACTCCGAATGCCTCTCTTGCCGGTGTAGTTACACTAACAAGCGCTGATACCGTTCACGATCTCGGAGGGGGCGGTATAGGTCTTACTGTTGGTGGCTCGGTTGGTCTGGCTGTTACAGGGGGAGTAGAGTTTTCAATGACTCCTACTACGGATGGGAACGCTATCTATGCTACAAGTTTTTCCGCAGGAGTTGGTCCTATTCCGGCAGAGCTTCATGCAAATATCATCAGTGGTAGTGCTGTATCACCCTCCATTAAATGGACCTGGCTCTACAATATCATATATGATTCTATCAAAGGTGCATTTGAACAACTCTCTTGTGGAGAGCAGGATACCATTGAGAGCAAAATTGATTTGCCATTTTAACTTAGAAATTTATATGACCTGATTTCTGAGGTGTGTCTCCACAATCAATTACGAAGGGACAGCGACTGGCTTATCTTTTATCGCTGTCCCTTCGTTACAATAACAGAATGATAGGACGGATTATAATGTCAAATCGGAATGTTATCCTATATTCTAAAATACCATTGATGTTGTATTTAGAAAATTTAAAGAAGAAAATATATCAACAAAATACTTTTGCATATCAACTTTGGATTGAGAAAAGCTCCAAATTATATTTCATGCGTGAGTATTATGGGACTGTTACTGGGACGACTTTTAAATTGGTAAAAGTTGTTTATGGAAAAAATTTTTTTACTCCCATAGTCTCCGGGGAAATTAAGGATGCTGCTAAACACACTAAAGTGGAATTACATATTAAAAGTTCTCCATATGTGAAGTTGGTGTATGCTTGCCTTTTTGTTTTTTGGTGCATAAATCTTATTCTTTTTTCTACAACTCATGAAATTGTATGCATCTTGGCCATCTCTGTCGACATATTTATTTTTCTTGTTTTCTTTGTGTTGAACAATCATTATATTAACCACTTTATGCACATCATAGATTTAGATTTCGATTTAAAATAGTTCTTAATTTGAGACTTGCGGATTAAACAGACAACGGAACTGTTCGTTTTCGCAGTGTGACCAGACAATCGTGCTCGACTCCAATCTACATAAAGCAGAGCGTCACCGAGCACGATGGCCGCACCACCACCTACACTTACGACGGCATGGGCCGCACGGTGAAGATGGAGTATCCTCACGGCTGGGTGGAGGACTATCACTATGATTCCATCGGCCAGCTGCTGAAGGTGGAGGACACCGATCCCAGCGGCAAGGACATGAAGCAGCAGAAGCATGTCTATCAGTACGATGACTGCGGCAACATGACCTATGAGTATATGCGGGGTAACGGCACCGGCGAGGCCACAGTAGAGAACTTCTATACCTATGATGCACTGCACCGCGTGACCAACGCCAAGGAAAACTACGGCAACGCCAACCGCACCTATCAGTATGACAGTCTGGGCAACCTCACCTGGGAGACCAACTCCAACAATGTCACCACGGACTACAAGCTCAATAATCTGAATCAGATCACAGAGAAGTCCAGCGACGGGTGGAAGGCCCACACCACCTTCACCTACGACAAGAGGGGCAACCTGATCCAGGAGCAGTACGGCAAAAACAAGAAGGTCACCAGCATTGGGACGTACACCTACGACGAGACCAATAAGATGGTCAAGGGCGTCAACGCCAACGCCGAAAGCAGCTCCTACCTCTATAACGGACTGGGCGCCTTGGTGGAGCAGACCTGGGTGATCGCGAAGAACAGCTATGGCTACCATGATGTGCTGGCCGAGGCCGTTGATTCTGTTGCCGAAGAACCTGAGACCGCCGCCGACACTGTTGACAGCCCCGAAGTTCCGGCTCCCTCTGATGACAACACCACAGAGACAGACGCCGTGCCGGACGAAGCGCCCGCTGAATCCGCCGACCCGGGTATCATGCTGCTGTCCTCCTCCAAAAAGGATCATAGCGGGAAGAAGCCCAGCGACAAGCCCACCGGCAGCGACGTGAAAAAGACCTCCACCGTGGCGAAGGAGTTCGTGGTGGACTACACCACTGAGACCCATGAGCCTCTGATGGAGCATGAGGTCAACGGTCTGGATTACCGCTATGTCTACGGCAACGACCGCCTGAGCGTGAACATCACAGGCGTAGAGAACGGCTCCAGCAAGCTCATTGAGAACGGGAATCAGATCCGGCTGTACTACCACATGGACTATCTGGGCACCGCCGACTACCTCACCAGTCCCCTGACCGGCAAGGTGGAGAGCTGGACCCACTACAATGAGTGGGGCGAGATCACCCACAATGCCGTCCTCAAGTGCGGCCAGCGGGAGCTGGACCTGGTGAAGCGGTATGCGACCCACGACTTCGATGCGGTGCTGAACCAGTACTATGCCAAGGCACGGTTCTATGACGCAGAGAACCGTTATTTCACCGCCATGGATCCCATCCTTGATCCGAGCCAGTATGACCTAACATTTTATACTGAGGCTCCAACTTTGTTTGTTGGATATGCATATGTTTCCAATAATCCTATCATCTATATTGATTTGTTGGGATTGTTCAAAACCGGTGATAGGCTTAGCTATGGCCGGACTAACCCTCAGAGTGATGTTATGAAATTACAGGAAGCCCTCAATAAGTTTATGCCCTATTTGCAACTTCCTATTGCTGACGATGGAAAAACAGATTTTGACGATGCATATGATATAACTATTACGAAAAAGCTCACAGTAAACGGAGTCTTTGATTCTGCAACACTCAAAGCAGTTAACATGTTCAAGGATGCAATTATGCCAGGCGGAAATGTAGGCGCATACAGAGGCGTGGTAGGCGATACAACTTGGGATGCACTCGGCTTAGATAAATATAGTTCTGATGGTAGACGATACATAAAGGGTAACGCGGTTCAAATGCCTACAGTTTCAACTATAACTGGCCTTCCAAATTGGAATGACAGAATGGAAGTCATTGAGTGGTTTGGAAATGCATTCAATACCGCACCTGGAACTCTGTTTGCTTGGGATCCAGTACAAGGTATCTGGTATGCAAGAATAGATGCTGTTCAGCGAATGGGTGGATACAACGATTTTTATAATGATGTCTTCGCTGTAGCAAGTGAAGGTGATGTTAGTTTTCGTAGCTTCATTTCCATTTTCGACACCAAGAACCCCAAATATTCATGGCGAATCGAAGGATGGAAGGGAAACTATTTCCAGATGGGCGTTGGAACAGAAATTGGAATGTACGGTGAGCCTGTTGCAGAACATCAAGAGCGATATCATTCCAAGCATGTGTTGGATTGGTTCCCCAAACTTATGTGCAATACAAGACATTTCCCTGTTGCACCAGCAAACTACTGGCCAACAATTAGTTTAAGTCTGTATGCGAATAACAAACTACTCTTTACCCGACCTACCCAAAAGCATTGGTGGCTAGATGGCTTTGATCCCTATGCTACAATGACAAACCCCAATAACCTAACGGTAATCGCTGATATTGATTTCGGGTATGAGGAGATTGCCAAGGGTTTCGTTGATAATGTACGAGCTGGAAAAAAGGGCGAGGGTATTAGCTATAGAGGTAAGGTAACCTCGGCACTTAATATGTCTAGTTCTCGAATTGGTTCCAAAGTTTCTATTACTTGGAGGTAGCTCTTTGAGCAAGCAGGGGAACTGCTATCTTTGGCAGTTCCCCTGCTCTTAGTGGACTGGTGGAGGATAGCGGAAATGTTCAAACGAATTCGAATTGTAGGGTGTTTAATTAGCTTTTTATTGTTATTTCAATTATCGGCCTGTGGATTTCAAGGAGTCAACAGTATGATAGATTTTTCTAGCTTTAGTTCAAATGCAAATGAAGCAGATAGATTGCTCTACGATTCACTTAGCGGAAATCCGAACCTTGAAGCGGTCAAAGAAGCAATCGAACAAAAGGCAAATGCTAATACGCTTTTGGCCCATCCATCAAAAGACAATGCGCTTTATTATTACTCTGAAGAGCATATGGGTGAGGACATCTTTTGTAACCATACTGGAGTAGATATCGCAGAATATCTATTAGGAAATGGTGCTGATCCAAATTTTATATTGATGGATAAAACTAATCTTCTAATGTACAGCTGCGGAGCTTTTCCTATCTCCGGAGCAGGGATAGATCCTTTATTTGATCTTCTCTTAGATGCAGGTGCGAATGTTGATATGACCGATGATAACGGATTATCTGCACTCGATTATGCAATTATGTGTAACGATACACACAAAGTAGAGCGACTACTTTCGCATGATGCTGTTTACGATACAGATACTCTAATACGTTCTTTAACAACTTACCATGATTCTCAAGATCCGGATTCCATCTTTCGGAAGCTTCAAGTTGCAGAAATGCTTCTATCGAACTTTATCCAATCTGGTATAGGTGAACTTGCAGAGAAGGAAGATATAGCCTTATGTCTCGCAACTGTAAAAGGCGATTGTTCTTCTGCAATTTCTTATCTTCAATCAAGCAAACTAAATTTCGCAGAGGAGATTCCATATACAGCTAGTATTTTAATTTCTGCTTTAAACAACATTGATGTTTTAAAGGCACTGGAAACTACCAACTGTGCTCTTTTAACTGATCATCTGATTTCTGCAATCTCTTATGGGAACTATGATGTTTCTATATATTTACAAGAAAAGCTTGTATCCAGTATAGAGGCGCTTCGATTGGCAGTTCAGTTTGGACAGGCCAAATTAACACAGTATTTTCTTACTCTATCTGATAAATCTGGAGTTATTACTCCGTTTGATTACACTGAATTAGATACGTTATTAGTTAGTGCAGTAAAAAGTAAAAATCTTGATGTTGTTCGTATTCTTTGCGAGTATGGAGAGCAGTACTCACCTGATGCGTTTTATCACGCATTACAAGCAGCCGTTTTATCAGATCAGCAAACGATTTTGTCCTACCTAATCAACGAGATTGGATGTGACATAAATTACCACAGCGAAGGCCAAATGTCCATATTTGAGACTGCGATCTGTCATGGAAATTACGATGTTTTTCTTTTGCTTACGCAAGTCAAAAGTTTAAATCTCGCGGAAAATAACACTTACTTGTATTCAGCAGTTATGAAAGGCAACAATAAGGCATTACAGCATTTACTGAATATGGGCATTGATCCCAATGGGGGTAATCCATTTTATAATCCATTAGTGGAAGGAATAAAACGAGGAAATCTAGAGGCTATTAACTTACTTATTGCTGCTGGCGCAGATGTGAATAAAAAGCTTGATTACTCCGGGAATACAGCAGAAGGATTCGTGGAGAGTTTCTCCTATCCTATTCACGAAGCAGCACAAAGTCTGAGTAGTAATGTTTTGCAAACCTTAATCGATTCAGGTGCACAAACAGATGTAGTGGACAGTGATGGTAATACACCTTTAGACATTGCACTCACTTCGCACAATGTTGAAATATTAGAGAATGCTTAGTTACCTAGTCACTCCTCATATTTTGTTCCTTTCCGTCCTAATTATCAATGTCATACACTTAGTTAATCTCTTCTAATATAGTGGAGTCTATTTACTCTTGTTTAAAGATTTGTATACTCCTAAATACCGAATCTACCATACAAAAACCGTAGCCACCCCGGGCTGGGGTGGCTACGGTTCTCTATGAGAAAACATCTCAATTTTAACCACCTTGTTTTACCGACAAAAGGTAAGCGTAAAAACAGTCGGCGGCTGTCGCAGACGGCCTGTTCTGTCGTGAAATAGACGGGCTGTTTTGTCGGTCATCGCCGGACATCATTGTCCGGCGCCGGTGCGTTTTGTCGCATAAGAGAAGGGGATGGCTCCAGCCATCCCCTTCTTTCCGGTATTCAAGAAACCTCGCCCTCCAGGACGAGTTGTACCATCCGGTCATCAATAATGGCCCGGCGGTTTTGGTATGCGTAGACAAGAGACTGGGTACAGGCCCGGTTAATCAGTCTCGGGATGCCGGATGAGAAAGAGTGGACTGCTTTCATGGCGTCCTCAGAGAAGATTGCGTTGGGGTGTCCAGCATAGGTCAGTTGCTTCTCAATATAGGCTTTCGTCTGAGCGTATTCGTAAGGCATCAGAAAGCACTGAATATCAACCCTGTGGAGGATCGCTCTGTACGCTTGCAGCCGTAGTTTCTCCCATAGCTCCGTCTGGCCAGCCAAAATGAGTGCGAGGGGATTTTCAGAATCCATTTTGTAGTTGAGTAAGAAGCGGATTTCCTCCAGCATTTCCTTAGAGAGTAGATGCCCTTCATCCACAATCACAACCAGTTTTCGGTGTCCAACTCCACGCATAATTTCAATTTCGTGGTGCAGTAGATTCCTTGCGTCACCTCGGTAGAACCGTGTTTCACACCCCAGCTGCTCCAGAAGACCGTTGTAGAAGTGTCTCGGGGTAAGTTTAGATTCAGAAAGGTAGAGTACGGTGTAATCTTGCCCATCTAAGACGCTTTTCAGGCGGCGCAGAGCCGTTGTCTTCCCCGTGCCCGCATCCCCAACCACAAGAGCAAAAAGCTGGCGGCTGGCAGCATAGAGCAGACGGTTATAGACTTCTTCGGTATCCTGGTCTTCATAGAGATTGTCAACAGGAATGCCCCGTACAAAAGGGGTATGTGTCATTTCAAAAAATTCCTCGTACATGCTTGTCACCCCTTTTCAATTTCTGTGGTGTAGGAAATCGCCCTCCTGCGCTGCTTGTCTTGGTATGGTTCCGTTATGGCATCCAATAGACGGGAATGGTCAACGGGAATACGCTCAATCTCTTTTCGTTTTGGCTTCGGTGCAACTTTTTCGCCAACTACAATCTGCCGCACTTGAAACGGCTCATGGTCTGGTGTCTCAATCGTAAGGATCTCTGTACAGATTGGGTCATAGACTACATCAACCTGCTTGCCGGCAAAAGCAATGCCAAGGTCATATCGTTTTCCGCCAAAACTAATTACACCACTCTTGTCGGCCTTACGGGATTCACAATGCAAAAATGCTCGTGCCATCAGAGCCTTGTCCACAAATCGTGGAGGCATGGAATCGGACTTAAATGCAATTTCTGGCGTTGTGCCAAGAGCACTATGCGGTTTGGAGTGGTAACATTCATGTAGCCATGCTTGGAATTTTGTGTTCAATTCTTGCAGGCTCTCTGGTGGATGTAGACTTACCTCTGCTAAAAAAGCATCCATCGTTTGGTTAAATCGCTCCTGTTTGCCTTTGCCCTGTGGATTTCTGGGCTTTGCATAGATCAGCCGGATACCAAGCAAATCGCAGGCGCGCTTCATCCAGCGTGTTCGGTACTGCGTCCCATTGTCAAAATAGAGTCTCCGTGGAAGCCCAAATTTCAGCATGGCTTTTTGCAGGGTGTCTTCTACAATACCTTGCTCCATCGTCCCGTAAAACTCACCGTGGAGAATGTATCTGGTAGCATCGTCAATCAGGCAGGAGAAGTAGGTCTGTGTCTGTACACCGCCAAGATTGAGCACAAGTCCATATTTAATATCTCCTTGCCACAGGTCATGCCGGTGCAGCCGTTGAAATCGTTGGGAAGCGTACCCTTTGTCATTGTAAAGCTTCATCATTGCGGTGGAATACCCTGCACGGCTCAAAGCATCCTGCAATGTGGTTCGCTTCAGAAATCCGGGAGGAGCCTTCTTCTCCAACTCCAGGATTTTAATAATTGTAGGGATGCTCCTGCTGGGAAGTTCCCTGCGTAGCTGGATTGCCTCATCCAGTAGCTCTTGTGGAATTTTGTAGTTACTTTGGCTGCTCCTGCTCTGCGGTTTCAGTGCTTCAAAACCTCCATTCAAATATGCGCAGAGATACCGTTCCAGAGTTCGTTGGGAAATCTGGTTTCGTTCGCATATCTCCTGTCGTAGCTGTTCCACCCGTCTGCTATCCATGTTTTAGGACAGCAGCGGTGCAATCATAGACATTCGCTCCTCTGCAATCTCTGCGGCGAGCTTCCTGTTTTTCATTTCCATGCTGGAATCGCCTCCTGTTTTATTGGCATGACACCAGTATAGCCGGAGGAAAATCCATTGTCATGGCGGAACGGTGCTGTATCCAATTTCCGCTGTTTGCTACCAGCCGGACAAAATGCACCGTCTGCTGGCGCAGAGTGTAGCCGGGGTGAAATGTCATCGGAAGGAGGTTGGCTGCAATCAATCCGGTTGCAATATTTTGGGCATAACAGATGAACCACGCAAGCCAGGATCGGATGCGCAGCCAGGTAGATGTTTCACAGGTATGTCGGGCTTCTGTAGATTCGGCAATCTCACAGAATGCTTCCACTCCATATCGCTTATATGGAATGAGGCTATCCGGTAACTCTCTGTGTGTTTTTCCACAGCACTGGCACTTTAATACTCTGAGATGGTATTTGTGTATGCAGTCTCCATATCGGACTTTCCGCGTACAGGTTCCATGAACTTTAAGTGCTCCTCCACAGATTGGACATAGGCTGCTCTCTTTGCTTAAAATTTTGGTAGTGTCCCCGTTGCAGGACAATTCATACTGTGCTATACTAATCATGGTTTGTGAGAGGGAGCATTGAGTCGTTGTAATTATTGGAAATGTGCTTGTTTCCAGTGATTGGACTCATTGCTTCCTCTTGCCTCATTTTTTGAGCTGTCATAATAATAGCATATCCAACTAAAAACAAGAAGCAAAACCGAAAAAATATATGCAAAACACAAAATTTAGGTTGCCATATACGAAATTATTCAGTATAATGAAGATGGTAGCTACCTAACAAGTATCAACGGTTCCAAGAAAAGGAGGAAAGTACCATGAAGAAAGTCCTGTCGGCTGTGTTAGCTCTCGCAATGGTGTTCTCTTTGTCCTGCACGGCTTTTGCTGTTGAAGAAGTCCCGTATGAACCGGTAGCCACGGAGGAAACCAATATCGTGCCGAAGTCGAGCCTGTCTCTTTCGTTCACCTCTTTGGGTTCCGGTTCCAGAAAGACTTCCAGCGAAACATACTACATTTCTGGTGAAGATGCTGTACTTACTATCAACTCCTGCACATGGAGTCCCTCTTCTCAGGATGTAAAAATCGGCTGGTATAATGTGGACACCCGGGTAACATACACTGTTACCTATGAAGGTGGAGATATTAACAGCAAGAGAGTCAACTCCAGTGGTGTTCCAGATGGAGATTATAAGGTTTGCATTGTGAATGGCGGAAGTAAGAGCATCACCGGAGCTATGCAGTACGAGGTAAAATAACCATGAAAAAGGAAATTCATCGAGGATTAGGGCTATTGTTAGCAATCGTGGTGGTTGCCATGTTAGCTGCTTGTTCTACTAAGGATTCTGTATCGGAGGTTCCAGACAAGGATGACAGCGATGCCATCGTTCCTCCGGCTTCTGTTCTTCCATTTGCTGATGTGGTGGATTTAAGTGAATACTTTGTAGATGAGCCTGTGGAATTCTCTGAGAGTACGCCAAAAGGAGAACTTGTGTGCGTCAATATTGATGAATCTCAATATTCAAAAGCAGACGATACCATTCTGTTGCCCAATGAAAAAACAAAGGCAATGGCCGTTCATTGCACTTGGGCCTCTGCTTCCAGAACAATCTATATTGGATTTATCGATGAGGTGTCTGAAGAGGTGTATACCCTATCTGCCGTTGGTGGTGCTCTTACAGGAACGCTCGATCTGAGTTCCCTTCCAGAAGGTGAATATCGTCCCATCATGTACAGCAGCGACAACCAAAATATCAATGCTGTTATGCTGTATCAATTCCAATAGTCTCAAGTTGAAGAGAGGTGCCGTTCTACCAAGAACGGCACCTCTCTTTTCCCTTTTATGATATAGCGATGCCAAAACAGACCGGCTTCAACGACAGATTAGCTCGGCTGTCGTGACAAAACAATCCGGCTATGCGACAAAACAGACCGGCTATTTCTGGACAAAACAGCTTGGCCTTAACAGGCGGCTTGTCAGGGTAAAATGCCTCTGCCAAACTATAAGAGTCTGAGGAAGTGCATGGTAGTACCAAGTAGTACCAGAGAGTGTCCCAGACTCCAAGATAGTGAGGTGCAGACATGGAGAAGGCAGCAAGTTTACAGAGAGCCAATCAACAACAGCGGTTGGTGGAATGGAGCCGGCGTGTGGAGGCCTGCCGGAGCAGTGGGCTGTCGGTAGGCCAATGGTGCCAGGAGAATGGAATCGCGGTATCCACCTATTTCTCCTGGCAGAGGAAGGTGTTCCAGGCCCTGAAAGAAGTCCGGGAGGTAACCTTTGCAGAGGCGCCAATCATGGAGCGTTCCCAGCTCTCCGGGCATATCGTAGCCGCTATGGAGGTAAGCGGTGTGCGGATCCAGGTCTATGGGGGAGCGGATGAGGCCACACTGCTGGCGATCCTCCGGGCAGCAAAGTCATGCTGAACGATTTTAGTTGCAGCTGTCCGGTGTACATCGCCTGCGGATACACAGATCTGCGACGCGGCATTGACGGGCTGGCAAACCTGGTAAAGAGCCAGTTCCAGATGGACCCGTTTCAGCGGGCGCTGTTTCTCTTCTGCGGGCGGCAGCGGGACCGGCTCAAGGCGCTTTACTGGGAAGGAGACGGCTTTCTGCTGCTGTATAAGCGTCTGGAGAGCGGCAGTTTCCAATGGCCCCGGAGTACGGAGGAAGTGCAGGCCCTGACGCCTCAACAGTACCGCTGGCTGATGGAGGGACTGAAGACAGAGCAGCCCAAGGCAAACAAAGCAGTGAGCGGCCTGAGCGTGATCTGATACCGGAAAGCATTGAAAATGCTGGCTTTTTAACCTGTTTTATGGTATCATTTTCTCATGGAAAACAAGAAGAACACTGCCGCAAGCACCCCGGAAATGGTGACCATCTCACGGGCGGAATATGAAGAATTGAAGCTCCAGAACCAATGGCTTCTGGAGCAGCTTGGTCTTGCCAGGAAGCGGCAGTTTGGCGCATCCTCAGAGCGGCTCCAGGAGGGCCTGATGGACCAGCTGTCCCTCATGGCAAACGAGGCGGAGGCCTATGCCTATGGGACGAAAAATGCCACAGCGGAACAGGTGGCGGTGAAGGCCCATGCCCGCAAGCGGCACAGCGGCAATGTACTGGATATCGTGCCGGAGGGAACCCCCACGGAAGTGGTGGAGCACCGCCTTTGCGAAGAAGAGCGCACCTGTGATACCTGCGGTGCCGTGATGGAGGAGATTGGGAAAGAGGTGCGCCGGAGCCTGAAGATGGAGCCGGCCCGGTTCTGGATCCGGGAGGATGTGTACTACACCTACGCCTGCAAGCAGTGCGAGGCGGAAACAGGCGAAGGCAATCTCCGGAAAACACCCAAACAGCCGACGCTCTGCCCAGGCAGCTTCGCCTCACCAGAGGCGGTAGCCCATATCATGATGCAGAAGTTTGTCATGTACTCACCGCTGTACCGCCTGGAGCAGGAGTTTCAGCGGCAGGGGCTGAAGCTGTCCCGGCAGACGATGGCCAACTGGATCCTGCAGGCCTCGGACACCTGGCTGCGGCCGGTGTATGACGTGCTGCACCGGCAGCTGTGCAAGGAAACCGTGCTGCATGGAGACGAGACCACGCTGCAGGTGCTGAAGGAGCCGGGCAGGACCTCTACGAGCAAGTCCTATATGTGGGTCTACCGGACCAGCGGCTGCGCCGAGTATCCCATTGTCCTGTATGAGTACCAGCCCAGCCGGAAGGCGGAGCACGCGGCGGCCTTCCTCAAGGACTTTTCCGGCTGGCTGCACGCGGACGGCTACCAGGGCTACCACAAGCTGCCGGAGAACATCCGGGTGGTGGGCTGCTGGGCTCATGCCAGGCGAAAATTTGACGAGGCGCTGCAAACGCTGCCCAAAGAGAAACGGCAGGAATCTCTGGCGGCCACCGGCGAGTGTTACTGCACCAGGCTGTTTCAGTTGGAGCAGGCTCTCGTGGAACTGACGCCGGAAGAGCGCTATACCAAGCGGCTGGAACTGGAGAAACCGGTTCTGGACGCTCTGTTGGCATGGGCAAATGAGACCAGCGCCAAGACGGCGCCCAAGTCCGCCTTGGGTAAGGCACTGCACTATCTGCGGGAGCAGTGGCCCTACCTGGTGCGCTATCTGGAGGACGGCAGGCTGGAGCTCTCCAACAACCGTGCCGAGCGCAGCATAAAGCCCTTTGTCATAGGCCGGAAGAACTGGCTCTTTTCCAACACCCCGGCCGGCGCTCAGTCCAGCGCTGTGATCTACAGCCTGATTGAGACCGCAAAGGAGAATGACTTGGATCCCTACCGCTATCTGGTTTGGCTCCTGCACAACGCGCCTGACATGAGCCGAACGGATGAAGCCTGGGCCGAATCTTTCCTCCCGGTGAACGCGCCCCAGGAATGCAGAAGTCCTAAATCATAATAGAACTGCAGGCCGCCATCTCAATGCACAGGCACTGAGATGGCGGCCTTTTTATGCGCAGGGAGATTTGACGGTTACTTTCTAAATTTCTATTTGACGCTTACCGACAAAATGGTAGAAGTCCTGTGAACTATCTGAGCCCCGCTTGCGGAAGTTATTTCAACAAGATTCTATTGCCCCGATACCATAGTCAAGTGAACATTTTCTTTACATTCCCACCGTCCCCTGCATGATTTTGGATATATCCCACACGATATATCGCACAAACTATTAAACTATATGTGCGAATATCTGTAGAGGGGCGGGACGCGATGAATGCAAAGGACGCAGTAGCACGACGGATACAGACGCTTTGTTCAGAGCGGAATATGGCGATCAATGCTCTGGCCAATCGCTGTGGCATCCCACCTTCTACAATTTACAGTATGCTCAGTGCCAAAAGTCAGAATCCCGGCGTAGTTTCAATCCAGAAGATATGTGATGGATTAGAGATCAGCGTGAGAGAGTTTTTTGATGATCCCCTGTTTGAAAAATTGGAACCGGCGGTCAACTGAGCAACTGATGGAATGACGGGCTCTCGGGGCTCTTGGCCGCGAGGAACTGCCCTTCCAGCAGCATAAGAGGAATAGAGAGAAGTTTGGTCAAGTGTTCCAGCTGCTTAGCATGTCGTTAAGTGGCTGGATTTTTTGCAGAGGAGTAAGAGAGAGGCATATGGATCGTTTCCAAAATAAGATCATCCATTCTTTGATGGTGCAGCATTCTACCCTCATGGTACAACTAACCTATCGCCGGATTGGAGATTGGCAGTTGGCAGAGGACCTGGTACAGGAGACATTCCTGACTGCGTGCTGCAAGGCGGATGTGGTGTGCGTCCACAGCAAACCTGTTGCGTGGTTATATAAAACTCTGGACAATCTGACATTTCGCGAAAGCCGCAAGAGCTATCACAGGGCGGAGGTGCCCTTGAGCGATTGGCAGACGGAGACATGCGAGATAGAACTCTCTCTGGAGTACCATCTTCCAGATGGCCTAAACGAGCAGGAGAAGAAACTGCTCTTAGCCAGGATCGAAGAAGAACGCTCGATCCCGGAAATTGCCGAGGCCCTTGGCATTTCTGAGGTAGCCTGCCGCCAGCGGCTATCCAGAGCAGTCCGAAAATGCCGTGAATTGATGGAACTGGATGGACTGGCGCCAAAATAAAATGTTGATGTCACAAAACACTTGGCTCATGAGATAAACAAGTGGGAGGTAAAAAAATGCGCTATAAACCCCGTTCCGGTAAATCAGATACCGGGACATTCCTCAACGAACAGGATCTTGCCCACAAGAAATCCAATACAGAACTTCTTCAGGAAATTGAGGAGGCATTACGCTCCGGGACAGCCGAGGACCTGAACACAGATAAGATCGAACAGTATCTGTCCATCTTGCAGGAGCGGGCTCCGGTCATGGAGGACTATGACCCGGAGCAGCAGTGGAACGAGCTACAGGAAGCACATCCCTTGATTTTCGCAGTTGAAGAAACTCCGCACGAAGAAAAGCGGAGACATCGCCGCCGTTCCCCACTGCATACACTGCGGCTGGCCCTGGCCGGCCTTACAATGGTGGTCTGCTTTATGGTCACGGCAAATGCGTTGGGCTTTAATCCGGTGCAGTCTGTTATCACATGGGCTGAGGGTGTGATCCAGACGTGCTTCAATCCTTCCGGTATCATGGAACTGCCCGAGGATACCCAAAGTGAGTACCATTCCCTGAAAGAGGCCCTGACTGCCAACAGTATGAACGCAGACAGACTGCCTACCTGGGTTCCAAAGGACTATTCTCTGGTCGATGTGACTGCACGGCAAATAGACGGCATGACGAAATGTACAGCGGTCTTTGAGTCAAATCGCGGAGAACTGGTCATGCGAGTCAATGAGTTTGCCGCCAAAGATGCTGTGGCATTGGAGGAACGAGAAAAAGGTGGAGAACTATATGTATGCAATGGGACTGATTACTATATTGTATCTGACTTTGAATGGAACAAAGTCGGATGGCAAGTTGGTTCTAACTCATATATAATCAGTGGGCAAATATCGATTGAGGAAATGAAAGAAATCATCAATTCAATCAAATGAGGAGGCCCATATGAGAAAGCATTTGGCATCTGTGATTGCAGTTTTAGTAGTCTTTAGTTTAAGCACGAGTGCAATAGCTGTGGAGGTACCTCCGGACTCCCCACCTCAGATAAATGAACTGCTAAACAACCGATCCAGTGCGTATTTAGATGGATATAGTGTTGCAATCGAAGCTCGTGGAGATGGTGAGATTGCCGTTATTATGAATGTGGATGGCAAAGGCGTCATGGATAAAATCGGAGTCCGAGAAGTAGAAATTGACTATAAAGAAAATGGGACATGGAAGTATTATGATTCTCTGTATGCGGCAGAGCATCCGGAGTTCTATGACTATGATTCCCGGGACTTTATGGGTACCACCTACTTTCAGGGGACGCCCGGTGTTCTTTACCGTGTCACATTGACGGTGTACGCGGGCAACAGCACTGGCCACGATACCGGCTATATCACATCGTATGCTGTGACCTGCAAATAACCCAGATACAGTCGGGTGTAATTTGAAGCATATGATACCAGTAATGATTACACACTACCAGAAACAAAAGAACGGCAGCCGGGCGTTGAAAACGTTGATATGTACCCCCTATACTGGACACCCAGTATAGGGGGTATTACTATGCGTTAC
>ERZ1106929.180-NODE-180-length-72913-cov-5.986041_pt1 | contig 72913 bp, 70 predicted proteins | sample MGYA00403662_ERZ1106929 | MGnify/ENA primary metagenome ERZ1106929 (study PRJEB35170, sample SAMEA104062442) | human gut metagenome | biome: human gut; feature: human-associated habitat; material: faeces | place: Denmark | collected 2013-02-20 ... | reverse complement strand
CAGCAGGCACGGAGCTTCTCCGTGCCTGCCTTGTTCACAAAATAATGCAGATTAACCCGCCGGACCCCTCGTTTATGATTCTCTGCAGGGTCTCCCTCAGCTTTTCCCGGGCGTCATCCGGCATTCGTTTTAACTTGCTCTGCAGGTCTTCCCCCACTAATTCGTGGAAAGAGCGGCCAAAAATATTGGAGTCCCAAATGCGCTCTGTGTCTCCTTCAAATTGTTTGAGCAGATAATCCACCATCTCTTCCGACTGCTTTTCTGTGCCCATGATGGGGGAAAGCTCTGTCTGAATATCCGCCTTCATCATATGGATGGAGGGGGCGGATGCCTTGAGCCGCACCCCATACCTTCCTCCCTGCTTGACGATTTCCGGCTCTTCCAGTACCATTTCCTTTGGGTCTGGCATTACGATTCCATACCCGGTAGCTTCCACTTGCTCAAGAGCGGCCGATACCTTATCGTACCGGGATTTCATGGCGGCCAGCTGGGTCATAAGCGCCATCAAATCCCCATCGTCTGCAATCTCCATTCCGCATTGCTGGGACAGTGTGCTGTAAAATAGCGCCCTAGGCACCTCAAGAGTAGCAGTGGCTATTCCTGTCCCCATATCCATCCGGTCCAATACTGCAGAACTGACCTCTTCCCGGTCTCCCATGGCCCATACCGCCTTTTCTACATCGCGGAGCCGGTGCAGACGCCCTGTTTCCTCTCGAATTACGGAGTATAGTCCATTCTTAATGGGGTGTTCAAAGGGCAGTGCATCCACCCAAGCAGGCAGGTACAGGTCGAGTTCTTTCATAGGAAACTCATACAGCACACCTTTTATGATCTCGCTGATGGCATCCTCATCCAAGGTCAAGCAGTTGACCGCCATGCAGGTGACATCGTATTTCTCCGAGATGTCCGCCTGAAGGGTTTGAGCCGTCTCTGATTGTGGATAGGCGGAATTGAGCAGCACCATAAAGGGCTTACCAAGGGCTTTTAGCTCTTCGATGACCCGTTCTTCCGCTTCCAGATAATCTTCCCGCGGGATATCTGTGATGCTTCCGTCTGTGGTGACCACGATGCCCAAGGTGGAGTGGTCGGTGATCACCTTTTGAGTTCCAATTTCCGCAGCTTGAGTCATGGGAATCTCATGATCGAACCAGGGTGTCGTCACCATTCTGGGCACACCGCCCTCGGTTTGCCCCATAGCTCCGGGCACCATATAACCTACGCAGTCGATGAGACGGACTGAAAGCGTAGCGCCGTTGTCCATGGTGATGTCCACTGCTTCCTCTGGAACGAACTTGGGCTCTGCGGTCATGACAACCCGTCCGGAACCGCTTTGGGGCAACTCATCCCGTGCCCGGTCCCGACGGTAGACGTTTTCAATCCCGGGCAGTACCAATGTCTCCATAAAGCGCTTAATAAAGGTGGATTTACCCGTACGGACCGGCCCCACCACCCCGATGTAAATATCGCCGTTGGTCCGCTGGGTGATATCCTCGTAGATTTTGCGGTTTTCCACTGCCATTCCTCCTCGCCGCATTTTCCCTATATCCTATGGGGATAAGCTGTAGAATATGACAGGCTATGGAAAATCGAAACTTACATAGGAGGACTAAAGAAATTACATTGACACTAAGTTCTTTGAATGGAAGCCAGCTGGCCTATATTTGCGGCGCCAGCGGAGAAAGCGGATATTATTCCCCGGCGGAAGAATAGATCAGGCAAAGCAAAAACCCGCCCTGCTGAACGACAAATTCAGCAGGGCGGGTTTGCTTGTCCTTTTGAAATGATTCTCTTGAGAGGACCAGGCAGACACGAATCGTATCAATCCAGTATCAAGAGCTTTATGGACAGGCAAAAAAGCCTTTATTCATGCGGGTTTGCGCCGTTTCAAGCGTCATTCCCACTCGCCAAGTGGAAATGCAGTCTAAACTTTTTTGTATAGACCGTTTGATTCCATTTGGCTTGATTTGATACCAGTTATCCTGATCCTATGGGGTATCCGACTTTCTGCTATCAAAAAGCTATCAGGGGATGCTATCAATAGCGGAAATTTGTTGTGTGTGATATTTGTATTATATCATGTATGTTGACGAATTGGCAATATGGTTAGAATGGAAATTCGTCACCCTCGTCCTCTAATTCAGGAGTGTGCTGCATTGATGGGGATGTTTCAGACAGAATAGCAATAAGATCTATAACGCGCTAATTACAGTTAAAAAATCACTGATATACTGCAATTGGGAGAACCACAAGGGCGGGGCCTTTAATAACGTCTCTGAGTTCTGCTGGGTTATCCATATTCTTTGGCATATTCCTTCGCTGCGATCTGTTAAGTGGGAGCTTTTTGATGTCATCGAAAATTTCATCTAACTTTATGCTCTGCCCCTTCGGAACCTTTCGAATAATTTTGCATAACAGATAAGCCTGTCCAACAAAGTTCTCTTGTCCGCATCTGAAGTAGCTTTCATCGAGATATGCAACCAAAGGATGCAGTCCGTCTTCAAATTCAAATACGCAAGCGATTTCTTTTCCAGACTTCATTTGTCCTAATGCCGAAAATCCCTGGATGGCTTCGTTGGTTTTTTTGTCCAAAATCTGTTGATCGGTAAAAGATTCCAAAACCGTAGCCAGTTCTGCAATTTTCTTTACACTGTCAGTTAATTCTTTCATTTTTGAGAAACGGGCAGTAACCAAAACTTCAAGGAAATCATCCCGATACAAGCCGCTGTAGTCCGCATCGGTAAGAAACTCAAAGTATTTCAATCCTTCGTCATCCGATCGAAGATATTTATAGACTTTTTCAAACTTTGCGGCGTCACTAATATGCACAGATCTTTTGATTTCTTCGGATCGCTTTCCAGTGTGCGAACCGTTCCCCGATATGACACTAATCGTTCCCTTTCCACCCAAAGTGTTTTCACTGCTGGTCGCAATCTCCTGTGATTCTTCATCGTATATGTAGCCGTCAATTGCTGCAACATAATCCTCGAGTACCTTTGTATTCAAATAAAGGAAATTTCTAAGTTTCATTGTTATTTACCTCACCTTAAAAGTTCCTTCTGAAGCCACTTTGTCTCATCAGGTGTAATTACGAGAATGTCAACTGAACCACCTACAGTTTCAACTACATTTTTGAAACGCATTGTTTGTATCGTAGTTTCTACAGCGTAGCGAGCAAAATCAATTGCATCCTGTAAGGTAAAATACCCCCAAAGGATATCTTCAAAAGGAAGATCAAGATAATTGTTATCGGTAGTCTTGATTGCAACATTCTGTATTAACCGTGTAAGGGTATAGGTTTCACCATCCCAAAAGGCTCCTTGGCTATCAGTGTTAATTTGATCAATACTTTTTTCCTTAACACGTACCTTATACAGCAACTGCTGTTTCCCAGACTCTGTTTTATCATATCCTGCTACGATGAAGTGAGTATCTGGTACTAGTGGAAGTTCATTAAAATAGTCAATAATTACTTGCGGAATAGAGGATACAGGACAATCATCACCAATTCGTGATCGTATCATATCTTGTATAAAACCTGTTATCGGCTTTCCTAGCAAAGATGCATCGCCACAAGTTGATATACCAGCTCCATTAGGACAGGGAAATGTTTTGTCAGTAGAGTTTGTAGTGTGTATGCCTATGCGTTGAATGATTGTATCGCCACAAGTTTGTGTATTTGTATAGGTTGTACGGCGGTCACTTGCAAGGACAATACCTTCATTCACATGAACAGCAATTAAGAATGACATCTTTGCACCTCTTCTCTCTGTCTTAACAAAGTGATTTTACAACACCGCTATTAATGCATTCATTGTGCCGTCAAAATTACCTCTTATTTCACATTCCCACAGCACAATGACTTTCCAGCCGTCAGCCTCAAGTGCCTGAATATGCTCTTGATCTCGTTGCTTTGTTCGCTCTATCTTGGGTCCCCAATATGCTTTATTGGATTGGCTGGCATGAGCATAATGACTGCCGCAATCATGCCCATGCCAATAGCATCCATGAATGAAGATAGCAATTTTCTTTCTGGTGAATACAATATCCGGTTTTCCGGGCAGCGCCTTGTAATTCACACGGTAGCGGTATCCCATAGAAAACAGCTTGCGGCGCACCAAAAGTTCAATACTGGTATCTTTGCTTTTGATGTGCGACATGATCTCACTACGGCGGACAGAGGAAACAGAATCAGCCATTACACAGACAAATCCAGTGGGAGATCGGAAATATCCTTCAGCCGCTTGCCCTGCACCAAGGTTTCCAGCGTTTCCACCGCATCCTCAGAACCAGCCTCTTTAACTGCTCGAATCAGTTCATAGAGTGCAAAGTGATATACGCAGTCAATATCGCCAGTGCCGAGCGCAAGAGATGCCAAGCGATTCGGCATAGGCTCAGCCGTCACGACAACGATGTGCGGCAAATGTCCCTTTCGGTTGCGGATCAGGTTCAATGCCTCTGTGCGGCTGTTCTGTGCGCGGTCGCTGCGCATCGTGTACTTTGCAGAAACACTCGCATGAAGAATGGGCTTGCCGCCGTTAGACTTCCGAATATCAGCCATCTTGCAGATTTCGTCATCAACAATGGGCTGGGCGGCATTGATCTCGCTGTCCTCATAGAGATCGCGGTAAACAACAACGTCAGGTGCAACGAGGTAATCATTCCCGAGTGCAGCAGCCAACTGTGCGTTCTGTGTCGTAAGCGCATTTAAGTAAGCAAGATGCTCGTACTGCGCAAAATCGCTTGTTTTCAGTTTGTTGTTATTGCCGAGCTGAAGAATTGTCCAGTTTCCGGGACGGAGGTTCTGCAAATAGGGAAAGGTTTCACGCAGGAACTCCATTGTCAGCGTTTCAAATTGCTTTCCGAGAGTCTGCCCGGAAATTTTGTCAACCGTGGAGACAGCATGATGCTGTTCCTCCACAAGAATGTCAACGATCCTCCGCGCAATCGCCTTTGAGCCGCGGCTGCTGGTGTCTGCATTGGATGCGACACCTGCCGTGGTCAACGTCAGTGTGTTGGTTTCAAACAACTGCTTGTGAAAGTGGAATCTCGCGTTTGCTATCAATGCATCCATGCTCCAAACACTCCTTTATTTTTTCTCCAACTGCCCGGGCAACCGGGGGCGGGAATGCATTTCCAATCATCCTACAGGCTACGGTTTTCCGGTTTCCGAATGTCCATGTATCGGGGAAACCTTGAATCCGTGCCATCATTCGGCTTGTCAAGCGGGGCATACCCTCAAATCCGGGGGCGGGTGCTTCGTTTGCAATTCCTCGACCATCTACGCCCAACTCTGCCCATGCATTACGGGCGCGTGTGGGACCAAGGTCAGGACCACCGTGCTTCTTGGAGCCGCCTACAAGGGTCGGAGCGATCCGGTTTGCATTAGATGCCCACTGCTTCGCACCTTCCCATCCGTTCTGCGCCATCAAATCACGGAGCGTATCACCAACAGTGGGGGCGATGTCTGGTTGTTCATCAGGATAGGCAAATGCTCCAATCTGATCCTTCCGAATGCCGATGATAACCACTCTGGGACGTAGCTGCGGAACACCATAATCAGAGGCGTTCAAGAGCTTGATATGGGTTACATAGCCGAGCTTTTGAATCGATGTAAAAATGTGGTCGCGGTATTCATCAAAGCCCGGATCAAGAAAGCCACGGACATTTTCAAGCATGACAGCACGCGGTTGAATTTCTTTGATAAGCCGAATGGCCTCCGGGAAAAGGTCTCTTTCGTCGTCCTGACCGAGTTGCTTTCCTGCAACGGAGAAAGGCGGGCAAGGAACGCCGCCAGCCAGCAGATCGACGCCGTGGTATGGGCGTCCGTCAAAATCGTGAACATCTGCACAAATGACGTTCCACTCCGGGCGATTCTGCTTTAATACCTTGCAATAATCTTCTTCATACTCGACAAGCGCAACATGGACAAAACCCGCCATTGCAAGCCCCAAAGCCTGTCCACCAGCGCCAGCGCATATTTCAACACAAGTCAACGGTTGCTGCATTTTCTTTTCACTCCTGCGTAGTTCGATTGAAATCATGACTGTTCTGTATCTCCTTCATCAATGAACTCCATGATGTCTCCTACATCACATTTGAGCGTCAAGCAAATCTTATGCAGGCTTTCCATAGAGACAAATTCGTTTTTTCCCATCTTGGCAAGCACATTGAAGCTGATACCGGATGCGTCTTTCAAATCTGTCCGGTTCATTTTCTTATCGATCAACAGCTTCCAGAGCTTATCGTAGGAAATAGGCATTGCAATTCTCCGTTCCAAATTTAAACTGATTGTATTATAGCACAAAACGACGATATTCGCAAGATAATCTCCCCAGAACGTGAGATGTTCTCTGCAAAGAAAAAGCCGTCCACAGGAGCTTGATTGCTCCTGCGGGCGGCTGTGGCTGATATGGGCTTATACTCGCCCTTTCAATCCATTCTTCTTGGCAAGCTCACTTGCCGCCTGTCGGCGCTCGTCGGAATACGGCGCAGTCAAGCGAACGGCAAAGCGGCTGCGGTCGATCTCGAAGGTCAGCCCGCCCTGTTCGTCATCGTCGGTCTGCCTGCATAGGTCGGGATACGTTGCCGCGTATTTTGCCAGCCGGTTTTTGAGCGCCGTATTGTGCGTCTGGATTTCGACGGTTTTGCTGGCTTCATCAAAATAGATGCAGGTCGTTTTCTGCCGCTTGGTCAGTCCGGTTTTCATATTGCCTCCGTTTCTGCCTGTTCTGCAAAACAGGCGCATTTTCAAAAGTTTTTCTCAGTTCTGCACCTACAAAAGCAGGCTGATTTTTGAACGGAGAGCGCCCAGATGATACGCTGCTCGATCTGGACGCTTCCATTCGATAAAATCCGTTTTTCTCAGTTCAACACGGCATCAGCGGACATTTTCACGCGTTGCCACTTTTTCTCTGTGCGGACGGAAGAAATGCCAGAGGTTATTGCGCTGGATTACGTCCTCATAGCGCTGCACTTTCCCGCGAAGCTCTGCGTTTTCGCGTTCCAGATCCGATGTGCGGAGCTTGCTGCGAACGGATTTGTATTCAGAAAGTTCCTGCTTCAAACCGGCGATCTCTGCCTTGAGTTTTGCAATCAGCCTGTTTGCAGCGTCAAGAGTCTTTTGCAGTTTGGATTCCTTTTTCTCGGCTGCAACGTACTTTTTCGCAAGCGTAGACAGGTGTTCAAAATCCTCACGCTCCACGGCAATCTTGGTAGAGAAGGGAATGGGCTTCGATTCAATCTTTTCGATAGCCGCCACATCGACCTGCTGATTCCGAATTTTCTCAATCTGCCTGCCGAGCGTCGCTGCCTGCTGCTCCTGCTGGCGGTTCTGCTCTGTGAGTTCTGCCAACCGTGCCTGTTCCTGCTGCACCTTGAACTGTGTCACGGTCAAGTGTTCCTCCGAGCTGCCGCGTTCGCCGCGCTCCACATCGTCGTACCCGGCGTCGCGCATATACCGGAAGAAATCATCCTGCAAAACGCTGTAGGACTTCTTGAGAACGGGCTTGCCTTTTGCACTCAAAATTGGCTCGCCGTTCTCGTCCAGCGCTGGCTTGGAGTTCCACTTCTTGCTCATGCTGACCTGCTGTATCGTTTCCTTGACCGTCCCCACCAGCGATTTATCCTTGCAGCGTTTCGACCACAGGATTTGTTTCTCCACGACGGGGATGTAGACCACATGAAGGTGGTAGTGGTACACGTCCTGCCCCAGTGCGTCGGACATAGCGCGGTTGCGCTCATCGGCGTGCATGACCGCTGAAAGGATGTACTGCTCACCGCCAACGATTTTGATTGCAGCTTTGTAGGCATCGGCGTAAAATTGTTTTGCAAATTCATAGCCGCCGTGGTTGAAGAAGTACGCGGAGTTGACGTCGAAGATCAGCTCTCCGAATTTCTCAGCATCCGCTTTCAGACCGCGGGTAGAAATCACGCCGTTAGAGCGCATCTGCTCGAACATCTCCTTATACCCGGCGGTTGGTGTTTTGAAATGGACATTGTATTGTGTCCGTTCAGGAACGATGTCCTGATTGACATACGACGATTTTTCACGCTCATTATGCGCCTGTGCGTTGTCGATGTCTGTATCTTTCATTCTTGCGTTTCTTGCGCTGGTACGGTGGATACCGTCGCCTCTTGCCATAGGCAGTTTACCTCCTGATTTCAGATTGTGCAGGACGGGGCAACTTTCGGGGAGGCACTTCTGCGGAAGTGTAATAACCCACTATGATACTTTCATCCTGCGGCTGCAAAGTATCGTGGGCTCTCCGAGGGGGTATGCGGCTTCTGCGGAAGCCTCTGCCGGTTTTGCGGTTTGCAGTGTGGATACAAACCTTAAAAACCGGCGTGGTCAGCAGCTTATTTGCAGGCGTCCTCTGCGCATAATCTTCTGCCCACAGCCATCTCAAACTCTGCGGATTTTTCGATGGGGACGGGGAACGCGATGGGATAGCAGCCAATGCCCTGCCTTGTCTGCCAGCCACAGGAGCGTGGCACGCTCCTGTCACAGCGCCCATGGAGAAACAGTCCAGCGATAGCTCTGCGGAACGCCGCGCCGGTCAAGGTATTCCTGTCGTGCCTGTTCCCGTTCTGCCTCGGTCGGTGCCGTTTTGTACCGGGAATAGAGCTGCCGGTTCAGCATGGCGTCGAGCTTCTGCTCCAAGCCATGACGGATTTCTTCTTCGTAAGCATCTTCGCCCCGCAGATGGTACATGGCGAGGTCGAGAAACAGGTCATAGGGGATTTGCACAGTTTTCATGTTACTTCGCTCCTTTCCGCGACGGTCGCAACGATTGCGACGGTTGGTTTGACGGTATCAGATTTACCGTCGCAACCGTCGCAGCCGTCGCGCGGCTTATTCGTTTTCGGCTATGAAGGTCAGCGTGATACGCCGCCCTTCGTGTCGGGCTTTGTTCTCATAGCGGACGTGGTATTCATCCAACAGTCTGCCAGACTTCACATTCAGATACTTGCTCAGCGCATTAGCCGCCATGCCGGCATGGACGGCACCGGCAAGCTCGGAGGGCGAGCCTGTCCATACCGGTTGATCTGCGGACACCAGCCTTGAAACAGCTTCCAGAACGTGATCGGGCGGTTCTTTGTGCAGCTCGTTTTCTACCTTTTCAAGATTCCAGATCTGCGTGTCGGCATCCTTTTTCAGATAGAGAATCTGATCCTGCTGGTCGCGCCCCACGACGTCGATGGTTGCCTCCAATGCCGTGCGCTTTTTCTTCTGCATGAGAAGTGACCCGTCCGCACAACCGAGCAATCCTGTTGTACCGGAGATCATTTCGAAGCTGTCACCGGCAGGCTGCTTGCGGGTGTGGTGAACAGTCAGAACGCAGACGCAGTGCTTGTCGGCAAATTGCTTGAGCCGACCGATGATCTCATAATCGCTGGCGTAGCTGTACGCCTCGCCGCCGACCTCGCGGATTTTCTGCATGGTGTCAATGATAATGAGTTTGGTGTCGGGATGTTCCCGCACGAAGTTCTCAAGCTGCTCGTCCAGCCCGTTTCCAATCTTGCCCGCCGCGGTTGCAAAGTGCAGCCGGTCGGTGTCGTTGACGCCGTACATCATGAACATACGGCTCTGGATGCGCTGAAAATCATCTTCCAGAGCAAGGTACAGCACCGTGCCGGGGTGGACTTCGTAGCTCCACAGAGCTTTGCCCGTGCTGACATGATAGGCGATCTGCGCCACCAGAAATGACTTGCCGATCTTCGGCGCACCTGCAAGGATGTATGCGCCCGCGTAGAGCAAGCCGTCAATAATCGGCGGCCTGCTCTGATATGCGGTCTGGTACAGCTCGGTCATGGAGATCGTGTGCAGATAATGCGGGTCGGTTAACCGCTGTATCCTGCGGTAGATTTCATCCAGACTTTCCGAGCTGTTTTGAAAATCACCGTTGATTTCTTCATCAAAAGCGGATATACTGTTCTCAGTTGAATTGTGAAGCGGCTGCCCATCATCTGCGCCAACAGATGTGTCCGGGGCGGTCGTTTTCTTTTTGCAGATTTCATTTCCCATAGGCATTTTCCTCTTTCATGCCGTCCATGATGGCGGCGATCATTTCAATCACGTCCAGCAGCTCGTCATTTACGCTGCCGCCCGCTTCAATGCGCCGCAGCTCATCCAGCACGGCGGCAAGCTGGTCGCGCAGTGCCTTGTAAACTCTTGGATTGCCTTGTACCACCACGTCCTTACAGGTCAAACGGCGGGTGATGTAGTCCTGTTTGGTCAGCCCGGAGAGCTTGACGAAGGTTTCGATTTGTGCGTCTTCCTCTGGGGAAACTCGGAACGCGACGGTCTTGTTGCGCCAGCGGTTGTGGTTGTCTCGGTTTTTCAGTGACATTTTAATTGCTCCTTTCGACGTTCAATTTATCTGCCATTTCCTTCTGCACAGTAGGAAACAGGTGCGCGTACCGGTAGGTGATTTCCACGCTTTCGTGTCCAACACGATTGCCAATGGCAACGGCGGAATAGCCCATGTTGATAAGTAAAGAAACGTGGCTGTGTCTCAAATCGTGAATTCTGATGATTTTGACGCCTGCCGCCTTGCAGCCAAACGCCATCCCGCGCTTTAAGGCATATTTGGACAGAGGAAAAATACGGCTGTCCGATTCCAGTCCATAAAGCTGCTTGAAATAGTCCTGCATCTCGTCGCAGAGGAAGTCCGGCATCTGGATTACGCGGTTGCTTTTCTTCGTTTTCGGCGTGGTGATAACGTCCTTGCCCTGTAGCCGCTGATAGGATTTATTGATGCGGAGCGTTTTCTTCTCAAAATCGAAGTCCGCAGGCGTCAGTGCCAGCAGCTCACCCTCGCGGATACCGCACCAGTACAGGATTTCAAAGGCGTAGTACAGCATGGGCTTGTCCATCATGGCGTCGATGAATTTGAGGTATTCTTCCTTCGTCCAGAACAGCATTTCCTTCGGCTGCTCGCTGCCCATATTCCCGGCCTTTGCAGCGGGATTGATCTGCAAGCCGTAATACTTGATGGCGTGGTTGAAAATACAGCTCAGTTGGGTATGAACGTTCTTGAGATAGTCCGGGGAATAGCTTTTGCCGCTTGACTTGGTGTGCTGCCGTATCTCGTTCTGCCAGTCGATCACATCACGGGCGGTGATTTCCGAGAGCTTGCGCTTCTTGAAATACGGCAGGATCTTTGTGCGGATGATATGCTCCTTGCTGAGCCATGTGTTGAGCTTCAGCTTGGGCTTGACGTCCTTTTCATAGAGCGCCACAAAGCTCTCGAAGCTCATATTGACATCAGCCTGCTTCTGCATCAGAAACTCGCGTTCCCATGCCTGAGCCTCTTTCTTGGTCGCAAAACCGCGCTTCAATTTCTGCTGGCGCTCACCGCGCCAGTCGGTATAGCGAAACTGCACATACCATGAGCCGTTTTTCTTGTCCTTAAACGCTGCCATTCGATTCCCTTCTTTCCTTCGGTTCTCTCGTTCCGTAGAACTTCTCATGGAAGAACTTGCGGTCAATCCTGCCTGCAATGGTGATGCAGCCGGTCTTTCGCAGCTCTTTGTTCAACTCACGAATGAGCTTATACGCATACGGAACCGATACGCCAAGCTCTTCCGCAACTTCATTTACTCTCATAAAAATTTCTCCTGCCATAGGCAAAATACCTTCCTTTCCTGATTTGTTGTTGATTGCTTCGCCGTTCTATCCGCAGGACTCTGACAGGCAACCCTTTTCGGCGCTGTGCCGTTTTCTTTTCTCCTTGGCACGCTCGTCTCATCGCGTGCTTCCCCGGAGAAAGTATCCCTTGGACGGTCATTCAGTTTGGCTCTTTTGAATTTCACCCCCCTCTCACCTTACAACGGACATTTTTTCTGTATTTGTTGGCTATCCTAATTGTAAAATTTCTATGAATTAAGCTAATATGCTTAGTTTACAACTATTGTACTATACATAACAGTTTAAGTCAAGTCGGTTTGCAGGAAAATATTAAATAAATCTGCTTAGATTTTTCTTGACGAAATTAAACATATCTGCTATACTCGTTATCAAAGACAACCGACACAGGAGATGGCTATTATGGCGATTGGTGAACGCATCCACTTTTTCCGCACGATGCGGGGTATGACGCAGAAATACCTTGGCATGGCGCTGGGTTTCCCGGAGAAATCCGCAGATGTCCGCCTTGCGCAGTACGAGAATGGTTCCAGAACGCCCAAAGCGGACGTGACCGCTGCGCTGGCACAGGCGCTTGACGTTTCACCCAAGGCGCTGGACGTACCGGACATTGACTCCTATGTGGGGCTGATGCACACGCTGTTCACGCTGGAAGACCGCTACGGTCTTGAGGTCTGCGAGTGTGAGGACGAGGTGCATCTGCGCGTCCACATTCACAAAGGACGCGACGCAGCAGAACTTCACAGAATGCTTGCCGCGTGGGATGCGGTTGCCGCCAAGCTGAAAGCGGGGGAGATTACCAAAGAAGAATACGACCGCTGGCGCTACCGCTACCCTGAGCTTGACACCTCCGGTCAGTGGCACAAGATCACGCCGTCGCAGGAACTTAGTGATATGCTCCTTGCCGACCTCAAAGAACACACGGGAAAATGATGTTCAGGCACTCTTGACAAATTATCAGATTAATATTATTATAATATTAATCTGGTAATTGGAGGGATAATACATGGCGACTAATCTAATAAACGTATTCAAGACTGTGGATCTTCAGGGAGTTGGAAAAACCGCTGCAAATATTGTTTCTCTTGCGTTTAAGCCAAACAAAAAAACGGGGGCTAGAATTGCACGAGCTGTATTAGATGATGGAACAACTTTAATAAAGACCGTAACCGCTTCTGGAGTTGTTTCCGAAACAATTCATCGACTTCCCGAAATCACCTCAACAGTTCAAAGAAACGAAGTAATCAAAGATCTCTGCAAACAAAAAATTAATCAAGAAACCATTGCAGCGATGCTGGATATTTCGCAATCCACCGTTTCAAATGTTTTGCGCAAAAAATAATACTCTTGTCTAAATAGAAAAGGCTCTGCCGACCTTCTTTTACAGAAAGTCAGCAGAGCCTTTTTCGCTCTCAATATAGGATTGGATGCGACAGCAAACCTGCAAACCATTCGCTCGCCAAAACAAGAACAAACAAAATGGCTTTGGTATCTGCTATCATTTTGCTATCAAACGGGAAATGAGATTTTCAAAAAGTGAGTGTTTTCAAGGCTTTTCAGCCTCTCATATTCACTTTTTTCTCATTCCCACTCGATGGTAGCCGGGGGCTTAGAGGTAATATCATAGCAAATACGGTTCACTCCTGAAACCTCATTGACAATACGGATACTGATTTTATCCAGCACGTCGTAGGGAATTCTCGCCCAGTCGGCGGTCATAAAATCGCTAGTGGTCACCGCACGCAAAGCCAGGGTATAGTCATAGGTACGCCCGTCGCCCATAACCCCTACAGAGCGGGTGTTGGTGAGTACGGCAAAGTACTGGTTTAGGTTCTTGTCCTCCCCTGCCAGGGCGATCTCATCCCGAAAAATGGCATCTGCGTCCCGGAGAATGTCCAGCTTTTCTTTCGTGACATCTCCTATCACCCGAATGGCCAAGCCAGGGCCAGGGAAGGGCTGGCGCATAACCAGATATTCCGGCAAGCCAAGCTCCCTCCCCAGCTGTCGCACCTCGTCCTTGAAAAGCATTTTCAGCGGCTCTACCAGCTGGAAACCCAAATCCTCAGGCAAGCCGCCGACATTATGATGGCTCTTGACTGCCTTGACTGTCTTCGTCCCACTCTCAATGATGTCAGGATAAATGGTGCCTTGACCCAAGAACTCGATTCCGTCCAGCTTTCGGGCCTCTTCCTCAAACACCCGGATGAACTCCGCTCCGATGATCTTCCTCTTCTGCTCCGGATCGCTGACTCCGGACAGCTTGTCCAAAAAGCGGTCCACTGCATCTACGTAAATCAAATTTGCCCCCAGCTCATGGCGGAACACCTGAACCACCTGTTCCGGTTCGCCCTTCCGCAGAAGGCCATGGTTGACGTGAACACAGGTGAGCTGGCTTCCCACCGCCCGGATGAGCAGCGCCGCCACCACTGAAGAGTCCACCCCGCCGGACAGAGCCAGCAGGACCTTTTTATCTCCCACCTGCCGACGGATCAATTCCACCTGATCAGCAATGAAGTTCTCCATGTTCCAGTTGGCCTGAGCTCCGCATACGCCGAATACAAAGTTGGACAGGGCCTCCTTCCGGGCCTGCTCATCCTCTGGCCAGGGCGCATCTCCCTTATGGTCCGCCATCAGCACCGGTACTGGCGCGTTGTAGATGTCCTGAGACACATCGATTCCCACGCCGTCTACCACACGGTTGGGTCCGCCGTTAAGAATGATACCCTTGACATTAGGCAGCGCCTCTAATTCCTCCTTGGTGATATCATGGGGGTGGATCTCGCTGTAAACACCCAGAGCGCGGATCTCCCGGGCCAGCCGCGGGTTTTCTTCGCTGCCCAGGTCCAGTACCAGAATCATGTCCTGCCTCATTGCAGTCCCTCCTATTTTTATTTTGATGTCATCAGTGTACCATAGCCACCGAATTCCGACAAGCCTCAACTCAACCGAATCTCAAGATGCCAAAATCCTGCCGCCGATGGAAGTCAGGCGTTTCCGTTGACATGGGATTCCAACTGAGGTAATGTGGGCGTTGGGTTTTGTCGCCGCACTTGTAGAAGTTACACCCACACTCTCCCTTTAGCCGAAAGGTGGGAAAATACCGCCGAATAAATTCTTCCGGTATCCGGTACAGGATGCCCCAGCCTTTTTCTGTCCGGAAAGGATTCGGTTGAAAAAGCTCTTCCGGCTTTTTGACAATCTGGCGTATGCGGGTGGGTCGTGACCCGCCAAATCCCAAGTTCAACGCCCCCAACGGGTTAAACTCAAAATTGAAGTAACGGCTATCCCCACTGTCCGGTGCGAAGAAAAACTCCAGGCAACTGTCGTCACATACTTGATCCAACACTCCGGTGAGGGTTGCCCGTACGGGAGTTTCCTCCGCCTCCATGCGCACATAGAGATTCTCTCCGTCATGGCACAGCTGTGCCCAAGCCCGTATGGGCTCCGGCTCCAGCCAGCCAGTATGGACCAGCTCCGCCCGATTTATGCCAGTCCATTCAAGAACGTCCACCCGCTTAACGAAATATTCCATAATCCCCTTCCTCCCGTTCCGTTTATCAGCGCCCGCGGCGGCCCAGCATGAACTGAGCTGAAGCTTTCTCTTCCTCCTGCTCCGGTTCCAGGTGGCGGTAGGTCACGATGCCCGCAGCCAGAAGACACCCCATGGACAGAAATGTGCCATGAAGCCATACCACACACCCAAGTCCGAAACACACAAAGGTGACAATCGACCTCCAGCGATGGGGCTTTACCCGAATCACCAGGGAAAAGAACAGGTAGCTGGCCACTAGCATTCCCAGAGGAATCCATAAGGGCATCAGCCCCAGCATAACCCCAAAAGTCACCGTGATCGCCTTTCCTCCCCGGAACCGCCGGAACACCGAAAAAGCGTGGCCCGCAACTGGGGCGGCTACCACCAAGACGAAGGGCCACTGCTCCACATCCAGTGTACGGCACGCCCAGAATACCGGCAGAGCTCCTTTCAAAAGATCACAGCACAAGGCCAACAGCCCCAAAGGCCACCCTGCCTTGATCACACAGTTATAAACGCCGGGATTTTCATCCGGGGTATCTTGGGTGATATCGGTCTTTTTCAGCCAAAGGGGCAACCAGTAGGAAAATAACATGCTTCCCGACAGGTAGCCGAATAAGATAAATAACAGATAATTCACTCAGGTTTCACCTCTCCTAGCTGCCTTTCCAGAAGCTCTACCACCCGGCCCGCTGCCCCTGCGGCTACCTGGCTGCGCTGGGCCATCGTCATCCTTTGGCACCGCTCCGGGTCGTCCAGCAGATGCCAGCCTTTGACAGCTTGGGCCAGCACTCCCCTGGCGGACACGCTCATTCCATTTTGGGTAAAAAGCTGGCGGTTTCTCGTCTCACAGCCAGGGATGGGCTTCATATGGACCATAGGCACTCCCATTACTGCCCCTTCCGTGGAAGTGATGCCACCCGGCTTGGTATACAGTAAGTCACAGGCCTCCATATACCGGGCCACCTGGTCTGTGTACCCGATGACCTGTATCCGGCTACTGTGCCCATATTTTTTCCGCAGGCCTTCCAGCAGTTTTCCGTTGGATCCGCAGATCACTGCCAGACGCACCTGCTCCGGTGTCAGATAAAGCAGGCAGCGAACGAGCTGTCTGATATGCCCCGCCCCCATGCTGCCTCCCATAATAAGGATCCACCGGCAGTTTTGCTCCAGGCCCAGCATCTCCCGGCAGGTCCGGCGGCCCAAGCGGCGTTGAAAGCCGTCAGACACGGGAATGCCCAGCGGCACCAGTTTTTCCCGGGAAAAACCCCGGCGGACAAACTCATCCACACACAGCTGGCTGGGGATGAGAGTAAAATCGCAGTCTTCCTCTTCAAAAAACGGGGTACAAGTATAGTCGGTGGCCACTGCCACCGTGATGGGCAGAGCCATCCCCCTGCGCTTCATCTCTGTCAGCGCCAGCGCCGGAAATGTGTGAGGGGCGATGATCGCGTCGCAAGGGTGCTGGGACAGATATCGGTTCAGCTCCGGGATCACTTGGGCACAGGCGGCATACACCGGCGATTTCACGCTTAGTACCCGCTCCGCCGTGCTCACTGCCCGGCCCACACTGTATGTCACACCGAACACTGCCGGCAGGTTTTTCACCATGCCCACATAGGCCCCGCACACCAGATCAGACACCTTCTGGCCTGCCAGACCCAGAAAATCCACCCGTTCCCCGGTGTGCCCCCGGGCCTGGAGGGCCTCCAGTACGGCCGAGCCTGCGGAATTGTGTCCACCGCCTGTGTTGCAGGACAGGACCAGCACATGCATGTTCTCACTCCTTTTGTCGGATATTTTATTATAGCTCAGATAGACTTTGAAATCAACCGGACCGTGACAGACCATCCACCCTGTCAAAAGTTATCTGCTTGGGATTTCAGGTGCTCCCTATGAAATCTGGAAGTTTCTCCAGAAATAGCAGCGTATTTTCTCGCATTTTATCTCCCCGCCGCCTTGCAAATTCTCCTTTTATTTGCTACACTAAAGTAAATTTTCACATTTGAAATTTTACATGGGAGGAATATCCATGCTGACCATTCACAACGAGGGGATGAAATGGCAGGACGGTCGTTTGGTCCCTGCTCCCAAAGACGAGTCAGGCGTGCGCGCCACCATGTCCTGGTCCGTCCTCCAGGCCCATAACACTTCCGGCGATCCGGACAAGCTCCAGATCCGCTTCGACGCTATGGCGTCCCACGACATCACCTATGTGGGCATCATTCAGACTGCCCGGGCCTCCGGAATGAAGCAGTTCCCGCTGCCCTATGTGCTCACCAACTGCCACAACTCTTTGTGTGCCGTGGGTGGCACCATCAACGAGGACGACCACGTCTTTGGCCTGTCCGCCGCGAAAAAGTACGGAGGCGAGTTCGTTCCCGCCCACCAGGCGGTCATCCACTCCTACATGCGGGAGCGGTACGCCGCCCCCGGTGCCATGATCCTGGGTTCCGATTCCCACACCCGGTACGGGGCCTACGGCTGCATGGCCATCGGCGAGGGCGGCCCGGAGCTGGCCCGGCAGCTTCTGCGCAAGACTTATGACATCGCCTATCCTCCCGTGGTGGCCGTCTACCTCACCGGCGCGCCTCGTCCCGGAGTGGGGCCCCAGGATGTAGCTCTGGCCTTAGTGGAGGCCACCTTCCAGGCCGGCACGGTGAAAAACGCAGTCATGGAGTTCTTCGGTCCCGGCGTGGCCAATCTGTCCATGGACTACCGGGCTGGCATCGACGTGATGACCACTGAGACCACCTGCCTGTCCTCCGTCTGGCAAACCGACGTGCAGACCAAGACTGCCCTCACCCTCTTTGGCCGGGAAGACAGCTACCGGGAGCAAGCCCCGGCAGAAGGCGCCTGGTATGACCGCGCCATCGTAGTGGAACTGGATAAGGTGGAGCCGATGATCGCCCTGCCCTTCCACCCCTCCAACGCCTACCCCATCCGGGTGTTCCAGGAGAACATGATCGACCTGCTCCACCAGGTGGAAGCAGACGCTCGGGAGCAGCTGGGTATCACACTCCCCGCCCCCCTCACTGACAAAATCGTGGACGGGAAATTCCATGTGGATCAGGCGGTCATCGCTGGCTGCTCCGGCGGCACCTACCAGAACCTGCGTCGGGCCGCAGAGATCCTGAAGGGGACTTCCCTTGGCTCGGATGCCTTCTGGCTGTCCTGCTATCCCGGCTCCATGCCCATTATGCTGGAGCTCACCAAGCAGGGTTACATCTCCGATCTCATGGCCGCCGGGGCCTCGGTTCGTTCCTGCTTCTGCGGTCCCTGCTTCGGGGCCGGGGACGTACCCGCCAACGGTGCGTTCTCCATCCGCCATTCCACCCGCAATTTCCCCAACCGGGAAGGCTCCAAGCCCGGGGATGGTCAGGTGTCCTATGTGGCCCTCATGGATGCCCGGTCCATTGCCGCCACAGCTAAAATGGGCGGCGTGCTCACCGCCGCCGATCAATTGCCCGACGTCCCCGCCGACCGGGCCAACGAGCAGTGGGCCTATGATGACTCCGCCTACCGCTCCCGTGTGTATTACGGCGTTGGCAAACCTGACTCAAAGCAAGAGCTGGTCTTTGGTCCCAACATCGCCGACTGGCCAGAGCAGATTGCCCTTCCCGAAGATCTGCTGCTCACCGTATGCGCCGCCATCTACGACCCGGTGACCACCACCGACGAGCTTATCCCCTCCGGCGAGACCTCCTCCTACCGCTCCAACCCCCTGCGCCTGTCCGAGTTCGCCCTGAGCCGCAAAGACCCCCAGTATGTTCCCCGGGCCAAGGCTATCCAGAAGGTGGAGCGTCTGCGCCGCCAAAACCCTGCCGATCCCCAGATGGCGGAGGCCCTGTCCGGCTTTGACCCCACCCGCACCGGGCTTGGCTCCCTGGTGATGGCACTGAAGCCCGGCGACGGCTCCGCCCGGGAACAGGCCGCCTCTTGCCAGCGAGTGCTGGGGGGCTGCGCCAATATCGCCCAGGAATACGCCACCAAGCGCTACCGCTCCAATGTGGTCAACTGGGGTATGCTCCCCTTTATCGCCTCCGATCTTGAGAAGATAAACCTCCAGCCCGGCGACCGGGTGTACATCCCCGGCGTCCGCGCTCTGCTGGAAGGAGGCGGCGATACGATTCAGGCTAAAATCCTTCGCAGTGACGGTGGAGAGGACAGCCTGACCCTCACCCTGCCGGGCCTGACGCGGGAGGAGCGGGATATCATTCTGGCCGGTTGTCTCATCAACTATTACGCCCAGTAACCTCCCCGTTCTGAGCGTTTACGATTCTCTCTTGGTCAAAAGGCGTTGGTCCGCTTTTGTGGGCGGGCCAACGCCTTTTTGTAACCTTTTCCCATAATTTGTAACCCTTTCGTTATCGACTTCCGGAATCCAGTCATGATATACTTTTTTAAGCGGAGTCTCTCCGCCTGCATGGAGGATGAAATGGATGAAAAAGGAGGTCGCTATGAAACGAAACCAGTTGCGTATACTCCGCACCCTGTCTCTTGCCTTTATCGCCCTGCTCTGTCTGTCCCTTCCCGCCTATGCCGACATGGGACCCAAACCCGACCTCACCGTCACCGTGGTCAACGCCCCGGAGGGTCTCTGCTATGTGGACCTGCTGTATGAAGGCGGCGGGGACGACCTGCACAGTGACTTTGACACAAGCGGCTGCGACCAGAAGCTGATCGCCTCCCTACATACCCTGGAGGGGGACGGCTGGACCCTGGCCCTCACCACCGGGATCAGCAGTGGCCCGCCCATCTTCGGCGACCTAACGCCCAACAGCGACGGGGCCTACCACTATAGCTACTACGGCCTGCCCGGGATGTTCCGCCTGGCGGTTGCCACGGAAAAAGGTGCCCAGGCCACGCAGGAGAGCTATACCCGCACTCGGTTCCACACCAACTTGGTCTACGACTGGAACACCAACACCCTGTCCTATGTCACCCCCTCCCCGCTGTACTATACCGCCCAGTTCTTAGCAACCTTTCTGCCCACCCTGGCCATCGAGGGGATCATCCTGTGGCTGTTCAAGTTCCGGCAAAAGCGGACCTGGCTGATTTTCTTGCTGGTCAACTTTGTCACCCAGCTGGGATTGCACTTATACTGCAACCTGTTCCAGAGGGCGGCGATTGCGGAATCTTACGCCAATCCCTTCTTCTACTTTTTTACATTTCTAATCCCGGAGATCATCATCCTGCTGGTGGAGATGTGCGCCTACTCCTATTTTCTTAAGATCCAGGATCCCGACGGCCGCTGTGTCACCTACGCCGCCTGCGCCAATGCCGCCAGCTTTGTCCTAGGCTATTTTCCGGTCCACTGGCTACTGCCTCTGCTCAACTGGCTATGACCTTCCGCCCAATGGTTCTGTGTGGCGGGCCGTCCTTCATACCGGCCGGCCCGCCGTTGCGTTTCTCAATTATTTGGTATATAATAAAATTTAATTGATCTTAGAAAGGGTCCTCCGCGTGACAAAACAACGACTAATTTCCCACCTTGGCTGCGCCGTCTTGGCGGCGGCCCTGTTGCTGGCCTGTGCCGGCTGTGCCGTCCCCGCCGCTCAGGACGAGTTCCGGGTCCAGGTGACGGCCACCACATATCCGGTCTATGCTTTGGCCTGCGCTGTGTCCGCCGGGGTGGAAGGCGTGTCTGTCTCCCGGTTGAACACGGGGCAGGTTAGCTGCCTGCATGATTACACGCTCACGGTGTCTGATATGGCCCGCCTGGAACAGGCAGACCTGGTGCTTATCAACGGTGCAGGTTTGGAAGCGTTTTTGGACGGCGTATTGGACCAGCTGGACGCTCCCCTCGGGGACTGCTCCGTTGGTATTGACCTTCTGGAAGCCGACGGGCAGCTTCACAGCCACGGAGAGGATGGAGAAATCGGCCACAGTCATGACCACGATCCCCATTACTGGATGGACCCCCGGAATGCGGCTGTCATGGCGGATACCATCGCCCAGGCTCTGTCCCAGGCCGATCCCGACAATACCGGACGCTATCAGGCCAATGCGTCCTTAGCCGCAGAAGCCTTGACCAATGCCTACGCCGCTTGGACCACCTCTCTTTCTGGTCTGTCCTATCCCTATCTCATCACGTTCCATGACGGTTTCCGTTACTTTGCCCATGCCTTTGACCTGGAACTTCTGTTTGCAATGGAGGAAGAGGATGGGGCCACCGCCTCTGCCAAAGATATTTTGACAGCTTCAAACCTTGTAAAGCAATATCACTTACCGGCTGTATTTATGGAAGTCAACGGATCTGGCTCCGCCGCCCGGGCGGTGGCTGGCGAGACCGGATCCGCTGTTTCCACCTTAACCATGCTGATGGATGGGGCTGACGCTCCTAACGAAGCTGGCGCTGTGGATATACTGACACAACTGTATCTGTCCCCCATGGAACAGAATATCAAGACCTTAATGGAGGTGCTGAAGTGAGCCAGGAACACTCTTGCTGTGACCATCACAGCGGCTGTCCCCACCATGGCGGCCAGGACTGTCATGATGCCTGCTGTCTGCGTCTGGAGGGGCTGGGGGTCGCTGCCGCAGACGGACAGCAACTGCTCCACGATGTGGACCTGCACATCCACTGTGGGGAGATCGTCTCGGTCATTGGCCCCAATGGCGCAGGCAAATCCACTCTGTTCAAGGCCATCCTGGGCCAGCAGCCTTATACCGGCACCATCCACTTCGAAACCTCCGGCGGCCACCCCGCCCGGCCCAAGGTGGGCTATGTCCCCCAGTCTCCCTCGTTTGACGCGGGGGATCCTCTGACGGTGTTGGATCTGTTTGTCTCCGCCATCTCCCGCTGGCCGGTTTGCCTGCCCATTCCAAAGGCCCTGCGGGACAAAGTGTCCGCCTGCTTGGAGCGGGTCCATGGCGCGGCCCTGCTGGACCGCCGTGTGGGAGCTCTGTCCGGTGGCGAGCTTCAGCGGGTCCTGCTGGCTATGGCGCTGGAACCCCTGCCCCACATTCTCATTCTGGACGAGCCCTTGTCCGGTGTAGATATCGAAGGGGCTGCGCAGCTTATGGATATGCTGGATGAGCTGCGTCGACGGTTTGATTTATCTATTCTTTTGTCTACCCATGATTTTGACACTTTAAGGACCTATTCCGACCAGGTGGTCCTGCTCCGAGAGACGGTGCTGGCCTCCGGCACTGCGGAACAGGTGCTGTCCAGTCCAGTTTTCCGACAGGTATTTCGCCTGAATTTAGGAAAGGGGGGGAGCTGAATGGAACTGTGGTACTCCATCGTGGAACTGCTCCCCTTCTCCTGGGCAGCGGAGGGCTCCATGTATTTTATGAAGAATGCCCTGCTGGCCCTACTGGTGGTCTCACCGCTGTTCGGAATTCTATCCACTATGGTGGTTACCCGGCACATGTCCTTTTTCTCTGACGCGCTGGGTCACTCCGCCTTTACCGGGGTGGCGATAGGCTCTCTGTGCGGCTTGGCTGAGCCTTTATGGGGGGCGGTCATATTTGCCGCCCTGCTGGCTCTGCTGTTCACCTTTGTCCGCCGGCGGACCAGCTTGGCCAGCGACACGGTGATTGGGGTGTTCTCATCCACTGCCGTGGCTTTAGGCATCTTCATCGCCACCTTTGGCGGCGGCTCCTTCACGAAATTCAACTCTTATTTGATTGGCGATATTCTTTCAGTAACGCCTGGGAAAACCGTCCTGTTGGCGCTTATTCTACTGGGTGTCCTACTATTGTGGGGCTTTTTCTACAACAAACTGATGCTCTCCGCCGTCCATCCTGCCCTGGCTGGCAGCCGAGGCATCAATATCTTCTGGCAGGATGCGCTGTTTTCCGTGGCGGTGGCTGTAGTGGTCACTCTGTCCATGACTTGGGTGGGCCTGCTGGTCATCAACTCCCTGCTGGTCCTTCCCGCCGCCGCAGCCCGGAATCTGGCCAAAAATATGTGGCAGTATCACCTGCTGTCCCTATTGGCCGCTGTGGTGGCCGGAGTGGCTGGCCTGTTGACCAGCTACTATGTCGGCTCGTCCACCGGCGCGTGCATCACACTGTACTTGGCAGTATGGTTCGCCCTTACTTTCTGTATTCGGAAAAAATGACGGCTGCGCAAAAGCGCCCGGAGGCTCCTTTCGTAAGAGCCTCCGGGCGCTTTTTATGGATGGTGTTTCCTACGCCATTTCCGCCGTTTCAGGCGTAGTGCACATCGCCAAATTCATCATAGAACCGCTCGTGAATCACCTGAACCGCCCGGTCTGCATCCTCAATATCTACCAGAACAGACACTTTAATCTCACTGGTTGAAATCATGCTGATGTTAATGCCAGCGCTGAACAGGGCCTCAAACATGGCGGCAGCCACACCTGGGTTATTAACCATCCCCGCTCCTACAATGGACACTTTGGCAATATTGTCGGTCACATCAATATGGTCAAAACGGATGATGTCTCGATTTTCCTCCAACAGCTTTTGTGCCAACTCCATATCTCCCTTGGCCACGGTGAAGCTGATGTCCTTGGTCTCGCTACGGCCGATGGACTGAAGGATGATGTCCACATTGACGTTGTTGCGGGCCAGCAGAGAGAAAATCTTGAAGGCGATGCCCGGGGTGTCCTCCAGCCCCACCAAGGCCAGACGGGCGATGTTCTTGTCCCGAGCCACGCCGCTGATATGCGATCTTTCCATGGTCTTGACTACCTCCTTGACTTTCGTACCAGGCTTTCCAGAAAAACTGGACAGCACCTCTAAATTCACACTGTATCGCTTGGCCATCTCCACCGAGCGGTTATGAAGCACCTGGGCCCCCAGGGTAGCCAGCTCCAGCATTTCGTCATATGTGATTTCATCTAGCTTTCGTGCCCCAGGAACCAATCGGGGATCCGCAGTGTACACCCCGTCCACGTCGGTGTAAATTTGGCACAGGTCCGCGTGGAGCGCTGCTGCCAGAGCCACGGCAGAGGTGTCTGACCCCCCCCGACCCAGAGTGGTGATGTCATAATATTTATTGATGCCCTGGAATCCGGTGACGATAACAATGCGCCGCTGATCCAATTCCTTCTCCAGCCGGTCGGTCTTGACTCGTTTGATACGGGCATTTCCATAACCGGAATTGGTACGGAATCCAGCTTGCCAGCCCGTGAGAGAAACCACGGGACAGCCCATGGCCTCGATGGCCATGGCACATAGGGAGCAGGAAATCTGTTCCCCAGTGGACAACAGCATATCCATCTCTCGTTTGGATGCGTCAGGGTTAATCTCCGATGCCTTCTCGATCAGGTCATCGGTAGTATCCCCTTGGGCAGACAGTACCGCTACTACGTCGTGCCCTTGCTTGTAAGTATCCGTAATAATGCGGGCTACATTGCGGATCTTATCTGCGTCCGCAACGGAACTTCCGCCGAATTTTTGTACAATGAGTGACATGTCTCCTCAGTCCCTTCGGATGGTATCCACATTCCATGGTATGCGCCCTTGGCCCATCAGTTGAGCAGGCGGAATACCGACCGCCACTGAATGCCCGACAGCTTTCGGTCCAGTTCTTCCCGGCTCATGGCCTCTTCCGTCAGGCAGGCAGCCTCTCCGGTTGCGGATCCAGAGCGCGCCAAGAGCTTCACGCTGCCCAGAGCCTGACGCAACTCATCAGCAGACGCCTCTGCCCGGACGTACCAGTTGCTTTTGAGCGCCTCCAGCGGACATACCACATCCGGGCCTCCGGGCGCCCACTCCAGGTACTTCCGGCTGTCGATGTGCTTAGCCGCGTCAATGACATCGCCCACTACGGCAGAGGCAGTGGGCAGCTTGCCTGCCCCTCGTCCATAGAACATCACATCTCCGATGGCGTCTCCGCGCACGGAGATGCCGTTAAACACATCATCCACTCCCGCCAGAGGATGAGAGGAATCCAAAAGATGAGGGGCCACATAGGCGCAAATCCGGCCATCGTCCATCCGCTTGGCCCGCCCCAGCAGCTTAATCTTCTTCCCCGCCGCCTCAGCGTAGTCCACGTCCGCCAGCGTTACCCCGGTGATTCCCTCGGTGGGCACCTGCTCCGGATAGACGTGCCGGCCAAAGGCGATAGCGGACAGAATACAGATCTTCCGGCAGGCGTCATACCCTTCGATGTCAGCGGAGGGGTCCCGCTCCGCGTAGCCGTTGTCCTGAGCCTCCTTCAGCGCCGCCTCGAAGGGTAAGCCGGCCCGGATCATTCGAGTCAAAATATAGTTGGTGGTGCCGTTGAGGATGCCGTAGATCTCCAGAATGTCATTGGCCGCCAAGCACTGGGACAGTGGTCGGATGATGGGAATACCGCCACCCACGCTGGCTTCGAACAGATAGCTGACTTTCCTGCTCTTGGCCAACTGGAGCAAATCATAGCCATGGGCAGCCACCAGTTCCTTGTTAGAGGTGACCACACTTTTGCCTGCCTCCAGCGCCCGGCGTGTGAAATCCAGGGCCACGCCAGCTCCGCCGATGGTCTCCACCACGATGTCCACCTCCGGATCGGATTCGATAATGGAGAAGTCCTTGACGAACTTATCTGCGAAAGGACTATCCGGAAAATCCCGCACATCTAGAATATACTTCAACTTGATAAAATCATTGAGCTTCCGGGAAATGCTGTCCTCATGCCCTGTAAGCACCTCAGCCACGCCGGACCCGACGGTGCCAAAGCCCAAAATCGCTACGTTGACCATAATTTCACCTCATGCGCTTATTTCCAACACGTCAGCCCGCCAGCACGTTACAGCGGATAACGCCTCTTGTCTTTCCGATGGCTTCCATCAAATCCTCTACTGTCCCGTCCAGGCCGGACGTCTCCATTCCCACAGTGACGGCAGCGCTTCCTCCGCCCGGAATTGCCTGGTTGATGGTAAGAATATTGGCGCCCATCTCAGCCAGAAGATTGAGCACCAGGGATAGGCAGCCCGGCTCATCCCGCAGCATGATCTGCAGTGTTACGATGCGGCCGTGAAGCATATCCTGAAACGGCCGTATGGCATCTCGGTACTTATAAAAGGCACTGCGGCTGATCCCCACCCGCTGGGTGGCGGCGTTAACCGTAGCCACCTCGCCAGTTTCCATCAAGCGCTTAGCCTCAGCCACCTTCAAGTAAATCTCTGGCAGGGCGTTCGCCTCCACGATATAATATTTGGGAGCTTGTGGCATACGTCATCACATCCTGTTTCTATATATAATATGCGGCACGTCGCCGCTGTCTCTATGTTGTGGCCTATTGTATCACACAGGCGCACACGGCGCAACAACAGATTCGCTGTTTTTTCTTCTTTTTTTTCTTCATTCTCTGTCATAATGCTCAAAACAATGAAAACAAGTTAATCATCTTATCCAAAAAAGCCCCCGGGACCTGAATGGTCCCGGGGGCTTGGCATCTCCGGTTACGGGGAATCGGACGAATTAGCAGCCGTAGAAGGCGTCGGTTCCGGCGGAGTGGGCTGCACAGAGGGAGTGTCTACCGGTTCCTGAGATTCATTGGGATCCTGAGACACTTCCGGGCTGTCGCTTTCGCCAGGGAACGGCCACCAGTCTGGCGGCCAGTCGATGCCGCCGGATTCAGAGGGATCCGGGCTGGGCTCGATGCCATCGTGGACGGTGCATACGGGCAACGTGTCATAGTAAGCTTTCATTGCCGAATAATCCCCAATGTTCCCGGCACCGATGCCTGGTGCCAACTCCCGGTCATAGTTCACTACATAGACGGTTTTTCGGCTTTCCGCTGGACAGAACTCCCCTGCCAGGTGATAACCGCCAGTGGCATTGCCCTCAGAATCGAGGATAGGGCACTCTGTGCAGACCTCCACCGGCACATGACAAGTACACGACTCCACGGGGGCGTCCCCTTTCACGAACGTAAACGTCTGGGTCCGGTTGCCCCGGCTGTCCGCATCGCACATGCCGGACACCGCCAGATTGCCGCAGTCCAAACAGATGCTTACCCGTTCGGTCTCAATGCCATCCGAGGGGAAGTCTTGGTCCTCCAGGCCTTCATGCAGGGTGGTCATGACCGTTTTCCACATGGTGACGGCGGGGTTGGTGCGGTATCCGGTGATCTCCCGGTTATACTCATAACCTACCCAGACCGCTGCGGTATAGTAGGGAGTATAGCCTGCAAACCACCTGGCATAGTTATCGTTGGTGGTACCTGTTTTGCCGGCTACCGTCATTCCCGGAATCTTTGCCGGAGTACCAGTGCCGCTCTGAACGGCATAGGTCAGCATTTCATTCATATAATAAGCGGTGCTAGGCTTCAGAACCTCCTGTTCCTCAGGAGCGTTGTCGATGAGCACTTCGCCGTTCCGGTCCACGACCTGGGTGTAGGTAGACGGCTCGGTATAGACGCCTCCCCGGGGGAAGGCGGCATAGGCTGCCGCCATCTCAAGGGTGGACACACCATCGGTCAGGCCGCCCATGGACAGAGGGGCCTCCGCAACATCCGTGACCCAATTGCCGCTCTCGGTCGTTCGACCATATTCCAGGGTGGTAAACCCAAAGCGATCTGTCAGGAACTGGTAAGACGCCTCTACCCCCACCCGGCGTAAGGTGCGCAGGGCAATGGTGTTTCGGGACTGGGCCACGCCCTGCCGCACTGTCATCAAACCCAGGTAATTATTCTGGTCGTTCTTGGGCCAGGCGCTTCCGTTCAATTCCACTGGGTTGTCGTCCAGCACCGTGGCCGGGGTAATCAGCCCCATCTCCAACGCCGGGGCGTAGACCGCCAGCGGCTTAAAGGAGGAACCCGGCTGGAAGGGCGCTGTGGCATAGTTGAAAATCCGGTTGGCCGTCTTCTGGCCCATATCCCCAGCGATGGCAACCACCGCACCAGTTCTGTTATCCACCACCGTAATAGCCGACTTGATAGGCAGCCCGTCACTGGATACCTTATTGCCCAGCAGGCTGGGGTCCTCATAAGCGGCTTCCACCGCCGCCTGGGCATCGGGGTCTAAGTTACAGTAGATAGACAAGCCGCCGCTGTAAATCATCTTCATGACGGACCTGCTGTTCATATCCGTCAACTCCATCAAGTCATCCCGGACCTCAGAAATCACAGCCTCCACATACCAGGAGTAGATATTAGAGGAATCCACCACACCGTCCCCGTCCTCGTCACTGTTGTTATTTATGAACGGGAGCTCCTCAGCCACGGCTGCATCGTACTCCGCCTGCGTGATATAGCTCACGCCATTGGAACCGTCGGCATCCAGCATCTCGGAAAGGATCGTCTCCTGACGGGCCTTATTGTAATCCTTGGCGGTCCAAATCACCCCTTCACCCAGAGTTCCCACCTCCCCACAGCTAGGACAGGCGTTGGTCTGAGTGTTCGTCCAATGCTCACAGTTAGAGCACTGATACCGGATCACCTCCACTGAGGCGTTTGGACTGTACAAGGATGGATTGTTGGTGATGCCCGCCAGAGAAGCGCACTCGGCCAGGGACAGTTCCGACACGTCCTTCCCAAAATACTTCTGAGAAGCGGACTGGACTCCATAACAGTTACTGCCCAGGTAGATGACATTAAGGTACATCTCCAAGATCTCTTCTTTTTTGTAGTTTTTCTCCAGCTCCAGGGCGGTAAAAATCTCCTGCACCTTGCGTTTTACCGTTACATCGTCGTTGTCTGTCACATTCTTAACCAGCTGCTGGGTGATTGTGGAGCCGCCAAATGTATCCCGCATACCGAAAAACATATTGAGCACCGCGCCGGCTGTGCGGCGCCAGTCCACGCCGTTGTGGGTCCAGAACCGCTTGTCCTCAATGGCCACCACCGCATCAATCAGGTCCTCAGGAATGTCCTCGATGTCTACCCACTCGCTGTTGGTATCCCCCACCAGTGTGGTCAGTTCTTTGTATAGTCCTGTGTCTTTATCGGTATAATAGATGACGGAATTTTCGTTGAGCGTATAGGCAGACAGGTCCAGATAGGTATTGGGCATGATGGACGTTTGGATGTAGACCACAGCGTAGCACAGCAGAAATGCTCCGGTGACCACGCCGATAATCAGCAGAGTCCCCAAAGTCTGGAAAAATCGCAGGGCAATGGTCGCACCCATAGAACGTTTTCTGGTCTGCCGCCGGGGCATCCGGCGCTCCCCGCTGTCCTGACGGGGCGTCTGCGCCACCCGCTTCCCTTCGGCGCGGCGTCCGCGCCTAGGCTCGTTTATTTGAGACATAATACACCTCCGGGGTCAGGTTCTAACTTGCATCGTTGACAAAATACCAGAATACTATACCATATCTTGTGCTATTTGTCCACCCTTTGGCCTTTTATGCGGTCCACTAAAAATATTAGTCGAATAAAACTGCCGCCTCCCCCTTGCATTTTTTGTTCAATCCGGCTACAATAGGGACAGAACTTCCCACCGGGAATAAGGAGGCTTTGCCATGAGCGACGATTACGGCTCTGACTTCATCACCGTCACAGATGAGGACGGCAACGACTTTGAGCTTGAGCACTTGGGCACCCTGGAGTACAAAGGCAGCACCTATATGGCTTTTGTCCCGGCGGATATGGATGAGGAGGACGAGGACTTCGGCCTGATTCTTCTGCGGGCGGTGGAAGAGAACGGCGAACAGCTATTGGCCGACATTGATGATGAGTCGGAACTCAACGCAGTGTACGAGCAGTTTATGGAAGAACTGTTTGACGACGAGGACGACACCGACGAATAAACACCGGCCCCCTGCCGGGTTTTAACTACGTGTGAGGCTCTTTTAAACCCACATCTTTGAAACGGGACGCTGATACTCGCGCCGCGGATTGCAGGCCTCCCGGCCCCCTTCGGGGATGCTGGAAGTTGGAAGCAGAGAAACGGCGCGGAGGCGACCCACCTGCATCTTCGTGCAGGTTTTAAACGGGCCTCTACGGCCATGGCGGGGGACTTATCACTTACTCCGATGGGAGAGTAACACACTCTCCCATCTTTTTTGTGGATAGAATGTGAATTCTACCTGAAAACTTAATCAGAAAACGATTTTTTTCTTGCAAGGTCTACTTCTTCGTGCTATAATGTCTCCGTTCCGCACATCTGATGATGTGCCTAATCCGCTCCAAAGGGGATGACCTTTCCGGCGGATTGGCTTCGGCCTGCGGCAGCGTACTCACCGTCCGCCATTGGCGGACGTTTCGTGCGTTTGCAGGCTGAGAGCCATTTTTTGTCCCCGACACACTGAGGCAAAACTGGTTCTCATCCGCCTTACGCCCTTAGGCACAAGGGATGCAAGTCGCTTCGGCCAAGCATCAACATAAACACTTGAGAGGATTTGATACCATGAGCGCATCCAGAGAAAAAAAGCAGCGGCAGGGTGCCGGCCCCTCGGAGCGAGAGGCCCAAAGCCAGCAGAAAGCCGCCGCTTATAAGCGGAAGGTCCGCACTTATACCGCCATCGGCGTTGTGGTGGTCGTCTTAGTGGCCGCTCTGCTGATTTGGGATTCCGGTCTGATCCAGCGCGGCCAGACCGCTGTCACTGTTGGAGACACCAACTACTCCGTCAATGATGTGAACTATTATTATTACACCCTTTGGAATAACGCTTTCAGCTATTACAGCTATTTTGGAATGGCGGTGCCCGACGGGGATGACATCATGGACAAAGACAGCGGTCAGACTTACCGGGAGTATTATCTGGAACAAACCATGGACACCCTGACTCAACTCACCGCGCTATATGACCTGGCAGTAGAAAATGGCTATTCTGACAATGATGTTGCCGAATCGGTCCAGAAGCAAGTGGATTCTATCAAGAAAGCCGCCTCTTCTTATGGATACAGCTATGGCGCATTCCTCAAGGTCCAGTACGGTCGGTTTATGACCGCTGGCGCCCTGGAGTCCATTCTCACCAAGGCCGCTGTAGCCAATGCCTACTATACCGATTATTATGATGGCCTGAACATCACGGATGAGGATATCCAGAATTATTATGAGGAGAACAAGGACACTCTGGACACCTATGAGTATTCCTACCTTTACTTTACTCCTGAAAGCGTAGATTCTACCGACGAAGACGGCAATGAGCTCAGCGACGAAGAAGTGGATGAGTTGAAAGCGGCCGCCTTGGCCGACGCTAAGGAAAAAGCGCAGCACGCTCTGGACCAATATCAGGACGGCACCTCCATTGCCGATTTGGTTGAGGAGTATGGGCTGACCGCCTCCAACAGCGGCGACCATATGACCAACGTGGGTAGTTCTGTGTCCTCCACTTACCGGGATGAACTGGCCGGTTATGAAAACGACCAGTCCGGTATCTATGAGAACGGTGAGTCCGGCGTTTATGTGCTGGTCCTTCATGACCGTCATCTGAATGAAGAAGCCACTGCCGATATACGCCATATCCTCATCAGTGCCGAGACCACTAAGGACGAGGACGGCAAGGTCGTAGCTCCTACTGATGAGGCTTGGGCTGCTGCCGAGGATAAGGCCAACGAAATCTTGGCCGAGTACCAGGCCGGTGAGCAGACTGAGGACGCTTTCGCCGCCCTGGCCAACAAGTATTCTGACGATGCTGGTTCCAACACTACTGGCGGCCTGTATGAGGGCGCTTATGACGGCCAGTTTGTCACCGAATTTAATGACTGGGTTTTTGATGCCAGCCGCCAGAGCGGCGATGTGGATATCGTCCGCCACGAGGCCGGTGAAGATGATGCCAACCCCTACTACGGCTATCACATCATCTACTATGTGGGTGAGAACGTCCCCGTCTGGAAGCAGACCTCTGATACTGCTCTGCGTGATGAGCAGGCGGAGGCTTGGGGCGAGGAGATTCAGGAGGGCTACACTGCCACCGCGGCTGGGGCTTCCCGTTACGTGGGTAATTAATGGTATTTGCAATCAGCTCAAACCAAAGCAAGGGGCGGGGCGCCATGCCCCGCCCCTTGCACCTTTACCGGAGGCGATCGATCATGATGGAACAGTTTATCCGAACGCAGATGCTGCTTGGCCCGGAGGCCATGGAACGGCTGCAGAGCAGCCATGTGGCCATCTTTGGCCTGGGGGGCGTGGGCAGCTGGTGCGCTGAAGCCCTTTGTCGCACCGGGGTGGGACAACTGACCCTAGTGGACCACGACGTGATCTCTGCCAGTAACCTGAACCGCCAGGCCGCCGCCCTCCACTCCACCCTGGGCATGGAAAAGGCGGAGGCCACCGCCCGCCGCCTGGCAGACATCTCCCCCGCCTGTGTTTTGAATTCCATCTGCGCCCGCTATGAGGCGGACAGCCGGGAGCGTTTTTTCTCCCAGCGGTATGACTACATCGTGGACGCCATCGACCTGGTCTCCTGTAAGCTGGATTTAATCGAAACCGCCCTTGGCCGGGGCATGCCCATCCTCTCCGCTCTCGGAACCGCCAATAAGTTGGATGCTACCTTGCTTCGGGTAGCTGACATCTCCAAAACCGAGGGCTGTCCCCTGGCCCGGGTGGTGCGAAAAGAGCTGCGGGCCAGGGGGATCGTCCATCATAAGGTAGTCTTTTCTCCCGAGCCAGCACGGAAGCCCCTGGACTGCGGAGAGGCACCTATCCCGGGCCGCCGCTCCGTCCCAGCCAGCATCATGTGGGTGCCCGCCGCAGCAGGCCTGCTTATGGCATCTGAGGTGGTGTCCGACCTGACCGGCGGCTTCTGACCCAGGCCAGGAATCTGGGGACCATCCATCCCGCCAGCAGTCCGCACAGGCTTCCGATCACCGCCCCGGCCAGTACGTCGCTGGGGAAGTGTACCCCCACGTACAGCCGGGAAAAGCCCATGAGCGCCGCCAGTGCCAGCGCCGCCCCCTTCGCCCACCGCTGGGGCTGAGTCATGCACAGCGCCACGGCAAAGGCGAACGCCGCGCAGGTGTGCCCCGAGGGGAAGGAATTGGGGTCCGAGCTGGTCACCAGCACCGCAAAATTCTCCATGGCCACCCAGGGCCGAGCCCGGCTGACGAGAGGCTTAATGGTCAGGTTGGTGACGATCAGGCCAAAGGTCATGGCGGTCAGTGCAGTCCCCCCCGCCCGCCGTGTGGTGCGGAACAGCAACAAAATGACAGCCAAAATAATGAACAGCGCCCCGGCGTCTCCCAGGCCGGTAAACCCGCTCACCAGGCCGTTAAGCGCCGGCACGCGCAGGTGCTCCCCGATCCACCGCAAGACTGTCTCGTCCATGGTTTGAAGCCATTCAGGCACATTCTGCATCCCCTTTCACAAAAATTTGCCATACAGGACAAAAGCCGGAGAGATTCCATACTCTCCGGCTTTTTCTTTGTCTGTCAAGTAGGAAAGTCATTGTGTTTCCCACTGGCAGGTCATGATAACGCCCTCTTCAAATTCAATATGCTGGCTCTTGACAATGTGGGTCTTGCCAATGCGCACCTCCTGGGTGCCCACGGTGTTCTGCACCGTGTCCGATGGGGTGGCCACAATAGTGAACAACAGGTCCAGCGTCTCTCCCCCTACCTTGTCGCCTGGGGCAGCCACATGGGCCTCAGCCGTCACGTCCACGATATACCCATCCAGCAGCTGCCCGTTGGCCATTAGCTGGTCCTGCTTGCCGGAGGCGCTGTCCACATACTGACGCACGCTGTCGTAAGTGGCCTGGTCCACCTCCATCACCCGCACCGTATAGGTCACCTGGGGTACCGCCGCGCCGACCCCGCCGCTGCCACCCAGCAGCTTAAATGCCAGCAGCACAGCGGCAGCCACGATCACAATGATCACCAGAAGGTCCACAATATTGAGCTTTCCAAACAGCTTACCTTTTTCGTCTACCAGTTTCATATAAGCCTCCGTCCCTTGACCCATGGGTCAAAGCCATGTATAATAAAGCATATGTTATGCTCCTGCGTTGCGCCGCTGCGCAAGGCGGGCGGCGCAGGTTCAAGCCCTATTGTATTATATTTTTTTCTCAGTGACAAGTCTTTTTTGGAGGCGCGGTATGAAAGTCATCCATCTCATCAGCGGGGGCGACACCGGAGGCGCCAAAACCCATGTCCACTCCCTGCTTCAAGGACTGTCCCGACACATCCAGGCCGATATGGTCTGCTTTATGGACGGTCCCTTTACCCAGGAGGCCCGCGCCCTGGGCATTTCCGTTCAGGTCATTTCCCATCGAAACCCTCTGCGCACCCTGCGTGAGCTTCGGGCCAGGGTGGCGGCGGAGGGCTATGACATCATCCACTGCCACGGCTCCCGGGGTAACATGCTGGGGGCTATGCTGGGCCGGGCTACCGGCTTGCCCGTGGTCACCACCGTCCACAGCGACTATCGGCTGGATTACATGGGCCGGCCCCTGTCCCGGCTGACCTACGGTACCATCAACGCCATTGCTCTTCGCCGCATCCCCTACCACATCGGCGTATCCGACGCCACGGTGGACATGCTTATCCAAAGAGGCTTTGATCCTCAGCAGTTGTTCTCCATCTACAATGGGCTGGACTTCTCCCCCATTGTCCCGGCCTTGGATCGCAGACAGTTTCTGCAGTCCTTGGGACTCAACTGGCCGGAAAATGCGGTCGTCGTCGGCATTGCTGCTCGTCTTAACCCGGTCAAGGACATCGCCACGCTCATCCGGGGCTTTGCCCTGGCACGGAGAAAAGCCCCTCACCTGCGGTTGCTCATTGCTGGCGACGGACCTGATGAAGCGTCTCTCAAGGCGCTGGCCGATCAGTTAGGTGTATCAGACGACGTCTGCTTTGCCGGCTGGGTCAGTGACACAGACAGTTTTTATGGCTGTCTGGATATCAACACCCTTACCTCTGTGTCTGAAACCTTTCCCTATGCGCTCACGGAAGGAGCTAGATTTGCACTCCCAACTGTCGCTACCAAAGTGGGTGGCGTACCCTATCTCATCGACCATGGAGTCAACGGCTACCTGTTCCAGCCTGGGGATGCTGAGGCCCTCGCCCACTGTCTAGCCGATCTGGCTGTTTCTCCCGTCCTGCGGGAAAAGTTGGGCCGGCGTCTGCTGGATAAAGCCGCCCGAGACTTCTCCATCCAGCGGACCATCCAGCGCCAGCTGGAGATCTATGAGACGATCCTGCGCCGCCACCATCGTCCCCGGAAGAAGCGGGACGGTGTGGTCATCTGCGGCGCCTATGGCCGAGGTAATGCCGGAGATGAAGCCATTCTGGAGGCTATCTTGCTGGAACTGCGGGCCATTGACCCCGACCTGCCTCTTTGGGTGATGACCCGTAAGCCTATGGACACCCGGCTGCGCCACCGGGTCAACGCGGTATACACCTTTCATGTACCCAGCTTTGCCCGTCGTATGGCTCACAGTCAGCTCTATATTAACGGGGGAGGATCCCTGATGCAAGACGTGACCAGCCGGCGCTCTCTGTGGTTCTACCTCTACACCCTGGACGCAGCCAAGCGCCGGGGATGTAAGGTGATGATGTATGGCTGCGGCATCGGCCCTATCAACTATGCATATAACCGCAAACGGGCCCGCCGTACCATCAACCGTTCGGTTGATGTCATCACCCTGAGGGACCGCTCTTCCCTGGATGAGCTCAACGGCATGGGAGTTTCCAATCCCAGAATCATTGTGGCTGCCGATCCCACGGTGATTCTCCCCGCCGATCCCCCAGAGGCTGCGGACGGCGTGCTAGAAGCTGCAGGGCTGGACCCCGGCCACCAGCGGTATCTGGGTATCGCCGTGCGGCCTTGGCCTGGATTTGAGGAAAAAGCCCCTATTTTTGCCGAGGCAGCCGACTACGCCTATGAGGCCCATGGTCTTATCCCTGTTTTTCTTCCCATTGAGGCCCGGCTGGATATTGGTGCGGCCCAACAGGTAGCGGCTCATATCCAGAAAGCACCCTATGTTATCCTCCCGGAGAGCACCTCATCCAGCCGAACCATCGCCCTATTCTCCCGCATGGATGTGGTGTTGTCCATGCGCCTGCACGCGCTGATTTTTGCCGCCGGGCACGGAGTTCCGTTGGTAGGCGCCGTCTACGACCCCAAGGTCAGTTCCTTCCTGGACGCGGTGGGCCAGGACCTGTACACCCCCTTCTACCGCTTAGATGCGGCCACCCTGAAAGAACAGTTGGACATCGCTGTGGCCCGCGGTCAGGACCGCCCCCGACTGGAGGATGGCGCGCGCCGTCTGCTTTTGTTGGAACAGCAGAACTCCGCTCAGGCCCGGCAGCTACTGACCGGAAAATAAACTATAACCGGGTTCCGTCATCTTTTTACTCTCGTATCTCCCGGAGGTTTTCCCTTTGAAACAAATCATTTGTCTCTCTCATGAACCGTGGGGCACCCGGCCCAATCGAACTCAGCAGCTGCTCGCTCGGTTGACTGAGGCCCAGATTTTGTTCTTTGAGCCACCTGGAGCCCGCCGTAGCCAGGAACCGGCCGACGGCCTGCGGGTTCGCTCCAATATTACGGTGTACTCCCTCCCCGCCTTGTTGCTGAACAACGCTGATCAGAATTGGGTGCGCCGCCGCAACCAGGCCAGAATTGCCCGCTGTATCCAGTCTGTCATGGCCCGGCATCGGTTTCGGGAGCCGGTGCTCTGGTGCACCACACCGGAAAATTATTTTATGCTCGACCACTTAGCCTACCGCTGCTTGGTCTACGACTGCCATCAGGAATGGGACGATCTGCCTTTGGATTGGGAAAGCGACCTGACCGCCGCGGCTGATGTGGTTTTTGCCGCCTCACCCGGTCTGCGGCAGCGCCTGCTGCCCTGTAGCGACAATATTGCCTTGCTTCCCAATGGCGCTAACCCCCAGATGTTTCTCCGGGACGGCCTGGAGCCTCCAGAGCTTGTCCGGCAACTGCCCCGGCCGGTATTTGCCCGGGTAGGCGATGTTTCGGCCGACCTGGAATTAGCCCCTCTGGTCCACACCGCCCAGCGCCGCCCCCAGTGGACCTTCCTTTTACTGGGTCGTGTGGGCCAGCACGCTCTTCAGGTCCTGTCTCCCCTCCCCAATGTGACGCTGGCTGGGCCGGTGCCCGCCGTAGAGTTGCCAGATTACCTATCCGGCTGTCAAGTGCTCTTTGATCTGGTCCGCAGCCGCCGTCGGGGCAGCGATGTGGTACCCGGCCGTATCTATGAATATCTATCCACCGGAAAACCCATTGTGACCATGCTTCCTCCGGAACAGACCGAGTTCTTCCCCGACGCTATCTACGCCGCATTTGACCCTAATGGTTTTCTCCGGCGGTGCCAGCTTGCTTTAGATGAGGATGACAGCGCCATCCGGGACCGGCGGATCCATTATGCGCAGGATGCCTCCTGGTCCCGCCGGGCACGGGAGATTGCCCGCATCCTTGCGGACACCGGGCTGTTCTAACCTTGCACACTGACTAGGAATGGGCTGTTTTCCCCTGACGGATTGTATAAGCGTACGAAATTGAAAACCATGCTTGATTTGACGGATTTTTTACATTAGAATATAGTCATACATTGGGACATGAGGGGTGTGCCACATGAGCGGTCTGATTTTCTGTCACCGTGCGACAAAATTCCGTCGCGGCACCGTTGTGTCTTATTCCAGCTGATAACTAGAAAGCAGGCTGCCCCCATGGGGTCGGCCTGCTTTTATTGCTTGACCGCCCGGTTTGCTCAGCCACAGATTGCAATTTATTTGTCGTAAAAAGGTGTTTCGGTAGCGTGTGAGCGCCCACCGGACATTAGGATGAAAAATATGGAGGAACAAGCTATGCAGAAAAAAGTAGCGGTTGTCATGGGTTCGGATTCCGACCTGTCCACAATGCAGCCCTGTCTGGATCGGTTGCGTGCCTTTTCCATTCCCTTCGAGGTGCGTATCCTGTCTGCCCATCGCACTCCTACCGCCGCGGAGCAGTTTGCTTTCACCGCTAAGGAAGAGGGCTTTGGCGTCATCATCGCCGCCGCCGGAAAAGCGGCCCACCTGGCCGGAGTGATCGCCGCCTACACGATCCTGCCTGTCATCGGCGTGCCGATCAAGACGTCCATGATGGGCGGACTAGACTCCCTGCTGTCCATGGTGCAGATGCCCAAAGGGGTTCCCGTGGCCTGTGTGGCTGTGGACGGTGCGGAGAATGCCGCCATTCTGGCCGCCCAGATTCTAGCCGTCGGCGAGCCGTCCCTCAATGTCACTTTAGCGAAGCACAAATCCGAGATGGAAGCCAGCGTCACCGCAAAGGACCAGGAGATTCGGGGACGCTTTTCTTGAACAGTCTATTTATTTCGGAAAGGAAGTTTCAAATATGAAAAAACTGGAGCAGCTTTATGAGGGCAAAGCAAAAAAGGTGTATGCCACCGATGATCCCAGCCTAGTTATTGTAGACTATAAGGACGATGCCACCGCTTTCAACGGTGAGAAAAAAGGCACCATCGTGGGCAAGGGCGTAATCAACAATAAGATGACCAACTACCTGATGCAGCAGCTAGAAAAGGTAGGGGTTCCCACTCATTTTGTGGAGCAGCTCAGCGACCGGGAAACTGTGGTCAAAAAGGTTTCCATCGTTCCTCTGGAAGTTATTATCCGTAACATCTCCGCCGGCTCCTTTGCCAAGCGCTACGGCGTGGATGAGGGCATCGTGTTCGACGCGCCTACCATCGAGTTTTCCTATAAAAACGATGATCTGGGCGATCCCCTTATCAACACCTACCACGCCCTGGCCCTGAAACTTGCCACTGCCGATGACATCGAGACCATCAAAAAGTACGCTTTTGCGGTCAACGACTTCCTCAAGCAGACCATGCTGGACTGTGGCATCACGCTGGTGGACTTCAAGCTGGAGTTTGGCAAGACCGCGGACGGCCGGATTGTGCTGGCCGACGAAATCAGCCCAGACACTTGCCGTTTCTGGGATGTCAAGACCGGCGAAAAACTGGATAAGGACCGTTTCCGCCGGGACCTTGGCAACGTGGAGGGCGCTTATCAGGAGATGAGCCGCCGGCTGCTGGGGGAATAAACCGTAAATCGGTACATTCCCAGAGCGGAGCGTGAAGCTCGAGGCGCGGAGGAATCCTCTTCCCCCTCTCGCTTTTTCACCGCTCCGCTCTCAACTTTTTATTTTACACTTTAGGAGGAACTATGGGAGGCTTTTTTGGCGCCATTTCCAAGCGAGACGTGACCCTTGACATTTTTTTCGGTGTGGATTACCACTCCCACCTGGGTACCCGCCGGGGCGGCATGGTCATTCATGACAGCCAGGACGGCTTTCAGCGGGAGATCCACAGCATCGAAAATTCCCCCTTCCGCACTAAGTTTGAGGCGGATCTGAACGATTTTCACGGTACCTCCGGCATCGGCTGCATCAGCGACTCCGATCCCCAGCCCCTGTTGGTTCGCTCCCACTTGGGGCTGTTTGCCATTACCACCGTGGGCATTATCAACAATGCCGAGGAGCTGGTAGAGCAGTACAACATGGAGTCCGGGCACCAGTTTATGGCCATGAGCTCTGGCCAGGTCAACTCCACCGAACTCACCGCCGCCCTCATCAACCAGAAGGATGACCTGGTTTCCGGCATCCGCCACGCCCAGCAGGTCATCGACGGCTCCATCACTATTCTCATCCTGACGCCCGACTCCCTCATCGCGGCCCGGGATGCGGTGGGCCGCCTGCCCGTCATACTGGGCCGAAACGAGGACGGCTATTGCGTGTCCTTTGAGTCCTTTGCCTACCACAAGCTGGGCTATGACGACCATCGGGAGCTTGGCCCGGGCGAAATCGTCCGCCTGACCGCCGACAGCGAGGAAGTTTTGGCCCCGCCGGGCGACAAAATGCGTATCTGCGCCTTTTTGTGGACCTACTATGGCTATCCCAACTCCCGCTACGAAGGGATCAACGTGGAGGTCATGCGCAACCGCAACGGTGTCATTATGGCCAAGGCCGACCGGGAACGCGGCCTGGCCCAGGACCTGGATTATGTGGCCGGCGTACCCGATTCGGGCCTGCCCCATGCCATCGGCTATGCCAATGAAAGCGGCGTTCCCTATGCCCGGCCCTTTGTCAAATACACGCCTACCTGGCCCCGCTCCTTTATGCCCGCCAACCAGGACGTGCGCAACCAAGTGGCCAAGATGAAGCAGATCCCCGTGCCGGAACTCATCGAGGGTAAGAAACTGCTCTTTGTGGACGATTCCATCGTCCGGGGCACCCAGCTACGAGAAACGGTGGATTTTCTCTATGAGTCTGGAGCCAAAGAGGTACACATCCGCTCTGCCTGCCCTCCCATTATGTATGGCTGCAAATACCTCAACTTCTCCCGAAGCAACTCTGATATGGAGCTGCTGGCCCGCCGCACTATTCAGGAACTGGAAGGCGACGAAGGGCAGCAACATCTGGACGAATATGCGGATGCCAGTACCAAACGGGGACAGTGCATGCTTCACGCCATCTGCGAAAAGCTCCACTTCAGTTCTCTTGGCTACCAATCTTTGGATGGCTTGTTGGAGTCTATCGGCCTGGACCGGGACAAAGTGTGCACCTACTGCTGGAACGGCAAAGAATAACGGCTGTACTGTTTCGATTTGAACGGAGCAACTCCATATTGGGGGCCTGTTTCTCCGGGCGGCATGCCGCCGGCTCACCCCGAATACGGAGTTGCCAAGTTAGAATTTTTAATCTGATTCGGAGGTTTTGGTATGAAAAACTCCCATTCTGAGTCCTACGCCGCTGCCGGTGTGGACGTCACCGCGGGCTATGAATCCGTAGAGCGCATCAAGCCCATGGTGGAGTCTACCTATATCCCCGGCGTGCTGGGGACTCTGGGCGGCTTTGGCGGCATGTTCGCCCCCGACTTCTCTGGGATGAAAAAGCCGGTGCTGGTCTCCGGCACCGATGGGGTCGGCACCAAGCTGAAGCTGGCCATGCTGCTGGACAAGCATGACACCATCGGCATTGACTGCGTGGCCATGTGCGTCAATGATATCATCTGCGGCGGCGCCTCTCCCCTGTTTTTCCTGGACTATATCGCCTGCGGCAAAAACCAGCCCAGCCGCATCGCCGACATCGTCTCCGGCATCACCGAAGGCTGCCGCCAGGCCGGCTGCGCTCTGGTGGGCGGCGAGACTGCCGAGCACCCCGGTATGATGGCCGACGACGACTACGACCTGGCGGGCTTTTCCGTCGGCATTGTGGACGAGGAAAAGATCATTGACGGATCCCGTTTACAGGAGGGGGATGTGCTCATTGGCCTGGCCTCTTCCGGCGTTCACTCCAATGGCTTTTCTCTGATCCGCAAGGTCTTCGGCATTACCGATTCCCGGGAACCCTTGGACGAGCGTGTGCCCGAGCTGGGCTGCACCGTGGGCGAGGCCCTGCTCCAGCCCACCAAGATCTATGTCCGCACGGTGAAAAAACTGCTCTGCCGCGGCATCGACATCCGGGCCATCAGCCACATCACCGGCGGCGGCCTGTATGAGAACGTGCCCCGCATGATGCGGGAGGGCCTCACCGCCCAGATTCACACCTCCAACGTCCCCATCCCCCCGATCTTCACTCTGATCGCCCAGCGTGGCCACATCCCCGAACGGGATATGTATAACACCTTCAATATGGGCCTTGGCCTGATTATGGCTATCCCTAAGGAGCAGGTAGGCCACGCTATGGAATTCATCATCCAATCCGGTGAGCGGGCCTATGTGGTGGGCAGCGTGGTCAAGGGTGGAGACGGCGTGGACTTAGTCTGAACGAATCTGAACGAATCTGAACGAAGAAAGAGGGGACTTGGAATCGCTGTGTTAGGTACTTGCCGCTGACACTGCAAAACGCGGCGTCAGAAGCCTGACCACGATTCCCCTCTCTCACTTTTTAATTGGAGGGATTCCTATGTCTAAACGCATTGCGGTCTTAGTCTCTGGGGGCGGCACAAACCTACAGGCTTTGATAGACGCCCAGCGCCAAGGCGAACTGGGCGGCGGGCGGATCTGCGCCATCATCGCTTCCAAACCAGGCGTGTACGCCCTGGAGCGCGCAAAGCAGGCTGGTATCCCCGGATATGTGGTGGCCCGGAAAGACTATTCCTCCGCCCAGGCCTTTACCGCCGCTCTTGTGGACAAGCTGCGGACGCTGGGCATCGACCTAGTGGTGCTGGCCGGCTTCATGGTCATCCTCACTTCTGAGATGGTGGAAGCTTTCCCCAACGCTATTTTGAACGTACACCCCGCCCTTATTCCTTCCTTCTGTGGCGAGGGTTGTTATGGGCTTCATGTCCACGAAAAGGCCCTGGAATACGGGGTCAAAGTCACCGGCGCCACCGTCCACTTCGTCAGCGAGGAGTGCGACGGCGGGCCCATTGTGTTGCAAAAGGCGGTGGCCGTGGAGGAGGGAGACACCCCCGAAGTGCTCCAGCGCCGGGTGATGGAGCAGGCAGAATGGGTCATTCTTCCCCAGGCTGTAGCCCTGTTTTGTCAGGACCAGCTGCGGGTGGAAGGGCGCACCGTCCACATCCTGCCGCCTCAGCCTTGACAGGCTCGGGCGGAGCATGATATATTGATACCAGCTATATGACTGACGGAAGTGGGGCGACCACATGGAGTATAGCGGGAAACATGCCGACCGTCTGGGCGCACCTTTTTTTGGTGCGCCCTTTTTTGCTTCTTTCAGCCCCCTGTTCCTTGAGAAAGGAGCGTCCATATGAAGCTCCATAGTCTGATTGCCTCCTGTTCCCTGTTTCTCGGTGCGGTCTTGCTCTGCTGCACCGGCGCGCTGCTATACAACTCTGCACTGACTTTCGTGTTTGCTATCCTGGCTGTCCTATTCGCTATCCCCCTGCTCTCACACTGGTGGTCCTGGTTCAGCCAAGCGACCGGGCAATCCAACCAAATAAAGGAGAATGACCATGAAAACCCTTGATTTATGCCAACTGCTTCAACAGCATCCCTACCCCGGGCGGGGCATCGTGCTGGGCCGCTCTGCCGACGACCAGAAGGCCGTCATCGCCTACTTCATCATGGGCCGCAGCGAGAACAGCCGCAACCGTGTGTTCGAGGCCACTGAGGACGGCATCCGCACCCGGGCCTATGACGAGTCCAAGATGACCGACCCCTCCCTGATCATCTACCACCCGGTGCGCATGGTGGGCCGGGGGGTGGTGGTCACCAATGGCGACCAGACCGATACCATCCGGGACTATCTGCTGGAGGGCCGTACCTTTGCCGAGGCCTTGCGCACCCGTTGCTTTGAGCCAGACCCCCCCAACTATACCCCCCGGATCTCCGGCCTACTCTCTCCTGACGGCAGCTTCAAGCTGTCCATTTTGAAGTCCGCCGACGGAAACCCGGACTGCAACCTGCGCCATTTTTATGAGTACGACGCGCCCCTGGCTGGAGAGGGCCGGTTCATCCACACCTATCAGGAGAACGCCGACCCCCTGCCCTCCTTTGAGGGGGAGCCCCGCCGGGTGTCCATCACCGCTCCCAGCGCCCAGACCCTGGCCAACGAGCTGTGGGCCAGCCTGAATGAGGACAACAAAGTCTCCCTGTACGTGTGCTATCGGGACCTGGCCTCCGGCGAGATGGACACCGTCATCGTCAACAAGCACCAATAAGCGGCTGTTCCGCCCTATTGAGATAAGGAGTGTTTTGTCATGAAAGAACTGGAACTGAAATATGGCTGCAACCCCAACCAGAAGCCCGCCCGGATTTTCATGGATGAGGGGGAGCTGCCCCTCACCGTCCTCAACGGCAAGCCGGGCTACATCAACTTCATGGATGCCCTCAACTCCTGGCAGCTGGTGAAGGCGCTGAAGAAAGCCACCGGCATCCCCGCCGCCGCCTCCTTCAAGCACGTCTCCCCCGCCGGCGCCGCCCTGGGCACCGAGCTGACCGATGTGGAAAAGCAGATCTACTTTGCCGACGGCTATGACACCTCCCCCATCGCCCGGGCCTACATCAAGGCCCGTGGTGCTGACCGGCTGTGCTCCTACGGCGATTGGGCCGCCCTGAGCGAGGTGTGTGACGAGCCTACCGCCCGGTTCCTGGCCATGGAGGTGTCTGACGGTGTCATCGCCCCCGGCTACACCGACGAGGCCCTGGCTATCCTGAAAACGAAAAAGAAGGGCAACTACAACGTGGTCCAGATCGACCCCAGCTATGAGCCCGCCCCCATCGAGCTGCGCCATATCTACGGCATCACCTTCCAGCAGGGCTACAACAGCTTCGAAATCAACGAGGAACTGCTGGGCAACATCGTGACCAAAAATAAAGACTTGCCCCAGCAGGCCAAGCACGACCTGCTCCTGGCCCTCATCACCCTGAAATACACCCAGTCTAACTCCGTGTGCTATGTGAAGAACGGCCAGACCATCGGCGTGGGCGCCGGCCAGCAGAGCCGCATCCACTGCACCCGGCTGGCAGGGAACAAGGCGGACAACTGGATGCTGCGCCAGCACCCTAAGGTGCTGGGCCTGCAGTTCGTGGACGGCATCCGCCGGCCCAACCGGGATAATGCCATCGACGTGTATATCTCCGACGAGTGGGAGGATGTGCTGGCCGACGGCGTGTGGCAGCAGACCTTCAAGGTCCGTCCCGAACCCCTCACCCGGGATGAGAAAAAGGCCTGGATCTCCACCATGAAGGACGTGTCCCTGGGTTCCGACGCCTTCTTCCCCTTCGGGGACAACGTGGAACGGGCCCGGAAGTCCGGTGTGCAGTATATCGCCCAGCCCGGCGGCTCCATCCGGGACGACAATGTCATCGAGACGGCGGACAAGTACGGCATGGTCATGGCGTTTACTGGGATGCGGCTGTTCCACCACTGATAGGCCGGGCCTTTTCTGCGGAAAATGCAGGCGCTTCGCGTGCCGGCCTCGCGGGCGGGAACCAGTTCCCCCCGCGTGCCCCCCTCCGCTCTCCGAGGGGAATAAGGAATAATTTTATTTTCCGCCTGGCGGCGGAATACTTTGAAACGAGGTTTACTTATGAAAGTTTTAGTGGTAGGAGGCGGCGGCCGGGAGCACGCCATCTGCTGGAAACTGGCCCAGTCCCCCAAAGTCACCCAGCTTTTCTGCGCCCCCGGCAATGCGGGCATCGCCCAGGTTGCCACTTGCATAGACGTGAAGGCCACCGATGTGGACGGCATGGTGGCCTGGGCCAAGGCCAATGCTATGGACTTTGTTATGGTGGCTCCGGACGACCCCCTGGCCCTGGGCATGGTGGACGCCATGGAGGCGGCTGGCATCCCAGCCTTCGGTCCCCATGCCAACGCCGCCATTGTGGAGGCCAGCAAGGCATTTTCCAAGGAGTTGATGGCCAAATATCACATTCCAACTGCCAAGTATTGTACCTTTACAGATCTTGAAAAAGCTCTGTCCTATCTTGAGGCGCAAGGTGCGCCCATCGTGGTGAAGGCGGACGGCCTTGCGCTGGGCAAGGGCGTGGTGGTGGCCGCCACCGTGGACGAGGCCAAGCAGGCCGCCCAGGAAATGATGGAGGACAAAAAGTTTGGGGAATCCGGTTCCACCGTGGTCATCGAGGAGTGCATGACCGGCCCGGAGGTCACCGTGCTGGCCTTCACTGACGGCAGGACCGTGGTGCCTATGCCCGCCAGCCAGGACCATAAGCGGGCTTATGACGGCAACCAAGGTCCCAATACAGGCGGTATGGGGGCCATCTCTCCCCCGCCCCAGTACACCCCGGAGCTCGCCCAACGGTGTATGGAGGAAATCTTTCAGCCCACCATTGACGCCCTGCGGGCGGAGGGCCGCCCCTTCCAAGGAGTGCTCTACTTCGGCCTGATGCTCACCCCCAGCGGCCCCAAGGTTGTGGAGTACAACGCCCGCTTCGGAGACCCAGAGTGCCAAGTTGTGCTCTCCCTGCTGGACACCGATTTGATGGACATTCTCCAGGCCTGTGTGGATGGCACTCTGGACCGGCTCCAAATCCGGTGGAAGGATGAGGCCGGCTGCATCGTGGTGCTGGCCTCCGGCGGCTATCCTCTGGACTACAAAAAGGGTTACCCTATTTCCGGGCTGGATGAAGCGGGCCAGACCGCTATGGTGTTCCACGCCGGCACGAAGCTTGGCCCAGGTGGGGAATATCTCACCAACGGCGGTCGTGTGCTGGGGGTCACCGCCACTGCCCCTACTCTGGACGGGGCCATCGCCAGTGCCTATGACGCGGCCAAGCATATCTCCTTCCAGGACATGCACTTCCGAACCGACATCGGCCACGCGTTTTGATAGAAGGTATTTTCGCTTTACAGGAAAAGAACCGGAATATCTTCCGGTTCTTTTCCCCTGCTTACTACGAGGAGGTTTTCCCATGATATCCCTGGCGCAACGCATCACTGAACTGCGCACGGAAAAGGGCATGAGCCGCCCAGAACTTTCCGCCGCCCTGGGACTTCCCAAAAATGCCATTGAAAAATTCGAGACGGGCCGCCAGACCCCCACCCAGGAGCAGCAGGCCAAAATGGCCGCTTACTTTCAAGTCTCCCTCTTCTATCTCCGGGGGGAGAGCAACGACCCCATCCGGCAGGATGACTGGATGAATGGCGGCTTTGTGGATGACGAGCCAGCTCCCGCTCCGTCCCGCCGCACCGCGCCCCGTCCTGCTCCCATTTCCCACGGGAAGGATGAGGGCGGCTCTCTGCTGGACCCGCTGATGAAAAATAAGGCCTTTCAGGATATGGTCCGCGCTACCGTACTGGATGTGCTCCGTTCCTCCGAGGGTCAGGATCTGCTAGCCCAAGCGGTACGCCGTCAGCTGCGGGAAATGAAGTGACCTTTCCCCATATGAGGATTTTGCCTGAAACGATGGCAAAATCCTCATATTTTTCTCTTTGCAACCAGCGGTTGTCGCATTGTAGAGCGTTGTTGGTTGCCAAGTCTACTCTCTTTTGCTATTCTGACCAAGGCCTGGTTCCCGGGTCTAATCCATCGCAGGAGGTCACATATTTATGGAATTTCATCAACGGCTTTACGAGCTGCGTCGGAAAGCTGGTCTGTCCCAGGAAGAGTTGGCTGACCTAGTCGGGGTTACCCGCCAGGCGGTACAAAAGTGGGAGTCCGGCGCGTCTAGACCGGACTTAGATAACATCACCGCTCTGTCCGACTACTTTCAAGTAAGCCTGGACTATCTCATCGCCGGCAGGGAGCGGGAGGAAAACCAGACGGCTCCCGCCACCACCGTCATCAACAACTATTACGGCCGCCATTCTTTCGAATACAAGAGTAAGCGCACCCTTTTCGGCCTGCCTCTGCTCCACATCAACTGTGGCCCCGGCCTGCGCTGGGCCAGGGGAATCATCGCCATAGGCAATATTGCCACCGGGCTGGTGGCGCTGGGCGGGGTATCCGCCGGACTGCTCTCCCTGGGTGGGGTATCGCTGGGCCTTCTGCTGGCTCTAGGCGGGGTGGCGGCAGGCAGTATTGCTATGGGAGCTGTCGCCATCGGTCTACTTGCCTGGGGCGGAGTCAGCTTGGGATGGTTGAGCGTGGGCGGAGTGGCCAAGGGCACCTTTGCTTTGGGGGGCGTAGCTGCCGGTTCCAAAGTGGCCATTGGCGGTGTAGCCTCCGCCCCAGTGGCTATCGGCGCCGCTGTAGAGGGAGTCCAAACCTTTCCCATCCCCGAAGGGGGCCTATCAGGCGGACAACTGGACATGGCTTTGAATGCCGTTCGAACTGCCAGCCAAGGTGCACCCAGCTGGCTCTGTCATCTGCTGGAGCTTTTTATCACATACTGTTAGAGAAAGAAGCGGGACAGTCGTCCCGCTTCTTTCTCGCCCTTTATGTCCTACTTTTCTCCTGCTCCTTTACCAATCTCACAATGCGGCTGGTACCCAGGCGATCCGCACCCAGCGACAAAAAATCTTCCGCATCCTGGAGGCTGGAGATACCGCCGGCCGCTTTGATTTTCACATGGGAGGCCACATGGGCCTTGAACAAGGCCACGTCCTCCCGGGTAGCCCCTCCGGCAGAAAATCCGGTAGAGGTCTTGATAAAGTCTGCCCCGCTGTCCGACACGATCTGACACAGCTTGACCTTTTCCTCTCTGGTGAGCAGGCATGTCTCCACGATCACCTTCAGCACACGTCCGCTGCAGGCCTCCTTCACTGCCTGAATCTCCCTCAAAATATCATTCCATAGGTGATCCTTCACCCATCCGATATTGATGACCATGTCGATTTCCTGGGCGCCATTGGCTACGGCATCCGCCGCTTCTAACGCTTTCACCGCAGTGGTAGAATAGCCATTGGGAAAGCCGATCACCGTACACACCGGGAGCTTGTCCCCCAAACAGTCCGCAGCCCGCTTTACAAAGCTGGGCGGGATGCATACGCTGGCGCAACCGAAGGCCGCACCGTCCTCACAGATCTGCCGGATTTCCTCCCAAGTTGCCTCCGGCCGGAGCAAGGTGTGGTCCACGGCCGCCAAAATCTTCTGTATATCCATTTATACTCACCTCTCTGGTCTTTCCTCCATCATACCTGTTCGGCCGCTCTTGCGCAAGAAAAAATTTCTCTATCCCTCTTTCGACACGAATCCTTATAAAAGCGGCGTGACCTTAATAAAAAGGGTCACACCGCTTTTAATACAACTATAGGTTGTATTTTTCCAATTTTCCATCTGTTGATTTCAACTTATATTTTTGTTAAAATACAACCATCAGATGAAATGTGGTGATTATATGAATTGCTATTTGAGTGAACGCATCGCCGTCCTGCGCAGAGAGCGAGGTCTTACCCAGGAGCAGCTGGGTCAGCTGGTGGGCGTGTCCGCCCAGGCGGTGAGCAAGTGGGAAAAAGGCGGCGCACCCGACGTGGAACTGCTGCCCACTCTAGCTGACCGGCTAGGGGTGACCATCGACACCCTGTTTGGCCGGGGAGATGAGGACGCCCCCTTGGACATGGCCCAGCAAATGAGCCGCTGGCTTCAGACCATTCCTAAGGAAGAACGACTGATGCGGCTGTTTCGCATGTTAGCCAACAGCCACCTTTCCATTTACTTTGATCCCCAAAATCTCAATCCCGCCAGTGAACTGAAAATGATGTCCGAAAACTGTTATGCCGCGGACTTACTGCCCGATCAGCGCAGCACTTGGTTCCGCTCCATGATGTCATCTGACGAGGGAATGCTTCTGGGGGTGCTGGCGGAAAATCTCCCTATCTACCTGCTGATGCCTGAACCACCGGAGGGATATGAGGTCCACTTCGCCTCCAATGAGGACTACCGTAAACTGTTCTCCGCCCTAAGTCTGGAGGGCAGCCTGGAGCTTCTGCGGTATCTCTATGCCCAAAAGCCCAATTACTACACGATTCCTGCCATGGCTAAGCGCACTGGCCTACCTCAGGACGTGGTAGAGACCGCTGCCTGTGCCATGACAGAGTGCAACCTACTACGCCACAAGTCTCTGGAACTGGAGGAGGACACCATGGACGTCTATATGATCCACGATAACTATGTGTTGGTCCCTTTCCTCTATTTCGCCAGGTGGTTTATGGAGAAGGATGACGCCTGGTACTACGGCTGGGACATCCGGGAGCGTCCCATCTTGGAACTCACCGAGGAACAAAAACAGCGAAAGAAGGAAAAACAGCATGAAACGCAACTCTGATATCCGGGAATATACCCAGACCTTTTACCAGCATAACCGGGCGAATTTTGCCCTAGCGCTCTTTCTAATTATCCTGAGCACGGGAGGAATGCTGTACTTCTCCTGGGTGATGGGAGAGGTGACCAATATCATGGCCGCTGGCGACCTATCTCGTCTGTGGCATACCCTGGGTATCACCGTCGCCGCCCTGGCTGTCACAGTGGTGGTAGAGCTGCTGATGTACTATTATAAGACAAAATTTGTCCACAAGGCCCTGCGGCAATATAAGAATCTGGCCTTTTCCCGGCTGTCAGAAAAAAGCATCAGTGCCTTTTCCCGGGAAAATACCAGCCGATACCTATCCGCCCTTACCAATGATGCCAACTCCATCGAAGAGAACTACCTTAACCGCTCCATTCTTCTGCTCTACCACTGCGCCCTGTTTGTCGGCGGCCTGGCAATGATGGTAGCCTTGAGCTGGCAGCTAGCCCTGGCCACCATCGTGCTCAGCCTGATTCCTATGGTTTGCTCCCTGTCCATGGGAAAAAAGCTGGCCCAGTGGGAAAAGGCTATGAGCGACCAAAATGAGATGTTTGTGGCCCAGGTCAAAGACTTCCTTACCGGCTTTTCTGTCATCAAAAGCTTTAAGGCGGAGCGGGAGGTCAATCGTCTGTTTCAAGCCTCCAATGCTGAGACGGAGCAGGTGAAGGAGCACCGCCGCCGGTGGGATGCCATGCTCTCCGCCGCTACCCAGATGTGCGGTACCCTACTCCAGATCGGTATTTTCTTCTACGGCGCCTGGTTGGCCATCCGCGGGGATATCCAGATGGGTACGGTGCTCATCGTCCTGAATCTGTGCAACTGTTTTACTCAACCTATCCAAATTGTCCCTCAGTATTGGGCCAGCCGGAAGGCTGCGCTTGCTCTCATTCAAAAGCTGGCCCGGATCACCCGGGAGAACGCGGGCCATGCTGGAACGCCCATTCCCCCTGTTCTGGCGCAGGCTATCACGCTGGACCATGTGGGCTTTGGTTATGAGCCAGATAAGCCGGTACTTCGGGACCTCTCTTTCCGGTTTGAGGCGGGCAAGCGCTATGCTATTGTGGGTTCCTCTGGGTCTGGAAAATCCACCCTCCTGAGCCTGCTTATGGGTTCTTATCAGGACTACACTGGTTCTATTTCCATTGACGGGCAGGAACTGCGGGAAGTAGACACTGACAGCCTTTATGATCTGATGAGCCTTATCGGACAAAACGTATTCCTCTTTGATGACACCATCCGCCGCAACATCACTATGTTCCGGGATTTCCCAGCGAGCCAGGTGGAGCAGTCAATCAAGCGTTCTGGACTTTCAGCTCTTGTAGCAGAGCGCGGTAATGACTACCGCTGCGGAGAGAATGGCGTGAGCTTGTCCGGTGGAGAGCGCCAACGGGTATCCATTGCCCGCGCCCTGCTGCGGGGCACGCCCGTATTGATGCTAGACGAGGCCACCGCCTCGCTGGATAACCAAACCGCCTATGACATCACCGATGCTATCCTTCACCTGGACGGACTAACCCGCATTGTGGTCACCCACCGGCTGGACGAAGCGCTTATGGGTCAATATGACCAAATCATCGTCATGAAGGATGGCCAGATCCGGGAGACGGGTACCTTCCAGGACCTGATGAACGCGAAAGAGTTCTTTTATTCCCTGTATACCCTGGCCTCATGAAGCACGCTCCGCAGACGTCAAATGGCAAAACACAAGCCCGCCGGACCTCAAGTCCGGCGGGCTGTTTGTTTTGATTCAGGCGTTCCAAAAACCGATTATTCCTCGACAGGAGCCTCATCCACATCCTCCGCCTCAGGAGCCGCAGCATCCTCTAGGACGGCACGGATGGACAGGGAGACCTTCTTGTTGTCGTTATCGATGGCAATGATCTTGGCATCCACAATGTCACCCTCGCTCACCACGTCGGCGGGCTTCTCCACCCGGTGGTCTGCCAACTGAGAAATGTGGATCAGGCCGTCCACACCGGGGACGATCTCGGCAAAGGCACCGAAGGTCATCAGCTTCACAATGCGCACGGGAGCCACGTCGCCCACAGAATACTTGGCGGTAAACACGGCCCAGGGCTCCTGGGTGCGGTCCTTCATGCCCAGAGAGATTTTCTTCTTCTCGGGGTCAAAAGAGATGACGTAGACGTCCACGGTGTCCCCCACCTTCACCACCTCGGAGGGGTGCTTGATGCGGGACCAGGACAGCTCGGAGATATGGACCATACCGTCCACCCCGCCGATGTCCACGAAGGCGCCATAAGAGGTCAGGCTCTTGACAGTGCCGGTGTAGTGCTTGCCCTCTTCGATGTTGTTCCACACCTCAGCGGCGGCAGCGGCACGGGCCTCGGCGGCCACAGCGCGGATAGAACCAACCACGCGGCGGCGAGAGCGGTTGACCTCCGTGATGCGCAGTTGCACCTTGGTCTTGACCATGTCAGACAGGTCGGCTCCACGGGGCTTGCCGGACTGGGAAGCAGGAATGAACACCCGGATCCCCTTGACATTGGCCACCAGACCGCCCTTGTTCTGCTCGGTAATAACGCCCTCAAGCACCTCTTTGCTCTCCACAGCGCTCTCAACCGTCTCCCAGTTCTTCTGGACATCCAGACGTTTCTTAGACAGGCGAACCATGCAATCCCGGTCGCTGACCTGAAGCACATAAGCCTCGATCTCCTCGCCCACCTTGGCGATATCCTCCACCTTGACATCAGGATCGTCGCTCAACTCAGACAGCGGGATGTAGCCGGGATACTTGATGCCCAGCTCCACCTGGACCTCGGTGGGCGTGACGGCAACGACAGTACCAGTGACCTTCTCCCCGCTATTTAAAGTTTTGAACGATTCCTCCAGCATCTCAGCAAAGGACTGTTCAATCTCCATGATTTCTTCGCTCATTTTGTTGTAGACCTCCTTTATGATCCACCCCGGCGTCGATGCGCCGGCGGTGATTCCAAGGGACGATAGACGAGCGAATTCCTCCCGGGAAAGCTCGCTGCTGCGCTCCACCTGTCGGACAAAGTCACAGCAGCTCTCACATAGCTGGGTCAGCCGTCTCGTATTGGAGCTTTTGGGGTCTCCAATGACGATCATTCCATCGCACTCTTCCGACAAGGCAAGCGCCTCAGACTGTCTCTTGGACGTAGCACCACATATTGTATCAAAAAAATCTGCGTTTGTACACACTTTTTTTGCGTTTTCCATGCATTTTTCCCAGATGGTACGAATTGCCGTGGTTTGGGACACAAAAGTTAAGGGCATATGATACAATTCTGGATTTTTCTGCAGCTTTTTCTCCAATTCCTCCCAATTTCGGGCTACCACCCCATGGCGGGTCCACCCCGCAATCCCCACAATCTCCGGATGCTCCGGATCGCCGATGATAACCGGAGTTCTCCCCTGCTCTTCCGCCTTGGCCACAATCTGGTGGATGCGCGCCACGTTTGGACAGGTGGCATCCAAAATTTGGCACCTCTTTTCCCGGAGCACAGCATAGGTCCGCTCCGGCTCTCCATGGGCGCGAATGAGTACTGCTGCGCCGTCCGGCACCTCCTCCGGCGTAAACACCGTACGGGCCCCCAGGGCCTCCAGCCTGGCAACCACATGGTCGTTGTGTGTGATGTGGCCCAGCATATACACCGGACCCTCCTTGGCGCGGGCCTCCGCCAGCTCCACCGCCCGGCGTACACCGTAGCAAAACCCGGCGGATTTGGCCAGGATCACCTTCATGGCGTCTCCTCCCCCAAGGCCCGGATCTTGACCATCAACTCATCGGCGATGCGCTGGTAGTCCTCCGGTGTGGCTCTGCGTCCTGCAAATTCAGGATAGTAGGGCTGGCCAAAGATTACGGTCGTCCTGCGGAACCACCGCTTCCTGGGCGAGATGTACACCGGTACAATGGAGCAGCCGGACCGTGTGGCAAACATAGCCGCCCCAGTGTGGGCCTCGGAGCTTTCCCCCTCCCGCACCCGGGTCCCCTCGGGAAAAAGCAGCAGCTTTTCCCCATTCTTCAGAGCCTTGAGACATGCCTTTACTGCACCTACGTCGGCCTTGCCCCGCTTGACGCCAATGATGCCCGCATGGCGGAGGATAAAGCCCAGCACTGGCACGTGCATCACCTCATCCTTGGCCATCACTCGGATCTGCGGACGGTGCCCCACGGCGCAGACCACATAGACTGGATCGCCCAGGGTGGTGTGGTTACCGCACAGCAGTGCGCCACCTTCTGGCAGGTTCTCCCGCCCGACTGCCTTCCATGGGTGAAAGATCCACATAAAAAACCATAAAATGGGATAGAGTACCGCGTACAACTTATTCATGTCCGCTCCTCCATCCGCTGAAACTTCTCTCGAACCACCTCCAGCAGCTGCCGGTAGCTCTCCTCCAGGCTGTTGCCCGTAGTGTCCACGGCCACCGCGTCCTCTGCCTGCCGGAGCGGCGCGGTCTGACGGTGGATATCCCGTTCATCCCGCTCCATCACCTCCCGGAGAATCTGCGCCTGGTCCACCTGCTGCCCTCGCTCCACCAGCTCCTCATACCGCCGCCGGGCGCGGTCCTGGGCCGTGGCGGTGAGAAAGATCTTCAGGTCCGCCTGGGGCAGCACCACAGTACCGATGTCCCGGCCGTCCATAATGACGTCATTTTCCCGGGCCAGCCTTCGCTGCATATCCAGCAGATAGTCCCGCACCGCCGGGATAGCGGATACCAAGGATGCGTACCGCGAGATCTCGTTCCGGCGGATTGCCTCCGTCACATCTTCCCCGTTGAGATACATATGCTGGAGGCCGTCCTCCCCGTAGCCCATCTCGATCTTCATCTGGGGCAAAATGGACTCCACCGCCCTGGCATCCTCCAAGCAGACGTTCATGCGGCTGGCGCCCAGCCCCACTGTCCGGTAGATAGCCCCCGTGTCCACATAGAGAAAGCCCAGCTCCCTAGCCAGCAACTTGGCCAGGGTGGACTTTCCCGCCCCAGAGGGGCCGTCGATCGCAATGCTTTTATGGTTCATTCGTTCGCTTCCTTTCCGCCTACCGCGGCCAAACCAGCCGCATACCCCGTGGACCAAGCGATCTGAAGGTTAAAACCGCCGGTATAGCCGTCCACATCCAGCAACTCCCCGGCAAAATAAAGCCCTTGGACCAGCTTGGACTGCATCGTTTTGGGGTCTACCTGACTCACTTTTACCCCGCCGGCGGTGACAATGGCCTCTTCCACCGGCCGAGGGCCGGAAATGTCCACAGTAAAATCCTTGAGCGCATCCAACAGCCTGCGCCGCTGTTCCCGGCGGATGTCCCGAACCTTGGTCTGCCCGTCAATCCCCGTCCGCTCCGCCATGACCGGAATCATGGACCGGGGTACCAAAGCCCCCAGCGCATTGGAGACATCCTGATTGGCCCTTTCCCCAAAATCCCGGAGCAGACGCGCATCCAGCTTTTCTTCATCCAGGGCGGGCTTCAGGTCAATATGGGCCGCGTAGCGGTCCCGGGCAAAGTCCATATGGGCAGACGCGGACAGCACCAACGGCCCGGACAGGCCGAAGTGGGTGAACAGCAGTTCTCCCTGCTCCTGATATACTGTTTTTCCCCTTTGGTTTTTCATCCTCAGGACCACGTTGCGCAGAGACAAGCCCTGGAGCTGGCTGCAGGCCCGATCCTCTGACTCCAGTGGCACCAGCGATCCCCGAATCGGTGTGATAGTATGTCCCAACGCCTCTGCTATGCGGTAACCATCTCCTGTGGAACCCGTGCGAGGATAGGACGCTCCTCCTGTGGCAAGGAGAACTGCTTCACAGTTTACAAGCCCCGCTTTCTCCAATTTCACACCCGATACCCGGCCCCCGCTGACCGCCACCTCGGTTACACGGTCCTGCCGAAGCTCTACCCGGCACCGGCGCAGTTCCTTCCAAAGGGCGTCGATCACATCCGCCGCCCGGTCTGACTGGGGAAATACACGGTTCCCCCGCTCTACCTTCAAGGGAACTCCGAGTTTCTCGAAAAAAGCTATGGTATCCTGGGGGGAAAAGCGGCTGAACGCACTGTATAAAAACTTGCCATTTCGTGGGACGCTGGCCAGCAGCCGGTCCACTCTACAGTCGTTGGTTACATTACAGCGTCCTTTCCCGGTAATGTAAAGCTTGCGTCCCACCTTTTCATTGGGTTCTATCAGCACCACTTTGGCGCCCTGCCGGGCGGCAGTGACGGCGGCCATCATACCCGCTGCACCCGCGCCTGCCACAACGATTTGCACTTGTCCTGTCATAACACGCTCCACAAATCAATTCGGATCTCCGCCCAGGGGAAGATCCGAACCGAAATTCTTTTTCTTTTAACGGCCGACTACTCCTGGTTCAGCCTTGCATAGAGTCCGTATTGCTGTCATACTCCACTTTCTCATAGACCTTGTATTCATCCCAGATCTGTTCCAGACGCTGGAACGTTTCCGTGACCTCCGCAGCCTTCTTCCGTCCCACCGCCACGATCAGGGCATTGATGATGGACAGCGGCGCCACCAGGGAATCCACAAAAGACGCCATATCGCTCTTGGCCAGCAGCCGGTATTTGGCGGTGTCGTACAGGGGCGACATCTCGCTGTCGGTGATAGCCACCACGGTAGCCCCTTGATCCCGGGCAAATTCCATGGCCCGGACCGTCCGGGTGGAATACCGGGGAAAGCTGATGCCAATTACCAGATCTCCCTCGCCGACTCGGAGCATCTGCTCAAACATCTCGCTGGCCAAAGTGGTCTGCACCTGGCTGACATTATCAAAAATCAGGTTGAAATAAAATGCGATAAAATCAGACAGGGCCGCCGAGGAACGCACACCGAGAATATAAATCCGGCGGGCGCCCACAATGGCGTCCACCACGGCGGAAAACTCTTGGCGGCTCATCTCCTCCAAGGACATACGAATCTTCTCAATGTCTGACTGTACCACCTTGGTCAGCACATCCTGATCCCCCAGGCGGTCATTGGACACCTCAATGCGCTGGACCGTGGTCAGCTTGCTCCGAATCATCTCCTGGAGCGCCTTTTGCATGGCTGGGTAGCCGTCGTAGCCAAGCTCCGCGGCAAAGCGGACCACGGTAGATTCACTGACGCTGACAGTTTTCCCCAGTCTGGAAGCCGTCATAAAAGCGGCTTTATCATAATTCTCCAAAATAAAACGACCGATAAGCTTCTGCCCTTTGGAAAAGGTGCCCATGCTGTTGCGGATCACTGTCAAAATATCTCTGCTCATAAAACTTCACGCTCCACACCCCGCCCTTGGGCAGTTGCTCAGTAGGCCGGCGCTCTGCCGGTCCAACAGATAATATGATATCCTTTCCTGAGCAAAATTGCAAGCGTTTTTGCAGGATTTTATTCACAAATCCTGCAAAATTTCTGATTTTAGCCAGTAGATTTCCTGATTTGTGAGCGTTCTCCACCTTCCAACCTGCAAATCGCCCAGACGGAGAGCACCTTCCCGCACCCGCTTGAGCCTGAGCACACTGAGACCGACGGCGGCACACATCCGCCGCACCTGGCGGTTTTTTCCCTGATGGATCACAACGGTCAGCCAGTCTGGAGCCATTTGTTCCACCCAGTCTGCCGTCATGTTCTCCCCATCCACCACCATGGGCCTGCGTAACAGGGGCAGAGCCTGCTCCAAATCGCCGGACACCCGGACCTGGTACTCCTTTTCCACCCGATGAGATGGATGTGTCATGGTATGGGTCAGAATCCCATCGTTGGTGAACAGCAGCAGTCCTTCGGAATCCATATCCAGTCGGCCCACTGGCCACACCCGGGCCGGGCAGTCCGCCACTAACTGGGCCGCTGTGGGCCTCCCCCGCTCATCAGACAGCGTGGTGATATAACCCCTCGGCTTATGAAGCATGAGATATGTATGGCCGGAAGGGGTGGACAGCACTGCTCCATCCACCTCAATCCGATCCCGTTCCGGATCCGCCTTATCTCCAATTCCTGCCGCAAGACCGTTTACCTTGACACGGCCTGCCCGCAAATACGCCTCCGCCTTTCGCCGGGAGCAAACACCGGCGGCAGACAAAATTTTTTGCAGCCTTTCCTCCATGCCGCTCCCCCTTCCATCTGATCAAATCAGTCCCACGCCTTGACCACTGACTGTCACAGTTTTCCCGAAAATAGCTGACAGAATGCGCTGAAGCAACGTACTTTCCGGGAAGATATCCCGGTTTACTGACTGGACATAACACAGCTCCACTGTACCGATCTCCTGGTCCCCCACCAGGTAAACCAGCCGGCCAGCCGCCTGTCCCGCCTGAACTGGAGCCTCTACCAAATCATCCTGCTCCACTCGGACCTGGGCGCTCTCCCCTTCCGCCAGAGGATAGGAGAAATCCTCTGCGGCCGCTACCTCTACAAACCGTACCAAACTGCCCTGCACCGGGACGCAGCCCACCACTTCTCCCTTCTGGCACAGCTGCTTAGCTGGGTAACCAGTAAACCCGTAGTCCAGCAGTTCCATGTGATCCTGCCAATCATCTGGGTCATTCAATGTGACGGCAACCAAAGTTTGTCCCTCTCTGGTGGCGGCAGACACCAAAGTACGCCCCGCCCGTTGGGTATAGCCCGTTTTCATGCCCACACAGCCATCGTACAGCGCCAGTAAGCGGTTGTGGTTGGTGAAGGTCCGGGTCCCGATAGTGGCAGTCCGGCTGGCACAGATAGCGGACACCGTCTCATCATCCAGGCAAGCCGCCGCCAGTTTCGCCAAATCCCGCGCGGTGGAATAATGCCCGTCGGCGTTAAGGCCGCTGGCATTGGTAAAGTGAGAGCTGGACATCCCAAGCTCCCTGGCTTTCTGATTCATCCACTGCGCGAACTTTTCCTCGCTGCCAGCGCTGGCACAGGCCACCGCCGCCGCCGCGTCGTTGCCCGACTCCAACAGCAGCCCGTAGAGCAGCGCCTCCATGGAGATCTGCTCCCCTGCCTGGAGGTAAATAGATGACCCCTCCACTCCGGAGAGCCATTCCGCCTTGATCTCTACCACCCTGTCCAGATCCGGTCCGCGCTCCACCGCCACTAAAGCGGTAAGCAGCTTGGTGACACTGGCGATCAGACGGGGCTCATCTGCGTTTTGCTCGTAGAGCACCCGTCCGCTATCCGCGTCCATCAAAATAGCCGATGAGGCGGAGGTAGACACCGCCCCCACAGGCAGACAGACAGCCGACAAAAATGCCGCCGCCCACAGCCATAAACAGATTCTACGCAAAAAGGGTCAACTCCCATCCGACATTCAGATGGGAGTAGTGTTCCCTCAAAATTCGTTCTTATCCTGGTTCTTTTTGTCCAGGTAATCCGTGACCTTGTCAAACATTTCCGGCACCAGCTCCACCACCCGGCTGGCTGTATCCGCAGCGGGCGGCCCCATGGGGATCAGCTTAACCTGCCCCTCCTTCACCACTAGAAAAGCCACCGGCACTACACTGACGCCGGCTCCGGCACCGCCGCCGAAATTCTTGTCCGCCTGCTGCGCCTTACCGCCGAAGTCGGACCCGCCGGAGGCAAATCCGAAGGACAGCCGGGACACTGGAATCAAGGTCACGCCATCCTGTGTTGCGATGGGCTGTCCCACCACAGTATTGGCATCCACCATTTCCCGGATCTTAGCCATGGTGGTCTGCATTAGGTCATTGATAGGATGATTGTTTTCGTTCATGCTGACGCCTCCTGTTTTATCTCGGCGGCCTTCTGGCCCCGGCTCCAAATCATCAACAGCTTTCCGCCAAACCGCAGACCAAAAGCCAGCAGCTGGCCCACGGTCATCGACAGCGCAGCTTTAAGGAAATACAAGGGCTTCTCCCCCTGAAAATCCACCGCCACACCTAGGTCGTGGTGCTTTACACGGAAATTATGGTCGATCAGCGCCCAAATCATTCCCAGCACCCCGTTTGCCCGGCCAAATCCCAAGGCCGCCTGGGCCGGGTCTGAATCCGCCCAAGTGATGTGTAAGGTCAATTCATCCACGCAGATCTTCCGACGCAGGGCCCCGGCGGCCTGGGCGGCCATCTCCAACAGCTGTCCCACCGGCGGAATGGAATGGCGCTGCTTTTGCTTCTTCATCTCTGGCCTGTCCTGTTTTCCCCGTTTTTTCTTTTTCTCCTGAACCGGCTCAGCAGGCGTTTCTGCCTCCTTCTGAGGATAGAGCGTGATAGGAAATGGGCCGATCCGCAATCGCACCGCCGTCGCGCCCTGGTTATATTCCACTCGGATCCCCAGACGGATACGGCCCAACAGCCACAGTACAACCAGTACCCCCAGGGCGATGAGCCAGCCGGTCATGCTCCAGCCTCCCCTTCCGGCACCTCGCCGGAGACCTCCACAGCTGTCTCCGCTTTTGCCTGGGCCTCATCCTGTGCCCGGAGCTTTTCGATGGCCTGCTCCAACTCCATGGTCATCTGCGCCCCCTCCTGAGTCGCGCTGGGCAGTTCGGGCAGTTCCTCCAATGATGTCAGGCCAAAAGAACGCAGGAAGGTCTCTGTGGTCCGGTATTGGATGGGTCGGCCGGGTACCGCCAGCCGTCCTGCCTCCTGGATCAAATCCCGCTCCAGCAGCAGCCCCACGGTGTAGGCACTGTCCACTCCCCGGATCTGCTCGATGTAGGTCCGGGTCACCGGCTGGAAATAAGCCACGATAGCCAGAACCTCCAGCGCGGTCTGGGACAGCCGAGCAGGCTTGCGGCTTTCTAACGTTTTACGAATGGCCGAAGCGTGCTCCGGCGCGGAGCACATCTGCCAGCTGTCCTCCAGCCGAATGAGCCGGATCCCCCGGCGCTCATAGCTGTAATCGTCCGCCAGGCGTTGGCAGACGGCATCTACCGTCTCCCGGTCCTGCTCCAAAGCCGTACAAATACGCTCGGCGGGTACCGGGTCCCCAGCGGCAAAGAGAATGGCCTCGATGGCCGACTCCAGTTCTTTCAGCTCCATAGGCCACCTCCTCAATAGGTATCCGCAGTCATTTCAAAGTCCTCATCCAGCTTTTCTCCAGTGCAGGTGACGGTACAATCCTCCGCCGTCCCCGCCAGCCGGACCCGGCTGGCCTTGCACAGCTCCAGGATGGCCAGGAAAGTGGCCACCACCTCCGAGCGGCTGCGGCTGGTACGGAACAGGGCCCGGAACCGGGTGACGCCAAATTGGATCAGCCGGTCCAGGATATCCCTAGCCTTGTCCGACACCGGGTATGGCTCCCGCCCTACGATGCCCTCAAAAGCGCTGGCGGCCGGAGGCAGCTTCTCCTCTGCCCGGTCCAGCACCGAGCCAAGAGCTGCCAACAGGTCCCCCTTGTCATGGACAAAGCGATAGGTCTTGTCCGTCTTGACCGGCTCTGGTAGCTTGGTGAGATAGTCTCTGCCATACTCGTACCGCCGTCCCAGAGGCTCCACCGCCGCCTTGACGCGCAGATAGCTGTCCTGGTACTTGCGCTCCTCTAGGGCCGCCATGAGCTGCTCCATCTCGCTCATGGCCTCCTCGTCGTCAATGGATAAGAGCATCCGGGTCTTGATATACACCAGGTGGGCGGCCATGGTGACAAATTCGCTGGCCACCTCCAGATTAAGCTGCTCCCGCCGGGCCATCCAGTCCAGATACTGGTCCAGCAGAAGGGTAATCTGGATGTCCCGAATCTCGATCTTGTTTTTGCTTAGAAGATGGAGGATCAGGTCCAGCGGCCCGTCGAAATCCTCCATGTCCTCCGACTTCGCCCGGATGACCTTCTCCAGATGATAAATGGGTGTCTCTATGGCCCGCTCCCCCTCTCCTATGGCCAGGATACCCGCTTAAAGCGCAGGGCAAACCCCGCTGCAATCAATGGGCAGAACTGATTATAGCAAGATTTTCCCCGAAATACAAGTGGGCCCGATGGGTTTCCATCGGGCCCATGTGTTCAGTTCAGCTTTTCCAGGGCGGCCCTGGCGGCCAGCTGCTCGGCCTCCTTCTTGGTCCGGCCTCTGCCCTGTCCGGCGCTCTGCCCGCCCACCGTCACCTCCATGACGAATACCCGGGCGTGGTCGGGTCCCAGCTCGTCCACCAGCCGGTAGGCGATTGGCTGCCCCGGGGTGCGCTGCACCCACTCCTGGAGGGCGGTCTTATAATCCCGGTCCACCGCCTTCTCCCGCTCCTTGTCGAGAATAAACCGCTGGATGATGGTCCGTACTGGAGACAACCCTCCGTCCAGATAAACCGCTGCCAGAGTTGCCTCAGTGGCGTCGGCTAGAATAGATGGACGTGACCGGCCTCCTCCTGCGTCCTCCCCTTTGCCCAAGCGCAGATAGCTTCCCAACCCCAAGGCGAGGGCAACCTCGTGGAGGCTTTCCTCACACACTAGGGCCGCCCGGGTGCGGGTCAGCTCTCCCTCCGGCATATTGGGATGGGTCCGGAACAGATAGTCCGCCACCACCATACCCAGTACCGAGTCGCCTAAAAATTCCAACCGCTCGTTGCTGGTCAGTCCCGTCCCCCGGTGCTCATTGGCATAGGAGCTGTGAGTCATGGCGTGGAGCAGCAGCTCCCGGTTCCGAAAGGTGTATCCCAATTTTTCCTCCAGCTTTTTCATGATCCCCTCCAAAGAGAAAACCCCGTTGGAACGGGGCTTTCTCTCTTTCCGTCTTGTTTCAGATATCCAGATGGTCCTGCATGTACTTATAGAGGTCGCCCACCGTGGCAATGGAGGCAATATCCTCCTCCTCCATCTCACCCAGGCCAAACTCCTCCTCCAGCGCCATGGACAGCTCCACCAGATCTACAGAATCAGCCCCCAGGTCGTCCACAAACGAGGTATCAGCATCCACAGAACCAGGCTCCAGCCCGAACTGGTCCACAATGATCGCACAGAGTTTTTCAAACATACTTTTATGCAGCTCCTTTGGCTTGACTTAATGACAACAACATAATAGGGAGTTATCCGCCCGGTGTCAATATGTTTTTGGAAATTTTTATCTTTCCTCTGATTTATCCTGTCCCCGCTTCACTGGAAGGCGCATATATTCGATATTTTCCACAATATCCTCGATAATACCCGCCTTTTTGAACTCCACCGCCTGGCGGATGGCGTTCTTGATAGCATAGGCGTCGGATGATCCATGGGCCTTGATCACCGGCTTGGAGATGCCGATGAGGGCGGTGCCTCCCACCTCGTCGGAACTCATGAGCTTCTTGAACTGCCCCAGCTCGTTTTTCACCAGCAGAGCGGCCAGCTTGGTCTTGACGCTCTTGAGGAACATCTTTTTGACCTCCCGGCCAAGGAACAGGCCGGCTCCCTCCATGGTCTTGAGGAAGATGTTGCCGGAATAGCCGTCAGACACGATGACGTCCACCGCGCCCTCCACGGCCTCCCGGGCCTCCACATTGCCCACAAAGTTGATCCGCCCTTCCTCTTTGGCCTTCTGCAGCAGGGCATAAGTCTCCCGCTGGAGGTCAGTGCCCTTGGACGGCTCCGCACCGATGTTCAGCAGGCCAACCTTAGGTTCAGGCCGGCTGAGGGCCCGCTCGACATAATAGCTGCCCATAAAAGCGAATTGGAGCAGATACTCCGGGGTACATTCGGCGGTGGCTCCGCAGTCAATGAGCACCGCTCCCCCACCCCCGGTGGGCACCACAGGCGCCATGGCAGCCCGGCGGATGCCCCGCACCCGCTTGACCAGCAGCGTGGCCCCGGACAACAGCGCCCCGGTGGACCCGGCAGACACGAAGGCGTCCCCGGAGCCGTCTTTGAGCAGGTTGAGCCCTACGGTCAGGGACGAGTCCTTTTTGTCCTTAAAGGCGGTGGCTGGGTTGTCGCACATGTCCACCACCTGCTCGGCGTGGGCGATCTCCACCCCCGCAGGCAGGTCGGCAATGCCGTCCTGATTGAGCACGTTCAGAATGTCCTCGCCCCGGCCCACCAGAATGATGTCCACACCATATTCTTTCGCCGCCTGGAGCGCGCCCCGCACAGTTGAGTGGGGCGCGTTATCTCCCCCCATTGCATCCACAATGATCCGCATAATTTATGGGTCCTCCTTCTCTGTCTGCTGTACTGTCTCTCTCTTTCCGCAATCCTCACACGGTCCGACGCAGGGAACCGCCCATCTTTTTCTTACGTCAGATCCAGCTTGTCCAGAATCTCCAGCGAACGCTGGGACAGCTGGGCGTTTTTATTTCGCTTGCCCTTGACCTTATAGCCCAGGGGCGGCATGATGCCGAAGTTGATGTTCATGGGCTGGAAATCCACCACGCTCTGGTTGCTCACATAAAGGGCCAGAGCGCCGATGGCCGTCTCCTGGGGAAAGTCCACCGCAGGCTGACCCAGAAGCCGCCTGGCCAGCTCCACCCCGGCCAGGAAGCCGGAGGCGGTGGACTCCACATAGCCCTCCACTCCGGTGATCTGCCCGGCAAAGGAGATGCGCTCCTGTCCCCGCACCCGGTAATAGCGGTCCAGCAGGCGGGGGGAGTCCAAGTAGGTGTTTCGGTGCATCACCCCATAGCGCACGTACTCGGCGTTTTTCAGAGCTGGGATCATAGAGAACACCCGTTTTTGCTCCCCCCACTTCAAATGGGTCTGGAAGCCCACGATGTTGTAAAGCGTGCCGTCGGCATTGTCCCGGCGCAGCTGCACCACGGCATATGGCTCTTTCCCCGTCTTTGGGTCGGGCAGGCCCCGGGGCTTGAGGGGGCCGAAGCACAATGTCTGCTCCCCCCGGCGAGCCATTACTTCCACGGGCATGCAGCCCTCGAACACGTTTTTGTCTTCAAAGCCATGGACCTCCGCCTCCTGGGCGGCGCACAGCTCCTTCCAGAAAGCCAAGTACTCCTCCTTGGTCATGGGGCAGTTGATATAGTCGTCGCTGCCCCGACCGTAGCGGGAGCCGAACCAGGCCTGGTCCATGTCCACGCTGTCAAAGGTGACAATCGGGGACGCGGCATCAAAAAAGTTGAGGTAATGACTGGCCGGGAACAGCCCGGCGATGGTCTGGGACAGGGTGTCCGAGGTCAGCGGGCCGGATGCCACGATGACCTCCCCCTCAGGGAGAGCCGTCACTTCTCCCTCCACCACGGTGATGTTGGGACAGCCGCGGACGGCCTCCGTTACCGCCTGGGAAAAGCCGACCCGGTCCACCGCCAGGGCGCCGCCGGCCTCCACCCGGGTCTGGTCGGCGCAGCGCAGGATGAGGGAGCCGCAGCGGCGCAGTTCTTCTTTCAGCAGGCCAACGGCGTTTTCCAGCTGGTCGCTCCTCAGGGAGTTGGAGCACACCAGCTCGGCAAAGCCGGGGCTGTGGTGGGCGGGGGTCATCTTTTGGGGCTTCATCTCCCGCAGGGTGACGGGAATACCCCGCCGGGCCAACTGCCAGGCCGCCTCGCAGCCCGCCAGCCCGGCGCCGATCACGGTCACAGGTTGTTTTGTGTCTACCATGGTTCTGTCCCTTCTATTTGGGAATATCGGTGCGGCCAACAAGATAATCTATTGATACATCATAAAAATCAGCTAATTTCGTCAACATTTTGATATTCGGTTCATTATCTTCGCTCTCGTAGAACTGATATCCCCGAACACTGATATCCAGATATTTTGCCAAGTCTTTTTGTGAAATCTTGCGTTCCTTCCGCAAAGTTTTCAGCCGCTCTCCATACATTTTTTCAACTACCCCTTGACATGTATAATTCATTCATGTTATAACATGTATAAATCATACATGTTATGGAGCTGATATTTATGACCGATCTGATGCAAGCCCTGTACACATTCGCCCAGAAAAACCACGCCGCAAAACACCTGTCCTGCGACATGGAATACCAAGATTCCGTAGACTGCGCCCGCAAAGGGGAGCAGGCCCTGCGGGCCACTCTTACCGCCGATCAAAACGAACGTCTGGACGCCCTGCTCGGCGAACAGTTCATCTATCACTCCGCTGAACTGGAGGCCATGTTTCAGTCCGGTTTCTCTATGGCACTTAATCTGTTTCAGGGCTAAACTTATTCCTCCGCCTGCTCTGCGGCGGCTTTCTTGGCGGTCGTCTTTTTCGCCGTGGTTTTCTTGGCCCTGGCGGTCTTTGAGGTGGACGCGGCCTTCTTGGTAGCGGCCTTCTTGGCAGCGGTCTTTTTCGTGGCCGCCGCCTTTTTGGCCGTGGATGCGGTCTTTTTTGCCGTCGTCTTTTTGGCCGCTGTCTTTTTCGCGGTGGTCTTGTCCGTCTCCGCCGTCTCCTCCGCCGGAGCGGCGCCCTCGGCAGGGGCGGCGTCGGCAGTCTTTTTCACATAGCCGCCCCGCTTCTCCTCCGGGGTGAAGTTGGAGCAGTTCTCGTTGATGCAGAAGGGCCGCTTGAAGCCCCGTCCGGATTTTTTGAACATGGTCTGGCCGCATATGGGGCAGTTGTCTTTCACCGGCACGTCCCAGGTCATGAAGTCGCACCGCCGGGACTCGTCCTTGCTGTTCAAAAACTCACAGCAGTAATAGGTATACTGCTTGTTGGTCTTTTTGCTCACCCCGGTGCGCTTAACCAGCCGGGCGCCGCACTTGGGGCACTTGCCCGGCATAACTACCACTAAGGGCATGGTAAAGGTGCACTCCGGCCAGCCAGGACAGGCCAAAAACCGTCCGAACCGCCCAGACTTAACCACCAGGTTCCGCCCACACTGGGGACAGATCTCCTCCGTCACCTCGTCGGGCACCTTAATGCGCTCACCGTCCAGGTCGCTCTCCGCCTTCTGAAGCTCCGCGGAAAAGTCCTGGTAAAACTCGCCCAGCACCTGCTTCCACTGAACCTGTCCAGCCTCCACCTTATCCAACTCGCTCTCCATCTGGGCGGTGAAGGCGGTGTCCACGATGTCGGGGAATTTGTCCTTCATCAGACCCGTGACCACTTCCCCCAGCGGGGTGGGCCGCAGGTGCTTGCCCTCCTTCACCACATATTCCCGATCGGTGATGGTGGAGATGGTGGGAGCGTAGGTGGAGGGCCGGCCGATGCCCTTTTCCTCCAAGGCCCGGATGAGGGTGGCCTCGGTAAACCGGGCGGGGGGCTGCGTGAAGTGCTGGTCCCTGGAAAGGCTGTTGAGCTTGAGCCCCTCTCCCTCCTTCAAGTCGGGCAACGGAGACTGAACCGGCTCGTCCTCGTCGTCTTTTCCTTCCTCGTAAACGGCTGTAAAGCCAAAAAACTTTAAGGAGGAATGGCTGGCCCGGAACTGGTGGCCCGCCGCTTCCACCTCGATGGAGACGTTATCGTACACGGCGGACGCCATCTGGCAGGCCAGAAAACGGCTCCAAATGAGCTTGTAGAGCCGGTACTGCTCGCTGGTCAAGTCCTTTTTCACGTCCTCCGGCGTCAGGTTTACGTCGGAGGGGCGGATGGCCTCGTGGGCGTCCTGGGCGCTGCCCTTAGACTTGTAGTGCCGGGTCTTGGCCGGGTAGTACTGCTTGCCGTAACGGGACTCGATAAAAGTCTTGGCCGCCGCCAGGGCCTCTTCGGACAGGCGCAGGGAGTCGGTACGCATATAGGTGATGAGGCCCACGGTGCCTTCCCCGGCAATATCCACCCCTTCGTAGAGCTGCTGGGCGATGGACATGGTACGCCGGGGGGTCATATTCAGCTTCCGGGACGCCTCCTGCTGGAGCGTAGAGGTGATAAAGGGGGGCGCGGGATTGCGGGACTTGTCCTGGCGCTTCACCGCAGTGACGGTGAAGGGGGCGTGCTCCACTGCCTGGACCACCTGCTCTACCTCTTCGGCGCTGCCCAGCTCCGCCTTTTTCCCCTGGCCGTAGTAGTCAGCCTTAAAGCCCCCGACGTTGGGGGCGATGCGGGACAGGTCGGCGGTGATGGACCAGTACTCCTTGGGCTGGAAGGCGCGGATCTCATCCTCCCGCTCCACCACCAGCCGGGTGGCCACCGATTGGACCCGTCCGGCGGACAGGCCCCGGCGGATCTTCTTCCACAGCAGCGGGGAGAGCTGGTAGCCCACGATGCGGTCCAGTACCCGCCTAGCCTGCTGGGCATCCACCAGGTTTTGGTCGATCTGCCTGGGGTGGGCGATGGAATCAGCCACCACCTTGCGGGTGATCTCATTGAAGGTGACTCGGCAGGTCTTATCCTCCGGCACGTCCAGCACCGACTGTAGGTGCCAGGAGATGGCCTCCCCCTCCCGGTCCGGGTCGGTGGCCAGGTAGACCTTTTCGCTGGCCTTGGCGGCCTTGCGCAGCTCGGCGATCGTCTCTTCCTTGGCTTTGATGTTCTGATAATCGGGCTCAAAAGAGTCCAAATCCACCCCCAGCTTGCTCTTGGGCAGGTCCCGGACATGTCCCATGGATGCCTTCACCTGATAGCCGGGCCCCAGGTACTTCCCAATGGTCTTGGCCTTGGCCGGGGACTCCACGATCACTAGGTTTGTCTTTGCCTTTGCCATACGATGCATTACTCCATTAACGATACATTACTCAATTCTCAACCGGACCGTCGCCCGGAACCGCTTCCCGCTCTCCTCCGCCACAAACCCTTGGACCTGTAGAATGGTCAGGGCGGCCAGAACCCGGCGGGCAGGGATCTGGGTGCGCTCCACCAGGTCGTCAGCCACCTGGGGGCCCTTCTCCAGCGCCAGCAGAATGTCCCGCTGGTCGTCGGTCAGCTTATTTTTGTAGTTCTTCCAGTCAATATATTCCAACTTTGCGGGATTGTCAACCTCTTTTTCCGGGGGAGCTGGGTCGGGCCTGTGCCGGTCCGGTGCAGCGGAGAGATTCTCCAGCCGCTGTTTCCGCGCCTCGCCGGACAGGGCGGCGGATCTGCCAAACTTGTCCGGAAAGCGGTCCGCGAATTCGCACACCACGTCCTCCGCGTCCAGGATGAGCTTGGCCGCCCCCTCCTGAATCAGGCGATTGGTGCCCACGCTGTTTGGCGCGTCCGCCGGTCCGGGGACGGCAAAGACCTCCCGATCCTGGTCCAGGGCGTGTCCGGCGGTGATCAGGCTGCCGCCGGTGCGGGGACTCTCCACCACCGCAACACCCAGGGACAAGCCGCTGATAATCCGGTTGCGCACTGGGAAATGGCTGCTCCGGCTCTCCGTTCCCGGCGGATACTCGGACACAAGCGCCCCGGCCGCCGCTACATCGGCATACAGGTCCCGGTGAAATCTGGGATAGATGAAGTCGATGCCGCCGCCCAACACAGAGATCACCGGCCCGCCGGCCTTGAGGGCACCCCGCACCGCTGCCGCGTCGATGCCCTCGGCAATGCCAGATACCACCAGCGCGCCCGCCCGGGTCAAATCCAGCCCCAGCTGCTCCGCTATACGCACGCCGTAGGGGGTGGCGCTCCGGGTACCCACCACGGCCACTGCGGCCTCGTTGTCCACGGCGATGTCCCGCCCCTTCCAGTAGAGCACCAGGGGCGGCTGGTGAATGGCCCGCAGGCGCTCCGGGTAGATGGCGTCCTGTATGGTCATGATGCGGATGCCCAGACGGTCACAGTCACCCAAGATCTGATCCACCCTGGACAGAGACTTGTCCTGGAAAGAACGGCGGGCCTTTTCACTCAGGCCCGCCACACTCTCATAGGCATGCCGGTCCGCGAAATAGGCGCTCTCCGGCGTTCCGAAATGGGACAGCAGCTCTGCCATCCCCTGTCCGCTGACGCCCACCCGGCTGGTCAGCCACAGCCAGTACTTCAGATTGGACATTCCGCCAGCTCCTTTCCACTGTCCTTTAAAACGGCCCGCTCCGTGCCATCTCCCACAACACCACCGAAGCCGCCACCCCGGCGTTCAAAGATTCGCAACGGGCCCGCATGGGAATTTTTATTGTCTTTTCACACAGCTCCAGGGCCAGAGGGGATACTCCCCTCCCCTCACTACCCACGATTACCGCTGCCCGGCTCAGGTCTATCTGGCGCACATCCACGGTGTCCTCCCGCAAGGCGGTGCTGTAAAGCGGTATGCCTTTTCGTTCCAGGCAGGCCGCCAGCTCCTCCAGAGTTGTCTCCCACACTGGCAGGCGAAACACGGCTCCCATGGTGGCTCGAACGGTCTTAGGGCTCCAGGGATCTGCGCACGGCCCACACAGAATAAGGCCGTCTGCGCCGAAAGCGTCGGCGGAGCGCCAAATGGCACCTACATTTCCTGGATCCTGCACCCCGTCCAACACCAGGAATCGGTCCCCTTCCAGCTCTTCCGGAGGGTCCAGGCTCTTCCCCTTGCAGAGAAATACCACTCCCTGGGGGGTCTGGGTATCCGCTACCGCGGCCAGCAGCTCCTTCGGTACCTCCACCACCCGGACAGAAACGGGTAGGTCAGGCAAATCCGTCTCTTGGGTGCATACCACCGTCTCCAGCCGGGCATCCCACCGCAGGGCCTCGTGCAGCATTTTAGGCCCTTCGCACAGAAATACGCCCTCCTCCCGCCGGGTGGACCGCTGGCTTTTCAATCGGCGCAGCCGAGCAATCAAGGGATTGCTCCGGCTGGTGATCCGCTCCCGGCTCATTTCTGGCACAAGGAGGCAATATCGCTGTCCCGGCCCAGCACAATGAGCTTGTCTCCTGGCGCCATGATCCAATCCGCGCCAGGGGCCACGCTCACCTCGCTGCCCCGCCGGATCGCAATGACATTGACGTGATACTTGGGCCGGATATCCAGATCCCGGATCGTGTGCTTGGCCCAGCCATTGGGCAGGTCCACCTCTACAATGGCATATTCTGGAGACAGTTCGATGAAGTTTAAAATATTGGAGCGGGCCAAGCCCTGAGCGATCTTAATGCCCATCTCATGTTCAGGGAACACTACCCGGTCCGCGCCGATCTTTTCCAGTAGGCGCTGATGGACATGGCTTTGTACCTTGCATACCACCTTGGGTACTCCAGCTTCCTTCAGACGCAAGGTAATGAGGGCGCTGCTGCCAATGTCGTCGCCCACGGCTACCACCGCGCAGTCATAGTCCTTGACCCCAAGGGCCCGGAGTACGTCCGGATCCCGGCCGTCACCTGTTACAGCGTGGGTGACATAGTCGGCAATGGCTTCCACATTTTCATTTCGGATGTCCACAGCCAGTACATCGTTGCCCACAGCATACAGCTCACGGGCCACCGCGGTGCCAAATCTGCCCAAACCGATCACAATAAAGTTTTTCATTCCTCTTCGACCTCCGTCCGCCCGTCTGCACGGTGCGGCTCATTTAAGATGTATGGTCAGCCGATCATCACGTCGGCATGGGGATAGTTGATTTTGCTATGGGCTTTCTTCTGGGTCATAAACGCCAGAGACAGAGACAATACACCCACCCGACCCAGGTACATCAAAAGGATCAGGATGATGTGGGACACCGTGGACAACTCAGGCGTAATACCAGTGGTAACGCCCACTGTGGCCATGGCGGAAGCCGTTTCATAGGCTGCCGCTAGGTAGGGCACATCGTCCACAATGGCGATGCCCATGGAGGCAGCAATAAACAGGAACACAAAGACAAGCATCAGCGTCATCGCGGACAGTACCTTTTGGTCCGGGATGGTACGGCCCCGAAATGTGACTACATCCCGCCCCTGCAGGCCGGAGCGCAGCGCCAGCAGCAGTACGCCCACCGTCCCAGTTTTCAGGCCGCCGGCACAGGAGCCGGAGGAACCGCCCACCAGCATCAGCAGGATACACATGACCAAAGACACATCGGTGAGCGCTCCCTGGCTGATGGAGTAAAAGCCTGCCGTCCGCAGCGTAGTAGACTGGAACAGGGCGTTGAGCAGCCCCTTCCACACTGGCATTGGACCCAAGGTATGCGGATTGTCCCACTCGCTGAAGAAGAAAAACAGCGTCCCCAGCAGCAGCAGCGCCGCCGTCATGAACAACACCATTTTGCTGTACAGGCTCAGTCCTCTCAGGCCGCGTTTGCTTTTGATCTCCTCCCACACGAAAAAGCCCAAGCCTCCGCAGGCAATGAGGGCCGTCACCGTGAGGATTACCACCGGGTTGCCGTCATAGGTGGACAGGCTCCCGATCTTATCAGTCCCAAAAATATCAAACCCGGCGTTACAGAACGCCGACACCGCAGTGAACACGCCCTTCCAGATGGCTCCTATCCCATACCGGGGCCAGAAGCAGGCCGTCAGAATCATCGCGCCCGCTCCCTCAAAGACAAAGGTGGTTTTGAGCGCCCCTATGACCAAATGGGCGATATCGCTGGTGTCGTCCAGGTTGAAGCTGGACGCTGCCGTCAGTCGCTGGCTCAAGGACAGCTTCTGTTTCACCAGTAGGGCCAATAGAAAGATGATGGTCATAAACCCCAAACCGCCCAGTTGGATGAGCAGCAGGATCACAACCTGCCCGAACAGCGTCCAGGCCGTTAAAGTATCCACTATAATCAACCCCGTCACACAGGTGGCCGACGTAGCGGTAAAAATGGCGGTCATAAATCCACAGCTCTCCCCCGACTTTGACGCGAAGGGCAGCATTAGAAGCAGGGCGCCACAGAAAATCACAGCGGCAAATGATATGGCTATCACCTGAGTAGCCCGTAACACTCGCCGCCGTCTCTCTCTTGAAACCAAATGGATTCACCTCATTTTGCCCCGCGCCCATCTGCGCTGGGAGTACATTGACGGAGGTATTATAGCAATCCCACATCACTTTTGCAAGCCGTATCATAGATTTTACAGGATTATGGACATTTTATGCCATGTGACGGACATAATTCATGCGTCTGCGAGAGCAACACATTCCAGTATAGGTCACCCCCCTTGGCCGCAAACATAAAGCTCCCGTGGATTTTATCCACGGGAGCTTTGCACATTGTAAAGCTTACAGTGCGGCAAACCGGGTCAGCATGGCAGCCAACTCCGCCCGGGTGGCAGTGCCTTGGGGGTTGAGGCCTTTGTCACCGCCGGTGATGATGCCGGTGGAAACCGCCCAGTTCATGGCGCTCACGGCCCAGTCGCTGACGTTCTCTCTGTCGGCGAAGCCGTTCAGCCACTCGCCCGCTACAGCGGGAGAACCAGCATAGCGGTACAGCATGGCCGCCACCTGCTCCCGGGTGATGAGCCCCTCAGGGGCAGTGCCGTCGGACACGCCCTCGGCCACTGCCCACTCCATGCCAGCCTGATACCAGGAGCTGCCGGCGGAGGTGTCCACTCCGTCCATGCGGGCCAGAATGGTCATGAGAGTGCCCCGGGTGACGGTGCCGGATGGGTCAAAGGTGACGGCGGAGGTGCCTTCCATCAGCCCATTCCGGCACACATACTCCACATAGGAGTAGAACCAGTCATTGGCGGCCACATCCACGAAGGGGTTGACCCAGATGTCCGGGGCCTTCTCCACGA
>ERZ1106929.163-NODE-163-length-75264-cov-20.592296_pt1 | contig 75264 bp, 60 predicted proteins | sample MGYA00403662_ERZ1106929 | MGnify/ENA primary metagenome ERZ1106929 (study PRJEB35170, sample SAMEA104062442) | human gut metagenome | biome: human gut; feature: human-associated habitat; material: faeces | place: Denmark | collected 2013-02-20 ... | reverse complement strand
AGCATAAATTCTGTGCATCGCGAAGCGTGTTACTGAGAACGGAGTGAACAGTAACATTCTCTGTGGAGGTTGCGGAAAGGGAAGTCAGTTTTCGTTGTAAATAACAGTGAGCTATGATAAAATACAGATATTGAAAGCGCAGAGCGTGTTTGAAAAAACAAAAAATCCTTCGCCACAGGGCGGGGGATTTTTGGCAGAAGGTATTAAGGGTGGCTTGAGGATATGACAGTACTGGAACAGTTAAGAAAAACAATTGAAGACGGACATCCGGGGGAGACAGAGAAGCTGGTGAGGGAGGCATTGAAGCAGCATATTCCTGCAGGGCGGATTGTGGAAGAGGCCATGACTCCGGCTATGCGAACAGTGGGGGAGAATTACAAATCCAATGGAGCGGATATTATTAAAATTCTGGCAGCAGCCCGAAGTGTGCGCAAGGGTTTTGAATTGTTGGAGGAACAGGACTCGCAGTTTGGCAGGAGGAATATCGGAACTGTGATCCTTGGAACGGTGGAAGGTGATCTGCATGATGTAGGTAAGAATCTGGTTGCGATCATGTTTCGTAGTGCCGGATTTAAGGTGATTGATCTGGGAGTGGATATTTCTGAGAAGCAGTTTCTGCGTGCAGTGAAACAGAATCCGGATGTGTCGATCGTGTGTATCTCCTCGCTTCTGAGTACTTCAATCCCGGAGATGGAGCAGGTGGTGAAGTCTCTGAAACGAAGCAACAGTAAGCATAAATTTAAGATTATGGTTGGTGGAGGTGCAGTAACGGAGCAGCTGGCGAAGAATATGGGAGCAGATGCCTATACAGAGAACTGTATTGAGGCTGTGGAAGTTGCGAAGACGTTTATTGTGTGAGAACCGGGCTGACAGGTGCGTATGAGAAAGACATAGTGTGAGTTAAATTGCTATAGAATTGACTGGTAAAATAGGTGCTTCAATTATGTGACAGGAGGATTGTAGACTTGCAGCTGTCATCAGTTTATTTATATGAAAAAATAAAAGAGAAATATGAAATTACGGAAAGGGGAACTTTATCCGGTTCAGACGGATATCTGCGCCCTTTTTTGTGTTATGAAAAAAAAGAAACATTTCGGCAGGGGCATGTTTATGTGGTGCAGAGATGTGCTAAAGAGTGGGAACCTGCAGTTCTGACTGCTGAAAATATATTCTGGGTATTTTGTGGGAGAGAGAAAATTGATGCTGCATCAGAAGAGTTTCAGCAGATTTCGTATATTCATATTGCACTTGAAAGTCTGGAAGAAATAGCAGAATTTATGAATGATGTGCAGGAGATTTTTGATGCGGCTGATGAATGGGAACGGAAGCTCCATAATTTGATGTTAGAACATGCCGGAATGGACAGGCTTTTGCAGGTGACATCGGAATTTCTGCAGAATCCGATGACTGTAACAGGACTGGATTTTACCTTCGTGGCGGAAGCGGGAAGCGAGTATCTGCCGCCGAGGGCGCGGCTGTATACAGATGACGGGTTGAATATGGAATATGTAAATGCGCTTCTGCAGAATGAAGCTTATCGAGATATGGCAGATACGCATGAATATGTAATGTTTCCGGCTTATATCAGTGGATGTCGTTCGATGAACAGAAATCTGTTTGTGGATGGGAAAGCAACTCACAGGCTGGTTTTGACTGAGTGCAGATCAGAGATTACACTGAGAGTTATCTGTGTACTGGATATTCTGGTGGAGAAACTGGAGTATTTGCTTGCGCATGAAGCGGAGGAAGAAGATCCGGACAGGGATATGGAGCAGATTTTTGTCAGGATTTTGTCGGACAGAACTGCGGATTATATGCAGGTGAGTAGAGAACTGAGTGAACTGGGATGGAGTGGAAATCATGAATATATGTGCCTGATCCTGCAGATTACCTATCTGAATCAGCAGAATCTTTCCACAAAGGCAATCTGCCGATATATTAAGAAGAAATTTGAGGATTCTGTGAGTTTTCTTTATCAGGATGAAATTGTGGCATTTTTTGACCTTACCAGACTTGGAAAAAGCCAGGAGGAAGTAGCCGGAAAACTGGTTTATTTTATCAGGGATACTTATCTGAAAGCCGGATACAGCAGGGTGATGACAGGACATATGAATCTGAGACGGCAGTATGTGCAGGCGAAGACGGCTTTGGATGTAGGAAGCCGTAAGAAGCCTTATCTGTGGATTCATTATTTCGGTCAGGTGGCACTGACCTATATTTTGGAACAGGCAACAAGAAGATTGCCGGGAACAATGATCTGTCATGAAGGGCTGCTGGAATTGAAGAAGCATGATGAGGAGAATCAGACTCAGTATATGGAGACATTGAGAGTGTATCTGGAGCAGCATCTCAGTGCAACTCAGGCGGCAAGGGAATTGTTTATCCACCGCAGTACGTTTCTTTACAGGCTGGACAGGATTAAGGAAATCCTGCAGTCTGAGCTGGATGATCCGGAGGAAATTTTTTATCTGGAATTGTCATTCAGGCTGCTGGAGCAGGAGCAAGAGAAAGAATAGTACGGGAACAGAATAGTGCAGATATCTGGAAAGGTCAATTATTTGTGGAGGGAGATGTTTTGATAAAAAAATTCAGGTACGCTTGAGCGTACCTGAATAAATGTTAAAAGAGATATTATGTTATTTAGCTTCCTCTTCGGCAGCAGCCTCTTCTTCAGCTTCCAGAGCCGGGTCTACGTGAACGGCGGCTACGGATACAACTGCAGCTTCAAGGTCTGTCTTTAAGTCTACATCTTTGTCCTGGGCGATGGCGAGGTCTTTGACTTTGATTACGTCGCCGACTTTCATGTCACCGACATCTACCATAATTTTGTCTACCAGTGCTGATGGGAGAGCTCTGAAGGAGATTTCTTCCAGATGCTGCTGTAATACACCGGCTTCCAGTTTGTCGTGGTTTACAAGTACGATCTCTGCTACGGAATGTACTTTCTCGTTGCTTACCAGTGCCTGGAAATCTATTTCATCCACCTGTCCTTTTAACGGATTGAACTGGATCTCTTTGATCAGTACGTCATATGACTGACCATCTACATCCAGCATAATCTGGCTTCCTTTGTTACTTGTCTTGAGAAGTTTCTCGACAGCAGATTTCTCGATTTTAACAGGAAGAGAACCTTCCATCTCTCTGCCAAATACGTTACCTGTAACGTAGCCTTCTCTTCTTAATCTTTTGGCCTTTGTGTCCATTGTTCTTTTTTCAGCTTTTAAAGTATTCATTTGACTTTTCCTCCATTTTACAGCTGAGGTGACACGCTTGACACTATCTTTAATTTATGAGCATCCGAAATGCTCCAGGTGGTGTTAAGTATTTTTGAGTATTCAGTTGTTTGTTCTTTATCTTTGTTACAGCTGTATTATAACACGCTAGAAATAAAATGCAAGAGGAAAATGTGAAGAGTTTGTGAAATTTAAGTAAACACAAACAAAGCCCCCGGAAATGACCACTTCCGGGGGCTTTGCATTTAATCTAATTAATCATTAATTACAGAGTATCATTTCTTCTGATATAACCAGGCTGTTCAGCCGGGGAAACGATTTCTTTTTTATGAACGAGTTTCGCCCATTTGTCGACTACTTCATTCTCTACGTGAACACCCTCACCTACAGTAACTTCAGCGAGAACAACACTGTTTCTTACAACAGCACCTTTTTTAATGACACATCCACGACCGATTACGGAATTCTCAACAGTACCTTCAATCTGGCAACCGTTGGAGATTACGGAATTCTTCACATCTGCAGTATTGAAATACTGAGTCGGGCAGGAATCATTGGTACGTGTATAGATTGGCCAGTTATCATGGAAAAGTTCCTGAGCTGACTTGTAATTAAGGAGAGCCATGTTTGCAGCATAGTAACTTGGGAAGTCTGTAATGCTTGCAAAGAATCCCTTGTGTGCAACGCCGCGGATGTCCAGAGTTTCGCATTTATCATTCAGGATGTCTGCCAGTGTATACATGGAAGAAAGATTCTTGGCTTCTTTGATCAGGCTGATGAAAAGCTCTGTTTTCATAACACAGGTATCCATATAAACATACTGATTCTTCTTATTACCATGATTCGGTTCGATGGATTCCACACCTTTCTGTCGGTTCAGTCCCAGAACATTACAGGTAAGATAAGCCTCTTTTGCATTATCAACAGCGTGATAAAGCAGGGTAACATCTGCACCGGACTCAATGTGTGTATGTAAAAACTGGTCAAAATCAATTGAATAAACCATATAGCTCGGGGCAATGACAACATACGGATGATTCATTCTGCTGAGGGACTCCATATTGTCCAGATAGCAGGAGATATCGGTGTTATAGATATCATTGTCATTATTGTGCTCTGAGAAGAGAAGCTGAAGTTTGCCGCTCTTGGAGTTGATATTGTAATGACGTCCTGTTCCAACGTGTTCTACAACAGAACGGGGTTTATTATTGATATAGACCTGAATACGTTCAATGTTGCTGTTGGTCATATTGGAGATAGGGAAGTCAATGACTCTGTATCTGCCAAGGAAAGAAAACGCACCGATTGGGCGATAATCCTGCATACCATCTACATAAATATTTCTCCCGGAAGAGCTTACGATTCCAAATGCCTCATACATATTATTCTGCCCCCTTTACGCGTTTCGCTACAAGCTCAATGTGATCACTGTCTGCGGCACCGACAACTGCACCTTTACCGATGCGGACACCGTCAGCTACAAGTGCACGCTGAACAACGGCACCTTCTTCTACAACAACACCCGGCATCAGTACACTGTCGATAATTCTGGCACCTGCACCAATCTTAACACCTGTAAAGAGAACGGAATGCTTAACTTCGCCCTGAATAACACAGCCCTGTGTGATATATGCATCTTTAACATCTGCTTCTGCGCTGATGTACTGTGGAAGTGCGGTAACATCTTCTGTATAAATCTTCCATGACGGATCACCCAGATCCAGTTCATTCTTGGAACTTAACAGATCCATGTTTGCTTCCCAGAGAGAGTCGATGGTACCAACATCTTTCCAGTATCCTTCAAATTTATATGCATAAAGAGTTCTGTTATCGTTAAGCATAGTAGGGATGATATCCTTACCGAAGTCATGGCTGGAATCCGGATTCTTGATATCAGCCATCAGCATCTTGCGGAGGAGTTTCCAGGTGAAGATATAGATACCCATGGATGCAAGGTTGCTCTTCGGATGCTCAGGTTTCTCTTCGAATTCTACGATACGTCCGGATTCATCAGTATTCATGATACCAAAACGGCTTGCCTCTTTCATCGGAACTCCGATAACTGCGATGGTTGCATCTGCCTTTGCTTCTTTGTGGGCTGCAAGCATCTTGTCATAGTTCATTTTATAAATATGGTCACCGGAAAGAACAAGAACGTATTCAGGATCAAATTTATCAATGAAATCAATATTCTGGGAGATTGCATCTGCAGTTCCGCGATATACATTCAGATTCTCATCTGCTTTCTCACGTGGAGGAAGAACGTAAACACCGCTGTTTTTAGCATCAAGACCCCAGCGTCCGCCGGCTGCCACATAACTGTTCAGCTGGATTGATTCATACTGTGTAAGTACACCTACAACATCAACGCCACTGTTGGCGCAGTTGCTTAAAGGAAAGTCTACGATACGATATTTACCGCCGTATGAAACGGCCGGCTTTGCCACTTTATTGGTAAGATCATGCAGACGGCTGCCACGACCGCCGGCCAGTATCATGGCCAACATACTATTTTGTTTCATAATAGTGAACCCTCGCTTTCATTTGTTAGGTAATATTATACATTTTTTCCTGACATTTTTCCATAGGTTTCTGAAAAAAATATGTAAAAACTTTGCTACAAACTAAGTAAAATCGACGAAAAATTATACATTATATACAAATATCGAGACGAATCGCATGACAGGGGATTAAAGATATTTGTAAATTATGCTTATAACGTACCAAAATTCATTCCAGATTGCCTGCGGCAATGGGATTTTGGTCTGTATGTCTCGGGATTTTGGCATATTCATGCCAAAACACCTCGCGGAATAATGCTGTGTGAACAGTAACATTTGTTCACAAATTTAAGTGAAACGGGTGGACGTATAATAGTTCTTACGCTATAATAGGTAGGAATTTATAGAAGAAACGCGTAACTGTGAAAATACTGAACAGTTACAGAGAAACAGAGGTTATCACGTGAGTAAAAGAGAAGATTATAAACGATTTATCGTATTTTGTCTGGCGAGTCTGGTGGTTCTGGCACAGGCGGCGGTCTTTGCATGGGTGTGGTATTCCGTTTACAGAGGACAGATCGACGAGCCTTTCTGGCGCAAAGGTAACTGGGTACTGATCGCAATCTACGGTCTGATGTTTGCCCTGTTTGCCAAATTGTACGGAGGACTTAAGGTTGGATATCTTAAGAGGATCGATGTATTTTATTCGCTGACACTGGCACTTTTGTGTACCAATGTGGTGGAATATCTGGAGATCACCCTGATCAACAGGTGGTTCCTGAGCGTATGGCCTATGATCGAGATGACAGGAATACAGCTGGTGCTGATCATTATCTGGATATTTGGTTCAAGGTATATCTATTCCGGACTTTACCGCGCACGCCGGCTTCTGGTCATTTACGGTGACCGGGATCCGGGGGACGACCTGATCCATAAGATGAATTCCCGAAAGGACAAATATGACATCAGCGGCAAGGTACACATCAGTGTGGGAGAAGAAAAAATCCATCAGATGATGCAGGATTATGACGGCGTGATCATCTGGGATCTGCATTCAACAGAGAGAAACCGTTATCTGAAATACTGTTTTGCACATTCTGTCCGATGCTATGTGAGTCCGAAGATTTCGGACATCATTCTTATGGGAAGTGAACGCATCCATCTTTTTGACACACCGCTTCTGGTATCCAGAAATATGGGACTGGCAGTAGACCAGCGTGCTGCAAAGAGAGTTATGGATATTCTGATTTCAGGGATCGGCATTATAATCACTTCACCGATCATGCTGATCATAGCGATTGCGGTAAAAGCATACGACAGAGGTCCGGTGTTTTATTTTCAGGACCGTCTGACATTGGGTGGAAAGCCCTTTAAGATCTGTAAATTCCGCAGTATGTGCGTAGATTCGGAGAAAAACGGTGCAAGACTGGCATCCAAGCATGATTCCCGTATCACACCGGTAGGTCATGTGCTGAGAAATCTTCATCTGGATGAGCTTCCTCAGCTTTTCAATGTATTTAAGGGAGATATGTCTCTGGTAGGTCCGCGTCCGGAACGTGAAAGTATCATGCTTGAGTATGAGAAAGAGCTTCCGGAATTCTATTATCGTCTGAAAGTTAAAGCAGGTCTTACCGGATATGCGCAGGTCTACGGTAAGTATAATACAACTCCTTATGACAAATTAAAGCTGGATCTGTTTTATATTGAGAATTATTCCTTCCTGCTGGATATCAAGCTGATCTTTATGACAGTTAAAATCTTTTTCCAGAAAGAAGTATCTGAGGGAGTAGATGACAGACAGGTAAATGCGTTGAAGGATTCCGGGAAAAACGCCGGAGTGTCAGAGAATAAAACGGAGGAATGACAATGAATAAACCGCTGGTATCTGTGATCATGCCGGTTTACAACGGAGAAAAATATATTAGAAAGGCTGTGGAATCCGTCTATGAACAGGGAGTTTCGCTGGAACTTCTGGTGATCGATGACGGTTCTACAGACCATACAGAGGAAGTCCTGTCTGCCTATGAGGGCAGAGAGGACTTTCGGTATATTAAGAATGAACAGAATATGGGAGCTGCAGGCTCCAGAAACAGAGGAGTCGGGCTGGCACAGGGAACTTACATTGCTTTTCTGGATGCAGATGACTGGTGGGAGTCAGGCAAGCTGAAAGAACAGCTGAAACGTCTGGAAGAGACAGGATACGTGCTGTGTTCTACAGGGCGGGAACTGATGAACGCGGACGGAAGCAGTACAGGACGGACAATCCCTGTAAAAGAGAAGATCACCTACAGAGAACTTCTGAAACATAACAGCATCAACTGTTCTTCGGTAATACTCAGAAGGGATGTGGCGCGTGAATTTCCCATGGAGCATGACGACAGCCATGAGGATTATATCACCTGGCTGAAAATCCTGCGAAAATACGGTTGTGCTGCCGGAATCAACAAACCCTATCTGAAATATCGTCTCAGCGAAGGCGGCAAATCCAGAAACAAACTGAAATCAGCAGCCATGACTTACAATGTCTACAGATACGCCGGTTACGGCAGGATCAGAAGCTGTATTTTTTTCTGTTCTTATGCTGTACATGGAATATGGAAATATTGCTACTGTTCACTTCGTTCACAGTAACGTAGCCAAAATTCATTCCAGATTGCCTGCGGCAATGGAATTTTGGCTTGTATGTCTCGGGATTTTGGCATATTCATGCCAAAATACCTCGCGGGATAGTGGTGTGTGAACAGTAACAAAATATTTCCATTGACCGAAATGTTAAGTTTCTATTCCATAAATCGTAAAAATATGTTATGCTTGTTGCAGTAAATATGACTTTGCGGTTAATTGCCCGTTACATTGCTGTGCGTTTTTTTGTCTGCCGGTCATCTGAAGAATCTGGCAGAATGGGGTTGTATGTTCACACAGCAGAAGTCAGAAATATGATTAGAGGATAGTACTTAAACATGAAAATAAAAAAAGAGAGAGCGGCGGTGCCGTACTCCTGCCTGATTGATAACATTAAAGTTTTGCTTATCTTTCTGGTAGTATTTAACCATATTATTGCATTTAACCTTGTAAAGGTAGACACTGTAGTGAGATATGTGTGGTATGCGATCACGATTTTTCACATGCCTGCATTTGTTTTTATTTCAGGATATCTGTCAAAGAAACCTCAGAATGTGCTGAAGAATTTTAAGAACCTGCTGATCCCTTATGTTCTGGGATATACCTTAACCTGGTATTCACAGATATGGCTGGGCAGATCCGTAGATTATGAGATACTGCGTCCTACCGGAAGTGTCATGTGGTATATACTGGCACTGTTTATTTACCGCCTTATCATTGAGGCCCTGGGTAAGATCAGATTTATTGTTCCGCTCAGTATCCTGTTCGCATTATGGGCAGGAACCAGACCGGAATTTACCACATTCCTGTCATCATCAAGAATCGTGGTATTTTTCCCGTTCTTTGTTGCGGGGTATCTCTGGAAGAGTGAATATATCACAGCGATCCGTAAATTTAAGGGAAAATGGATCCTGGTGGCAATCTCCGGAGTCCTTTTGTGGGCGATACCGAATTATATGATCCCAAATGAAATGGGAATTGCTATTTTCCGAGGTAATCATGGATATCAGCTCTGTGGCCTGACGGATCCTCAGGGAGTGATCCTCAGACTGCTGATGTATCTGGTATCTTTCGTAGTGGTCTATACGATGCTTGCGTTAGTGCCGGACATCAAACTGCCGCTCACCTATGTGGGACGACATACAATGGGAATTTATTTCTTCCATTATCCGCTCATGATCATTATGAATGGTTTATACATCCTGATGCTTCCTGCAATGAACAATGTATGGGTGCTTCTGGGAGTATCACTGGTATTTGTACTTGTACTGGGAAGTCTGCCTGTGGATCTGCTTTATACGGGTGTTTTGAATCTGATCGCATTTATCCTGATCAAGAAGGATAAGACAGTCAGAGATGAAGGTCTGGAAGAAGAGTATGACAGCGAATATGATGAATATGAACTTCTCAGAAGAAAGAAAGCCATCGCAGAGCTTGCGGCAACGCTTGATTCAGAGAGTGATCAGGACGGACATATGGAGAAAGTAAATATGGACGAGGATACACCGGATCATACTTCTTCCGACAGGCATGAAGGCTTCAGCAATGTGGCCGGCATGGAGCTGGAGATTGAAGAGGATAATCTGGATGATATCCCTGATGAACTGATCAAAGGGGAAGAGGAGCTTTCGCTGGAAGACCTGATCCAGGAACTGGAAGCTACTACCAGAAAGATGGACAATAAAGAACCATAAACATAAAGGAAGAGTTTTGAGATACAAAAACAGTATTTCAAGACTCTTCTTTTTGTAAAGTTAATGCGAATTTAACATTTTTGTAACGGACAGGTGACGGAAGTTGGGAAGTATGATATAATCAAAGTATCTATCGTATGGAGGTTACTGTGAACAGTAACGTATGGAGCAGGAAAACTGTTCGGCAAAATAAGAATATTTTTTTCAGGGGAGTTATGACGAAAGAATGAAGAGAGTAATCACATATGGCACTTTTGATCTTTTTCATAAAGGCCACTACAATATTATCAAAAGAGCAAAAGCACTTGGTGATTATCTGATCGTAGGTGTCACAAGTGAGAGCTTTGACATTGAGCGGGGCAAACTCAATGTGCGGGACAGCCTCATTAAGAGAATCGAGAATGTGCGGAGGACCGGGCTGGCAGATGAGATCATCATTGAGGAATATCAGGGACAGAAGGTTAATGACATCATTAAGTATGATATTGATGTCCTGGTGGTAGGATCTGACTGGAGAGGGAAATTCGATTACCTTAAGAACTACTGTGATGTAGTTTATCTGGAAAGGACCAAGAATATTTCCAGTACAAAGCTTCGCAGTGAAGGTGTTATCTTTAATATGGGAATCGTGACGGATGACATCCGGGATAATGATTTTGTGGAGGAATCCAAATATGTCAGCGGAGTTCATGTGGAACGTGTATTCAGCGAGGATTACGAGACTGCACAGAGATTCTGTGATAAATATGAGTTAGGTTCCTGCTGGAACAGCTATGATGAATTTCTGGCAGATGTAGATATTGTTTATATCAAGACATCGCTGAACCGGAGAGCAGAATATATCGAGCGAGCGCTGAAAAAAGGAAAATATGTGATCAGTGATTCGCCCATGACACTTTCCTCAGAGAAACTGCGCTACCTGTTTCAGGTGGCAAGGGAGAACAATGTGGTTCTCATTGAACGGACCACACTGGTCTACCTGCGGGCGTTTAATCAGCTGGTATGGCTGGTACACAGTAACCTGGTGGGAGATCTGGTAAGTGTCAAATGTGCAATCTCCCAGGATGATTTCGAGGGCGGCAGGACTTTTAATGAGACGGTCTGCACAGCTATCTGCGCAGTACTGAAACTGCTGGGAAAAAAATGCCAGGATATCAACACCAATGCGGTCCGCAATCAGGAAGGCCGTTTTGTATATGATATGATTTCCATGAAATACGCCGGTGCACTGGCGACTATTGAGATCGGAACAACGGTTGACATTGAGAATGAACTTGTGATCATCGGAAGCAACGGCAGGGTAACTATCCCTAATGACTGGTGGAACACCGGATACTTTGAAGCCAATATTTCAGGAAAAGAATTTCTGAAAAGGTACAGCTTTAACTTCGAGGGAAATGGTTTCCGCTATCTGCTGCAGGAGCTGATGATTATGATCAGAGACAAACGGACAGAATGTACCCGGCTTTTCTATGATGAGTCGGTAAGAATAATAGAAATTTTGGAAACAATCAACAGAAAGGACAATTCATGACGGAGAAACAGAAATACCTCCTGAAGCTTTTCAGGGAGGTTGATGAAATCTGCAGAGAACATAACCTCAGATACGTGCTGGCAGGAGGCTCCCTGATCGGAGCTCTCAGACATGAGGGATTTGTTCCCTGGGATGATGATGTAGACCTTTATATGCCACGTCCGGACTGGGAGAAATTCATAGAGATATGCAAAACAGAACTCCCGCCTGACAGAGAGATACAGTGTTCGGAGGTGGACAGAAACTATACAAATTCATTTCCGCGCTACGCATCCACCAATACCTGTGCCATCCATAAGAGCCAGATTATCGGGAAGGACAGCGGCGGAGAAATCATAGACATTCTTACACTGGATCCTGTTCCGGCTGACGACAAAGAATACGAGAAATATAGAACACACATGATGATCTACTCAGATCTTATCAATATTTCTGTAGGCTACAGCGACCGCTGGGAGATACCTGCATCCATGTATCTGAAGTATCTTCTTTCTTATATTTTTCTTGGTAAAAAAAGAACACTGGCAAAGCTTGAGAAGATCATGTTCTCTTATAAAGAAGAGGAATGTGACCGTTATGCCATGCGCTGGGGCGGCTGTCCGTTTCTTTTTGATAAGGATATGATGTTCCCTGTAAAGGAGGGCATCTTTGAGGGAAAAAAGGCAATGATCCCAAATAAGTGCAGTGACTATCTGATCTGGCATTATGGAGACGAGTGGTCATATATGCCTCCTCATGATAAGAGGGAGGGTCATGTAGCAGTGTGTGTAGATGATCTTCCTTATCAGGAGCTACGTGAAGAATACATGCCGAAGATCAATAAGGAAAGATTGCGCTGGGACAGTGTGTTCCGAAAGTTCTACAATATGCGCATTGCGAAAAAGAGCCATAAGGTCCGCCAGGATGGGCTTGCAATGAAAGCCCGCGCTGTTGCACTGGACCTGCAGAGAGCGATCGATGAATCAGGACTTAAGATCAGTGAGCTGGTGGAAAGCAGATCTTTCCGTAAGCTGAGTGCACTTTTTGGCTCTTATTATAAGAATCAGCTTAGTGCTGACTTTATCGGAAGGGAAGACTATACCAATATTTATGCCTTTTATCATCCGATACTTGTGGAAATACCTGACGATGTATTCTATGCGGCAATGCTTACTCTGTTTTATACAGAACGTGTGTCAAAGGCATATCGGATGATGCAGGTCCGTCAGCAGCTTGACCATCTGAGTCCTGAGATGGAGAGACTGAAAGAAGATATTGAGCTTTTCCGGAAAGCAGCGGATCACTATGAGTTTCACAGGATGAAGGAAGCAGAGCAGATCATCAGCGACCTTTTGCAGAAATATCCGGGACATCCGGGATTTATGAAATTTAAATGCAGGTTTCTGATGGAGGATGCGGGAGAGAACCGGGTCGAAGCAGAACGTTTTCTTGATAAGGCTCTTAAGATGTTTCCTGAGGATGGTTATTTCCTGAAATATAAGGCAGATATCTTCTGGATGGATGGCGAGATGCAGAAAGCGGCAGAGCTTTATCTTCAGGTAAAGAATAAGACAACTAACGGAATTGTATGGATGGAGATGGACAGATTCTTCAGAGGATACAAATCTGAAATTCTGAAAAGCTGTGAAGAGCTTATTGCAAACCACAACAAGAAGGAGGCTCTCGCATTGATGGAGCTGTGGAGTCGTCTGATACCTGAGGATGATGATATCCAGGGAGCATTATATCTGGCAAAAACAGTGTGTGCACGTACGCAGAGCGAGATAGAGAAAGAAATCGGTGAAATCCGGGCTGTGATCGGCACACAGATGATCACGCCAGTCAGTGTGGAGAAAAATCCGGGAAAAAGCAGAAAACAGATAAAATCAGATAGAACATCAGATGAAACATCGGCTGATGATGTGAATAAAAAAGTATCAGATCCGTCAGCAGAAACTGAAGAAGTTAAAGCGCCGGCGGATATACAGGTTAAAGTTTCAGAAGAACATAAGATGTACAGGAAAGCTCTTACAAGAGCATGGAAGCGGCTGGGGTATTCCAATGAGCTTGCAGAACTGCGCACCCAGATCATCTGTACAGGTGAGGAGAGCGAACTGGAGTGGCTTGCAGAACAGGTACGAAACCGTCAGTTTCGCAGAGAAGAGAAAGCCTGCGCTTATAAGCTGGTGGGTGATGTCAGGATGAAACAGGGACAGACCAGGGAGGCTTTTGCAAATTATAAGAAAGCACTGGAATATGAGATGCCTTCTTATGTAAGAACAGAGCTGTACCGTATTTTTATCAATGATCTGAACGATGGCAGCAGACAGGCGAAAAGCTTTGGAAAGAAGACGGATATTACAGTTGTGCTTGATAAATGGCTTGATAAATATGAAAGTATTGAAGATATTAAGAAGATCGTGCAGACTGTAACTGTTAAGTGACATCAATAGAAATGGAGTAAAGAGTTGAACAAAAAACAAAAGGTGATTTTATCATTATTACAGGAAATCGATGAAATATGCCGCCGGAATAAAATAGAATATTACCTCTCTCCACGACTGACACTCTGCGCAGTGGAAGGGCATCCTTTCCCACAGAATCCCATGTTTGGAGTTGTGCTGATGAAAACAGCGGATATGGAACGGTTCCGTCTGGCTGTGGATGAAGATCCAAGGGAAAAGAGAGCACTGGAATCCATGAAGAGCCACAAATGGTTCTCAGGATTTTATCTGAGATACACCAATACAGATACTCTGTGCCTGAATCTGGACAACACCAGAGACTACGCATTCCCGGGAATAGGAGTCAGTATTTTTCCGCTCAGAACGCCGGCAGCTTCTGTAAAAGCAGAACGCAGATTATCCAGAGATGAGAATGCATGGACAGAGCTCTGTCATATCAACTATGCAGATAGAAATTTCAGGAGCAGGGTGAACCGTACAATTATGCGGCTGCAGTGCATGATAACCGGGCGCCAGGGACAGGCTGCACATTTGTATGACAGGCTTGTCAGATCCTGCCAGCAGCCCGGAGCAGATAAGTATATTCTTAAGAGAAGAAAACAGACAACAGTTTTCCCTGCGGAGATTTTTGCAGAGAGCAGACGGGTAATGTTAGAGGGTGTAGAACTTCAGGTTCCTGCAAAAACAGCAGAGTACCTTACTGTAAGCTATGGTAAGAATTATAAAGATGTAAAAGAGCCTCGTTATGTTACACCTATTGCACTTGCAGTCAGTGCGAGAGTAAGTTATACACAGTTCTGGAAGGAAGCCGGCAACTTCGAGAAATATTGTAAGGAACGAATGAAAAATGCCCGCAAGCTTGCAAGAAGCAGAAGACATAAAGACTATTTTAATGAATGCTGGGATTATGTTGAGTTCTGTGGGGAACGCATGAATATGGGTGTTGCTTATGAAAAGCAGAAGGATTATATCAAAAACCTGTATAAAAATGAAGATTACATGACACTTGAGAAGGTATTCCGTCCATACTTTAAGATGATGCAGAAGAGTCTGCAGAAAAACGAACTCTTTGCAGAGGATGAGGAGATCTTTGATATTTATATAGACGTACTGGAAAAAACAGGAAAGACAGTACAGAGGGGTAAGATCGGTACGCTGATCTGACGGGAGGAAAAATGAAGCTTTCAGATTATATTGTTACGTTTTTACAGAAAAAAGGAATCCGTCATTTCTTTGGATACCAGGGAACGATGATCGCACATCTGGTAGATTCCATTGAAAGAAATCCGGAGACAGAGAATCATTCCAGTTACAATGAACAGGGGGCAGCTTTCGCAGCCTGCGGATATGCACAGGCGAAGGAAGAATGTGCCTGCGCCTATGCTACCAGCGGACCGGGAGCCATCAACCTTCTGAGCGGTGTGGCAGATGCTTATTATGATTCCCTGCCTGTGATCTTTCTCACAGGACAGCTGAACACTTATGAGTATTCAGGGATTAAGGGGCTGCGTCAGCAGGGATTTCAGGAGACAGATATTGTGGCAATGGCGAAACCGATTACCAAATATGCTGTTCAGATACGAAACCCTGAGGACATTGTGGAGGAATTAAATAAAGCATACCATATTGCAACCACAGGACGCAGAGGACCGGTGCTCATCGATCTTCCCATGAATATCCAGAGAAGTGAAGTGGAGAATCCGGTCTATGACATGACTTTTGAGGACAAACATACAGATGCAGCTGCAGCACAGCAGGCGGCAGATACGATTCTGGAAGCACTGGAACAGGCAAAACGTCCGGTGATCATGTTGGGCCATGGCGTGGACAGCAGCTTCAGCCAGCAGAAACTGATCCGCTTTGCACAGAAGAGACAGATTCCGATCATCACCAGCGTTCTGGCGAAATCAGTTCTGGGATACGACCATCCGCTGAATTTCGGGTGCATCGGCGGTGCCTATGGACACCGTTATGCAAATATGATCGCCAATGCAAAAAGCGATCTGCTTCTCTGTTTTGGCATTTCTCTGTGTACCAGACAGATCGGAACCAAAGTACATGAATTTGCCAGAGGTGCAAAGATCATACGTATAGATATTGATCCATACAATCTTCAGAGAGATATCCATGAGAATGGTATCAATGAAGTGAAGCTGCAGGCAGAGACAGGTGCAGTAATCGATTGTCTTGCAAAAGCAGCAGCTCCGGATACAGAGGGGATCAGTGACTGGCTGAATGTCTGCACAGAGATTAAGGAAAATCTTCAGGCAGTTGATGATGCCACGCCGGAAAGATATCCGAACCGTATGATCGCAGACCTCAGTGATATGCTGGAGGATACCTCTGCGATCGCAGTGGATGTAGGACAGCATATGGTGTGGAGTTATCAGTCATTCAAGAATCATGAAGGACAGAAACTTCTCTTCTCCGGCGGACATGGAGCTATGGGCTACGGGCTTCCGGCAGCTATCGGAGCGTATTATGCAACCGGAAAACCGACCGCCTGCATCTGCGGAGACGGTGCACTCCAGATGAATATCCAGGAACTGGAGTGGGTGAAGAGAGAGAATCTTCCTGTTAAGATCATGGTTATGAATAATGAAGCACTTGGCATGATCCGTCACCTGCAGAGAGATTATTTTGACTGTCTGTTCGCAGGAACCACAGACGGCTGCGGTTTTGCTTCCTGTAATTTCGCAGAGGTGGCAAAGGCTTACGGCATTCCCGCACTGAGAATGCTCTGCGATGCAGTCAGAGAAGAAGCACCGGAATTTCTGGAAGGGGAAGGCCCGAAACTTCTGGAAGTTATGCTGGAGCATGGAACTTTTGCATATCCCAAGACCTGTCTGGGTGAACCGATCCATAATCAGCAGCCATATGCACCGAAGGAAGTTTATGACAGACTGATGGAATTGTAGGAGTGAAGAATATATTTCGGTAATGTGGAATATATAATATAGAAGGAATTTTTTTGCAGGCAGTCCGTTTTATGGAAGTGGGGAGACTCCCGCATGACAGAGAACAGATCTGTCTGTATTATAGATGAATAAAAAGAGGGAATATAAAATGAGCAAGGTAACAGTGATCACAGGCGGCACCTCCGGAATCGGACGCGGTATTGTGGAGAAGATACTGGCAAACTCAGCAGAAGATGATCTGATCTTTGCCACTTACGCTCACAATGCATATAAAGCCAATGAATTCTGGGACAGCCTGAAACCGGAAGACCAGGAGAAGCTTATTATTCTGAAAGCGGACATGTCTTCCTATGACGATATGATGAATTTCGTCGGAGAAGTAAAAGAGAAAGCAGGACATGTAGACTGGCTGATCAGCAATGCGGGAATCAGCACTTACGATAAATTTCAGGATTACACTTTCGAGGAATGGAATAAGATCGTAAATACCAACCTGTCTGTACCTGTATTTATGGTCAAAGAATTTATGCCTGTTATGACAGAGGGCGGAAGAGTACTCTTCATGGGTTCCTATGCAGGGCAGCAGGCATACTCCTCCTCTCTGGTATACGGCGTGACCAAGGCTGCCATCCACTTCCTTACCAAATCTCTGGTAAAGGAATTTGAGCCAAAAGGCATCACAGTCAATGCCATTGCCCCCGGTTTCATCCAGACGCCCTGGCATGAGAACCGCACACCGGAAAGCTACGAACGCATCAACCGAAAGATCGCACTGCACAGATTCGGTGAGATCAAAGACGTGGCAGATATGGCGTACAGTATACTTACCAATAACTACATGAATGGAAGTATTGTGGACATCCATGGCGGGTATGATTATTTCTGATAAAGTTCAACAGAAGAAATACCATACGGTGTCGGATAGCTGCGTTTCCTGTAAAAAATATGCGATGAAATATAAGCATAAATAATAAGAAAAGACTTGACTTAGGCATGTCATATGTGATAAACTTGACAAGCGACATGGAAGTTAGGTCTTTTTTTTATGCCCGAAAAGATGACGGATACATCGTCAGGCATGAGGAAAATGACCATGCAAATGAAAACACTGGAGGTGGAAGTTGTGCGCGTTAAGATTACATTAGCATGTACCGAGTGCAAGCAGCGTAACTACAATATGACTAAGGAGAAAAAGAACCATCCTGAGAGAATGGAAACTCAGAAATATTGTAAGTTCTGCCGCAAACACACTCTGCATAAGGAAACAAAGTAATCCAAGGTAACTGGACGAAACAGTTACTCACAGAGAATTGTGAGGTCAGGCTATGCAAGGAAATGAAAAATCTGCTGGCAAGAGCCAGAAGAAGAGTTGGTTTCAGGGACTTCAGTCAGAATTCAGGAAGATTGTCTGGACAGACCGCAATGAACTGATTAAGCAGACTATCGTGGTAGTTTGCGTGTCGATCGTGCTTTGCGTACTGATCAGCGTCATGGATTCATTTATTCTCGAAGGCATTAATCTTTTAATGAAATAAGGATAAGGTGATTGTATGTCAGAAGCGAAATGGTATGTTGTTCATACTTATTCCGGGTATGAGAACAAAGTAAAAGTCGATATTGAAAAAACCATCGAAAACAGACACCTGGAAGACCAGATCCTTGAAGTTCGTGTTCCGCTGCAGGAAGTGGCTGAGCTGAAAAACGGGGCTCTGAAACAGGTTCAGAAGAAAATGTTTCCTGGCTATGTACTTCTCAACATGGTTATGAATGACGATACATGGTATGTTGTCCGTAACACCAGAGGTGTGACAGGCTTCGTTGGACCAGGGTCCAAGCCGGTACCGTTGACCGAGGAAGAGATGCTTCCTCTTGGTATCAAGAAAGAGGAAATTCAGGTCGATTTCGCAGAGGGTGATACAGTTGTTGTCACAGGCGGTGCCTGGAAAGATACCGTTGGTGTTATCACTGCCCTTAATGTGCAGAAACAGACAGCAACGATCAATGTTGAACTTTTCGGCCGCGAAACGCCGGTAGAAATTAGTTTCGCAGAAATCAAACAGATGTAACAAGCAAAGGTAACAATATCGTGGGAGGGACCATAAACCCCCGCCAATACCACATAGGAGGTGCCGAAAAATGGCAAAGAAAGTAACAGGATATATCAAATTACAGATTCCGGCTGGTAAAGCAACTCCAGCACCACCTGTAGGTCCAGCTCTTGGACAGCACGGTGTAAATATCGTTCAGTTCACAAAAGAGTTCAATGCAAGAACAGCAGATCAGGGAGACTTAATCATTCCTGTAGTTATCACTGTTTATGCAGACAGAAGTTTCAGCTTCATAACCAAAACTCCGCCGGCTGCAGTTCTTCTTAAGAAAGCTGCTAAGATTAAATCCGGTTCCGGCGTACCGAACAAGACAAAAGTTGCTAAGGTTACTAAAGCTCAGGTTCAGGAAATCGCTGAACTTAAGATGAAAGACTTAAATGCAGCATCCCTCGAAGCAGCTATGAGCATGATCGCTGGTACTGCAAGAAGTATGGGAATCGAAGTAGTTGATTAATTTTAATATTAAATAGTAAGTGGGAGGGCGTTCCCCGCAAATACCACAGGAGGTTATAGAAATGAAACGAGGAAAGAAATACGTGGAAGCTGCTAAAGCAGTAGACCGCGCTACATTATATGATACCGCAGAAGCTATCAGCTTAGTTAAAAAAGCTGCAGTTGCTAAATTTGACGAAACTATCGAAGTTCATATCCGTACAGGCTGCGATGGACGTCATGCAGACCAGCAGATCCGTGGTGCAGTAGTTCTGCCACATGGTACTGGTAAAAAAGTTCGTGTTTTAGTATTCGCTAAAGATGCTAAAGCTGAAGAAGCAAAAGCAGCAGGTGCTGAATTCGTAGGAGCTGAGGATCTTATTCCGAAGATCCAGAACGAAGGATGGTTAGACTTTGACGTTGTTGTTGCAACTCCAGATATGATGGGTGTTGTAGGTCGTCTTGGTCGTGTACTTGGACCGAAAGGTTTAATGCCAAACCCGAAAGCTGGTACAGTAACAATGGACGTTACTAAAGCAGTTCACGATATCAAAGCAGGTAAGATTGAGTACCGTCTTGATAAAACCAACATCATTCATGTTCCGGTTGGTAAAGCATCCTTTACAGAGGAACAGTTAAGCGACAACTTCCAGACGCTGATCGATGCTATCGTTAAGGCTAGACCAAGCACACTGAAAGGTCAGTATTTAAAGAGCGTTGTTATTGCTCCGACAATGGGACCTGGTGTGAAGATCAACCCGATGAAATTAGCATAATAGATTTTAGCAATTTAAGACTCCCGGGGATTCTCCGGGGGTCTTTTTGCGCTTCTTTTTCTTGCGCTGTACAATGGTTTCGCGGGCGGGGAAAACGGAAAGGTATTGGAGATAGGGAGAAAGATGCAATGTATGGGTGTGCAGGAATGGAAGATTACAGGATTTGGTAAGGGTGTGTTATAGTAGGGGGATGAATTAGAGATTTGTTAGATATATTTTTTCTGAGCAATGTTATAGAGGCAGACAGGAGGCGTTATTGTGGCTGGCAGGAGACAGAAAAAGAGCGGTGGAAGAAGTTATGCGTGGAGATACCGGGGCAGGATTGTGGCTTGTGTGTTTGTTGAGGTGATCATTATCTGTGCGCTGGTTATCATGATCGGATGGAATAAGGGCGTGAAGGAGTGGTTTGAGCAGTTTGAGCAGCCGGTTCTGAAGGAAGTGGATATCAGTGGTATCAACAGTCCGAATGCGATCCTGATGCAGGCCAGGGGAGGTAAGATTCTGGGTGAGATTAACGGGGAGGCTCAGATTTATCCGGCTTCTATGACGAAGATTATGACTGTGATATTGGGGATTGAGAATTTTGATGATCTGGATGAGAAAATTACTCTGACGGATGAGATGTTCACCGGATTGTATGAGCAGGATGCTACGCAGGCAGGTTTTCAGCCGGGGGAAGAGGTCCGGGTGATTGATCTTCTCTATGGTGCGATGTTGCCTTCGGGGGCAGAGTGCTGTATTGCGCTGGCAGATACGATCAGTGGTTCAGAGGCGGATTTTGCGGAGCTGATGAATAAGAAAGCAAGGAAGCTTGGAATGGAGAATACTCATTTCTGTGATTCTACAGGACTGCATAATCCGGATCATTACAGTACGGTTAAGGATATTGCTGTTTTGATGAAGTATTGCATTAAGAATGATACGTTTCGTGAGATTGTGGAGACCTCCAGACATTCTACCGGAGTTACAAATATCCACCCGGATGGAATTACTTACTACAGTACAATGTTTAAAAATCTGTCTGATCCGACAGTCACAGGTGGAAAAATCCTCGGTGGCAAGACCGGTTATACCAGTGAGGCAGGGCACTGTCTGGTGAGTTTTGCGGAGATTGAGGGCAGGGAATATATCTTTGTTTCCGCAGGTGCTTCAGGAGCAGATGGAAATACGATTCCGCATATTCAGGATGCTGTGACTGTTTATAACAGGGTTGGTGCGGCGATTGAGGAGAAGATGAATGATAATAACAAATAGAATGTCAGATGTTACTGTTCACACGCCACTATTCCGCGAGGTGTTTTGGCATGAATATGCTAAAATCCCGAGACATACAAGCCAAAATTCCATTGCCACAGGTAATCTGGAATGAATTTTGGCTACGTTACTGAGAACGGAGTGAACAGTAACTGTCAGATTATTTTGCATCGTATGTTTATGGATTTTTTATAGACATATTTTTATAGATATGATATAATCAATCACATACAAAAGAACGATACGGGCTACGGAGGAGGTGGAATTGGTGACGGACAGACAAATACTGGAAGCCGTTTTGACGGAGGTCAGAGGACTTGGAACGCGAATGGATAAATTCGAAAGTCGAATGGATAAATTCGAAAGTCGAATGGATAAATTCGAAAGTCGAATGGATGGATTCGAAAGCCAAATGGATAAATTCGAAAGCCAGATGAACCGAATGGAAGAAAGTCAGAAGCGTTTTGAAGAAGAGACCAGAAATAACTTTGCAGATATCAAACTGCATTTGGAGAACATAACGGATAGGAATATTTCTATCCTTGCAGAGAATCATCTGAATCTTATCAATAAGATGGATGTGTCGGCTACCTGGATGAACAGGATTATGATTAATGAAGTTAAGATGAATGCTCTGACAGATCAGGTTGCCAGACTTCAGGCGAAATGCAGTTAAGCTTCCAATGATGAAAATACGAACGGATAAAAAGGGAGAACCATTGAGGTTCTCCCTTTAAAAGGTTTATTTTATGCGATTTTCCGATAGAATTATTCTCCGAAGTATCTCTTAAGAAGACCTGCGAATGCTTTTCCGTGTCTTGCTTCATCTCTTGCCATTTCATGAACTGTATCATGGATAGCGTCAAGGTTAGCAGCTTTTGCACGTTTAGCAAGGTCTGTTTTACCAGCTGTAGCACCGTTCTCGGCTTCTACACGCATCTGAAGGTTTTTCTTTGTGCTGTCTGTTACAACTTCACCTAATAATTCAGCGAATTTAGCAGCATGTTCTGCTTCCTCATAAGCTGCTTTTTCATAGTATAAACCGATTTCCGGATATCCTTCTCTGTGAGCAACTCTTGCCATTGCAAGATACATACCAACTTCAGAGCATTCACCCTGGAAGTTTGCTCTTAAATCAGCCATGATGTCTTCGCTGGATCCCTGAGCAACACCTACAACGTGTTCAGCAGCCCATGACATTTCGCCATCCTGCTTTACGAATTTATCAGCCGGTGCCTTACATACAGGACAGGCTTCCGGAGCTTTCTCACCTTCATAAACATAACCACATACACTACATACCCATTTTGTCATAATTAAAATCTCCTTTTCTTTTTAATGAATTTATTAGGGATGCCAGAAAATAAATTGATTATCTCAGCATCGTTTAGTTCTTACTGCTTTCCGTCTGTGCGGCAGAAAAAGTAATTTTTTAATAATAGTAATTATTACTATTTTCTGTAACTTTAGATTACCATACTTGATTGAAAAAGTCAAGTTTAATTTTAGCTTTTTTGCAACTTTTTATCATTAGTTGTTATTCCCAATTTGGCCACTAATGATGTAAGCAAAACTACTTTGAACTATCAGAGCTGCCTTCTGTCTCTTTCAGGCAGTCCTCACACAGGCCGAAGAATCTGGCACTGTAATCAGTAATCTTTCCTTTGAAGTTCTCACCTGCAAGATCCATAATGTGGTGAATTCCCACGCTCTCAAGGTCGATGATCCGCTCACATCTGATACACATGAAGTGGCAGTGCCTCTCGGTCCGCCCGTCAAAGTGATCTGCTCCGGCGAAAGAGGAAAGCTTCTTAATCTCTCCCAGATCAGCCAGCAGAGATAAGTTGCGATATACCGTACCGAGGCTGATATTCGGATAGATGAGCTTCATATTCTCATATACCACATCGGCAGTAGGATGATCTGTTCTGGTTCTTAGAAACTCTTTAATCGATTCCCTCTGACGGCTGTATTTCAGTGTCGCCATGGTATTCCTCCCTTCCCTGTTTACTCGCAAATGATTTATCATAACTGTTCAGGATAGTTGCAGTTATAATCTGTTCAATAACGATAATCATTACTGATATTGATACTATACAATATTGGATTGAAATTGTCAAGATATAAAATTATTATTTTATAGAATTGTTATAGTTTGGTTACTGTTCACACACCACTATCCCGCGAGGTGTTTTGGCATGAATATGTCAAAATCCCGAGACACACAAGCCAAAATTCCATTACCGCAGGCAATCTGGAATGAATTTTGGCTACGTTACTGTGAACGGAGTGAACAATAACGATGTGGGTTTACAAATCAACCAAAATGTGCTATATTTTCCCTATAACAGGAAATAATTATTTCCTATAGCTAACAGCCTTCCACGATCACAGAGTGGAGTGCTGTCACGAAATAACACAAACTCATTGAAGAAGAGAGTAGATCCGCAGACCGTATTACAGAGAAATCCCCATGGATCATATATCACAGATTCAAAGGCTGAGAGGGATATGCAAGGAGCAGGTTGAAGATGGCTTCCGAGAGGCACTGCTGAGAGCCAACAGCTTTAGGCAGCGACAGGCACGCCTGTTACAGCGTAGAGGTATCACAACGTACCTCCCAAGGTTTCCCCGCGCGAGCCCGGAAACGAACAGAAGTGGTAACACGGGTAATACTCGTCTTCTCAGATAATCTGAGGAGACGTTTTTTATGTTATAGGAAATTACTCTGTAATGTTCCTATAACATAAAAAAGCCCTCCGGGCAGGATCACACTGCGACGGAGAGGAATTATTTCCCCCAACACCAGTTCCTTCCTACCATGAAGAATTTATGTTTTTCTTCCATAAATAAGGAGCAGTTGTTACCATTTTTAAACACCAGCTTCGGAAAATATAATTGTTTTCTGTGCATTTGCAGGGAGTGTAGCAACTCTTAGTGCCTGGAAATCTGCGTTATTCGAAAAAATCTCACTGTCTGAGCGAAGCGAGTTTGAGATTTTTTCGAATGGTTTTAGCTGATTTTCAGACACTTAGAGTTCCTAGCTCCCGAAACCGCACAGAAAACAATTATATTTTCCGGAGCGTCCACATTCAAAAAAGGAGACAACAAACCATGGAAAAACAGAAATACTACATCACTACCGCCATTGCCTATACATCTGGCAAACCGCACATCGGCAACACCTATGAAGTAGTTTTAGCCGATGCCATCGCCCGCTACAAACGTCAGCAGGGCTATGACGTATTCTTCCAGACAGGAACCGACGAACATGGTCAGAAAATCGAATTAAAAGCCGAAGAAGCCGGAATCACTCCAAAAGAATTCGTAGACAACGTATCCGGTGAGATCAAAAGAATCTGGGATCTGATGAACACATCCTACGACAAATTCATCCGTACCACAGATGAAGACCACGAAAAACAGGTCAAAAAAATCTTCAAAAAAATGTACGCAAAAGGCGACATCTACAAAGGACACTACGAAGGAATGTATTGTACACCATGTGAATCTTTCTTTACAGAATCCCAGCTTGTAGACGGCAAATGTCCGGACTGCGGCCGCCCATGTGTACCTGCAAAAGAAGAAGCATACTTCTTCAAAATGAGCAAATATGCTGACAAACTTATCGACTACATCAATACACATCCGGATTTCATCCAGCCGGAATCCCGTAAAAACGAGATGATGAACAACTTCCTTCTCCCGGGACTTCAGGATCTCTGTGTATCCAGAACTTCCTTCAAATGGGGAATCCCGGTAGACTTTGATCCGAAACACGTAGTATATGTATGGCTTGATGCCCTTACAAACTATATTACAGGAATCGGCTACGACTGCGATGGCGAAAGCACAGAACAGTTTAACAAACTCTGGCCTGCAGACCTGCATCTGATCGGTAAAGACATCATCCGTTTCCATACAATTTACTGGCCGATTTTCCTGATGTCACTGGATCTGCCGCTTCCGAAACAGGTATTCGGACATCCATGGCTTCTTCAGGGTGATGGTAAGATGAGTAAATCCAAAGGAAATGTAATCTATGCAGATGAACTGGTAGACTTCTTCGGTGTAGATGCAGTCCGCTACTTCGTACTGCATGAAATGCCATTCGAGAATGATGGTGTGATCACATGGGAACTGATGGTAGAGCGTCTCAATTCTGAACTCGCTAACACCCTTGGAAACCTTGTAAACCGTACCATTTCCATGTCAAACAAATATTTCGGCGGTGTGGTAGAAAACAAAGGCGTTACAGAACCTGTAGATGATGATCTGAAGAACTTCATTCTCTCCGTACCTGCCAAGGTAAACGAAAAAATGGATAAACTCCGCGTGGCAGATGCAATGACAGAAGTATTCACAATCTTCAAACGCTGCAACAAATACATCGACGAAACAATGCCATGGGCTCTTGCTAAGGATGAAGAGAAAAAAGACCGTCTTGCAACAGTTCTCTATAATCTGGTTGAGGGAATCTGCATTGGTGCGGTTTTGCTGAAATCCTTTATGCCGGAAACAACAGAGAGAATCCTTGCCCAGTTAAATGCACAGGACAGAGAACTGGAAGACCTTAAGACCTTTGGCCTCTATCCGTCAGGAAATAAAGTAACTGAAAAACCGGAGATCCTTTTCGCCCGCCTTGACCTGAAAGAGGTACTTGCAAAGGTGGCAGAGCTTCATCCGCCGAAAGCAGAAGAACCTGCAAAAGAAGAAAAAGAAGACGTAATTGATATCGAAGCAAAACCTGAGATCACATTTGAAGATTTCGGCAAGCTTCAGTTCCAGGTTGGTAAGATCATCAAATGTGAAGAAGTAAAGAAATCAAAGAAACTTCTCTGCTCACAGGTACAGATCGGCAGCCAGGTGCGTCAGATCGTATCCGGAATCAAAGCACACTACAGTGCAGAAGAAATGGTAGGTAAGAGGGTTATGGTAGTCACAAACCTGAAACCAGCCAAACTTGCCGGTGTACTCAGTGAAGGAATGATCCTCTGCGCAGAAGATGCAGACGGAAACCTTTCCCTGATGGTACCGGAAAAGGAAATGCCTGCAGGTGCAGAAATCTGCTGATCTTTGTATTACTGAGAACAAAGCGAATGGTAGCGAAAATGTGTGAAAACTTACGAATATTATCTTGACAAATACACTCTCAAAAGCTATATTAATATTTAGATAAAGGGGAGTGACTGACTCATGAGTATTCATGGTGTCGTCAATTTCGGTGGGTAAAGACTCCAACCGTATCGTGATGAACAGGCGAGGCTTTTATTGTATGTTCCCGTACAATAAGAGCCTCGCTTTTTGTAAAAACTTAAACAGGGGGATTTTGATCATGTCACAGGGTTTTAATCATTTTGATGAGAACGGAAACGCAGTTATGGTAGACGTTTCCGGGAAAAATATCACTTACAGAACAGCAGTTGCCACAGGTGAGATTCATGTAGGAGAAGCAATCATGGAGGCTGTGAAAGAGGGTTCTGTGAAAAAGGGAGATGTGCTTGGAGTAGCACGTGTAGCGGGGATTATGGGAGTGAAAAGGACTTCTGAGTTGATTCCCATGTGCCATCCGCTTCCGATCCAGAAATGTTCCGTAGACTATGAACTGGATGAGACAAACGGAATTATCCGCGCTTTCTGTACAGTGAAAACAGAAGGCAAGACCGGTGTGGAAATGGAGGCACTGACAGGGGTTCAGGTGACGCTTCTGACGATTTATGATATGTGTAAGGCAATTGACAAGCATATGGTAATGTCCAATATTCATCTGGTTGAAAAGACGGGTGGTAAGAGTGGAGATTTTCATTTTTGATATCCACAAATTACTTTGCGATTTGCAAAATATTTGTTGGGTAAAATGAAAGAAATGTGTATAATGGAAATACAGAATGGCAGATAACGAAAAAATTATCTGCCCGACAGGGAGGTTTTTCTAAAATGAAAAGAGTAGCGATCATTACATCCAGTGATACGGGATATCGCGGAGAACGTGAGGATTTAAGCGGACCTGCGATCCGAGAGATTGTTGAGAAGAATGGATATGAGGTTGTGTCTGAAGATGTTCTGCCGGATGACAGAAAGATGTTGTCAGAGAGAATGGCGGAAATTGCAGACAGCGGCACAGCGGAACTGATCCTGACAACAGGCGGAACCGGTTTTTCACCCAGAGATATTACACCGGAGGCAACGGAGGATATTATTGACAGACGTGTACCGGGGATTCCGGAGGCAATGCGTGCGTACAGCATGACTATCACGAAACGCGCCATGCTCAGCCGTTCTACGGCAGGTATCCGCAAAAAAACACTGATCATCAATCTTCCGGGAAGTCCGAAAGCTGTAAAAGAGAGCCTGGAGTATATTATTGATGCGCTTGGACATGGCATTGAGATCATGACAGGGGAAGCAGGGAACTGCGCAAGATAACTGATGGCGATAACAGGGATAAGAAAGCAGAGTAGCGTCAGAATGTACTGACGAAAAGAGAAATCGGTGAGCCAAAGCAGAGAAGATAAGCTGACGGCAATAAACGGAAGAGCAGGTACGAAAACAGTATCTGAAACGAAAACAGGAAGGTAAAAGGGATAATCTTATGGGAAAAGTAATTGCGGTTTGTACAAGTGAAAGAAAGGGAATACAGAAGACAAGTGTTCCGGAGATTAAAGTAATTGAGGACTGGGGAATCGAGGGTGATGCCCATGCCGGCAAATGGCACCGTCAGGTAAGTCTGCTCTCTTTTGACAAGATTGAAGATTTTCGCGCCAGAGGTGCAGAGGTAGAAGACGGGGCATTCGGAGAGAACCTGGTGGTTCAGGGAATCGACTTTGCCACACTTCCGATCGGTACGAAATTCCAGTGCAATGATGTAGTCCTGGAGCTGACACAGATTGGAAAAGAATGCCACAGCGGATGTGCGATCTTTAAGAAAATGGGCGAATGCATTATGCCGAAACAGGGAGTTTTTACGAAGGTTCTCCATGGCGGTGTAATCCATCCGGGGGATGAGCTGGTAATTTTATAACAGATTTTTAACCGAATTATAGCAATCCTCATAAATAATGTATATTGATCCGGCTTATCAGAGCGCGAAATTCTTCGTCAGCACGCCTGCAGATATCTTCCTTGTCTTTCGCACTCTGCTGAACTGTCTTGATTGCATTATTTTATGGAATTGCTATAAGATTACATGAGGAGATTGGAAAAAATGATTATTGATACACATGCGCACTATGATGACGAGGCCTTTGACACAGACAGGGAAGCGCTTCTTATGTCTATGTACGATGGAGGGATTGAGAAGATTGTGAATGTCTGTGCATCTGTAGGCGGTTTTCAGGATACTGTGAAGCTGATGGAGAAATATCCTTTTGTATATGGAGCAGTGGGAATCCATCCGGATGATGCAGATAAGATGACACAGGAGACTCTGGATGAGATTCGCAGATTATCCCATATGGACAAGATGGTGGCAATCGGTGAGATCGGGCTGGACTATTACTGGCATAAGGAAGAAGAGGAACATCAGATCCAGCAGAAGATGTTTCGCGCTCAGCTTGATATTGCGAGAGAAGAGAAGCTTCCGTTTATGATCCACAGCAGAGAAGCTGCCGAGGATACTCTGAATATCGTCAGAGAATATATGCAGGGTGGTATGTATGGCGGTATCATTCATTGTTTTTCATACAGCAGGGAGATTGCGGCAGAATATCTGAAAATGGGACTGTATCTGGGAATCGGCGGAGTTGTCACTTTTAAGAACGCAAAGAAACTGAAAGAGACGGTTCAGTATGCACCCCTGTCTCAGCTTGTCCTGGAAACAGACTGTCCCTATATGTCTCCGGAGCCAAACAGAGGTAAGAGAAATTCGTCATTAAATCTGCCTTATGTAGCACAGGCAATCGCAGAACTGAAGGGAATTACAGCAGAGGAGGTTATTGATGTGACCAGACAGAATGCAGAGAAACTGCTGGGAATTCATCAATAACCACTGTCATATTCGTTTGAAGAATCATCTGAATTTTCATCCGAACTTTCATCTGAACTTTCATCCGAACTTTCATCTGAACTTTCGTCCGAACTTTCATCTGAACTTTCATCTGAACTTTCGTCCGAACTTTCATCTGAACTTTCGTCCGAACTTTCATCCGAACTTTCATCTGAACTTTCATCTGAAGAGCTGTCAGAAACGTCGGAAGAGTCTTCGGTTCCGTCTGATGTGTCTGCCTGATATTCCCAGGAGTGGATGGATTCTGTATCTTCCACTACATTTCCGGTAGTTTTGTCAATCATGTTGCCCTCCCAGTCAAACTTGACGTTCAGCAGGTTTGTATTTGTGGAAGGCTTCACATTCATGGACATGATTTCCTTAAATTTGGCTTTCAGGTTATCGAGAGTAAATTCATCACCGATCACATTTCTTACACTGTGGGAAGAAGCAAGTTCTTCTGTATAATCATCCAGCATATATGGTCCGTATTCTCCGTTATCGTAATCATAATGCATGACCATAGGTTTCACTTCCGGAGAAAGGATCTGGATGGTTGATTTGCCGTTCAGAGTTGACTTCTGTATGGTAAAACTTGCCATTCCTTCCAGAAGTTCCGGGAGTTCCTGCTGGGTGGAAACGAAGTTTCCGAGGGAGTAGAATATGGTGGTATTGTGTCCCTGGTCATCAGAAAGCTGTCCGTAAGGCTGAAGCACATGCGGATGACCGCCAATGATCACATCAACACCCTGCTGCATCAGAAAAGCGGCCCATTGTTTCTCGTATTCATTTGGCATGGTTTCATCTTCTGTTCCCCAGTGAGCCACAAAGATGATGCAGTCGCTGATTTCTTTGGCTTTCTGGATCATTGTGGTGATCTTATCCTTATCAAAGATATCGATCATGTACTCATATCCTTCGCCTGCACCGGAATTATTGGTGCCGTATGTATAGTCAAGAAAAGCAATCTTAATACCATTCACTTCTTTTACTTTGACAGTGTCTGCATCTTCCTGGGTGGCGTGGATGCCAAGTACAGGAATATCCGGATAATTGGTGCTCCAGAAATCCAGAGTACTTTTCAGATAGTCATATCCATAATCATCGGCGTGATTTGTGGCAGATTCCACTACATCAAACCCTGCTTTGATAATGGCATCTCCCACTTCCTGGGGAGTGGCAAAAGAAGGATAAGTGCTGACAGCATCGTGGCTTGGAGCAAAAACCGTTTCCTGGTCGATCATGGCTACGTCTGCAGCTTGGATCTGGTCCAGAACATGAGTGTAGATATGGTCATAATTCCATATGCCGGAGTCATTTTCGCCGGATTCATACAGCTTGCTGTGATAAAGATTATCTCCAACAGCAATTACACTTGCAGTGGAGATGACAGGTGTTTCAGCTTTGATCTTATCCTGCTGTTCCTTGAGAGCCGCTGCTTCTGCTGCTTCTTTCTGCGGTTTACGGATCAGGGTGTAATCCATCTGATGCATCACCAGAACGAGCAGAACCAGAACAATAACAGAACACAGAAGACTGATCCGGGAGTTGATTCTCTCCCGTAAATTAAGTGGCATATTATTTTTTTTCATAGAAAATTCCCTTTAACTAAAATAGTTCTTAACAGTGAGAATGCTGAACAGTTACAGCAATCTGCAGCCTGTATTGCTGTCCTCAGTACCGTATCCCAAATTCATTGCAGACTGCATACGGAAATGAGACAGGAGCGTGTGAACTGTAATCTATCTGTCCATTATAACAAATTTCATGGTTCAAAGAAAGAATTAAGAGAGAAATTCTTTGAAAACCTGCCAGAAATGCTTTGTGAGACAAAGTATTTTAGTGTATAATAGGTAGCAATATAACCATAATGTATAAACATGCTACAGCAATGCTATATGGAATTGCTTAAGCAAAAAGAGGGAGGTAACCGGATGAACCATTATGAGGCAATTAATGATGTACTGGTCAATTTATTTAATGAGATTCTGGACCTGGAAGAACGGGCATTGATTACGGGAGAATATAAGAATATTTCCGTCAATGATATGCACATTATTAATGCAGTAGGTATCCGGGAACAGAAGAATATGTCAACAGTAGCCAGAGAACTGAATGTGACTGTGGGTACATTGACGATCGCTGTGAATAATCTTGTAAAGAAGGGATATATCCAGCGTATGAGAAGTCAGGAGGACCGAAGGGTTGTGCTGATCTCCCTGACAGAACAGGGGAAGAAAGCTTATTACCATCATAAAGATTTCCATGAGAAGATGGTACTGGCTGTACTTAAAGGCCTAAATGTGGAGGAGACAGAGGCATTGACGAAAGCTCTGACCAAGTTGCAGGCATTTTTCAGATCATATCAGTAGAAGGAGTAAAGATGGAATATACTGAGAAGGATTTAGTAAAGATCGCAAAAAGGGAAAATAATACAAAGAGAAACTATCTGGTAGTGGATCCGCTTCAGGGAAAGCATATTCCGGTAGTGCCATCAAAGGCACTGGATTTATTTGCTGCTCTGGCAGACACTTTCAGGGAGAAATACAAAGATGAAAAACTTTTGCTGGTGGGCTTTGCGGAGACAGCAACTGCCATAGGTGCTCAGGCAGCGATTACTGTGGGGGCAGATTATATTCAGACCACCAGAGAAGTTATTCCCGGCGTGAATTATCTGTTTTTTTCCGAGGAACACAGCCATGCCACAGAGCAGAAGCTGGTAAAAGATGATATTGACAGAGCAGCGGCGGAGACGGATCGGATCATATTTATCGAGGATGAAGTAACTACCGGAAAAACAATTCGGAATATCATCAGTATTCTTGACAGGGAATATGACGGAAAATTTAAATATTCAGTAGCATCTCTGTTAAACGGAATGAGCGAGGAGAATCTGGAACGTTATAAGAGACAGGGGATTTCCCTGTATTATCTGGTAAAAACGGATCACAGTACTTACGGAGACAGAGCAGAAACATTTAAGGGAGACGGATTTTATTATAAATGTCCGGATAAGGCCGCAGAGTATACAACGATTTATGTTAAAGACCGGATGGATGCCCGCAGACTGATTGATTCCGGGAAATATGAAGAAGCATGTGAGAATCTGTGGAGAGAAATCCGGGAGAAAACCGGAAACATGGCTGATAATATATCTGGCAAAAGAATACTGGTGATCGGCACTGAGGAGTTTATGTTCCCTGCACTTTATATCGGAAGAAAGATGGAAAAAGAGGGAGCCGAAGTAAGGTGCCATTCGACTACAAGAAGTCCCATTGCTGTGAGTCTGGAAAAAGAGTATCCCCTTCACAGCAGATATGAACTGAAAAGTTTATATGATCCGGACAGGAGAACGTTTATTTACGATATAGGAAAATATGACAAGGTATTGATTGTCACAGATTCCCCGGAAATAAAGGAGAGTCAGGAAACGCTGATAAATGCTGTCCGGATGCAGAACAAGGATATTACAGTTGTAAGGTGGTGCTGATTTGAGAAGTTCCTATTCAGAAGAAGATGTGATTTTATTATTGAAGGATATTACCGGGATGGTAGAACCTCAGCCTGCCAAAGTGCGGGAGAAACTGATTCAGTCCGGAAAACATTACAGCGAGATGCTGCCTGTTGAATATGTTCCTACAGATCAGTATATGCAGGTATATCATAATGCGCTGAAACATTATGCGAAGCCGGTTGCCAATGCAGTAGGAATGCTGGCAGATAAGATCATAGAGAATAAGGGAAAGAAAATTGTCCTGGTATCCCTTGCCAGAGCGGGAATCCCAATTGGTATCCTTGTGAAGCGATACATCAAATTCAAATATGATATAAATGTGCCTCATTATTCCATTTCAATTATCAGAGGAAGAGGGATTGACGATAATGCCATGAAGTATCTGCTTGAAAAGTATAGACCGCAGCAGATTTTATTTGTGGACGGATGGATTGGCAAGGGTGCGATCCTGAATGAATTGAAGAAAGATATTTCTGCATATGAAGGGGTTTCTGCTGACATAGCGGTAGTGGCAGATCCGGCAAATGTTACGGAGCTTTGCGGAACACATGAAGATATCCTGATCCCAAGTTCCTGCCTGAACAGTACAGTATCCGGCCTTATCAGCCGTACTTTTCTGAGAGATGACATAATAGGCAGAGATGATTTCCATGGGGCAGTCTATTACGGAGAACTGACAGATTCTGATCTGTCATATGACTTTATTGAAACCATTGAAAAGGAATTTAATATGGAGAATACACCTGATCTGGAAAAAAGAGTGGAAAGTCAGGGTATTGATGAGGTAATAAATATAGGAAAGAATTTCGGTATTGACGATATTAATCTGATCAAACCGGGGATTGGAGAGACAACAAGAGTATTACTGAGGAGAATTCCCTGGAAGGTGCTGATCGATGAGCGATATAAGGGAAATCCTCAGTTGGAGCATATTGTCAGACTTGCCGAAGAGAAACATACACCTGTAGAATACTATCCACTTACACATTATAAATGCTGTGGAATCATTAAGAAGCTTGCGGATGCGTGAGAAGGGTAATACTTATTCTGTTATTCCGAAAACTTCTGAAAGATAAACTGTTTTCTTAGCCCAGTTCAGATGGGTTTTATATTCATTCATTCTTTCTCTGGTTTTGCTTCCTGCAACAAGGGAAGCAGAATCAGCATTCCAGTTTAAAATCGCCCGTGCGTCAAGGTAGTCATTTCGTGAAACCTGATAAGCTCTGTTTACTACAGGAATCTGTGAAGGGTGGATAACGGTTTTTCCGATGAAACCGCAAAGTCTGTCCTCCCGGATTTCCTGAATCATTCCTTCTTTCCAGCTGTCACCGGCATAATATTCCCATACAGGACCGGAAATCACATAATCCATACCATATACAGTGATAATATCTGAGAAAATATCTGAAACAGGTCTGATGCTGTGAATAGATTCATTGGCATGTCTGCGAAACCCAAACATATGGCACAGATCATTTCCGCCAACACGTATATTCAATATAAGATCTTCAATTCTGGCTAAAGAATCCCTTAACAAGTAGAGAATATCAATTCTGTTTCGCAAATCTATAATGGAAGGACTTTCGTAAATAGGCATCATGTAAAGCTTTTTTGCGACAAGTTCATTGACGAGGATCATCTGCTCAATATAACTTTGTGCGTTATCCGGGCTGAATTTAGGGACGATGAAACCGGTAACAATCTTAATGGATTGCCCAAGAGCTTTTGTTAATCTCTGAATCTGCTGTGGATTCCGAACCCGGATAAATATTTTGGGCAGATAGAATGGCTTTTGTTCATGCTGTATGAATATCTGGCTGAGAGAAGAAATCAGTATCTGCTCGGCTTCTTCAACATGATCGTCGTTTATGGTATCTTCAAGACAGAGAGCAAGAGAAAATCTGTTCCCGAATCTTTCATTTATCAGAGAATCAGTGATGGATATTCTGTTGGCAGGACAATAGAGTAATGGACCTACACTGTAATATAAAACATTATTTTTCATAACACTCCTTCTGACATATCTACAAAAATTCCCGTAAATAGGGTACCTTATAGAAATTCAATAAAATACTGCAGGTAATCCGGCCCATCACAGTGTGAAGGACCGAGTCAGCAGCTACATCATAGCACATTTCAGGGGAATAAGCCATAGAAAGAACAGGGGAATTTTCTTGAAATATAAATAGCAATATGATACAATTTTGAGGTAGAATTTATACGAAAATTTGGAGAAAATTATGGTTCCGCATTATTTTATGAAATTACTGTAGAACTTATCATGAACAGAAATAAGATAAGCAGATATTGAAGGTGAGATACTTATATGTTGGAACACAAAAAAATTCAAAACCTCAGTGATTATTTTGTCGAACTGAACAGCAGGCGGGAGAAAGGTGTTTATTTCTACCGTATCAACGGATATTCTGAAGAAGTCGGCGAATTTATAAAGAAATATTATGATACAGCAAGAAGAACCGGAGTGGTTATCGAAGGGAAGATACCTAATCCCGATGAGGGGAATCTTGCATATTATAATGAAATAATGGGAATGGATTTTCAGATGAGTATGGATTTTATCCATGTCAGTCTGAGAAAATGGCTGCCAAGGATGAATGAGTTTCAGAGACAGAATGTGGCAGCCTCCATTTATGACTCTCTGGATTCCCTGCGAAAAGCCGGGAAAACCGAGAATATGATCAGGAACGCATATATCAAGTTCATGTGCTGGCTGTATTATAAATTTGAACGCATTGTAAATCAGCTTGGAGAGAACCATATCCCTAAAATATTATATGAAGGGCAGATAAGCAATTATGAGTTAATGCTCATATCGATTCTTTCCAATGTAGGCTGTGATGTAGTACTGCTTCAGTATGCAGGGGATCAGGGATATCTGAAAACAGATCCGGGTTCCGTTCTTTCAGACAGTTTGCAGATGGAAGGTTTGCAGCCATTTCCGCAGGGATATTGTGTGAAAAAGGTCAGAGATGAGATTCAGAATGAACTCAACAATGAGAGACTGTATGGAATCAGACCTTCGCTTACAAATTGTACAAATGCATGGCTAAAGGGAAACGGCCTGGATGATATCCGCGAGAGCATTCTGTTAAGGGGAAATGACAGCCGTTTTTTTTATAACTGTTTCTGCAGGATTAACGGGGCAGAAGATAAGCTTACTTATGCAAATGAGTTATTCAGATTGCAGCAGGAACTGAGAAATTCAAAGAGAAATACGGTGGTCGTAAGTAAAGAGATTCCAAGACCAACGCCGCAGGAAATTTCAGAGATAAAGAGGTCAAACTATACATCCGGAGATCAGATGCTCCTGGGACTTGCGTGTAATATACAGTATGGAGCCAATCCGGAGCTTCAGCGGATCCTGCATAAAACATTTGTGGATGTTATGCTGGCTGAATCTCAGAAGGAAGGGGAAAATCTTAACAGACTGACAAACAGGGCAGTGTATCTGCTGTGCTGGATGAGAAGATATCTGCCGAAGCTGTTCATAAACTGGAAATCACCGGAGATTGGATGCTTTATTTATCTGGGGGGCTGCCGGAATGAAAACGAAGCTCTGTTTATGAGTTTCCTTGGGCGGCTGCCACTGGATGTGCTGATCTTATGTCCTGATCTGAACATTAAGTGCTGTCTGGAAGATAAACTTCTGTATGAGGTCAACTATCCGGAGAGTCTGGCAATCACAGAATATCCGGAAGAGAGTTCTCAGGTAAAGATTGGAACAGCCGCTTATCATGCGGAAAGAGAACTTGATACTCTGATGTATCAGGACAGTGGGATATACAGAAATCAGCAGTATGTGAAGGCGAATGTTATCAATCTGCAGACCATGTATGAAGAGATAAAACTACTGTGGGATCAGGAATTGAAATACAGACCTAATTTCAGCACAGTTAACGGTGTGGTAAATATTCCGGTTATTTTTTCAAAAATCTCAGGAGTGAAGGATGGAAGTGTTTCTCAGTACTGGGAATCCATAGCAGCACTGATCACAGAGGATACTGTTGTTGTGAAAAGTGCTCCGTACATTGAACCAACTGCCTCCGGTCCAATGAAAGCCTTTGCCGTAGAATTTTATAAAAACGGAAAGCTTCTGCGGAATAAAATAAAGAATCATCCCAGATATCCTTATCATCTTCTTCGGGAGGAAATGCAGGAATTTATACTTGACAAGCTGCAGCTTCTGATCGAGCGGAAACTGATAAAGGGTATTGGGGAAAATGGTACAGAATATACAGTGATCGCGCAGATTCTGGATCTGCCGAAGGAGATTCTGCGTCTGATCCAGAAATTTGATTTTACAAAAAAGAATCCAAAATTGATATATATTAATACAGGGGAGACGATGATTTCACTTCAGGATTCGATTCTTGTAACATTCCTGAACCTGGCAGGATTTGACATTCTGTTTTTTGTCCCTACAGGCTATCAGAGTGTGGAGAACTACTTTGCAGAAAAACTGATGGAAGAGCACCAGATCGGGGAATATAAATACGATATGCAGGTTCCGGATCTGAATAACATTTCGACAAACAGTACCCGCCCCTCATGGCGGAGAAAACTTTTCAGGAGAGGTTAGTAGATTATGGGACTTGATTTCGGTAAATCATCTATGGGAAATCCTGCTCAGGCCGGTAATGGTCTTCAGGAGAAAAATGAGATTGAAGTTGTGGAGAAATATGATATTGTCGCTGACAGGCAGCAGATGAATGCTGAGCTGGTCAATTCAAAAGAAGTGGACGATATTGTCAGCACGATCGAAGTTTACAATATGGATACCATTGTATCTTTTGGTGCGAAAGCAGCAGAGGAGATTTCCAAGGCATCTGATGTGGTCCTCAACAGCATGAATATGTCGCAGCTTAATGAGACAAGCGAGATGCTTAAATCGCTGGCAAAGATCATGGATCAGTTTGACATTAATGAAATTAAGGATAATCCGGGACTTTTCGGAAAGCTTTTCGGAAATTTCAGAAAACAGCTGGATAAGATACTGGCCAAGTATCACACAATGGGCGAAGAAGTTGATAAGATTTATGTTCAGCTTAAAGGATATGAGTCTGAAATCAAACAGTCCAACAAAAAGCTGGATACCATGTTTAAGACCAATGTGGATTATTATCATGAACTGGTGAAATATATCCTTGCAGGAGAACAGGCATGTAAAGAGATTGAAGCCTACATTGCCCAGAGACAGCAGGATATGGAAAATACGGGAGATCAGTCTATTCAGTTTGAACTTACCAGTCTGAATCAGGCACTGATGATGCTGGAACAGAGGACACAGGATCTGAGAACAGCAGAGAATGTGGCAATGCAGTCCATTCCCATGATAAAGACTATGGAGTTCAGCAATTACAATCTGGTGAGAAAGATCAATTCTGCGTTTATCGTTACGCTTCCTGTATTTAAGCAGGCACTTGCGCAGGCAATTCTTCTGAAAAGGCAGAAGATACAGGCAGAATCTATTGCAGAACTGGATAAGAAAACCAATGAGATGCTTCTTAAGAATGCCCAGAATACAGTAGATGTATCGAAGATGACAGCTAAAATGGCATCCGGAAGTTCCATTCAGATTGAGACTCTTGAGAAGACATGGGCAACCATTACAAATGGAATCGAAGAGACAAGAAGAATCCAGGAAGATGCCAGAAAGAAACGCCAGGAGGATCAGGTTCGTCTGGAGGCAATCAAACAGGATTTTAACAAACAATACAATGTGCCACCGGTAAGAAAATAAAAACACAGAAAAAAGGGAGGATGAATGATATGCCTATTAATTTATCAAAAGGACAGAAGGTAGATTTAACAAAGAAGAATCCGGGACTTAAGAAGATCATGGTAGGACTTGGATGGGATGTAAACGCTTTTGATTCAGGTTCGGATTTTGACCTGGATGCAGCAGCATTTATGCTTGGTGCCAACGGAAAATGCCCTACAGAGAAAGAATTCATTTTCTATGGCAATCTGAAGCATGCCAGTGAATCAGTCATCCACATGGGAGATAACCTTACCGGTGAGGGTGAAGGTGATGATGAGCAGATCATGATCGATCTGTCAAAGGTTCCGGCGAATATTGAGAGAATTGCGTTTACAGTTACCATTTATGATGCAGAAGCAAGACGTCAGAACTTCGGACAGGTTTCAAACTCTTACATCCGTCTGGTAGATGAATCCAATGAGGTGGAACTGATCCATTATGATCTTGGGGAGGACTTCTCCATTGAAACAGCAGTAGTTGTAGGAGAACTTTACAGACATAACGGAGAGTGGAAGTTTAATGCCATCGGAAGCGGATTTCAAGGTGGACTTGCAGCACTCTGCGGTCATTATGGTATTGAAGTAGCGTAATGTAAGAGACAGTCGGCTGTTTGGTAAAAATACTAAACAGTTATCAGGTATGGAGCTGTATAGCGAAGCGGATAAGACAATATGGGAGGAAAAATATATGCCAGTTAGTTTAAAAAAAGGACAGAAGGTCAGTCTTACAAAAGGTAACCCGGGACTTAAGAATGTAGTTGTAGGTATCGGATGGGATATCAATGCTTTTGACACAGGCGGAGATTTCGATCTGGATGCAGCAGCGTTCTGTCTGACAGATTCCGGAAGGGTTTCTGATTCGAACGATTTTGTATTCTATGGAAATCTTGTACATCCGTCCGGAGCAGTCCAGCATATGGGAGACAACCTTACAGGTGCCGGAGACGGAGATGATGAGCAGATTAAGATCGATCTGTCAAAGATTCCTGCCAATATCACAAAGATTGCATTTACAGTTACCATCTATGATGCAGAGGCAAGACGCCAGAATTTCGGACAGGTTTCCAATGCCTTTGTGAGAATCTTCAATGAAGTGACAGGAGAAGAAATCCTCAGATATGATCTTGGAGAAGATTTCTCTATTGAAACAGCAGTTGTATTTGGTGAACTGTACAAGAATGGTGACGAATGGAAATTTAATGCCATTGGAAGCGGTTATCAGGGTGGTCTGGCTGCTTTGTGCAACAGTTATGGTGTAGACGTAGAATAGTGCCGGAGGGCAACAGGAGGGACGAAAATGTCAGTAAGCTTACAGAAAGGACAGAAGGTAAATCTGTCAAAGGAGCATGCAGGATTAGCAAAGGTGATCGTGGGACTTGGCTGGGATGAGGCAAAGCCATCCGGCGGTGGTGGATTATTTAGTGCATTGTTTGGATCTTCATCACATCAGGCAATCGACTGCGACGCTTCTGCAATCATGTTGAAAAATGGTAAATTTACAGATAAAACAGACCTGGTATATTTCGGCAACCTGAAACATAAATCCGGGACAGTCAATCATATGGGAGACAATCTTACAGGAGCAGGCGAGGGAGATGATGAGCAGATCGTTATTGATCTGTCAAGAGTTCCGGCTGAATATGATAAGATTGTCATTGTTGTCAATATCTATCAGGCAGTAAAGAGAAAACAGCATTTTGGAATGATCCAGAATGCATTTATCCGTCTGGTTGATGCCAGAAACAATAAAGAAATGTGCAAATATAATTTAACTGAGAATTATTCAGGTATGACTGCGATGATTTTTGGGGAAATATACAGGTATAACGGTGAATGGAAATTCAACGCCGTAGGAAATGGCACAACAGATCCCGGACTTGGGGAACTCTGCCAGAGATTTGTGTGAAAATAAAAAGAGGAGCTGTTATGGTTCCTCTTTTTATATAAAATCCGGTAACTGTCTGTCCATGATTGAACAGTTGCAAAACCCGAAAGAGGAGGTTGATTATTATGAATGAAATAAACAAAGAGGAGCGAATGCAGGGCCTGTCCGGACAGCAGGTCAGCGAGAGCAAGGCGAAGTACGGCACCAATGAGCTGGCGAAGAAAGAGACTGAATCACTCTGGTCCATGTTCATCGGCGCATTTGATGATATCTGGATCAAGGTATTATGTGCGGCTCTGGCTCTTAAAGTTATCCTGGCTGTGCTGGGAATCTTTGTCCCTGCATTATCCGGCGGAAATGATGTTGTGGAGATCATCAGTATTGTGATCGCAATCGCACTTGCTACTGGTTTCAGTACCCTGTCAGAGTACAGAAATACTTCAAGAAGTGAGGCGCTTCAGGAAGAATACAGCAAGACCTATGCCAAAGTTGTAAGAGACGGAAAGCTGGTCAATATTCTTACCAGTGAAATCGTTAAAGGTGATACGATCCTTATCCAGGCAGGAGATAAGGTTCCGGCAGATGGTCTGTTATTTGAAGGTAAGATCAAAGTATCTCAGGCGGCATTAAACGGTGAATCAAGAGATGAGAACAAAGCAGCAGTAACCAATATGGACGAGGCAGAATCTACGGATTACTCCTCACATGGAAAAGTCTTTATGGGTTCTGTTGTGACTTCAGGCGAAGGTTACATGATCGCAACTGTTATCGGAGACAGTTCTGAATTAGGAAAGATAAACAAAGCTCTGACAGATACCTCCGAGGAAGAAGAGCGAAAAGATACTTCCAGCCTGAAGCTGGAGGGTGTGGCAGCAGGTATCGGTAAACTGGGTGTGTCAGCTGCAGCGATCGCAGGTATCCTTCATGTTGTCCTGACTCTGATCAGGGCAGATCAGGCAATCACTGTTGTTTCCGTTCTCCTTGTAATAGCGGAAGCAGTTATGCTTATGGCTTCTATCGTGATCATGGCAGTTCCGGAGGGACTCCCGATGATGAACAGTCTGGTTCAGTCAATGAATACAGAGTCCATGTATAAAAAGAATATCCTTGTCAGCCACAAGGCGGCATTTTCAGATTCTGCTTACATGAACGTGCTGTTCAGTGATAAAACCGGAACGATCACACAGGGTAACTTGTCACTGGTAGAATTTATCACAGGTAACGGTGAGATTGTTGATTCCATCCAGAGCAGGGAGTTTATAGAAGCTATCACCCTGAATAACCTTGCAAAGATTTCCTCAGAGGGAAAGGCAATCGGAAGTAACAACATGGACAGAGCACTGCTCTCTTATGCCATTGATCATGGTTATAATGATTATGACAATGATCCGGAGAAGGTAGAAGAGATCAGCGGATTTGATTCCGAGAAGAAATGTGCCACTGTAAAACTGAAAAACGGACTTGTTTACTGGAAGGGTGCTACAGAGAATATCATTGATAAAGTAACACATTACATGCTTCCGGACGGGGAAGAAAGAGAGTTTACAAAGGCAGATAAAGATAAAGTAGAAGAACAGATGCATGCACAGGCAAAGAGAACCATGAAGCTTCTCTCCGTAGCGAAAATCAGCGATGGAAAGACTGTTCTTATGGCAGTTCTGTGTCTGCGTGATAATGTCAGAACAGATGCGGTTGAGACTGTTCAGATTCTCAATGATGCAGGAATCCAGGTAGTTATGGTTACCGGTGATGCAGAGGAAACTGCAGTAGCCATTGCAAAAGAGGCAGGTATTCTTGCAGATGAGAAGAAGGATGTGGTTCTTACCCATGAAGAAATGGAGAAATTATCAGATGAAGAGCTGAAGAAAGTTCTCCCGAACCTGAGAGTGGTAAGCCGTGCGAAACCGCTTGATAAGAAAAGACTGGTATCTCTTTCACAGCAGATTGATAATGTCTGTGGTATGACCGGTGACGGTGTGAACGATGCTCCCGCATTAAAACAGGCAGACATTGGTTTTGCAATGGGAGATGGTACAGCAGTTGCACAGGAGGCAGGAGATGTTGTTATCCTTAATAACAGTCTGACTTCCATTAAAGACTGTGTGCTTAACAGCAGGACTATGGCGAAATCTGTTGGAAAATTCCTCATTTTCCAGCTTACTGTAAATATCAGTACTCTGTTAATGAATATCATTGCACCGATCCTGGGATGGACAGAGCCGTTTTCCATTGTCCAGATCCTTTGGATCAACCTGATCATGGATACACTGGCTGCCATGGCGTTTGGTGGAGAACCTATTCTTGACAGATATATGAAAGATCAGCCGGCAAAGAGAACAGATAATATTCTGACTCCGTATATCAAGTCAGCGATCGGAGTAAGTGCAATATTTATTACCCTTGGTTCTATCCTGATACTTGAGAATATCGGCGGCATTACCAGTTGGGTAATCCCTGCGGGATGTGCAGATCCGGAGCTTTATGAGAAAACATTTATGTTTGCGTTCTTCATTTATGCGATTATCTTTAACAGTCTGAATACCAGATCTGAGAAGTTTAATCTGTTTGAGCATATCGGGGAGAATAAGAACTTCGTACTGGTAATGGGAGCAATCTTTGTTCTTCAGACCATTATCATTGAAATCGGCGGAAAAGTATTTAACACAACTCTGCTTGAGCCAAAGGCATTACTGGTATCCATGGTACTTGCAGTACTTATTATACCGGTGGATCTTATCAGAAAAGCAATCATGAGCAGGTAAACAATACGTATGAAATAATAATTATGGGGCTGTCGCAGGTAATAACAGTGCGGCAGTCCCATTTTTGGAGGAAGCGAATGAATGGCATTTTATGCGCGGACATGGACAATACCATAATATATTCGTATAAGCGCAATATCGGTGAAAATAAATTAAATGTTGAGTTATATAATGGAAGAGAAATCTCGTTTATTTCTGAAAAAACGCATGATCTGTTGAAAAAAGTAAGTGAGAAGATGACTATCATACCAACATCCACAAGGACGGAAGAACAGTATAAACGTATTGATCTGGATATAGGAATCGTACCCTATGCCCTTGTCTGTAATGGAGGAGTACTGCTGGTAAATGGTAAGCGCGACAGAGAGTGGTATCTGGAGTCGCTGCAAATGATTCGGAACAGCAGACCGGAAATGGAAAAAGCGCAGCAGATTCTTGCCGGGGATTCCAGACGAAAGTTTGAGCTGAGATTTCTAGATGAGCTTTTTATTTTTACAAAATGTGAAAAGCCAGAGGAAGTGGTTGAAGATCTGCAGGCAAAACTGACTACGAAGCTGGTGGACGTATTTCATAATGGAGAGAAGGTATATGTTGTTCCTGTAAATCTGAGTAAGGGAATGGCTGTGAGAAGACTTCGAAAGAGGTTGCAGCCTGCATATATCATAGCAGCCGGAGACAGCGAATTCGATGTTTCCATGGTGGAAGAAAGCGACCTGGGATTAGTTCCGGCCGGATTTAAAAAGATTTACGGTAATGATAGCGACAGATTCAAAGAGACAGTGATGGAAATGGAGGCAGGAAGACTGTTTTCGGAAACATTACTTGAGAAATGTTTGGTTTTATATTTTAAAGAGCCGGACTGACTGCAATTCTATAAAATATTGCAGTCAGTCCGGCTATTTGTTATATCAGGCTGTTAATCCATACTGACGCGGATTCCGCTCTGACGTTCAGATGGCTGAATGATAACCGTAACATTATCTCCTCCATGCCACTCAAACTGATAAGACTCTCCGGAAGTCTGGCCGATGAAAGCGTTTATTTCATGTATTTTTCCAGAACCGGAAACTGTACAGGTCCGATGTCAAGAATCCGGCGGTGAAATTCTTTCAGGTCGAAATCATCTCCAAGTCTTTTCTGACAGACTGTTTTCAAGTCAAGGAAATTCAGATATCCCCAATAGTATTTCAGATAGTTACCGGGAGTTTCCACAATATACTGATAGATTTCGGCAGCAGTAGAAGCATTGTTGATGCCAAATGCTTTCAGAAAGACAGCAGTGCGGGCTGCATCCCAGCCCCTGTAATGAATGCCGATATCGATCAGGGAGTAAATGCACAGGTTCATACTCCTGTTTAACCAGGCAAACCGGACGGCATTTTTGGCAGAATCCGGATCATTCATAAGGGAGGCGGCATATTCATAGCCGTATGATTCCACGTAGGTTGCCCAGCCTTCCACGTAGCCGGAGGAGGTGACCAGATATCTGATGTCAGAGGGATTGTTTTCGGCAAAAGAAACTGTCTGATAAAGGTGACCGGGAAATCCTTCATGTGCCAGTGTGCCGAAAAGCTCCAGAGAAGAGGTACGTCCGGAATCGTTGATATAGATTACGTTGGGGGTTCGGGTATCCACAGGCGGCGTGAGGTAAAAAGCAGGACTTAAAAATTTTTTCATGGAAGGATGAACGGTGCGGAGTTCGTAAGTGGCATCTTTCAGTTCCGGGAAATCTTTTTTCATCAATTCCGGAAGTTTCTCCAGCATCTGAGTCGGTGTCAGCGTAAGTTCACCGGAACATTGATTCAGCCTGTCGATCAGGGAGGAATTCTGTTCCAGCAGGGAAGATATCTCCCGATAGTCGGACAAAAGCTGAGCTGACAGCCTTTTTTCAATTTGTCCGACAGGTACATAGGTTCCTGTCTGGCTTTGCAGCAGGTAGAGGTAATATTCACGCCCACCCTCAAAAAATGCCAGGCCCCGGCTGCTTTTGCCTGTACCGCGAAGACTTTCCAGACTGTCTGCCAGTTCCTGATAAGCAGGGATCACTTCGGTTAAGATCAGTTTATGATGATATGTACAGAGTTTTTTCTGATCTTCGCTGCTAAATGCAGGGTTGGAGAAAGCTTTCAGTTTCTGCGCGAAAATATCATCCATGTAGTTGGAATCAGGATTCGCGACAAAAGAATGACATTGTTTCAGGATACGGTCCAGAGTTGTGTCACTCATGAAAAGCCCTGACTGGGATTTCTGCTTTTCCAGCTTTATAATACTTTGAAAATATGGCCTGACGGTACTCAGAAGTTTCAGATAATCAGAGATATCTTCTTTTGTCCGGAAAGTATATTCCGCCAGAAGAATGGGAAGTTGTGCCTGCACACCCAGGCCTGGTCCCAGCGGCTCATCCAGGGCGCTGTTTTTTCCAAGGGAGGCTCTGGTGTGAAAATAGAGAAGAAGCATATCACAGGTAAGCCGGTTTTCTTCGGAGAGCCTGGAATAGGCAAAGGATTTCAGCTCTTTCTCATATTCCTGACAGAGACTGGTGGTCTTAGCCGGGTCAGAAAGTGCAGTTCCAAGAGTTGCCTCGGGCTTTCTGATACCTTTTTTTTCAGGGTGTGCAAGAGTGTAGTGAAGGGTGAGGGTATTGCTGCATACTTCGGACCGGAATAATTTTTCCGTAAAGGTCTGAAAACGGGAGTTTTCAGAAACAAAGTGGTCGGAGAGAACACCCATGCTGATGCCAATGGCAAAGACCAGACACAGGCTGAGGATTCTTTTAGGGATATTTTTATAAATACGCATATCCACCTCGGAATCTGCTTTTTACTATCTTATTGAAGGAAGGCATGAAGTATGCTTTCGGTAACATCATTACTGTTCACACACCATTATCCCGCGAGGTGTTTTGGCATAAATATGCCAAAATCCCGAGACATACAAGCCAAAATTCATTCCAAATGCGCGTCACACTTTTTTCATTTGACAAAATTGGGATGTTATGTTAACATACACAAATGTGTAACAAAACGTAATAAAAATGTAATAATTTTACAGCGATGTATAACAGGAGTTGATTAGTAAAATGAATAATAAGATAAAGACAATTTTGATGGCAGCAATTATGAGCTCTGTGGTTCTGACACAGGGGGTATGTGTAAGCGCAGCACAGTTTGATGATGGCGCATCAGCGTTTTCTGATGGAACAGGAAGTGTAAGTGCTCTGGCAAGTACACTGGCGAAGCAGACAGAGGAACAGACACAGGAGTTTGTTGCGAAAGAAGAGGAAGCAGCTCAGATTCGTGAAGAACGAAGAGTAGAGAAAGCGGAAAAGGCTTCTGAGAAGGCAGAGCAGGAAAAAACAGCCGTGCTGGAGAGTATTCAGCAGACAGTTGAGGATACAAAGAAAAAAATTGCCGAAGAAGCAGAAGCGAAACGTCTGGCAAAGAGACAGGAAGTGGTAAACTTTGCGCTGCAGTTTGAAGGAAATCCTTATGTTTATGGCGGAACAAGTCTTACAAACGGTGCAGACTGCTCAGGATTTGTAATGTCTGTATTTGCCAATTTCGGTTACAGTCTTCCACGTGTGGCTGCAGCGCAGTGTGATGCCTCCACAAAGAAAGATATCAGCCAGCTTGAGCCGGGAGATCTGGTATTCTACGGAAGCGGATATATTGATCATGTGGCACTTTATATCGGAGATGGAAAGATTATCCATGCCAGCAATGCTGCTACAGGAATCAAGATTTCCGATTACGATTATGAGCAGCCGGCAGCTGTAGGTACGTTCATGGAATAGCTGTAACGCCTAAAATTATATGATTCGACAAATTGCACAAAGAATGTCGAGAGGTGGGAAAAGTGGATAAAGTCATACACACTCTATCCACATACCCAGTCATTGAAAAATCCCGTAAATTAAAGTTATACACAAAGTTATCCACATTATCCACATTTTATGTGTGTGGAATACTCGATTTACATAAGGAAAAAAGAAACAGATGTTTTGTGTAAAATGATAAATCGACATTTTTGGACGAAAAAATCCACAAATCTATTGACTTTTTTATATTCTAAAAAACATATAATATTGTATAAAAAAGACAAAATATAATAATATATACATAAATAATCAGAATATTCAAAAAGATATTCTACTAAAAAATACAACAACAATGAAAAAAAGAATACATTTGACAGAAACGGGAAATTTCCACATAGGAGAGACAGATGTGGATGAGAAATGCACAAAATGAATTCGGGTGGGGATAACTTTTCACAGATATTATCCACATAGCATGAAGTCCTGTGTCAGATATCTTTGCCGTGCGTCAGCACGCCTGCAGATATCTTCCTTGTCTTTCGCACTCTGCTGAACTGTCTTAAATGTATTATTTACGAGGATTGCTATAGATATCTTTATCATACGTCAGATAAAATCAGCCGGATGAATAGTAAATATTCATCCGGCTGATTTCTGATATATACTATTTTTGTTTCATCCGTTTGATGACTTTCAGACGGGTAAATTCCTCACGTTCTTTCTCCTCCAGTGCATTCTGGATATCTTTGGTCAGTGCCTCGTACTTCGGAATAGTGATATTCTTCAGAGCATTGGCACGTTTCTGAGTTTTCTTGATATTGGCTGCAAGGCGGATGGCTGCATTTTCCACCATGGACAGGCGGATGGACAGCTCTTTTACCTTTTCAAAGGCAGCCTTGGCTTCGTCCAGAGACATCTTTGTGCTGTAGTAGGCATAGGTGGGAGTGTTGGTGGTTTTGTCATATTCCACCAGAGGAATTTCCGTACCCATAACACTTCGGGTTTTAATGCGTATAGAGTTCTCGACAGGAACCGTACACGCAATCTGCTGGACAAAGGCGATACCAATCTCCATATTGGCTTTCTGCAGTGCTGTATAGGCAGTGCGGAAAGTCACATCAATCTGTGTCTGGATATCCTTTGCCTGATCAATCAGCTCCATCATTTCACGAATCAGGATGTTACGCTTTTTGTCCATCAGTTCATAGCCCTGACGGGAAAGCTTCAGTGAGTTCTTTGCAAGTATCAGGTTTCCCTTGGTGGGAAAGGTATTCGGATCCATGTAATCACCTCGCTTCTTTTAGCGTACTGTTTCGTGATAGTACTTGTCGAGGATCTTCGTATCAATTCGGTCGAGCTCTTCTTTCGGAAGAAGTCCCAGAAGCTCCCAGCCCTTATCCAGAGTTTCGGTGATGCTTCGGTTCTCGGTTTCGGACTGGCCGACAAATTCACTCTCAAAGGCTTTACCAAATACCAGATAGCGTTTATCCAGCGGGGAAAGCTCATCCTCACCGATAACGGAAGCAAGGGCTCTGGCATCTCCAACCTTTGCATAGCAGGAGAAAAGCTGATTTGCCACGTCCTGATGGTCTGCTCTTGTATAGCCTTCACCGATACCGTCCTTCATCAGACGGGAAAGAGATGGCAGTACGTTAATAGGCGGATAGATTGCCTGTCCATGAAGCTGTCTGTCCAGAACGATCTGACCTTCGGTGATATAACCGGTAAGGTCAGGGATCGGGTGAGTGATATCATCGTTTGGCATGGTCAGGATTGGGATCTGGGTTACGGAACCCGGTTTGCCTTTTACGATACCTGCACGTTCGTACAGGGTTGCAAGCTCGCTGTACAGATAACCCGGATAACCTTTACGGGACGGAATCTCACCTTTGGAGGAGGAAACCTCTCGCATGGCCTCGCAGAAGGATGTGATGTCTGTCAGGATGACCAGGATGTGCATGCCTTTTTCAAAAGCAAGATACTCTGCGGCAGTGAGGGCGATCTTCGGTGTAAGAAGACGTTCAACAACCGGATCATTTGCAAGATTCAGGAACATAACTACATGGTCTGCAGCACCGCTTTCCTCGAAGGTACGGCGGAAAAATTCCGCTACGTCATATTTGACACCCATTGCCGCGAAAACAATGGCAAAATCTTCATCAGAGTCCTCTCCCAGAGAAGCCTGCTGTACGATCTGTGCAGCCAGCTTGTCGTGTGGAAGACCATTTCCGGAAAAGATCGGAAGCTTCTGTCCTCGGATCAGGGTGGTCAGTCCGTCGATTGCGGAAATACCGGTGTTGATATAGTTTCGGGGATATTCACGTGCTACCGGGTTCAGCGGCAGACCATTGATGTTTAATTTTACATCCGGGGTGATGTCCCCCAGACCGTCGATGGGCTGTCCGATACCGTTAAAGGTTCGTCCGAGGATTTCCGGGGAAAGCCCGATCTCCATGGGACGTCCGGTCAGCCGGGTATGGGTGTTGCCTAAGGACATACCGTCTGTTCCTTCAAAAACCTGGATAACAGCCTTGTCCTCATAAATCTCAATAATACGGCCGATCTTGCGAGTCCCGTCATCCATGTGAAATTCTACGATTTCCTCATAGGAGGCATTCTTGACGCCTTCCAGGACCACCAGAGGTCCGTTTATTTCGCTTAAGCCTAAATATTCAATTGCCATAAACTTCTCCTCTCTGTTACGACTCATAGCCGGTTATGGCTATGAATGTAACTGTTCCGGCATCAGCCGTTTTTTTCCATTATGTTATCATAGAAAGTATCAATGTCCTGCTTGTATTGGTCGAATTTATCAAGCTGATTATTTGCCACATCATATTTAATGGAAATAATTTTTTCAAAAATGTTGTTCCCCTCTTTCAGTACGGAAACCGGCATTCCACGGTTGATGAGTGCACGGCATTTTTCATAAAGATAGAGGATCGTTTCCATCATTTTAAACTGTTTTTCCATTGGTACGCAGGTGTCTTCTGCGTGAAAAGCGTTCTGCTGGAGGAAGCCCAGACGGATGACTCTGGCAATTTCCAGCGTCAGTTTCTGGTCATCCGGAAGAACGTCGCTTCCGATCAGCTTGACGATCTCCATCAGGGAGCTCTCCTGATTCAGGATTGCCATGAGCTGATTCCTGTCTGCTACAAATTTCGGGGAAACATGTTCTCTGTACCATGGAGTCAGGTCTTCCAGATATTCACTGTAGCTGGTGAGCCAGTGGATTGCCGGGAAGTGACGGGCATAGGCAAGGGATTTGTCCAGTCCCCAGAAGCAGCGGACGAAACGTTTGGTGTTTTGTGTGACAGGTTCTGAGAAGTCACCACCCTGTGGAGAAACTGCTCCGATAATGGAGACAGAGCCTTCGGTTCCGTTTAAGTTCTGCATCATTCCTGCACGTTCATAGAATGCGGACAGCTTGGATGCCAGATATGCAGGGAAACCTTCCTCTGCAGGCATTTCCTCCAGACGGCCGGACAGTTCTCGAAGAGCTTCTGCCCAACGGGAAGTGGAGTCTGCCATGATAGCTACGTCGTAACCCATGTCCCGGTAATATTCCGCAAGAGTTACGCCTGTATAAATAGAAGCTTCACGCGCCGCAACCGGCATGTTGGAAGTATTGGCGATCAATGTGGTTCTGTCCATCATCAGGTTTCCGGATTTCGGGTCGATCAGTTTACTGAAATCTTCCAGAACCTGAGTCATTTCGTTTCCACGTTCTCCGCATCCAATGTAGATGATAATGTCTGCATCAGACCATTTTGCAATCTGATGCTGAGTCATGGTCTTACCTGTACCGAAACCTCCCGGAACAGCGGCTGTACCGCCCTTGGCAATCGGGAAAAGAGTGTCCAGGATACGCTGGCCTGTGACAAGCGGGACGCTTACGGGGAAACGTTTGTGGGTTGGTCTCGGGATACGGATCGGCCATTTCTGTGCAAGTGCCAGATCTTTGGTGGTTCCGTCTGCGAACTGAATGGTTACGATCGGTTCCAGAATGGTGTATGCTCCGTCAGATGCCGCGTGGATAACTGTGGCTTCTGTAAGATTCGGAGGAACCATGGATTTATGGAGAATGGAGTCTGTTTCCTGAGTTTCTGCGATAACAGAGCCGGGACCTACAACATCTCCTTCTTTTACTGTGATGTGAGTGTTCCATTTCTTTTCTGTGTCAAGAGAATCAACGCTGACACCTCGTGAAATATATTTGCCTGAGGCTTTGGCAATCTCTTCCAGAGGACGCTGGATACCATCAAAAATATTGTGGATGATTCCAGGTCCCAGAAGTACAGAAATGGCATCTCCGGTTCCTGTAACTGTATCGCCCGGTTTTAGTCCTGTAGTCTCCTCGAAAACCTGTACGGTGGTCATGCCTTTCTTCAGGCCGATGATCTCACCTACCAGATGTTCCGGACCTACATAGACCATCTCGGAAATCTTGAATCCGCTGTCGCCCTTCAGATAAATGACGGGGCCGTTGACACCGTAGATAATACCTGTCTTACTCATGTTCTGGTCCTCCGTCAAACTTGAATTCTTTGTAAGCTGTCTCAAAATTTCCTGAGAAAGAGTGATCGATCAGGATATTTTTATGAGGAATCGTAGCGAGGATACCGCCAAGGAAAGAGTCCTTTGCAAGCTGGATAGCAGCACCTGTTGTCTGCTGAAGTCTTTCTGCAAGAGATCTGTCCTCCGGAGAGAGATAGATGGTGATCTCATCATTTCCTGCGAAATCCAGGGCTTCTTTGATCTTAGCAGTTAAATAGTTCTCATACTCCGGAGTTTTGGTAAAGGATTCCAGAAGTCCTTTTACTTCGGAGAAAATTTTCTCTTTTAATTCGTTTTGTTTTCTGGTCCAGTCACGCTTGATCGTGAGCTGTTCTGCGGAGAGAGCCTTGTTTATTTCACGTCGGGCGCTGGCAGTTTCCGCTTTGATCTGTGTCTGGGCGTTTTCTTCACTGAGAGTTTTGTGTTCTTCTGCCATTTTCTCCAGAGCCGCTTTATGCTCATCGAGAATGGCGGCAGCTTTTTCGTGGGCTTCCTCTACAGTGATATCATAAAAATGGCTGAGTTTTTCATCAATTGTCATGTTAACACCTGCCTGTAATATTTAGATTGTAACTGTTCACGCCGTTCACAGTAACGTAGCCAAAATTCATTCCAGATTGCCTGCGGCAATGGGATTTTGGTTTGTATGTCTCGAGATAGTGGTGTGTGAACAGTAACATTAGATTTACTATTGGTAACTGTTTTACAGTTTTAAACCAATAGCTTCATTCACATATGAAGTGATAAAATCCGGTTTGCGGCCAGTACCGTGCCTGTCGGGAATTTCAATGATCAGAGGGGTCTTGTGATGAAGCTTTACATCATCTATAATTTCGGGAAACTCCCGGCCGAATTTCTCGGTCAGGAGTATGATTCCGATTTCTTTATTGGAGATAGCTTTCTGCAAAGCATCTTTTAATTCATCATGTGTGTGTACGACCACGCCCTCCACACCTGCCAGTCTCATCCCTGTGTAGGTATCGATATTGTCGCTGATCAAAAACATCTGCATCTTATAACTGTCCCAGGATCATGAAGGAGATGATCAGTCCATAAAGGGCAACACCTTCTGCAAGACCTACGAAAATAAGGGATTTACCAAGGATACTCTGATCCTCGCTGATAGCACCTAATGCTGCGCTTGCCGCACTGGCAACGGCAATACCACCACCGATACAGGAAAGTCCGGTTACAAGAGCTGCTGCGATATAACCCATACCTGTTGCAAGTGTGCCTTCAGAGCCTGCAGCGGCCTGTACGGAAGAAGCACCTGTGAACATAACTGCAATGGCGATAAGCATAGTTCCAAAGAAGAAGAATGCGTTTACACCGAGAGCTGTTTTGTAACGTCCGCGGTTTTTTTCACCGATGAGATAGTAGCCAAATGGAAGAATGATGCTGAGTACCAGTGCGATTGCTAAAATGATCTGTGCGATTGTTGTCATAATTAAATCTCCTCTTAGTTCTTGATTTTGCTGTTCATATATATCATATTTATTCGGCTTCGAATATCTGGCTGACCGACAGATATGGGTTTCCCGAGGATGATATATAAATGAAAATAGTATAATTTCTGATGATCTTTCTGTCTATTTTACAGAGCGGAACGGCTCAAATTTACGTCCTGTACCTTTGTAGAAGCGGCTGAACATTTCATAATATTCCAGACGAAGCACCTGGATACCGACGATCAGGCCCTCCATACCACATACAAAAAGGTTTCCCAGAACTACTACTATCCAGTTCAGGTTTCCGCTTTCTGCGCCTGCAAGCATGAGAACGACTTCCATCATCGCTGCATGGCTGACTGCGAAAGCTCCGATACGGACGAAAGAAAGGGTATTGGAGAAGTAGCTTAACAGGACTTCAAACATTTCAAAAAGTCCCTGTACAACGAACATTCCCTTCTCTTTTGGCATAACTTCTGATTTCTTCTCAATGAGGGCTGTAAGTGGCTCTTTCAGGAAGATTAGGATCAATGGTACGCCGAACATGATAAACAGTACGATTCCACCGGGAATTGTTTTGCCATTCAGTATAAGTGCAATGGAGACAACTGCAGAGCCGTAGAATACCAGACCGGCCACTGAGTTTGTATCAAACCAGATGTGTTCTACATCTCCGGCTTTCCAGGCATTCAGGATGTTAAATACCATACATAAAAGGATCAGGCACATACCAAAACCAATGGCAACAATAAATACCGTATTCAGCTTTCCGATAAACGGAACTGACATCATATTGTTCATCGGGCGAAGCCACAGGGCAGGTATCACATCTTCGAATCCGAAGATACTTCCGAACATAAATCCGAAGATTGTGGAGAACACACCTGCACAACTGATAATGCCTGCCAGAGTGATATGTTTGAATTTATAAAGCAGGAAACCACCGATAAAGAGCAGCAATCCCTGCCCCACATCACCGAACATTGCACCGAAAATAAAGGAATAAGTCAGTGCTACAAACCATGTGGGATCCATCTCGTTATAGGCCGGAAGACCATACATCTTAATGTACATTTCAAATGGTTTAAACAGTTTCGGGTTCTTCAGTTTCGTTGGCGGCTGCTGGTGTATACCTGGCTTCAGATGTTCGTCCTCTTCACCGTCAATAATACAGAAAATGCGGCTGTCGTCTTTGATATCATTCTGGAAAGAATGGGCATCTTTCTCTGTCATCCATCCACATAAGATATAGAAAACGTCTTTATCTCCATGTGTACATGCCGCAAGTCTGCGCACATCAAAGTTACCGGAAAGCTGTGCGATAGCATTGCGTGATGCAACGATATCTTTCTGGTTTCTAAGAAGAAAATCTGCTTTTTTCTGATCGGCAGATGCCAGATCAGCAGCAGCTCTGTTGCGTGTTTCAGTCAGTTGTTCGAAAGCTTCTTTTGCTGTTCCCTCATAAGTATCCGGCATATAAATACGCTCGAAGTGCATGGAAGAATAGACGGCTTTTACTTTCTGGGCTTCGTGCTCCGGGACAAAATACAGACCCCAGACATACTGGTCATCTTCATCACATTTAATGAAAATTGTGTCCAGATTTTCGTAAATATACTTTTCAAATTTCTGGTAATATTCCTTCTCAATCCTTCCGAAACGGAAGTGGATGAACTGGAATTTCAGGATTGAGGAAATATTGTAATTAATATTTCTGAACGGGCGGATTACTCGCAGAGATTCATCCAGAGCTGCAAGCTGACTTTCCAGATCAGCACGTTTATTGCTTAGTTCCTGATAATCAGACTGAATCCGGCGGATTGTATTTAAAGCCTGTTCAGTATCCATGGGTTTGGCAGAAATCTTCTCCGGATCTGCCAGTTCATCATAGAAACTGTTGGCAGTAGAGAGTGCTTCCTTATATGGATTGATTTCCATAAACGGAGAAAGACTCTCTACTGCGGTCAGCTCGGAAAGGGCATTTTCCAGATGAATTTCGTACTTGGAAAGATAGGTGTTTACCACTCTGTCAATATCGGCCTTAGGACCGGTAATGCTCAGGAACTTCATTTTCTCAATCATAAATTCACCTCCTGGTTAATGTTCTTTAAACTGCGAAGCAGTTATTCAGTTATGCGTCATATAGAAATCAACTGTTGCAAATATAACGCATGGCTTCATCATGCTGCACACCGTAACGTACGCATTCAATGGCGATAGTCAGGCGGTTTACTTCGTGTTCCTTGTTATACAGATAAGAATAGATCACTGCTACAGAATATGGATTTCTGTGGGATTCCTTCTCAAGGATCGAGCGGTGGATGTGGTTGTAGAATTCTTCCAGATTGGCTACGGTAAGCTGTTCATATTTGTTGCCGTACCATGTTTTCTGGAAAATTCTTCGACCTTCTTCGTATGAAGGTGCTTCCACCAAAGCTGTGATCTCTTCTTTCTTTAACTTATAATTTACAGGGATCAGCAGGGCATAAATACTTGCCGGATCCATGTTGTAATACCTTTTGGAACGCTGGATAAACTGCAGGTTCAGCATATCAAATTTCTCGCCGTAAGTGCAGGTAATCTCTTCCAGATCTTTACCTTTAAACAGCTTCTTACGGATGTTCCAGATCTGGGTAAAATAGTACAGATCCAGTGCCATACCATAGTCGAAGAGAAGTGCTGTTTCATGCTCCTGGATCTTCGAAAGCGGGATATAAAATTCGTTTCCTTTGAGACAGGAGATCAGTTCCTCCATGGTGGAACAGGTAGTGATCCGGTCTACATCAATATTGGAATGCAGACGGAAAAATTCACGGTACGGAGAAACATCTACAGGATCCGTGTCGCGGTGATCGAAAATATTTGTCATGACTTCCTTCAGTACACGGATTTCATATCGCTTGGAATACAGATCCAGAAATTTACGCTGCTCCGGGTTGGCAAAGTGATAAATTCTGGAGAAATTCTGGAATATGGATTTCTTCAGAAGCTTCTCAATCTGGCCACGGTGCAGGGTATTTTCATCCAGTGCATCCCACCTGGAAGAGTATTCCGGCATTCGCTTCAGATAGGCGGCTACCTGCGTGACATCGGAGAGTTGGAGGATTTCCTCGAACTGATCCATGGTAGTAAGCCTGCTCTGCATTGCGCGGATTTTCGTGGAAAGTCCGCTGTAGGAGAGTACGCCTCCCATTGTTTTTCACTTCCTTTCCTGATGTCATCTAGTGTTTGAGACAGATCTTTACATAGCCAGTATTTTCTCAAACAATTCTCTGGAAAGTTGTGAGTGCTGCTGTTCGTAATGAGCATCCAGTGAAGAAAAGGTAGCGTCTGTATCTGCACGTAACTGTGCCAGGCGGGAATCTTTTTCTTCTTCCAGTTGCTGACGGATCCGTCGAATCTGCTCTGCTGTCCGGGACTCCAGCTGCTCGTCATAATTTTTACATTTCTGTTCTGCCTCTTCAGAAAGCTGTTGCTTTTGCCGGTCGCAGTCTTCCATGATGCGTTGGGCTGTAAGCTCGATTTCAGATAATTTGTTAAGTATCTGCTCCATCTTCAACCTCCTTGATTGTCAAAATTTTACAAAAAATTCAGATTTACTATGCGAAAAATAGTAATATCTGTTAGATATCATACACCCTTTTATTAAAAAAAACCATCTAAATTTTTTTCTGAAAGGAAAAATTTGTTATTTTCTAGACAAGTTAAAGAAATCTCCTGTAAACATCTGTCCGGGATGTAATTGACGTTAGGAGTATGGTATGGTAGTTTATTGGTGGCAGGAAATTGCACGCACATCTTGCGTAAAGCATTTTTCAAACACGCTCTGGAGATATAAGAAAAGGAACAGGAGATTTTTATGAGATTAAGAAATATTCCGGGAGCTCAGGATGCAATTCTGGAGAGCCCTTATGTGGTACAGGAACCACAGACAAAGAGAGGACACTGGGGGGAGGTTTTTGTGAAAAAGCAGCCTCTTCATATTGAAGTAGGGATGGGAAAAGGAAGATTTCTTATGGATCTGGCCCGGTTGCATCCGGATATCAATTATATAGGAATCGAGATGTATGACAGTGTTCTTCTTCGCGCATTGCAGAAGAGAGAAGAACTGGAGGAGAATGGAGAGGTTTATTCTAATTTATTTTTTATGAGAGTGGATGCCAGACTTCTGCCGGAAATCTTTGAGAAAGGTGAAGTGGATAAGATTTATCTGAACTTCTCTGACCCCTGGCCCAAAGCCCGCCATGCAAAACGTCGCCTGACATCCAGAGAATTCCTGGCACGTTATGACCAGATTCTGGTTCAGGATGGAAAAGTGGAATTCAAGACAGATAATAAGGAACTGTTTGAATTTTCCCTGGAAGAAGTGGAGGAAGCCGGATGGAATCTGGAGGCATCTACTTTTGATCTGCATCATAATGAAGAGATGGTACAGGGAAATGTTATGACAGAATATGAAGAGAAATTTTCTTCTATGGGAAATCCAATCTGTAAGATGGTGATTTCCAGAGAGTATCACAGATAAAACAGCAGAGCAATTATCTGGTTTATAGCGATTCCATAGTGAAGTGGATTGCGATTATCCATTTGACTATCTGTTGTGGCTGGCAGTGCATATTATAGTATAAGAAAATTTCGGGGTGCTTCGCGCCCCGAAGGAGTCAGCCGGTGAAACGAAAAAGTTCTTTCCATAATAAAATGCTACAATTCCGCTATGAACACAAAAACCTTGATAATACCTTCAGCCGCCTGCGGAAATCCGCAGAAGAGGTCAATAAAACACTTAACAAAATGTCCCAAAACGACGAAAAAAAGGAAAAATAAATGAAATAGAAAAAAATCTGATTTTTTTTGAAAAAACCTATTGACATTTAAACGACTATTATATATAATATCACTTGCGTTGAGGGTGATGCAAAACTTCACCACAAAGAAAAACAAAAGAATATGCGCCTTTAGCTCAGTTGGTAGAGCACCTGACTCTTAATCAGGGTGTCCAGGGTTCGAGTCCCTGAAGGTGTACCACTCCCACTTGGGTGTGAGTAACACCCAAGCGGGAGCCTCTGAAGAAGGGAAGCCGAAGGCGACGACAAAATGGCCCGTTGGTCAAGTGGTTAAGACGGCGGCCTCTCACGCCGCAAACACGAGTTCGACTCTCGTACGGGTCACCATTTTTCAGGGGAGAAGTAAATAGAGGTTGATTTTAGCAGAGGAATCTGTTAAGATATAAGAAGTTGGTGCTGATTGCGGTGAGGGTCCACCCGTTCCCATCCCGAACACGGCAGTTAAGCTCATCTGCGCCGAAAATACTTGGCTGGCGACGGCCCGGAAAGATAGGTAGTGCCAACACAAAAAGAAGCGGACAGTGAAAAGCTGTTTGCTTCTTTTTTGTTGTCGGAAATGTAATAGCTATATGAGATTTATCGCAGAACAAAATGAAACTGATTTTGTGTGGGAACTGGGCACGGTTGAAAGAACTACGGTGAAAGGCTAAAAAGAATACTCTCTCATTGTATTGCCCGGGAAAATTTGATATGCCTGCTCTGAGACGGGCGATATGGCAAACGAGTGGAAGAAAGACTTTAATGTAATGCTCCGGGACGATAAGGGGATGCCTAAGGTAGAGATTGTCATCGATCCGAACACCATTCGGAAATATGGCGGGAAGCGGATGTATTTTGCTCCGCCCTTAGAGTACGACCGAGTCATGAGACAGGCTCAGGAGGGAATGGCTGCCACGCTTGGAGAGCTTCACGCTTATTTTGCCCGAAAGAGCCGGTACGGATTTTACTGAGCCCATTACAGCCGGAGTTTTTGTCTCCATCGCCGCCTGGGCCAGCGGGCAGCGTGGCGTGGATGGGATATCTTGGTGGAGAGCTTTGAAAGCGAAAGGTGAGTTAAACCTCAAGTATCCCGGCGGAATCGAATGCCAGCGGGGGAGACTGGAGGCGGAAGGTCATAAGATAGTCTGTCGGGGGCGAAAAAACCTCCGATACTATGTAAAAGATTATAAACTGTTGCTTTGGACCACCAAAAAATTCAAAATGAGGGCATTCCCAGGTAAAGCCGGGAATGCCCTCTTATTCGTTAGACCGATTCGCCGTCTGTCTCCATGGATTGAACCTTGAAGACCACCGGACGCAGGCCGTCGGTGCAGCAAGTGAACTGGGGAGCCAACCCGGCCTTTTGTCCGTCGGGAACCGCTCCCGCTTTGTTAGCCACCATCAGTACGTCCTTCCAGATATCCGCCCAAGCCCAGTCGCAGAAACCAGCGGGCTTGCAGTCTTGATCGCCCCCAGTGACCACGGTGAACTCCTGGCCTTCCTGGAAAAAGGGACAATCAGGGATGAAGTCGCCGTTGTCCGCGCCTGGACGGATCTGGCCGTATTCCCGGGCTACATCGTCCAGCTTCAATTTACGTACCACAGTGATCTTTGTCTTTTGTCCCAGAAAACTTCCGTTTGCCATTGAGATTCCTCCCTTTGTTTTCAGCGCTTGCGCTTGCCGGATAGGGCAAAGCCCATGAGCATGCCGCATAGTCCGCCCACGATGTGGGCCAGCTCGGCGATGTTATTCTGTTGAAAAATAGCGTTCCACAGCTCACCGCCTAGGTAGAATACAGCGACGAAAATCGTGGTGATGGGGATGACTCCGTTGCGGGCCCCGCCGAAGGAGGCCATAAGGATCATCATGAATACAATACCCGAGGCACCCAGCAGGGCGGAGCCGGGGAAGAAGATAAAGTAGACCAGCCCGGTGACAAAGGCGGTGACCAGGATGGCCCACAGGGTGTTCCAGCTGCCAAACCGGTCCTCCACCGTGGGGCCCAGCAGGAGGATGAAGAGCATATTGCCCATGAAGTGCTGGATGCCGCTGTGGCCCAGCACATGCCCGAAAAAGCGGAAAAAGGCCAGCGGGTCGGACAGAGAGCATCGGTAGACGGAGAATAGGTGGACGGTGGTCCAGCCGCCGGTAAAGTGGTCCAGCACCAGGGCCGTCAGGGCCAGCAGGGCAAAGGTCAGGGTAACCGGCGCATTGTAAGACAGCTTGAGTACAGGACGGTTCATGGATGCTCCCTCATTTCCCTTGGTTTCCTGAACCATATTATACCGTGTTTGTCGGCCAATTTCTACCCCCAATTAGAGTTGCCCTTTGTATGCCGTGCACATGGCAGGGGACGAAACGTTGTGCAAGGTTGTGGCACTGCATCAAAAAGAGACAAAAAATTTCCAGCTGTTTGTGCAGAATCACTTGACTGTGACGCGCTTTCAGAGTATATTAAGGATAAGCAGCGGGCCAGTTCGTATTTGGCCCGTGGGCGCAAGAAAAAGGAGGAAATGCATATGAAGTTGAAGAAGCTTACAGCCATGGTGCTGTCCGCCTCGTTGGTGGTCAGCTTGGCTGCGGCAAGCGCGTTTGCGGCGCCTCCCGAGGGCGGAGCCCCCGGTGGTCCTGGTGGCGGCCCCGGCGGTCCGGCAGCTGAATTTAAGCTGGAGGGCCAACTGTCCGTCTGGCTCAAGGATGGCGTTGTGGTTGCCCCCGGTACGGAGGGCGCAACTGAAAAGAAGGTTGACCGCATTGTTACCAGCAATGAGGACAACATCAGTTCCTTCGGTGGCGGCGGCACGGATGCGTCTACTGTGGCCGGTGACGACTACGCTTTTGTCACCGCTCTGTATGTGAAGGACGGCCAAGTGGTGGCCAATCAGTCTGTCACCGAGGCCATTTCCAAGGGTACTTATGATGGACAGTCCGCCACCGGCCTGGTCATCAAGAGCGAGTACGAGGGCTTTAACCCCATTATTGTGGTGGACTCTGAGTACAACATCACGGGCGCCAACATCACCATCGACAGCAATGGCGATGGCTCCAAGACCTGCGACTTCTCCGGCCTGGGCGCTGCCATCGCCGCTTATGGCGACGAAACTGTGCTGGTCATTGATGATTCTGAGGTCAACGTGTCCGGCGTGGCCAACCTTGGCCTGTTTGCCGACGACGGCGCTGACGTCATCATCAAGAACTCCAAGATGCACTCTGACGGCGGCACCCTGTATGCCGACTACAAGAACAGCCCCGACCAGTCCACCATGGTGGCTCCCCCCTGGGTGCTGGGTATCATGGGAACCTCCCGCGGCACCAACCTGATGGGCAACAACTCTTCCACCACGGTCATCGACTCTGAGGTGAGCGCCGCTCAGTGGGCCGTCCTGTCCACCGACTCCGGTACCAATATGAAGCTCAACGTGGTGAATACCACCATGCTGCTCACCGGCGCCGACTATGTCATGCAGAATGACGACACCTTCGGCGACAAGGCTGGTAAGGACTCCAACCCCTACACCACTCGCTCCGGCTACGGCACTTACGCCATCGGCAATGCCGACGAGTATTTCTACGGTGTAGACATGACGGTGGGCACCTACGCCACTATCTTCACCGGCGGCTTCGGCACCTACACTGCGATGAAGAAGGGCGAGGAGATCTCCCTGTACGACGCCAACGGAAAGGTATTGGAGACCTATACCCCCACTGAGGACAAGGTGACCACCATCAACTCCGACACCTTTGGTTTCATGATCCATCAGGGCACCAATGAGATCACCATTGAGAAGGGTACTGTGGTCAACTCCGGCTACACCACCTTCCTGCTGAAGACCGGCGCCAGCGGCTCCAATGTGACGGCTGACATCACCTCCGGCTCCAAGCTGAACCCCGGCAACGGCATCCTGATCCAGGCCATGGACAACGATGACTCCACCACCGGGATGATCTCCTTCTCTGAGGGCTTCAACACCACCCACACTGAGGAGCCTGGCTGGCACACCGCCGGCAATGGTGCCGCTGCTGACAACACCAGCACCTTTAACTTTGACGATGTGGAGCTGGTGGGCGACATCTTCAACGGCACCGGCTATCAGAGCGCTCCTGGCATGATGGATCCCACCCCCGCTCCCATGGCCCCCACCAAGCTGGCCATCAACCTGAGTGGTGACACCTCCCTGACTGGTATGATCTCCGCCACGGACATCATCCATGTGACCAAGGAAGGCTCTGACGCTGTTAAGGCGGCCGCCGCTGGCGAGAAGGCCTCTGAGGATTGGCTCCAGTATCAACTAACCAGCTTCCCCATCGGCGAGTATTATAACATCGGCCAGGTGGCCAACCGCGTATTCTACAACGGACATAACGACATTGACGTCACCCTGACCGAGAACGCCACTTGGAAGGTCACTGGCGACGGTATTGTCCATAATCTGACTGCTGCGGCTGACGCGATCACTGCCGATAAGGCCGTCACCATCACTGTGAAGGGCGTTCTGACCTTGGACGGCGAGGTTGTCACTGGCGGCACCAAGGTAGTCGGCAACGTCACTTATGTGGTGGAGACCAACCTGATGGAGAACTACACCGATCTTGCTGCTGACGCCTGGTACGCCACAGGCAAGGACGGCGAGACTCTGAAGTACGTGCTGGCCGCCGGCCTGATGGAAGGCTCCAGCGCCACCACCTTCTCCCCTGACACCGCTCTGACCCGTGAGCAGCTGGCCGTGATTCTGTACCGCGCCGCTGGCGAGCCTGAGGTGACTGACGAGCTGACCGCTCCCGACGCCGCCTCTGTGTCCTCCTGGGCTGCTGACGCCATGAAGTGGGCCGTGGCTGAGGGTATCATTACTGGCGACTCCGCCGGCAATATCCTGCCCGCCGGCACTGTGGACCGTCAGACCATGGCCGTCATGCTCTTCCGCTGGGCTGAGGGCACTGTGGCCGAGGACGCCGACCTGTCCGCCTATACGGATGCCGCCTCCGTGGCCTCCTGGGCTGTGGACGGCATGACCTGGGCTGTGGCTGAGGGCATCGTTCAGGGCACGAACAACGAGTTGCTCCCCGGCAACACAGTTTCCCGCGTCCAGGCCGCCATTATGCTGGGCCGCTATATGCAGAACCAGGGCTGATAGGACTGGGTCTTCTAGATTCTGTCTAAATTCCCTATTAACATCCCCGGAACACCGTAAGGCGTTCCGGGGATGTTTTTGCCCAATTTCGGGAAAAGCATAGTATTCCGGCGTTTATAAAGAGAAAAAATGTAATGATGCGGAAAAGGTGAGAGGAGAAGTGAAAATTTGCGAAAATTATTTGGCAAAAAAACAATAAAACCCCTACCATTTGACAGCAAAATGTAGTATACTATATTAAAAATAAACCAAGGCTCTATATGGTTTGCACAAAAGATGGGAGATTTCCCAGCGGAGGTTCAATATGGAGAGCAAATATCAGATTCCGGAGCAGGCGCTGGCCGATTTCAGCCGGGGAACTGGCTGTGAAAGCTATAAATTCCTAGGAGCGCACTTGATAACAATGTCTGGGCAGGTGGGTATCCGTTTTGCGGTATGGGCCCCCAGCGTGAAAAGCGTGCAGGTGATCAGTGAGGTGGACGGCTGGCAGAAGGGGGAGCACTGGCTGGACTGTTTGGGTAGCAGCGGCGTCTGGGCCGGCTTCTTCCCGGAACTGGGAGTGGGAACTCTTTATAAATACCTCATCGAGACGGCAGATGGCAAACTGCTGTACAAAGCGGACCCTTACGCTTTCTCCGCGGAGGTGCGCCCAGGCACCGCGTCCCGGGTGGCGGATATCGAGAACTATCCCTGGAAAGACGGGGCTTGGATGCGCCGCAGAGCGGGGACGGATCATTTCAAGCGGCCGCTGAATATCTATGAAGTACACCTTGGATCCTGGAAGCAGCACGACGTGCCCCGGGACAACCCGGAGGACGTGCCTGTGGCCGCCTTCTATAACTACCGGGAAACCGCCGACGAGCTGGTGCCCTATGTCAAGGAGATGGGATACAGCCACATTGAGCTGATGCCGGTGATGGAGCACCCTTTTGACGGCTCCTGGGGCTATCAAGTAACAGGGTACTATGCCGCCACCAGCCGGTACGGCCAGCCCAAGGACCTGATGTACCTCATTGAGAAGTGCCACAAGGCGGGCATCGGGGTCATTCTGGACTGGGTGCCCGGCCACTTTTGCCGTGACGAGTTCGGGCTGGGCCGCTTCAACGGCGAAAAGCTCTATGAAGATCAGGACCATGTCCACTGGGGAACCTATACTTTTGACTTTGGCCGGCCTGAGGTGCGCTCCTTCCTGCTGTCCAACGCGCATTTCTGGCTGGAGAAATACCATGCCGACGGCATCCGGGTGGATGGGGTGTCCAGCATTTTGTATCTAAACTACGGCCTGGACGGCGATTCCCCCAACAAGCGTTACAACAAATATGGAGACGAGGGCAACCTGGAGGCCATTGATTTTCTGCGCCAGTTTAATCATATGGTGGGGGAGAAGTTCCCCGGCGCTTTCACCGTGGCGGAAGAGTCCTCTGCCTGGCCCATGGTCACCCGCCCCGCCGAGCAAGGGGGACTGGGCTTCCACTACAAGTGGGACATGGGCTGGATGAATGACACCCTCCACTATATGCAGACCGACTTCCCATGGCGGCCGGGCAAGCATGAGCAGCTGACCTTTTCCATGATGTACGCCTTTTCAGAGAACTTTATCCTCCCCCTCAGCCACGACGAGGTGGTCCACGGGAAGTGCTCCCTCATTGTGCGCCAGCCGGGGGATTACTGGCGGCAGTTTGCCGGGCTGAGGCTGCTGGCCCTATACCAGATGACCCACTCCGGCGGTAAGCTCAACTTTATGGGCAACGAGTTCGGCCAGTTCATCGAGTGGCGTTATTACGAGGCCCTTCAGTGGTTTATGTTGGACTACGACCACCATCGCCAGCACCAGGCGTACATCAAGGCCCTCAACCATGTCTACCTGGAGCAGCCCAGCCTGTGGCAGCGGGACTTCAGCTGGGAGGGGTTCCAGTGGATCGACGCGGACAACAGCAAGCAGAGCATTCTCATCTACACCCGGCAGGGTGACAAGCCCAACGACATCACGGTGACGGTCATTAACTTCCAGACAGACAGCTATTTCGGCTTCCGGCTGGGGGTGCCCAAGTCCGGGCGGTATAAAGAGATTTTCAACAGCGACGAGGACCGTTTCGGCGGCAGCGGCCTGCACTATAACCCGGAACCTCTGCGAGCGGTGAAAAAGCCATCTCATGGACGGGACTGGTCCATTGAGATCACCGTGCCTCCTCTGGGCGGCGTAATTTTGAAGCGGGACGCCTCTCGAAAGACCGCCAGCGGAGAAAAAAAGCCAGCAGCGCATAAAATGACAAAAAAGAAGTAAAACAGATAGAAAGGATGCGGCCTGATACCGACAGAAGGGGAAAGCCGCTGATCCATGGGAGATGATTTCATATGTTTGTGGGAAAAGAAGACTTTAAGATCGCGTTTCGAAACGAGTGCATCGACGTGGCGGGCAAGCCGCTAGAGATGTGCAGCGATCTGGATAAATACCAAGTGCTGGTTAGCCTGATTAAGAGCCAGGCGTCCAAGGTGAGAACCGAGACGTTAGAGCGGGTACGGGAGAGCAAAGAGAAAGAGGTCTACTATTTCTCCATGGAGTTTTTGATCGGACGGCTACTGAATAACTACCTGCTTAACTTGGGTATTCAGGATGTAGTCCGTTCCGGCTTGGCGGAGCTTGGAGAGGATTTGGACCGCATCTGTGCCCTGGAACGGGACCCGGGACTTGGCAACGGCGGCCTGGGCCGCCTGGCCGCCTGCTTTATGGATTCCATGGCATTTCTGGGCGTGCCTGGAGGCGGCATGGGGATCCGCTACCGATTTGGCCTGTTCCAGCAAAAGATTGTGAACGGCTATCAGACTGAGGTGCCAGACACCTGGCTGGACGCTGGTTATCCCTGGGAGACGGCCAAGCGGGACGAGTCCATCGTGGTGAAGTTCGGCGGCTATGTGGACCGGGAGTATCGGGACGGCAAGGTGGCGTTCCAGTATAAGGGATATGACCAGGTGTTGGCTGTCCCCTATGACGTCCCAGTTGTGGGGTATGGCGGCAAGACGGTCAATCCTCTGCGGCTGTGGTACGCGCAGCCTTTGGAAGAGCGTTTTGACCTGGCGGCGTTCAACCGGGGAGATTACGCTGCGGCGGTGAAGCACCGCAATGAAATCGAGGCGATTACCTGCATTCTCTATCCGGATGACAGTACGCTGGCGGGCAAAAAGCTGCGGTTGCAGCAGGAATACCTGCTGGTGGCCGCCGGTGTGGGAGACTTGGTTCGGCGATACAAGCGGCTGTACGGGGACCGGGAGTGGTCTTTGATGCCCCAGCGGATGGCCATCCACATCAATGACACCCATCCTACCCTGTGTGTGCCTGAGCTGATGCGCCTGCTCATGGATGAGGAGGGGCTGGAGTGGGATGAGGCATGGGACATCACCACCCACACCATTGCCTATACCAACCACACAGTGCTCCCGGAGGCTCTGGAGAAATGGCCCATTGACATGATGCAGACAATCCTGCCCCGGGTGTATATGATTATCGAGGAGATCGACCGCCGCTTCAAGGAGAGCTTTGACAAGAGCCAGCCGGATTGGCAGCGGCGCCATCAAGCCACTGCCATTTTGTGGGATGGACAGGTAAAAATGGCCAACCTGTCCATTATCGGCAGCTATTCGGTCAACGGCGTAGCGGCCTTGCATACCGAGATCTTAAAGAAGGACACCCTGAAGGATTTTTACGCACTGTATCCCGAGAAGTTCAATAACAAAACCAACGGTGTTAGCCACCGGCGTTTCCTGATGGAAGCGAATCCCGGCCTGACGGACCTGATCACCAGCGCGATCGGTCCGGAATGGACGTATCACCCTGCGGCCTTGGAGAGGTTGCTGCCCTTCAAGGAAGATAGCGCCTTCCTAGAGAGGCTGGCTGCCGTCAAGCGGGAGAACAAAGTACGTTTGGCCGAGCACATCCGGATCAACAACGGTATCGACGTGGACCCGGACAGTGTATTCGATGTACAGGTCAAGCGCATCCACGCCTATAAGCGGCAGCTGCTGTACGCATTTAAGATTATGGATCTGTATAATCAGCTCAGGGACGACCCCAATATGGATATTCACCCTCATACCTTTATTTTCGCGGGCAAGGCTGCGGGAAGCTATGTGTTTGCCAAGGAGGTTATCAAACTCATTAACTCTATCGCCGACGTGGTGAACAATGACCCGGCGGTGAACAATAAGATGAAAGTGGTGTTCATGGAGAACTTCCGCGTGTCCTCCGCTCAGATCATTTATCCCGCTGCGGAGATCAGCGAACAGATTTCCACCGCAGGCAAGGAGGCCAGTGGCACCGGCAACATGAAGTTTATGTTCAACGGAGCCATCACCCTGGGGACTATGGACGGTGCCAACGTGGAGATCCACGACTTGGTGGGAGAGGAAAATATCCGCATCTTCGGTATGCGGGCCGAGGAGGTCATGGAGCGCTATGCCCGGGGAGATTACCACCCCAGCGACGTAGCGAACGCTGACCCCCGTCTCAAGCGCATCACCGACCAGTTGGTCAACGGCTTTTTCCAGAAGTCGGGCTGTGATTTCTGGGGCGTACGGGAAGCGCTGCTCACCTATGGCGACGAGTATTTCGTGCTGAAAGACTTTGACGACTACGTCCGTACCTGGCGGGAGATGGACCGGCTCTACTGTGACCGGAATGCCTGGAACCGCATCTCGCTGCACAATATCGCCAAGGCCGGCTATTTCTCCAGCGACCGGACCATCGCCGAGTACGCCAACGACATTTGGAAGGTCCGTTTCGACCGACGCTGACCCCGGCGGGCCGGGGGCCCGCTTTCGTATTATACCAGTCAAGTGAGGAGGATTCGTTTTGCGAAAGAAAGAGTGTGTGGCCATGCTTTTGGCCGGCGGGCAGGGCAGCCGCCTGCTGGCTCTGACCAAACGCAATGCCAAGCCCGCCGTGGCCTTTGGTGGGAAATACCGGATCATTGACTTCAGCCTGTCCAACTGCGTCAACTCCAATATTGATACGGTGGGCGTGCTTACCCAGTATAAGCCCCTGATCCTCAACTCCTATCTGGGCACTGGCGAGGCGTGGGACTTGGATGACTCTGACGGCGGCGTCCACGTCCTGCCTCCCTACGCCACCGAACAGGGCGGCGAGTGGTACAACGGCACCGCAGATGCCATCTACCACAACATCGACTTTATCGACAACTACTCTCCCGAGTACGTGGTCATTCTGTCCGGCGACCACCTGTACAAGATGGACTACAACAAGATGCTGGAGTTCCACAAGGAGCGGGGAGCGGACTTGACCGTGTCTGTCATCGAGGTGCCCTGGGAGGATGCCAGCCGTTTTGGCGTGATGAGCGTGGACAAAGACATGAATATCACCAAGTTTGCTGAAAAGCCCAAGGAGCCCGACAGCAACCTGGCCTCCATGGGCCTGTACATCTTTAACTGGGACGTACTGCGCCGGGCTTTGCTGGAGGATCACGACGACCCGGACAGCGAAAAGGATTTCGGCAAGAACATCATCCCCAAGCTGCTGCGGGAGGGCAAGAAGCTGTGCGCCTACACCTTCACCGGCTATTGGCAGGATGTGGGGACCATTGATAGTTACTACAGCAGCCAGATGGCCCTACTGGAGGAAAATCCTGAATTTGACATCTTTGAGGATGACATGCGCATTTTCTCCAACTCCAACATCTCGCCCCCTCACTACGTGGGGCGCAACGGCGAGGTGGAGCGCAGCTTAGTGTGCAACGGCTGCATCGTGCTGGGCAAGGTGGTGGACTCCATCCTCAGCTCCGATGTGTACGTGGGCGAGGGAGCCATCGTGGAGAAGTCCATCTTGCTGCCCGGCGTGCGGGTAGAGGCCAACGCCCGGGTGTTCCAGGCTATCGTAGGAGAGGGTTCCGTCATCGAGATGGGGGCCTGCTTCTGCGGCGGCACCGACCAGGAGCGTATCGCGCTGCTGGGCGACAGTGAACACTTCAAGAGCTTGTAAGGGAGGACGCGGCATGAAACGAATGATGGGTTTGGTCTCTACCAACTACTCAGGAAACGATTTTGGGATGCTTACGGAGGAGCGTCCTGTGGCGTCCATCCCCTTTGGCGGGCGCTACCGCCTGGTGGATTTTCCCCTGTCCAATATGGTCAACTCGGGCATCAACACTGTGGGCCTCATTACACCCTACATGTACCGCAGCCTGCTGGACCATGTGGGCAACGGTAAGGCATGGTCCCTAAGCCGGAAGGTAGGAGGCATGTTTATCCTGCCTGGCTCAGTGTATGGCATCAAAAATCAGCACGGCAAGTTCTTGCTGCGGGATGTGATTCATAACCAGGCTTACCTGGAGCGGTCCCGGCGGGACATCGTGGTACTGACCGCCAGCAGCAAAATCTACAACATCGACTTTCGGGAGGTGGCCGAGCAGCATGAGAAGTCCGGCGCGGTAATCACTCTGCTGTACAAGCGCATCCCCGACGGCGGTGCCGTCAAGGATCTGAACATCGCCTGCGACAGCCGGGGGCGGGTCACCGGCATTCACAGCGCCGCCCCCGGGGAGTCCTGCCAGTTTATGGATGCCATGCTCATCGACCGGGAGCTGTTGCTCAAGTTTGTGGAGTGGTACAGTGCCCTGGGCTATCTGGACATGATGGAGATCATCCAGGAGAATCTGGATAAACTGGCGGTGTTCGGCTATGAGTTCAAGGGCTATATGCGCGCCATCGACAACGTGGCGGACTATATGGCGGCCAGCATGGACCTGCTGGAGCCTCAGGTGATGCAGGAGCTGTTCCTGGGTGAGCGGCACATCAGCACGAAGGTGCAGGATGCGCCCCCGGTGAAATATTTCCCCGGCTGCCAGGTGCGCAACTCGATTATCGCCACGGGCTGCATGATCCGAGGGGCGGTGGAGAACAGCATCATCTTCCGTGGCTGCACGGTGGAAGAGGGCGCGGTGGTGCGCAACAGTATCATCATGCCCAACGACGTAATCACCAAGGGAGCGCAGCTGGAAAACGTCATCTGCGACAAGTTTGTTAACATCGGCGAGGGAGTCCGGCTGTACGGCAGCGCCCTCCGGCCTTTGATCGTCACCCGCAAGCAGTACAGCTGAGACAGACCGGCGGTCTGTGGGCCTGCAGGGAAGCGAGCGGGTACGGGAACATTCGGGCGGGGCCATATGCCCCGCCCGCCTGCGCCAAGAAAGTAGGACAGGAGGAGCGATATGTCAGTCAAAAAACCAAAAGTGCTGTTTGCCACATTTGAGGCCGTCCCCTTTGTCAAGACAGGAGGGCTGGGCGATGTGGGGGGCAGCCTGCCTGCCGCACTCAACCAAGCGGGGGCAGAGGCGCGGGTGGTGCTGCCCAAGTTTGCCACCATCCCTCAGATGTATAAGGACGAGATGGTCCATCTCACGCAGTTTTACGTTTATCTGGGCTGGCGGTGCCAGTATTGCGGCATCGAGATGCTGGAGCGGGACGGAGTGACGTGGTACTTCCTGGACAACGAGTATTACTTCGGAAGGGAGTACCCTTACGGCTTCTTTGATGATGGGGAGCGTATCGCATTCTTCGCCAAGGCGGTGTGCGAGTGCATCCAATACCTAGATTTCATGCCGGATGTGCTCCACTGTAATGACTGGCATACCGCCCTATCCCCGGTGTTCTTGCGGGAGATGTACCACTGTGTAAAGGGATACGACAACATCAAGACGGTGTTCACCGTGCACAACCTGAAGTACCAAGGGATGTTCGACGGCTTCATGCTGGGAGATGTGTTGGGCCTAGCGGACTATCCGGCGGCCCGGGATCAGCTGATGCAGGACGGCGCGGTGAATTTTATGCGGGGCGCGCTCAACTACAGTGATCGGCTGACCACCGTCAGCCCTACCTATGCCCAGGAGGTGTGTACCGACTTCTATGGCGAGGGATTGGACGATGTGTTCAACCGCCGCCGGAGCATCCTGTCCGGCATCCTCAACGGCATCGACACCAAGCAGTACGACCCCAAGACCGACCCAAACCTGTACGTGAACTTCACCCCCAAGACCATGGAGAAAAAGGCGGAGAACAAGACCCGCTTACAGGTAGATTTGGGCCTCAAGGTGGACGCGGACGTGCCTATGATCGGGCTGATCAGTCGCCTCACCGACCAGAAGGGGCTGGACCTGGTCAACTACATCCTCCACGAGCTGCTCCAGGATGAAGTGCAGCTCGTGGTGCTGGGGGTAGGCCAGCGGCAGTATGAGGATGCTTTCCGCTATTTTGCCGGGCGCTACCCGGAGAAGGTGTCTGCCAACATCTGCTTTGATGAGCCTTTGAGCCATAAAATCTACGCCTGTGCTGATATGGTGCTGGTGCCCAGCCTGTTCGAGCCCTGCGGCCTGAGCCAGATGATCGCCATGCGCTATGGAACTTTGCCTATTGTCCGGGAAACTGGCGGATTGAAAGACAGCGTCATCCCCTATAATGAGTACACTGGCGAGGGCAACGGCTTCAGCTTTGCCAATTACAATGCCCACGAGCTGCTCTTTACCATCCAGCGTGCCGTCCGGCTCTACCGGGATAACCGCCCTGCTTGGGAGGACCTGATGCGCAACGCTTTTGCCGCCGACTTCTCCTGGGACAAGTCGGCCAAAGAGTATCTGGAGCTGTACCGGGGCCTGCTGCGATAAGCCGCGGCAGCTCAGGCAAAAAGCGGTGAGAATCCACTGCTTTTTGCTCTATTCCGGGGCATTAGCCCCATGGACCGGAATCGAAGAGACCGGCCGATTGATACTACAAAACAACGAGGTGTCCCCATTTTCATGAATGTTTATCACAATTCCCATGACCTCCGGGACCGGAATCCCTTTGGGGCCGTGCCCACCGGGACCAGGATTGAGCTGGGGTTGGATGTGACCGACCCACCGGCCGGAGCCTCCTGCTTCGTCCGGGTGTGGGAGAAGGACCAAGGCGCGGCTCTGGTGCCCATGACCTGCGTTAGCTGGGGGCGGACCGCCCGCTTCACCGCCGCCATCACTGCGCCGGAGGAGGGGTGCCTGCTGTGGTACAGCTTTGTGATCGAGGGCATGGGCCAGCCCCGCAGCTATTACGGCAATAACGCCGCTGGCTTGGGCGGTCCCGGCCAGATGTACGACAGCAGCCCCAAGAGCTACCAGATCACCGTTTACCGTCCCAATTCCACCCCGGACTGGTACAAGTACGGCATTGCCTACCAGATCTTCCCCGACCGTTTTTTCCGGGGGGAGGACTGGCTGCGCCGCCAAAAGGAGGGGAGCCATCCTGCCATATGGAAGGGGCCCCGGCATATCCTCCAGCGGGACTGGAACGACACCCCCTTTTACTGCCGCAACGAAAAAGGGGAGATCACCCGCTGGGCGGTGTTCGGCGGCACCCTGGAGGGCATCCGGGAGAAGCTGCTGTACTTAAAAAGCCTTGGGGTGACGGTGTTATACCTCAACCCCATTTTCGAGGCGGCCAGCAACCACAAGTATGATACCAGCGACTATTTGAAGGTGGACCCCTCCCTAGGGGACGACGACAGCTTCCAGGCCCTGGTGGATGCGGCCCGGGAGTTGGACATCCGCATCATCCTGGACGGGGTGTTCAGCCACACCGGGGCGGACAGCCGGTATTTCAATCGACTGGGCAACTATGATACGGTGGGCGCCTGCCAGAGCCAGGACTCCCCCTATTACAAATGGTATCGCTTCCGTCATTGGCCGGACGACTACGAGTGCTGGTGGGGAGTGACCGACCTGCCCAATGTGGAGGAGCTGGAGCCCAGCTACAGCCAGTTCATCTACGGCGAAGGAGACAGCGTCATCCGCCACTGGCTGCGTAAGGGCATCGGCGGCTGGCGGCTGGACGTGGCTGACGAGTTGCCCGACGAGTTTATCAAGGGCATCCGGGCGGCCATGGAGGAGGAGGCACCGGACAGCGTCCTGCTGGGCGAGGTATGGGAGGACGCCTCCAACAAGGAGAGCTACGGTCGGCAACGGGAGTATCTGCTGGGGGAAGAGCTCCAGTCCACCATGAACTACCCCTTCCGGTCTGTGGCTATCGACTTCATGCTGGGCAAGCTGGACCCGGAGGGATTTCGGGCCAGGCTCATGAGCCTGAAGGAAAACTACCCCCGGGACAACTTCTACGGTGCCCTCAACGTTATCGGCAGCCACGACCGGGAGCGGATCCTCACTACGCTGGGAGAGGCCCCGGAGGAGCAGAAGCTTACCGAGCTTCAGCGGGAGCTGTACCGTCTGGCGGATGACCGTTACGACCTGGCCCGCCGGAGATTGAAAATGCTCTCCCTCATCCAGTTCACCATGCCCGGCGTACCCTGCATCTACTACGGAGACGAGGCGGGTGTTCAGGGCTATACCGACCCTTTTAACCGCGGACCTTACCCCTGGGGCCGGGAGGATCAGGAGCTGCTGGTCCACTATCGGATGCTGGCCGCTCTGCGGCAGCAGTATCCGGTGCTGGCCCGGGGCGAGTACGAGCCACAGGCCTTCGGCGGCCATGTCTATGGCTGCCGCCGGTGGGATGGGGAGACTCAGGTGCAGGTGCTGGTCAACCGGGGCATCTTTGAGCATGAGACGGTCCGCCTTTCCATGGCGGCTCCTTACGCACTGGAGCTGATCAGCGCCCAGTGGCTGGAGCCGGACGGGGACGGGATGCTTACCATCCAGCTGGAACCCTTGACCGGAGTGGTCATCCAGTTTCTGGCCGAGCGGCCTCAGAGAACGGCTCTGCCCCGGGCGGCGGGGGTGGTGTGCCATTTGACGGCCATTCCCGGCCGGCATGGGCGACCCACCCTCACCGACGGGCGGGACTTTGTGGACTTTCTGGCCAAGGCTGGCCAGAAGCTGTGGCAGGTGTTGCCCTTGAACCCGGTGGGACTGGCCGCCTCCCCTTATGTGAGCCCGGCGGCTTTCGCCGGGGAGAGCAGCTTTATCGACCGGGACCGCCAGCCCGACTGGAATGGCTATAACGCCTTCTGCCAGGAGAACGCCGGGTGGCTGGATGACTATGCCCTGTACATGGCCGTCCGGGAGGCCCGGAAGGGCGCGCCCTGGCAGAAGTGGCCGGAGAACGAGCGGGACCGGACCGACCTGGAGGCGCTGAAAGCCCGGTATGCTGCGGCCATGGAGGGTTACCGCCGGGACCAGTATTGGTTTTGGAGCCAGTGGGAGCAGCTCAAGGACTACGCCAACAGCCAAGGGGTGCGCATCGTCGGCGACCTGCCTCTGGGTGTGGCGGCGGACTCGGCGGATGTGTGGGCCCACCGGGAGCTGTTCCAGCTGGACAGCCGGGGCTGGCCCAGCCGGACGGCGGGCGTTCCCCCCGACTACTACTGCCCCGACGGACAGAACTGGGGCAGTCCGGTGTACAACTGGGATGCAGCAAAGGGCAGCGGCTACCGATGGTGGATCGACCGGCTGGGCCACGCCATGAAGGCTTTCGACTATGTGCGGCTGGATCATTTCCGGGGCTTTTCCGAGTACTATTCCATCCCCGCTGGAAAGAGCGGGAAATGGGGCGGCTGGCGGCCCGGTCCGGGGCTGGCCCTGTTTGATGCCGCCCGGGAGGAGCTGGGGCCCCTGCCCATCCTGGCGGAGGACCTGGGCCTGCTGGATGCGGGCGTGTACCGCCTGCTGGCCCAGACGGGCTTCCCCGGGATGGATGTGTACCAGTTTGAGGGGGCGGCACTGCTGTCTATGGATCAGGGACGATCAGCGGGCCGGGTGTTCTATGCCTCCACCCACGACAGCCAGACCTTGGCGGGCTGGTGTGCCCAGCGGGGGGAAGACCCAGACCGGGTGATCCGAGAGCTGTATGCCTCTCCGGCAGGGTGGACCATGTTCCAGCTCCAAGACCTGCTGGGGCTGGGGGACGAGGCCCGGTTCAACACCCCCGGCACGGTGGAAGCACGGAACTGGTCCTGGCAGGCTATGCCGGACCAGCTCACCGACCAGGTGGCGGAGCGGTTCCGCCGGCTGGCAGAGGAGAACGGAAGATAAATAGAAACGTGGGTCCAGCCTATAGCTGGA
>ERZ1106929.161-NODE-161-length-75537-cov-18.366816_pt1 | contig 75537 bp, 60 predicted proteins | sample MGYA00403662_ERZ1106929 | MGnify/ENA primary metagenome ERZ1106929 (study PRJEB35170, sample SAMEA104062442) | human gut metagenome | biome: human gut; feature: human-associated habitat; material: faeces | place: Denmark | collected 2013-02-20 ... | reverse complement strand
CATAGGCAGTGGAGCTTTCTTAGTTCAGTTGTTTCGTGTGGTAACTTAACAATAACGGATTATGGAAAGTAATTCCACTGCTTTTTAATAAAAATAAAACTGCGCCACAGCCTTGGCAGGCCATCGCGCAGCGATTTTGTTCAATCGGAATTAAATGCGGCAACCGGCTATCATAGTCTTCTTACGACCTTAGACCCCTGGCTTTGCGTCCCTGCCTTTCAACAGGTTTGCCTTTATTGTAAGTATATACTTTTTTTCTTCATTTTGTCAATATTCCTAACCCGAATTTTAACATAAATATTAAATTTTATACAATTTTCACGTAAAATCTGATATACTGTGAGCAGTAACCAGTAACGATATTTATGTGATATCCGGATCAAACATGACGTAATCACGATTTACACAGTAAATCTGCTGAATAGTCCAAAGATATCAAATTAAAATAAACAGTGAGGAAAATACACATGCGGATTTTTCATATCCGCCCCTTTATTGCATTCATACTGATTCTATTTCTTCTGACCGGTTGCGGCACTTCTTCCGGCCAAAAAGAAGAACCGCCTGTTTATTCCCCGCTTCAGGTTCTTGTACCGGAAGCACCTGGAAAGAAAACATTAGGAGCATCCCCGTTGACATTGGATATTTCCAATGCAGATCAGGGATACCTCACCGCAATTTCTGATTCTGACAGTCAGAAGATGAATGTCCAGCTCACCAGCGAAAATGAAGCGGTCTATTCATATTTTGTCAGTCCCGGGAAAAGCGCAGTCATTCCTTTTTCCAGTGGAAGCGGCACTTATCAGATATGCTGTTATCAACAGATTGACGGCTCCCGATATGCAGCATTATTTGCAGATACTCTGGAAGTCAGCTTAGAAAATGAATTCCTGCCTTTTCTTTATCCAAACCAGTATGTCAACTTTACACCCGACTCCGCTTCCAGCAAACTGGCACTTTCTATCATCTCTGAAGATGCCTCCGATGTGGATGCCCTTCAGGCTGTTTACAATTATGTAGTCCAGAATCTTACCTATGATTATGATCTGGCAGATACTGTAGACTCCGGTTATATTCCGGATGTGGATTCGACACTGAAATCAGGGAAAGGAATCTGTTTTGACTATGCAGCTCTCACCACTGCCATGCTTCGTGCGAGGGATATTCCCTGTAAGCTGCAGATCGGATATGCAGGCACAGTAAAACACGCCTGGATCAGCGTTTATATCCGTTCAAAAGGCTGGGTTGACAAAGCTGTAGAATTCAGTGGCGAATCCTGGTCACGTATGGATCCCACTTTCGATTCCAACAGCAAGGATAAAGAAAACATTCAGCAATACATAGGGGACGATGACAATTACAGCGTACAGTTCACACGTTAACCATAGCAACTCACGGATATCAGATCAGGAGCTGAATATCTGGCCCTGACCTGACCCAAACCTTCAGGAGGCAATTTATGCGTCAAAAAAACAAACTGACCAATGAAGAACTTTTTCACTTCTGTGAACAGTTTTCTATTCTTCTTCACTCCGGCATTTCCTGTGCCGAGGGGCTTGAACTAATGCTGGATGACAGCCGCACACAACGCGGAAAAGATTTCTTTCAGCTTTTACTGACAGATTTTGAGCAGAACGGCTCCTTTTCACAGACATTAAAAAATTCCGGATACTTTCCGGAATCTATGATTTCCTATATAGATATCGGAGAGGAAACCGGATGTCTGGATGAAGTTTTAAAAAGTTTGTCCGAACATTATGATCAGGAAATAGAAATATCTGAAAATATTCGCAGTGCGATCACATATCCGCTGATTATGCTTGCTATGATGGGGACAGTCATCATCATTCTTCTGGTAAAAGTCCTTCCTGTCTTTCAACAGGTTTTCCGGCAGATGGGTCTGGAAATGAATCACTTTTCCAACGGACTCTTAAACGCTGGAAATGTTATCAGCCGTTATTCTGCTGTTTTACTTATTTTGATTCTTATAATCACCGCCGGATTTTCTGCCCTTTTCTTTACAGAAAAAGGACGCTTTTACCTGCGCAGACTCTCAGGCAGATTACCCTGCATAAAGGACATTCCCATTTCCGCTGACTATGCACGTCTGACTCAGGCAATTGCCATGGGAATCCACAGTGGTCTGGATCATGTTGTCACACTGGAAATGGCACAGAAGCTTCTTTCACATCCGAATATCAGAAAAAAAGCCGAAAAAGCACAGAAGCTTCTGGAAGATGGTGTCATTTTTGAAGATGCGCTTTCAGAGTCAGGCCTCTTTGAAGGACTGAATGCACGTCTGATCACAGTCGGATTACGTACAGGTACAGCAGATGAAGTCATGAGCAAACTTGCCATCCGGTATCGTGAGATGGCGCTCACAATAACAGGAAACATTCTTTCTATCGCAGAACCTTCCATCGTTATCATCTTTTCTCTCCTGGTCGGACTGGTTCTTCTCTCTGTTATGATGCCTTTGCTTGGAATTCTTTCAGAAATTGTTATGTGAGGTAATGGATATGGATATATTTGAAACAGGACATACACGTCTCAGAAGAACATTGCGAAACATTCTGCCTGTTATTATACCGGCTGTTCTCTGTCTGATCTTTTATCTGGGAATTTCCTGTGCAGGCAGGGAAACCATTTCCCGGGAACAAAGTTCTCTGCAACAGGCTTTGGAGCAAAGCGCAATACAAGCTTATGCACTTACAGGTCATTATCCCCTGAGCCTGGAAGAGCTACTGCACGATTACAATATTTCTTATGATACAGATAAATTTGTAGTTGAATATGTTCCGTCCGGCTCCAATCTTCTTCCTTCCATCAGCGTACTGGTTCTCTCTTCCGGAAAAGGAGGCAGTCTATGAATTTGAATCGCTCCAGCAGCCGCAGTCATTCCGTTTGCAGACTTTTCACAGTTGTACTGCTTGGACTTTTCCTGATCTTTCTGCTCGTGATGCTTCTTTTTTCAGCTCAGGCCTACCGGACAGCGACAAAAGGAACTCAGCAGAACAACAACCTGTATACCGCTTCCTCCTACATATCTGTCAAATTTCACCAGCATGACAGTTCGCAGAGCATTTTCACAGACACTGTAGATGGTTCTCCGGCACTCTGTATGACTGATACAGTAAACGATCAACAGTATATTACTTATATTTATCTGAAGGAGCAGCACCTGAAAGAGCTTTTTACTGCTGCCGGAAATACACCATCCGCACAGATGGGTACAAATATTGCCAGTCTCAGTGATTTTCAGATTCAGCAGGAGACAGACGGATTCTACCGCATTACCCTTAAAGATCCAGACGGTAATACCAGCAGCCTGCTGCTGCACTCTGGTTTTGGCAACAACAGTTTCTGACATACTGACATCATACAGGAGATTTCAAGCATGAAAAAATTAATCACACATTCAAAATCCAGCCTGTTTTTAATAGAAATGATTCTTTCCATTCTCATCCTTGCACTTACCTGCACTGTCTGCGTCAGAATCTTTGCAGCAGCAAAAACGCAGCGAGAAGAAGCCAGAGAACTTAATCACATCCAGGAGCTGGTCACTTCTGCCGGCGAAACTCTGGAAGGGTGGAACGGTCAGCTTTCATCATTTATCAGTATATTCGGACAGCCCTCAAAAACTTCCGGCGCTCTGCTGCAATATTACTATGATGACAGCTGGAATCCCTGTACAGAAAATTCGGCTGAATATACCATGACCATACAGCCGGCTGCTTCTGAGACAGAAAAAACTGCAGATATAAATTTTTACAACTCGCAGCACGACAATTTATATCAGCTTTCTGTCACCTTCCCTTTTACATCAGAAAGGACGGTCAGCCATGAATAAAAACAGAACCTCGTTCCTCTCTGTGGGAATCCCATCCATGTGTACGATTTTCTCCGTACTCTGTCTGGTCATCCTTGCGTTGCTGACTCTTAATACTTCCGAACAGGATCTGCAGACCAGCCGGATTGCGCTTGAACAGACCACCGCCTATTATACCGCCTGCTCTGCTGCTTCCTCAAAATATCAGGAACTGACAGCCTACGCTCAACAGGCATTTACGGACTGTCAAAAACAACAGACTTATAATACCCTGATGTCGTCTGTCACACAACAATATCCGGATGCCAGATGGGATCCCAAAACACAGATTTTATCCTTCACTGTAGATTTTGCTGAGGAACAGGCAATATATGTAGAAATAAACATTCCATATTCTTCCGACCTGATACCGGAAATTCTCACATGGAAAACCATCAGCACCGCTGCCTGGAATCCAGACACAAGACAACCTGTTTACAAAGGAGATTCAAAATGACAGAACAGATAACACCTGAATATTTATCCTTCGCAACCGAACATCACGCATCCGATATTTTTATCATTGCCGGTCGTCCGCTTTCCTTTAAAATCAACGGCAAACTGTCAATATATGGTGAACGGTTAATGCCTGCTGATACAGAAATCCTGCTACGGCAGATTTATCAGATGTCCAACAACCGTAACTTTGACCGTTTTCTGGAAATCGGAGATGATGACTTTTCTTTTTCCATCCCCGGACTTTCCCGTTTTCGTGTTAATACCTACCGCCAAAGAGGTTCTCTTGCTGCAGTTATCAGGGTAATTGCTTTTGAACTTCCCGATCCCGAAATTCTCAATATTCCGGAAGATGTTATGTCTGTTTCTGATTTTACCAAAGGAATGGTACTTGTTACAGGACCTGCAGGAAGTGGTAAATCCACAACAATGGCATGTATTGTTGACCGTATCAATCATTCCCGGGAAGGTCACATCATCACCCTGGAAGACCCTTTGGAATATCTGCACAGACATGACAAATGTATTGTCAGCCAGCGCGAAATATGCACAGATACGGAAAGCTATCTGGTGTCCCTCCGAGCCACTCTGAGACAGAGTCCGGATGTGATCCTTCTTGGCGAAATGCGAGATTATGAAACGATCCAAACCGCCATGACTGCCGCTGAAACCGGCCATCTGATCCTGTCCAGTCTTCATACCACAGGTGCCGCCAATACTATCGGGCGCATTGTAGATGTATTTGAACCGGCTCAGCAAAGGCAGATTTCCATTCAGTTATCCATGGTATTGCAGGCAGTAATTTCCCAACAGCTTATCCCTGATATAAACGGGCACACTATCCCTGTCTTTGAAGTTATGCGTTTGAATCCGGCAATACGAAACATGATCCGGGACAATAAAGTTCATCAGATTGATGGAGTTATCGCTTCTTCTGCGCATGAACATATGCGTTCCATGGATCAGAGCCTTCTGGAACTTTGTAAACAGAACAAAATCACAAAAGAAACCGCATTAAAATTTGCGTCCAATGCAGATATGTTAAAACGGAAGCTATAACATAATGAGAATTGCTCCGCTGATTTTCCGGTATACAAAAACAGTTCAGAAATGAATTTATCCAAAATTTTGAATATATTTCATCTCTGAACTGCTCTTATTTTCCTGTTTTCTGTTCAAATATAGTCAAGCGGATAACTACTCCGCAGGGAACTTATCTGATCCGGTTAATGTATCAGATTTCCCACCAATCCATAAGAAACAATATACATAATCACAGTCGCCATGATAATCCCACAAAAAATTGCCAGGGAAGACTTCTTAATATCAATCTCCAGAAGAGAGGCGATCAGAGAACCTGTCCATGCCCCTGTTCCCGGAAGCGGGATTCCCACAAACAGCATCAGTCCCCAAAACTCATATTTCTTTACCTGATCACTTTTTCTCATTGCCCTGTCTTCCAGTTTTATAACAAGCCCCCGAAAAAGTTTCGTCTTTTTTAAAACCTTGAAAATCTGTCTGATAAACAACAGAATAAACGGAATAGGAATAATATTTCCAACAATACACAGTGGAATTGCCTTTGCAGCCGATATCTTAAGTAAGGATGCTGCAAGCAATCCTCCCCTGAGTTCCAAAAGCGGAATCATTGAAATAATAAAAACTGCCCCTTCAGGTGAAATATATTGTGACAGATTCTGTGAAAACCAATGTACCAGCGTTTCCATAAAGCCTCCTAACTCTTACTTCAGATAATCTTTCAAAAAGTCAATAAATTTCTGCATTTCTTCCTTTGTTCCAACAGTGATACGAAGAAAATTGTCAATTCTGTCCTTCTGGAAGTAACGAACATAAATATGCTGCCCTCTCAATGCCTCAAAAAGTTCTTTCGCAGGGCAGGTTTTATGCGTAGCAAAAATAAAGTTAGACATAGAATCCTGAAAAGAGAATCCCAGTGCCTTCAATTCTTTCTTTGTCCATTCTCTTGTCTCTATGATTTTATTACATGTCTCATCAAAATATGCTTTATCTTCAACTGCCGCCACACCTGCTGCAATCGCTGTACGGTCCATAGTATAAGAATTAAAAGAATACTTCACATCATTCAGGAATCTGATCAGTTTCTCATTTCCACACGCAAAACCAATTCTCATCCCAGCCATAGAACGCGACTTGGAAAATGTCTGTACGACCAGAAGGTTGTCATATTTTTCAATCAATGGAAGCGCCGACTGACTACCAAAATCCACATAAGCCTCGTCCACGATCACAATCACATCAGGATTATGGCGGATAATATCCTCCACTTCCTCCAGCGGCATCTCCACACCTGTCGGCGCATTCGGATTCGGGAATACAATTCCCCCGTTTTCTCTGAAATAATCTTCCGTCCTTATATGAAAGTTCTCATCCAGTGCCGGTCTCTCATATGGAATGCGAAACAGGTCTGCCCATACATCATAAAAAGAATATGTGATATCCGGAAAAAGAACCGGCTTCTGTGAATTAAAGAATGTAAGGAAACTCATGGCAAGCACATCATCGGAACCTACTCCCACAAAAACCTGTTCATCCTTCAGCCCGTAATTCTTTGCAATGGCATGTACCAGTTCTCCTGCTGTAGGATCCGGATAAAGTCTCATAGTATCTGTATCCATCTTCCTCAACGCCTTCTCCACTCCAGGTGCCGGCGGATACGGATTCTCGTTGGTATTCAGCTTGATCATATCCGGCTGATTGGGCTGCTCGCCTGGTGTATATGGTATTACTTTACGTATATTTTTTTCCCATCTGCTCATTTATCTGATTCCTTTCATGTTTTTATTGTTTTTCACTTTCGTCAGTATAACATTAATCTCTATTTTCGTAAATCAACTTTTTGCATTTTACTGATTGACAAACCCACTTTGCAAGTTTATAATAGGCGGCAGAAAAGATAAGAAGGATCAAAACGTTGAAGAGAAGAGTACGCTGAGGAACGTTACAGAGAGAAATGTATACCGGTGCAAGCATTTCATCGCGAACCAGCCGAAGACCACCTCTGAGTGACTTTAATACAGTCCGGTGATTCCGTTACCATCGAATGAAGCGGTTCTGATCAGATGATTTATCCATCAGTAATGTATCAGAACAACCGGGGTGGAACCGCGAGTAATGTTATCTCGTCCCCTACAGTATTTAACCGTACTGTAGGGGATTTTTTTATTCTATCTTTTACCCCTTCGCAGTACAAAAACCTGTTACTGTTCACTCCGTTCTCAGCAGCACGCTCCGCGGAATATCAACAGTGAACAGTAACTATAGCAAATCCATACTAACGTAAAGGAGATAATCATCATGATCGTAACATTAAAAGACGGCTCAAAAAAAGAATACGCTGAAGCAAAATCCGTAATCGACATTGCTTACGACATCAGCGAGGGACTTGCACGTGCTGCCTGTGCAGGAGAAGTAAACGGAGAAGTTGTAGACCTGAGAACAGTTATTGACAGTGACTGCGAATTAAACATCCTGACAGCAAAAGATGAAAAAGGACTTGCAGTTCTCCGCCATACAGCATCCCACGTACTTGCCCAGGCAGTACAGACCTTATTCCCGGATGCAAAGGTTGCTATCGGACCTTCTATTGATACAGGATTCTACTATGATTTCGACTGCCCTCCATTCTCCCGTGATGACCTGGATGCAATCGAAAAAGAAATGAAAAAGATCATCAAAAAAGGCGCTAAGATTGAACGCTTCACAAAATCAAGAGAAGATGCCATCGCATACTTCCAGGAGAAAAATGAACCATACAAGGTAGAACTTATCGAAGATCTTCCGGAAGGCTCCGAAATCTCTTTCTATTCCCAGGGAGACTGGACAGACCTCTGCGCAGGTCCTCACCTTATGAGTGTAAAGGGTGTAAAAGCATTCAAGCTTCTCTCCTCTTCCAGCGCTTACTGGAGAGGCAGCGAAAAGAACGCAATGCTCACACGTATCTACGGAACAGCTTATGCTTCCAAGGATGAGTTAAAAGAACATCTGGAACAGATGGAAGAAGCAAAAAGACGTGACCACAACAAACTTGGCCGTGAGATGAAGATCTTCACAACTGTAGACGTGATCGGTCAGGGACTTCCACTTATCATGCCAAACGGTGTGATCATGATGCAGGAGCTTCAGCGCTGGATTGAAGACGAAGAAACAAAACGCGGATATATCAGAACAAAAACTCCGTTAATGGCAAAGAGCGACCTCTACAAGATTTCCGGACACTGGGATCACTACAAAGACGGTATGTTCGTTCTCGGTGACGAAGAAACAGACAAAGAAGTATTTGCGCTTCGTCCTATGACATGCCCATTCCAGTACTATGTATACAAAGCAGAACAGCACAGCTATCGTGATCTGCCTCTTCGTTACGGCGAAACATCCACTCTGTTCCGTAATGAGGATTCCGGGGAAATGCATGGTCTGACACGTGTACGTCAGTTCACGATCTCCGAAGGTCATCTGATCGTAAGACCTGACCAGATGGTAAAAGAATTTAAAGACTGTATCGCACTTGCACAGTACTGCCTGCAGGTTCTTGGTGTAGAGGAGGACGTAACCTATCACCTTTCCAAATGGGATCCGAACAACAAAGAGAAATACATCGGTGATGCAGAAGTGTGGGATCAGACAGAAGCTCATATCCGCCAGATGCTTGAAGAACTGAACATTCCATTTACAGAGGATGTTGGAGAAGCTGCATTCTACGGACCTAAGGTTGATATCAATGCCAAAAATGTATACGGAAAAGAAGATACAATGATCACGATCCAGTGGGATGCTCTTCTTGCTGAACAGTTTGATATGTACTACATCGATGAAAATGGTGAGAAACAGCGTCCATACATCATCCACCGTACATCCATGGGATGCTATGAGAGAACACTGGCATGGCTGATTGAGAAATATGCAGGTATGTTCCCGACCTGGCTCTGCCCGGAACAGGTTCGTGTAATTCCAATCTCTGAGAAATTCCACGACTATGCCGCCAAAGTGGAAGCACAGTTAAAAGAAAACGGAATCCGCTGCTCCGTTGACCAGCGTTCCGAAAAGATGGGCTACAAGATCCGTGAAGCACGCCTTGCAAGAGTTCCATACATGCTCATTGTTGGCGCCAAAGAGGAAGAAGAAGGCAAGGTTTCCGTAAGAAGCCGTTACCTTGGCGACGAAGGAATGAAAGACCTTGGTGAGTTCCTTACATCCATCAAAGAAGAAATCAAAAACAAGACAATTCGTAAAATCGAAGTTCAGGAAGAAAATAAATAAAACAGGTATTTTACTTTAACCTGTTCAAATAAGTCCCCACCCTCTGCTTTAATTGCATCAGGCAATAAGCAATGGGTGGGGACTTTTATTTATCAGTTATCCCATCTGTACAATTACATGGTATTCGTTTCTGCCATTGACCATAGGAATCTGGTTTCCATTTATCCTCTCACCATCTACCTCAATCCATCTGACTCCTTTCTGCACACCTTTCGGTTTATGGATCTCAATATGATAATCCGCCCCTCTAAAATGACGGTTCACTTTAAAATCGCCAAACGTTTCCGGAAGGCAGGGGTCTACGATCAAACCATCATATCCTGGCAGAATACCAAGAAGCGCCTGTGACAGGTTTATAAATGTCCACGCTGCAGTTCCTGTCAGCCAACTGTTTTTTGCCTCTCCAAATCCTGGTGCATCAGCTCCCGCGATCATCTGCGAATATACATATGGTTCTGTCCGGTGAATATCACTGATTTCCTCAATATAAGATGGACATATTTTACGATAAACCTCAAATGCCCTGTTTCCTCTTCCAAGCACAGTCTCCGCAATGGAAATCCACGGATTGTTGTGGCAGAAAATTCCTGCATTTTCTTTATATCCAGGCGGATAAGAAGTAATTTCCCCAAGTTCCAGATGGTATCTTGTATAAGCCGGCTGAAGGATCATTATTCCATACTTTGTTTCCAGCAATTCATTCACAGAGTCCAGAGCTTTTTCTGCTATTCCTTCTTCCTTGCCGATTCCTGCCATAACACAGAATCCCTGTGGTTCAATAAAAATCTTTCCTTCTTCGCATTCTTTTGAACCAACCTTTTCAGACTGTGCATCATAGGCACGCAGGAACCATTCTCCGTCCCATCCATTATCCAGCACTGCCTGATACATCTCATCCACTGCTTTCCCTGCTTCTTTTGCAAGTTCTGTGTGCCCGGTCCGCTCACAGAGCTCCTCAAATTCTTTTCCATATTTCACAAACATACCTGCAATAAATACAGATTCTGCCACAGGGCCTTCCGACGGCCCTGTTGTCTGAAAGGATTCTCCAGGTTCACTGGAAAAACAGTTCAGATTCAGGCAGTCATTCCAGTCTGCCCTTCCGATCAGAGGAAGTTTGTGAGGACCAAGATGGGTTACTGTGTAATAAAAAGATTTCTCCAGATGTTCAAAAAGCGGTACCTCTGTTCCCTTCTTACAATCAAAGGGTACCTGCACATCAAGTATCCCATAATCACCAGTCTCTTTGATATATGCTGCTACTGCTGCGATCAGCCATAACGGGTCGTCATTAAATCCGCTTCCAACATCCAGATTCCCCTGTTTTGTCAGCGGCTGGTACTGATGATATGCACTTCCATCCGGAAACTGTGTAGATGCTATATCAATAATCCTTTCCCTTGCCCGCTCCGGGATAAGATGCACAAATCCCAGAAGATCCTGACAAGAATCGCGAAACCCCATCCCCCGTCCTGTTCCTGATTCGTAATAAGATGCTGATCTGGACATATTGAAGGTTACCATACACTGATATTGATTCCAGATATTTGCCATGCGGTCAATATGTTCGTTCTCGCTGACGACTGCAAAGCGTGCCAGCAATGTTTCCCAGTAATTTTTCAGTTCTGCAAAGGCCTGCATCGCTTTTTCCATTGTATTAAATCTTTCAATCAATGCTTTTGCAGAGGTTTTATTGATAATTCCGGGAGCTTCCCATTTATCATCTGCCGGATTTTCACAATATCCCAGCATAAAAACAAATTCTTTTTCCTCTCCCGGCAGCAGAGTCAGATCTATCTGATGTGCAGCAATGGGATACCATCCGCTTGCAATAGAGTTACTGCATTTTTTCTTACATACAGCTTCTGGAAAAGCATTCCCGTTTCCTGCTCCCAGAAAAGCATCTCTGTTGGTATCATAATTGTCCACCTGTGTATTTACTGTAAAGAAACTGTAATGTTTCCTTCTTTCTCTGTATTCTGTCTTATGATAAATCGTACTCCCCTGTACTTCCACTTCTCCGATACTTAAATTTCTCTGGAAGTTCGATGCGTCATCCACTGCATTCCAGAGGCAGAATTCCACGTATGAGAACAGAGAAATATTTTTTTCAGTTTCAGAGTTATTTTTCAGTTTCAGACAATTGATCTCACATGAAGCATCAGAGGGCACAAAAACCAGAAGCTCTGCTTTTAGATTATTTTTCGAAGAACAGAAGCGACTGTATCCAAGACCATGTCTGCATTCATAAGTATCTGTTTCTGTTGCAGACGGCATAGTTCCCGGATTCCAGATTACTCCGTCATCATTAATATAATAATACTTTCCGTTGGAATCTGCAGGAATATTATTATAACGGTACCTGGTAATTCGCAACAATTTTGCATCTTTATAAAAGCTATATCCTCCGCAGGTGTTGGAGATCAGTGAAAAGAAATCATTACTTCCCAGATAATTGATCCAGGGTAATGGTGTATGTGGTGTAGTGATAACATATTCTTTCGCCTTGTCGTCAAAATATCCGAATTTCATTGAAAAGCCTCCTTAAAAAGAATAAATAAACACTTGTGAAGAAAAGGCCGAAAACAGACTTGCGAAAACGAATACGTTCAGAATTTATATGTTTATTATATAGTTTAGATTGGATTTATCACAGTATAATTCAGTTTTTCAAAAAAATCAACTACATTTTTAGCAGTCAAAATATTTCACAACTGTTATTTTAACTTCCGTAAGATCATCGCGAAACTTTTCGTTATATTAAAGCCTGTTTTTTGTGAAATTAATAAATTATTATAAATTCTTTTTTGTGCAACAGGGATAAATTATACAAATATAACAAAAATACTTGAATTTTATCTGAAAATAAAGTACGATTAGCTTGCGAAAACGTTTTAGAAACAAAAACAGAAAAGGCTGGACTATAATATGGTATCCATGAAAGACATCGCAAAACAATGTAACGTATCTGTTGCAAGCGTCAGCAAAGCACTTAATGGTTATTCGGATATCAGCGAAGAAACCCGACAGCTTATTTTGAAGACTGCATCAGAAATGGGATATCTTCCAAATTCCTCAGCCAGAGCACTAAAGACCAGACGCAGTTATAATCTTGGCGTACTTTTTGTAGACGAAGCCATGAGTGGCCTCACCCATGATTATTTCAATCATGTACTGGAAAGCTTTAAACGCACTGCCGAATCCAGAGGATATGACATCACTTTTACCAGCGGAAACCTCTCCGGTCAGCATCTCAGTTATTATGAGCACTGCCGTTACCGTGGAGTCGATGGAGTGGTGATCGCCTGTATCAATTTTTTTACAGAAGAGGTACAGCGCCTGGTACAATCCGAGATACCGGTAGTCACTATCGATCATGTATTTGATGGAAGAATTGCTGTTGTTTCCAACAACATTCAGGGAATGGAAGAACTTGTCTCTTATATTCTTGAACGGGGACACAGAAAGATTGCCTATATTCACGGAGAAGATTCCTCTGTCACACGAAACAGACTTGGAAGTTTTTACAGAACTCTCCAGAAAAAACGAATCGATATACCTGATGAATATATACCAGTCATTCCTTATCGAGATGCAGAAGCTGCAGCAATAGCAACTTCAGAGCTTCTGGATCTGAAAGATCCTCCTACCTGTATCCTCTATCCGGATGACTTCTCCGCACTGGGTGGCATCAATGAAATCCACGAACGTGGACTTCGAATACCAGATGATATTTCCATTGCAGGCTATGACGGACTTACTTTTGCACGCATCCTGGAGCCACGGCTGACAACTCTGTGTCAGGACACAGAAACGATTGGACGGCTTGCCGCACAGAAGCTGATTGATCTTATCGAAAATCCTAAAACAACGATCATCGATAAATTCACCGTTGATGGAAGACTTTTCCCCGGTGCATCAGTCAGAAATCTGGCAAAATAAGAAAATCTTCAGTATCTTCACAGTTGGTGGACTGCTGAAAAGTTACAATCAACCCAAAACAATTATCACAAGGAGGTAATAACATGATGAAGAGAAAAGCTATGGCAATTACATTAACAGCAGCTATGCTTGCCGGTCTTACAGCAGTTCCAACATGGGCTGAAGATGCAGCCGCTGACGAAGGTAAAGTTTTAAACATTTATTGCTGGAATGAAGAATTCAAATCCCGTCTGACTGACCACTATCCCGGATATGAAGAAGTTGACGGAACTCATGGCAAGATCGGAGATGTTGATGTTGTATGGAACATTACTCCTTCTGATGACAATGCATATCAGAATAATCTGGATGAGACTCTTCTGAAACAGGCTGATGCAGCAGCAGATGACAAAATCGATCTCTTCCTTGTTGAAGCCGATTATGCACTGAAATATGTAAATACAGATTATACAATGTCTGTGGCAGATCTGGGAATCACAGATGAGGAAGTTGCAGACCAGTATCAGTACACCAAAGATGTTATGACAGATTCGGATGGCAACTTAAAAGGTCTTTCCTGGCAGGGCTGCCCGGGTGCTATGATCTACAGAAGAGATATTGCAAAAGAAGTATTCGGAAGCGATGATCCGGCAGAGGTTCAGAAGAAAGTTGCAGACTGGGATACATTTAAGGCAACAGCTGAAGAGCTGAAGGAAAAAGGCTATCAGATGACTTCCACTGTAAATGATGCCTACCGTGTATTCTCTAATAATGTAACTTCCCCATGGGTTGTTGACGGAAAGATCACTGTTGATGACAATATCAAAAACTGGGTAGATATGTCCAAGGAAATGGTTGATGCCGGAGAAACAGCTACCTATGAATTGTGGAGTGATGACTGGAGCAAGGGCTTCTTCAAAGACAGCAATGTATTCTCATATTTCGGACCTGCATGGTTCATCGACTTCTCCATGAGCGCTGACCAGGATGGTTCAGTTGGTAAAGATGGCGGCTGGGCTGCAACAGAAGGGCCACAGGGCTTCTACTGGGGCGGAACATGGATCACAGCAGCTGCAGGCACAGACAATCCCACACTGGTTGCTGATATCATGAGAACGATGACAACTAACGTTGACGTTATGAAAGAAATCGTTACTGCTGATAATGACTTCGTAAACAATAAACCTGCCATGGAAGAAATGGCTAAAGATGAAAGCTACGGCGATGCAGTTCTTGGTGGACAGAATCCTCTGGCTATGTTCTGTGCAGGCGCTGATAAGATTGATCTGAGTAACATGAGTATCTATGATCAGGGCTGCAACGAAGAATTCCAGAATGCCATGAAGAACTACTTCGAAGGCAACGCATCTTATGATGAAGCTCTCGACCTGTTCTATAAGGCAGTTGTAGAAAAATATCCGGAACTTTCCTATTAATCAAACATTGAAACCTGTGTGCCTGCCTGACCATCAGGCAGGCACACTTTGGATTACAGCAGACTATGGAGGAAGATAATGGCAAAGAATAATAACCATAAAGCGGTCAGCTATAACAAATGGGGATATATCTTCCTGATACCATTTGTAGTAGTATATCTCATATTCCAGCTCGTTCCGCTTATCAGTACAATTTATAACAGTTTCTTTGAAAATTACAGATCTGGATTAACGCAGATAGGACCGAATTTTGTGGGACTTGCCAATTATGCAAAGCTCTTTCAGGGTGGCGATATCTGGATTTATTTTAAAAACACAATGATCATGTGGGTAATGGGATTTATCCCACAGATCCTGGTTTCCCTGCTCCTGGCTGCCTGGTTCTCCAATCCAAGCCTCCGGCTTAAGGGACAGCGCTTCTTCAAAACAGTTATTTATCTGCCAAACCTGATCATGGCATCCGCCTTTGCAATGTTATTCTTTACCTTATTTGCAGACGGCGGTCCCATCAATGCAATGCTGATGCAGTCAGGAATACTGAAACAGGCATATTCCTTTTTCAGCCATGCCTGGAGTGCCAGAACCCTTGTTGCAGTCCTGAACTTCCTGATGTGGTTCGGAAATACAACTATTCTTCTTATGGCAGGTATGATGGGAATTGACTCCTCGCTTTACGAGGCAGCTGAAGTAGACGGTGCAACTTCCTCACAGATTTTCAGAAAGATCACTCTTCCACTCCTTCGTCCAATCCTGATCTATGTTATGATCACATCCCTGATCGGCGGCATGCAGATGTTCGATGTACCTCAGATCCTGACAAACGGAACCGGCGACCCCATGCGTTCCACTATGACACTGATCATGTTCCTGAACAAGCATCTGTTCAGCAAGAACTACGGAATGGGTGGTGCATTATCCGTATTCCTGTTCATTATCACAGGAGTGCTCAGCCTGATCGTATTCCGCTTTAACAAGATAAAAGACTGATGGAGGTGAGAAGAATGAATGAAAAAAACTCCAAAAATAAAAAAGGAATGAGCATGAAAGGTCAGCGTACTCTTGCCTATATCGTACTGATCATCATTTCCTTCTTCTGCCTGTTCTGGTTTTATGTACTGTTTATCAATGCCACCAGATCTAATGGCGCACTGAAAAAGGGATTCACAGCCATTCCCGGAGGACATCTCATTGAGAACTGGAAAAATCTTCTCGCAGGAACACTCCCTGTATGGAATGGTATGTTCAACAGTATTTTCATTGCTACCTGCTCCGCTGTTTTATGTACCTATTTTTCAACAATGACTGCTTACGCTATCCATGCATACAATTTTAAAGCAAAAAAATTTATGTTTACATTTATCCTTGCAGTCATGATGATCCCAACTCAGGTAACTGCTCTTGGATTCCTTCAGCTGTTGGGAAAAATAGGTCTGGACGACTCCTTTGTCCCACTGATCGTTCCAAGTATTGCTGCTCCTGTTACTTTCTTCTATATGAAACAGTACATGGAAAGCAACCTTCCTCTGGAGCTTGTGGAAGCAGCACGTATTGACGGTTCCGGTGAATTTAATACCTTTAACAAAATCGTATTCCCGCTTATGAAACCGGCTATCGCTGTGCAGGCAATTTTTACCTTTGTACAGAGCTGGAATAATTACTTCATTCCGGCGCTGGTCCTTCACTCAGATAAAAAGAAAACACTTCCTGTACTGATCGCACAGCTTCGAAGTGCAGACTTCCTGAAGTTTGACATGGGACAGGTGTATGTAATGATCGCCTTTTCCATCTTCCCGGTCATCATTGTCTACATTCTTCTTTCCAGATTCATTGTAGAAGGTGTTTCCGCAGGTGCGGTCAAGGGTTAAATACTAAATACTGATACAACAAAAGCTGCCTGTTTCGGATGCAAATGCATCCGGAAGCCAGACAGCTTTTTTAATTATTTGCAGTACTGTTCGGACCTCCGACCACCTTCACTTCGTTTGCCATCTTTATTTTCCTTCCTTATTCTGCTTCTTTCAGTTCCTTACTCAGCTCTGACGCAAAGTATTTTATACTATTCGCATCCAGTCCAAAGGCTTTCAATATTACTTTCTGGTTCGCTGTTACTGCATGATCCAGACGGTATATATTGTCTAACTGACGTACCATTTCTATTTTTTCCAGCTCTTTTATTGCCGCCGGTACAGTCATATAGTTCAGTTTCTTATCCAGTTTTTTCATTTCTTCTTTTAGTTTTATATACATCTTGCAGCGCACTATCATAGCTACAAATTCAACAAATATCTTCGCTCTTGCTGATTCTTCTGAATACACCCGGATGCTCTTATTCCCCAGATATGATTTGTCTCCGCGGAATAGTTTCTCCGATACATCCCTGCTCTTATACAGTTCGATTGCTTCCTTCGCACTCATCTTTTCCGATGTAACGATACAAAAATATCCTGCCAGATCCAGTTCTCTTTCTACCACACTGCACCGTTCTTCCGGTAGTATAAAAGCCTGGCTCTTTTCATCATAATGAAGGTTAAAATACTTCTCAAATCCAGAACCGGATTCCTTTACCTTATTCTGGTACTTTTTCAGATACTGCGTCATCTGGTTGATCCGATTTTCAATCTCTATCCGTTCTGCGCTTTCTTTGGAAATGCTATGATACAGATGAAAATAACGCTCTTTTTTATCACTTGCATACAGTTTGTGCCGTATTGTCTTTCCGTAAACTCCATATTCATAGATATTGTTTACCCGCTTATTTTCAAATGTCCCTTTATTTTCCAGGATCAGTTCATTCACAAGGGCAGACATCCCTTTCACCATGATAACAAAACTATACCCACATTTATCCATATATTGTATATTCTCGCAGCTGAAATATCCCCTGTCCAGAATGAATCCGATCTTCTTATAACCATATCCGGATGCTTTATCCAGCATGAACTGAAGCTGGGAGATATCATTCAGACTTCCTGGATATTTTTCATAAAATAATGGTTCCTGATTATGAGTATCATACGCAACTGCATAATTAAATACCGGCTCTCCCATATCTACTTTCGGATGCCCAAATTCAACCATTTTTATATCCCCGGCCTGACAGTTTTTATTCGTTGAATCATAAGAAATATAAATCTTTTCGCGGTAATTCCGTGACTCATTCCATGTATTCAGAAATCCTGTACTTTGATCATCTGTTACTGAATTCAGGAAATCTGATACGGTTGAATCGCTGTATTGTTTCATCTTTTCCGTAAAAAGTGGATGGTTGTATGTATAATCCGGATAGTACTGCGCTGCGTTGTTTTCTGCTATGATCGAATAAACCGCCAGATCTAAAAACAGCCCTATATCACGCGATCCAAAATACTTTCCAAGGATATCGTTCAAGCTGCATTCTTCTATGATCTTACGCAGTACAAAGTATGTTCCTACCTTGAGACAGCTGCTTCTGGAAGTTCTGTTTTTGCTTTCCGGAAGCTCTGCATCGGGAAAATATTTCAGGAAATTTTGATTCGGTTTCATGAGTTCCGGATCCATATCTGACAATTTTCCGATCGTTACTCTTTTGGGAAAAGTATACTTCCGGGATGGATCATAAACCCGGTCATACTCATACTCTATATATACAACATTTGACTTTTTTCTCCGTGTGATCTTGCCTTTTACGGTTGGTACTTTCACTAAAAAATCCAGATACATAGCGCCCTCCTTTTAGGCGGTTATCCGCCTAAAATAATTGTACTATATTTCCCGGCTATCTGCAATGGAAAGCCGCAGAAAACCGGGATTTTTTATGATTTTATTTCGTTCTTTTTTCTTTAGGTGGAAAAATTACTGGAAGTTCACATACATTTACATGTTTACCGTCTCATAACCAACTCTCTCACTTCGAACATGTAGTAAAAAATCTATCGTACCAGATAAGGAATGTTAAAACTGTCCAGATTTTACGGCTGTTATCTGCTTTTTTATCTTTATGGTTGTTCAGGAGCTGGAGCAGTTTCTCTGTATGGAAAAATTCTTCTGCTTCTTTCGAGGTAAATAAATCTGTTACCATCTGATACCAGTCATTCTGCCGCAGCCACACACGGATTGGAATGGGAAAACCAAGTTTCTTCCGTTCATTGGTTTCCTGTGGAAGAAATTCTGAAACAGCTTTACGGAAAATATATTTGGTTGTACCTGCTGCAATCTTGGCTTCTTTCGGAAGCTTTGCTGCAAAGTTAAAAACTTCTTTATCCAGAAATGGTACCCTGACTTCCAGGGAATGTGCCATGCTCATTTTATCTGCTTTCTGCAAAATATCGCCAGGAAGCCAGTAGTTCAGATCTACAGACTGCATTTTTTCCATGTCTTGAAGTGAGCCTCTGTTTTCTGACTCAAGCTCTTCATAAAATTGACTTAAATATTCCTGCGTGGAAGGTCCTGTTACTTTATTTTTCAAAATCTGTGCTTTCTCTTTTTCACAGTAAATATATGCATTTCCGATGAAGCGTTCTTCTACTTTCATTCCTGCGCGGATAAGGAAATCCCGTCCTTTCACGTCTGGCAGCTTTGCAGCCAGTTTTTTGACAGCGCGTCTGAGCACGAACGGAATCCAGGCAACTTTCTTTAATGCTTCAGGTTCTCTGTAAATATTGTATCCACCGAAAAGTTCATCTGCGCCTTCCCCGGAAAGGACTACCTTAACATGTCCGGCAGCCTCTTTGGAAAGAAAATAAAGTGCAACTGCAGAGGCATCCCCAAGTGGTTCATCCATATGATACATCACATCTGGAAGGGCATCCCAGAATTCCTGCTTGGATATGATTTTCACATGGTGTTTCAATCCTGCTTTTTCTGCCACTTTGGCAGCTTTGTTTACTTCACTATATCGGTCTCCCTCATCAAATCCCACTGTGAATGCCTGATCTGCACCGGAGGCAGAAGCCAGATACCCGGAGTCCACTCCCCCGGATAAAAACGCGCCGACTTCCACATCGCTTAACATGTGGTGCTTCACCGAATCCCTTAAAATCTCTGCAAGCTGGCTCCGCAGCTGATCCATATTCGTCTTACGGTTCCACTTGCCAGGTGTAAGCTTTGTTTTGAAATAAGTCTTTATTTCATAGTTTCCGTTTTTATATAAAAGCATATGTCCGGGCATAAGTTTATAGATTCCCTTAAAAAAGGTCTCTTCCAGAGGGGCATATTGAAATGACAAATACTGCTCCAGGGCCTTCTGATTTACTTTTCTTTCATAGCCTGGAAATGCAAGAATACTCTTAATTTCAGAAGCAAATACAAAGTGTCCATCTATTTCGGCATAGTACACAGGCTTAATTCCAAAGAAATCCCTTGCAAGCATCAAAGTCTGCTCTTTTTCATTCCATACTGCAAACCCAAACATTCCCCTGAGCTTATCCAGTGCCTTCTCACCATACTGTTGAATGGTATTTACCAGAACTTCCGTGTCAGAATGGGTACAGAAAGAAATGCCGGAAGCCTCAAGTTCTGCCCGCAGTTCCTTATAATCATAGATTTCCCCATTAAAAACAATATGCAGGTTTCCGTCCGCACTTTCCATAGGCTGCTGCCCATCTGCTAAATCAATAATACTAAGTCTTCGAAAGCCCAGCGTAATCTTCTCCCTGCAAAAAGAGCCTTCACTATCCGGGCCTCTATGTTCAATGGCTTTCATCATCTTTTCAATTACTGTCTTCTGATCCTGTCTGTAACCTGTAAATCCACAAATCCCGCACATTTCTTCCTCCGTATCCATTTGATGTAGTTTAGACACTGCAACGACTTTTGTTACAGTCCAAAATTATTTTTATCGATATTTTATCATAAAAATGTCTGTTTGTTGTAAAATAAAAATGTCTTTCTTATCAAATAATTATATTTCAAAATAGCTTTTATATCTCATATAACATTTTATAAAAAAAGAAATGTTTTCCATTCCCTTATTTGCTTACGGAAAACGTTTCTTTTCATTTACTCTTCATAAAGATTTCCGTTCTCATCGATCCAGGTTCCGTCTCCGTTATTGTAAAGGACTCTGGATTCTTCATCGCCTTCATCTGCTGCTACAATTGATGCCACACCGGACGCAGTATTGAATCCACTGGTATATGGCACGCCTGCCCCGGTCGCAGGCAGATACAGTTTCGTATGAACAAGCCCTGCCAGAAGCGGTGTGGTAAGACCTGCATTCTGCCTGAGTTCCGGTATTCTGCGTATTTTTTCAGATGAATAATAAATCGTTTCTTTTAAGCAATTTTTCTAAACGTTTTTTGATTCGACCACATTGGGGTCAGACCCCAATGTGGTCAACTTAAGCCATCGGTTTTCTTTATCCAAATATCCTGGACACTCTGTCAAATATATTTTCTGGTTCTTCTAAGCGCATCAAAACAAGCATGCTCATGCATTGGCAGAGATAATCGATGCTCTCGAAACTTCTGAATGTCACGGCCTGTGCCTGTTTCCGCTTATAATTCCTTAGAAGCCTTTCTGCTTCATTATTAGTGGCAGGTACCCGGAGATCATGCAGGAGCAGCAGATGGTTCTGCATATATTTCTCCATTCTCAGAAATAAATTATACCCGTCTCTATAGTAATCGTTTGCCGGAACATCTTCATATTCCTTCCGGGCGGTCTCCAATATCTTACGGTATCTTTCTTCGAATTCAGAGACCTTACAGGGATCCGGTTCCTCAGACGGCTGTAATCCATTCCGGAAATGGATCATTTCCTGTACCAGTGAATGCATATCTTTATTCCAGGTACGGTCCGGCTCATTATCCATGCTGCCTTTCAGATAGCGCAGCACATGGGCAAGGCATTCCTGATGATCCGTTCCATAATTATAAAAGGTCAGGTCTGACAGAAACTGTCTGCTCTTATCGATTGATGTACAGCAGTCATTGTTAAGAAGAAACAGAAATGCCCGGAGGCGGGAGAAGGACTGCCGGCCGGGTCGGCTCCTGTTTTTTGCGGCAGTGTCCCTTATGGCCTGGCTGGCCTCCGGGTTTCCTTCCGGTCTTTTCCCTGCTGTTCGTGATCTTTTTCTTCCGGAGTGTTTTGGAAGAAGGGATAGAGGAATTTTCATAATCACGGTTTATCTGTGCACGGAGTTTCAGATTTTTTCCCTGTTCTTCTTCCAGCCTGACTGCTGTTTCATAAAACTGGTGCTGGAGTTCTTTTACCTTATCCAGTGCATCATCCCTCTGTTTTTCTGCTTTCAGGGCGCGCTTTTCCATCTCCTGGAGCTCCTGTTTCGTTTTCTTCTGCATTTTTTCAAACTCCAGAAGCATATCTTCCAGTACCTGGAACCAGTAATTACGGACACGTATCGTTTCCTTATGGGCATCCGCCGCTTCTTTCTGCAGTTCCAGGATCCTGGATCCATATCCCCTGCATTCCTTCTGATGAAGCTCTTTCAGCCGGACATATCTTTCTCCGGATTCCAGTTCTTTATTTCTGGTCTGTGCAGCTTTCAGGCGGCACAGGAGTGTAATACGGTCATAAGCATCAGGCATACTTTTTCCCCCGGCATAGTTTTATCTGTCAGACGCCGCTGATAATATCTGTGATCTTTGAAATATGGTCTTCCAGAAATTCGATCATTTCTTTCTGCTTCTGGATAAACTCTTCCTGGATCTCAATCTGCTTGAGATAACCGTCAAGAAGTTCATCACGTTTTCTAAGTTCTTCTCTTAAATCAATGTTCATAAGCCGTCCTCTCTTTCCTGACAAAAGTATAGCAGAAACACAGGAAAAAAGCGAACTGCCGGAAAGGATACTTTCGTCAATCTGACTGTGGATAAGGTACCAGTTTTACAATAAAAAAGCAGACATAATCAGATGATATCCGTTAAAAAATATGCCTGAAAGATAATCTTTTGTGTATAAGCTTTCAGAAAAGGAACAGCAGAAAAAACTATAAACACAGTTTTTTCTGCTGAACATGATTATCCACAATATAAAAAAATAAAAATTCGTCACTTTTTACAATAACTTATGCATACCCTTGAACAGTAACCATGATCGAGGGATACCAGAAAGACTGATGGTAAAAATTGATTCTTTATGATATAATTTTTGATGGATAATTAGCAGTTATCTGTTATTTACTAACAACCAGTTATCTTTTTTTTATTTGAGGCAAGGCTATGACAAGACACATATTATTATTATGTTTACTAGGAAATCCGTTTGAATTGAATCTCGGCGGTCATCAAAGGACAGTATTGGAAATTATTGAACATTTTAAAGATATGCCGCGGTTAGAAATAACGGTTATCACAACAACTAAATCTTCATTAAAACAATTGACTCCAAACCATTTATATTCCAATATTGTGCTATATGAAATTCCCATAAAGAAGGAATGGTTTGAAAATCAGGATTTGCTGTATGACAACAGAAACTTTTTATATGAAACTGTAAAAAAAATCTATGAAAATATAAAACATCCAATAACGTTGGTACATTCAACTTATTGGATATCAGGCTTGTTAGCCAGTCAATTATGCATTGAGTATCATTTAACACAGATTCATTCTGTAATCAGTACCTCCTGTGAACGCAAAAGAAATGGGTTTTCCCCTGTTTCTTCCCACCAATATGAAAGCGAACAGTTTTTTCTGCCCAAAGTAGATCGCATTATTTCAATTACTGAGTCAGAATACGAATTGTTAATAGAAAAATATCATATTGAACCACATAAAATAATTGTTGTGGGCAGAACTGTTGCAGATTGTTTTTTACGCCCGGCTCACCTTCCATCTGGAAATCTGGAGCAAGATGTCTCTGTTAATTATAATACATTGGCGTCACAGGACACTGGATGGTGGGTAAATGGAGCCTTTTGCTATATAGGAAGAATCGTTGATCAGAAAGGTGTAAAAGAAATAATTCTAGCCTGGGAAATTTTATATAAGAAATACTTGGATTTGACACCTCCCATGTGGTTTATCGGCGGTACTGCCGAAGATATTTGTAAATATCGCCGAATAATAAAACAATATGTACCCGATCTCGAAACATATGAAAAGCAGCACAAAATATATTGGTGGGGATTTTTATCTGCCGCGGGAATTTCCAATGTGTTACTCAAATGCAATGTGTTGATTATGCATTCTGCTTTTGAGCCTGGGGGAAGGGTTATTCTGGAAGCAATGTCTGCCGGAAAACCAGTTATAGCAACTTACTCTGGTTTTGGCAATAATTATGTGCAAGACTGGTATAATGGCTTTCATGTGGAATATGGAGATTTTGAAAAATTGTCCCGATATTTAGAACTGTTTATTATCAATCCCTATCTGTCAAATATGCTTGGAATTAATTCTAAGAATCTCTTTTGGAAAATAAGCAAGAATTGGGATTATTTTCAAAGAATATCTGATTTATATTTCTATTTCGGAACAAGTCAATATACCTATAACGGTAATTTGTTTTATGAAAGAATGCATCCGCAGTATCCCAATTTGGTAGATATATTCCCATATAGTGATATAAAAAATGATATTTCGGATATCAGTACCGAGTTTCACATAAAAGAAACAGCTATTATTTCTATGGAAAGTAATCAGAGTTATTTATGGAAAACTACTTATAATATAATCAAGCAGTATTATAATCGTTTTAACTGTAAACAAGAATGGAATGCTTATGACTCTAACTCGGTCATTCCATTTATAGCACTTTATGATGCTGCGACTTTTTCGGCCTCTCTTTCAGGATGTTTACCAATTACTGATCAATCGGATATACTGTTTTCATATACCATGCCTATGGGAAAAGTATTAGCTCATGACGAATGTCTAAAAGAAATGCCCCTACTGCTGAAAAAATTCAGGGAATCTTATACGATTACATCATATGGTAAATCTGATTTATTAGAAATAAACAGTAAATTTCAAGCGCAGCATAAATATTATACAATGCAGACTCTTATAAAAGAATTAACTGCTGCGATTGAAAACTATCCTGTATTTACTGATGCTGAAATCAACTGTATAAAGTATATATTTAATAAGATTGCGTATATTCGCCTCCGGATTACTCCAAAATATGGGATGAATTATGGGAAAAGTTTATTAAACCATATTGTACGATACAATATGCAAACTTTCCTTCTTCCAAGTTGCGACATTTATTTTGGAGAAATAGGTATTGATGAGGCCTATACTTATATTGAGTACTACAAGGATGGCATATTGAAAAACCTGAATTCACAGAAGTTTCAATTAATTGATAATACTGTTCTATTATGGATCAGTGTTTTATCAATAGAACAATATATTGAGAAAAAGATATTACATAAAGAATGCAAAATAGAACTATCCGCTATTACAGATTTTTATAATAATTTTTTCGAGGCTGTCCTGTTATAAATATGAAATAACAGGACAGTCAATTAACACTTGATCATAAAGTTTCCGTCCACATAATAATAAGTTTTTTTCAACATGGAAACAAAAGAACGAGAAATAAAATGTTCAAATTCCTTTGGTAAAACTGCTATATCTGGCTGCTTTACAGTTTCGATTATCTGGGTATATCCAGTATAGTCATTTTTATATAAAATTCTTAACATAAGCAAAATGGAAACGATTTCTTTATCGGTAAAGAAATCGGTATACATCATTTTGTTATCGGCAGTGAAAATTCGTTTAAATTTATCCCGTTTGGAACTATAGTAGCCAAGGATAATTTCTTTGGCATACATAACAGCATCTGGATTATTTCTTAATTCCAAATTGATAAGTGCCAGATTTGTTTTAGCTATCCAGCGATAGGTTTGATGTCCTGTACGATCTTGTAAATCGGCTGCTGCATCAAATGCATCTATAGCCTTTTTCCAGTCTTTTTTCGTCCAAAAAAATTGACCCAGCAAATTATAAGACCGACTTAACTCAACATGCAGATTATTCTGATAGGCTTTTCCACACAAGCCTAACAATTGTCTGGTATCTTTCATTTCTTTTGAATAAAACAAAACAGTTAATTCGTTAAATTCTAAGTGAATTTGATCTTCTAAAGATAAAATTTCTTTATATGTTTTTAAAATGTCTATATTGGCTTTGGCTGCTTTAAAATCTCCCTTATTGATACTGATTGATAATAAATGGTCGTAATAGCTGTATTTCAAGAGCGTATTCTCCGGAAATCTTTTTATTCCTCTTTTAAGACTTAGAATACAGTTGTTTATTCCATATTGATGCTTTATGCCAATGGCACGAATATGACGTAATTTTGGGTCTATTATTCTCAGTTCGTCTGTCTGCTTTATAAGTGCTAGGTACTGTCCTACAGCCAGATAATGCTTCGCCTGCAACAAATGATACAATCGGATTTGTTCAGGAGAAATTACGGTAATTAAAGAAAGATCATGTAATTCCTTAAAACAAACTTGCAGTAGATCACTATGGAAATCACATAATTTCAAGCAACAATAAGCTGTCATTAGAAGGGCATCAAATAATTCTGAAGCAGAGAAATCATTTTCCAATAAATTATATATATCTTTTAATAATGATTGAGCAAGGGCATAGTCTTCCTGAAACAATAAATTTGAAATAAGTGCTTTCCAATTTTCTTCCAGATACTGTTTGTTCTCCAGAAAAATTGCCAATTGAATCTTTTTTATAGCTTTGCAAAATTTATCAACAGATAATACTTCAATTTTGTTAAAGAGTATTTTATAAATTTCATGTTGTCTGTAAGAGGAAAGAAAAGCCATTTGCTGCAAAGGACCTAAATAAAACATATGTCGGATTCGGATATAGTCATCTTGAAATTTGAATAAATTGGTACGTATCAAACCTTCTTTTAAAGAATGGTTATTAGATATCATCTCTAAATCAACTTCTGCAAGCTTTCCATCCATCAAGCCAATCATAAAAGCGAGATTCTGAACCTCTATTTCAGATTCTATTATTATTTTTTTGACATATTCAAAAGAAATACTTTGAAGATATTTTTGATTTTTATATAATTTTGTCATATCCAGATTATATAAAGAGCTTCTCATTCCTAAATCATGTCTGAATAGCTCTGTAACTGTATCAATAAGCAAAGGAGTTCTTGGTAGAATTCTCTTTAAATTTTTTTCTTCCTCAAAAGAAAATACATTTTTATATTTATGCTCAAAATACTGATTTAATTCCATTGAATTGAACTCTTTGATTTCTGTTATATATAAAACAGGAACATCTTTCAGAAGATATTCCAGAAACTCATCACATTTTTTGATATCCGTTCGAATTTCAAGTATAAATAAGATATTTTCCTTTTCAAATTTTTTGATAAATTTATTTAAAATTTGAAGCGCTGAACTGGAGGCATAATCCAGATTATGAAAGTATATAACCTGCCTCTGACGTCTTAATATAGGCACATATATGCGATATAAATATTCAAAAAAATAAAACTGCATTATATCCTGCTGTATTTCATTTGATACAGATTCCGGTTTCAAAATATTCAATAAGGAAGCCCTTGCGCGGATGCTTAATTCTTCTTCGGATAAATAATCAGTTATATCATTTATATCCTGTTCAGAGAAATTCATAATATCTAAAACGTCAATATTCCAGATAGACGACAGAATTTTTAACAAAAATACCTGTACTGTAGAAAGTTCTTCCATATTAATTCTATGATACGGAATAGAACTTTCCCTGTACATTTTATTTAATAAATGTTCAATAAAAAAAGTTTTCCCACAACCTGAACTCCCTTTAATAATAACAATTCCATTTTTCTCAGAAATAGCGTTATAACATAAATCCAGCAGTTTGTTTCTGTCTGTTCCAATAAGTTTTCTTAATGGAGAAATATGTACTTTTTTCTCAGAAAATATTCGCTTGGAAACAGGGTGGGTAATTACAGAGTCTATTAATTGGCCCAAAAAGGCTGGAGAATATGTGTTTTTCAGGGTTTTATATAATTCTTTTACTCTATCAGATACTTCAAAGATGTCAACAAGTTCCACCCGTATATTTGAGAAACTGGAAAATTTGCGGATTCGTTTCTGGGTTTCAATAGAATAATGTAGGTTTGTAAAGATATATATTTCCTGCGCCATTAAATTAATTGCTATAATCAGGGTTTTGGAAAAGTCAGACATAGGCAGATCTTTATTTGACAATTCGCGAAGCTTTGATTCGGATAATATTTTGTATTGATCTATATTCTCATCACTTGAAGAAATTATAATAAGTCCGTCATAGCCACCATCTTTGCGATGAGGAGTATGCGTAATAGAATAACTAAATTCAGAATCTGTGGGCAAATATGTCTCTAATATGCTGAGTGAAAGCTTTTCAAACTCTTCCCAATTGTCCTTTGCAAAACTCATGTTATCTTTCATCCTTTTTAACGTATTTAATTTTAAATAACAGATAACTGCTAATTATCCACCAGTACATGGTTTATATTTTTATTATAGCTTCTATTGAAATTGATACTGAAAACAGTAATATGATGTTTATAAAAACAGGAGGAAGTTAAAATGAGATTAGAAGCTAAAATGGCAACATATTTGGAGTATTGTGAATATCGAAAGGAACTGGATAAAAAAACACTGAAGGCATATCGCATTGATCTCCATCAATATTTTGAATTTGTTTGTGTTGATGAACCTGAAAAGGAGAAGATTGAAGAATATATCACTCATCTGCATAAAAACTTCAAACCAAAAACCGTAAAAAGGAAAATAGCATCAATAAAAGCATATTATAATTATTTAGAGGAAACAGAAATTATTATTGAAAATCCATTCAGAAAAATAAAAGTCAGATTTAAAGAAAATGTAACTCTTCCAAGAATCATTCCAAGAGAGGAAATTGAACAGCTTCTGAATTATATGTACAAATGCCTGAATAAAGGTACTGCTTCGTCTCATAAATACATGCTACGTGATATCGCAATTATAGAAGTATTTTTTGCAACCGGGGCAAGAGTATATGAGATTTCTAATATCCGGAAAGATAATGTTAACCTGAATACAGGTCTGATAAGATTAATGGGAAAAGGCGGAAAAGAAAGATATGTTCAAATCAGCAGTACTTCAATTCTGGCGTTGCTGAAAAAATACTATGCTGAAAATGAATCTGCAATTAGACAGAGCGGATACTTTTTTGTAAACAACAGAGGAAACAGGTATACAGAGCAATCAATACGGTTGATGCTGAAAAAGTATACAGAACAGGCTGGAATTGAAAGGAACATAACACCCCATATGTTCAGACATTCATTTGCCACATATTTAATAGAAGAAGGAGTAGATGTAAGCTGTGTCCAGCAGATCCTTGGTCACAGCTCCATAAAAACGACACAGATCTATATACATATTGCGGCTAAAAAGCAGGCAGAGATTTTAAAAGAAATGCATCCTCGCAACAATATGAACATAATTGGTGTGGCATAATTCATAACTGTCAAATAAAAGACTTTTAATATTTATAAGTTGCTGAAACAGAATTGAAGAACGCAACAATAAAGCGTTAGACTGACCTGAAAAGGGCGGTCTTTTTGTCGTGAAAATATCAACATTCAAAGACATGCCGCGCGAATTTGGTAAGTAGGTAATCATCCGTATATTGACATTTTATAAAATCCATCTGATACTGTTCCCGGCTGTCTGCCAGATTCTCTGTAAACGGTAGAACCTGAGTACCTTTTTATTCACTTCAAATTATGCCATAATCATACTCAACAAAATAACATAGTCAAAAAAGTTTAGTACTTAACTTTTTTAACTGACTATGATTCAGAGGAGGAATATTATGGCTACGCAAACCAGCCTTGTGGCTCAGCAGGTCAGGATCAGACAATGGGCAGAACAGATCCGGAATTGTCAGAACCGTCCCAAAGGGATGGATGTTGAAACCTGGTGTGTCCAAAATAATCTTACAAAAGTCAACTATTATTACCGTCTCCGGCGTGTCAGGCAGATATGCCTGGATCAGATGCAGGACACAGAAACCACTGCTTTTGTGGAACTGCCTGCACCAGTTCCAAAGAAAACAGATACTCCAAAAGAATCCGGTACATGCATTTCGGCAGGAACTCTGCCAATGATCCGTATTAAAAATACCAGGGGACTGTCAGCTGAGATATTTTCCGGTACTTCACCGGAAATGCTCTGCCATCTCATAAAGGCTTTTACCCATGCTGAATGATGCAGATGCTTCCGGATTTAAAAAGGTGTATCTGGCGATGGGATTATCCTCAGCTTATTTTTATCCTCAGCTTTTGTTTCTGTAATATAGAATTTCAAATTTTATTGTAAAAAGCTGAGGATAATGATACTTGAGTATCAAGTGTATATATTCTCCTTGCTTTTTGGCAAAAGTTTAGAAAATGATTATATGTAGTTGGCAAATTATGAGCCAAATCAAATCCATTTCCAATTAAAAGTATATTCATTAACTCTTTCTCCCTTCGGCTCTTTCTCTTCACAAAATTTTTTCAATTCAATTGCAGTTGCTGACATTTCCATTCTCCTCCTCACACTTCTCCAGCGCCACAGCCGTCACTAGATCCATATTATAATATTTATAATCTTCCAGATACTCTACAAACTTAACTTTTTTCTATTACCGCGACAGACTCAAGACTCGCTTCAAATGCTGTGGTTAGCAGCTTATTTGATGGGGCTTCCACCCACCGGACTATATACCCTTAGCTGGACGCACGGTCTGACCCCGAGTATTCCCGGTCTGACCATTGTGGCTTACTATATCAATAAAGCGGTTTACCCTAAAATCGATAAACCGCTTCAAATTTATTATTAACCCTAGTAGCCAAGCTAGAGAATTTCTCTAGCTTAACGACAGCGCCTCGCACCCCGAAAAAACAACGGGGTCTAGGGAGTTGCCATATTAAATATTTGGATTGGGCTGATGTGCAGCTCCCACTTTTATTTTCTTGGTTTCCCCATCACATAATTCAAACAATTCATTTCTCCATTCAATATTATTAAAATGTGAACTGCGTGGTATTTCCATGCCAAGAAAATATCTTTTTCCTTTAGATACAATACCAAAATTAATTCCTGCTGTCAATGGTTTACGAATCAAACCTACAAGTTGAGGTGCTCCTCCGCAATATGGATCTGTGATATTATCCAAAGTATCTGTAAAGCACTGAAAAACATTTCTACTTGTATTAGAATTAACTCCTTTTTGATAAAAGCTATATTTATCTTCGAACTCATTTTTTCCACTTCCTAAAACACACAACAATCCAGAGGTTGTTGGAATCGAAATTTGTTTTTTTCTAAAACCACTACGCTTATTCCATGTTAATTTATAATGATAAAATGTAGGATACCCATTTACGTTTGTATCTCTTGATAAATGTATGATTTGTACATCATTTCCTATACATAAGTGAGGATACTTTGACATCGAACTGCATATTTTTTCAAAAATAATTTTATTTTTGGAATCACATGTCATTTCTTTGGATAATAATACATCCGCATCTATCAATTCGATAATTTGTTCTAGTACAATGGATGGGAAAAGAACATCACCTGCATATCCCAAAATTTCCGGATACTTTTTTGAGGCAAATACTTTTTTTCCAAAGTCAAATTTATTTGTCATATTCCAAGATATTCTACTATCTGCAGCAATATAAGCCGAAGTCGGTCCATGTGTATCTATACCAATCCATGATACAAGCATTGTCATTTAAACTTCCTCCTTAATATCAAGTTTTTCTCAGTATATCAAGAAGAAATCCATTTGTCACTACGCTATGTTTTGAGACACTTATATTACCGGATACTCTTCAGCTCTCAGTTCAGATGGATAACCTAATGCTTCAAATAGAGGAACAATTAATTTTGATCTTACTTCAGCTTCTGATTGTATCTTTGATTTCTTATAACTAGCAATCACATTCCAAATTGCCATTTTATTATCCATAAAAAATGCTCCTCCAATTTTATCCTAGTACAACGAATAATAAATTTCTGCTATATACACGCGGGATGGAATTTCGAGTACAAGGCATCCGAATGAGGCGATGCGGTGGCATCGTCGATTGAGGATAACGCAGTAATCGGAATTCCAGACAAGTGGATATGGCAGTTAATTTATATTCGTTGTACTAGTACCTCATAAAGTCTGACTTTTGTAGTTTCTTAAGATGTGAACTTCCAGTTTTTTTCCGCCTAAATCGAGTGTCGCTATATCTTAACTTCCTGTAAAATTAACTCTCGTCAGGCACAAACAGCACATTATTCTTCGTCAAACTCACTTTCATCCCAGTCAGGATACTGTTGAATGCTTCCTTTTGCCTTAACGATACGAGGCTTAAAATCTCCCTGAACTTCACTGATTTTTGAAACCGTAATCGTGAACATCCAATCATCCCCTTAATTTCCAGCCCGAAATAGCCCTAAAAGCATCTCAGGCTGGAAATTAAGGGCAGAACGTGCATTGAAAAACTTTGCAGTAGGACGCCGCAACTGGCTGTTTGCCAAAAGCATACGAGGTGCAGATGCCAGTGCCCTTGTCTATAGTATTACAGAAACGGCACTTCTGAACCATCTGAAACCATACGCATATCTGACTTATATATTGAATGAACTCAGAAAAATGGGAGCTTTTCCTAAAGAGGAAGAATTAAAGAAACTGCTTCCATGGTCAAAGGATCTTCCGGAATACTGCCGTACTAAACTAAAAAAATAATACCAAGCCATCTGATAGAGAACCTGGCAGACAGCCAGGAACAGTATCAGATGGCTTTTATAAAATGTCAATATACAGATGATTACCTACTTACTCATTATTGGCAAAGACTGCTTTCTATATATACACTTTTACATTATTCTTTTCTCCCCCAACAACATTAACCATTTATTCCCCAACAAGCATCCCAGCATACATCCCAGACTGTTATGGATAATATCATCAAATTCAAACAATCCTCTGCAAAGCCAAAGCTGACTGATCTCAATAGCAGATGATACCGTAATCCCTACAAGCAATCCCATCCACCATTTCAGTTTTCTGTCTGTCACCCCCGGCAGTAAAATCCCTGCCGGAAAAAGCAGCAGAATATTCAACAGATTCTCCTGCAATAAACCACCCTCCGCAGTGCTTCCCAATCTACCACATTTACCAATCCCCAGTATTTCCTTCCACGACCAGAACACCTCCAGCTGATACTGCCTGAGCCCCGGAGTCCTCGTAAAAACAGTAGAACCAAATACAATTGCCAGAAACGTCAGAAGCAGCAGCCCGCAGACTGCCTGCATGACCACTATTTTATGCTGTTTTAATAATACTGCCGCCAGAAATGCAGCAATCAGGAAAACCACTGCAAATGCAATAATTTCCCTGATTGTCCAGCTTCGATTATGTGTAATAATAATCTGATAAATATCCAATATCTATCCCCTTATTTCCCGTCAGTCTCTGTAAAAGATATCCCTGGTATATACCTTATCCTTTACATCATCCAGGCTCTTATCATATCTGTTTGCAATAATTGCCTGACTCATTTCCTTAAACTTCTCCAGATTATTTACAACCCTGCTTCCAAAGAATGTACTGCCATCCTCAAGTGTCGGCTCATAAATAACCACTGTAGCACCCTTAGCCTTAATACGCTTCATAACACCCTGAATAGATGACTGGCGGAAATTATCAGAGTTGGATTTCATAGTAAGGCGGTAAACACCCACAACAACTTCCTTTTCCTTAGATGCATCATAAGCATCATTCGCTTCATAAGCCCCGGCCAGTTCCAGCACACGATCTGCAATATAATCCTTACGTGTTCTGTTAGATTCTACAATTGCAGTCATCATATTCTGCGGCACATCTGCGTAATTTGCCAAAAGCTGCTTTGTATCCTTCGGCAGACAGTATCCGCCATATCCAAAGGAAGGATTATTATAATGTGAATCAATACGCGGATCCAGACATACACCATTAATAATCTGCTGTGTATTCAACCCCTTCATCTCCGCATAAGTATCCAGTTCATTGAAATAAGAAACACGCAATGCCAGATATGTATTGGCAAATAACTTAACAGCCTCAGCCTCAGTAAATCCCATGATAAGGGTATCAATATCCTCCTTGATCGCCCCTTCCTGCAAAAGCCCTGCAAAAGTATTGGCAGCTTTTACAAGCCTTGCATTCTCCACATCTGTACCAACGATAATCCTTGATGGATACAAATTGTCATACAATGCCTTCGATTCACGCAGAAACTCCGGGCTGAAAATAATATTGTCACAGTGATATTTCGCTCTCACACTGGCTGTAAAACCAACCGGGATGGTAGACTTGATAACCATTACCGCATCCGGATTATACTGGATCACCAGCTTGATCACTGCCTCCACTGCAGAGGTATCAAAAAAGTTTTTCTTGCTGTCATAATTGGTAGGTGCTGCAATCACCACGAAATCTGCATCCTTATAAGCAGCCTCTGCATCCAAAGTAGCTGTAAGATTCAGTTCCTTCTCAGCCAGATATTTCTCAATATACTCATCCTGAATAGGAGATTTCCTCTGATTGATCAGGTCCACCTTCTCCGGGATGATATCCACAGCCATCACCTCATGATGCTGTGATAAAAGCGTTGCAATTGATAAACCAACATAACCTGTACCTGCCACTGCGATCTTCATACGTCCAAACTCCTCCTAAATATAAAATTCTCTATACCATTCTGCAAATTTTCTCAGCCCCTCTCGCAAAGAAGTAGATGGCCTGAAACCAAAATCCTTTTCCAATGCTGTGGTATCTGCGTATGTTACAGGAACATCCCCAGCCTGCATGGGAACTAACTTCTTATGCGCTTCAAAATCGTAATCCTCCGGCAAAACCCCTGCCCGGATCAGCTCCTGCTGCAGGATGTCCACAAACTCCAGCAGATTCTCCGGATGGCTGTTTCCAATGTTGTAAACTGCATATGGTGGAATAGGAAGCCCATCCTCTCCCATTTTTTTCTCCGGGGCAGCCTGCATCACACGCTTCACTCCCTCTACAATATCATCCACATAAGTAAAATCACGCTTACAGTTTCCATAATTGAAAATCTGAATGGTCTCATTATTACAAAGTTTATTGGTAAATCCAAAATATGCCATATCCGGACGGCCGGCCGGTCCATACACAGTAAAGAAACGAAGTCCTGTAGACGGAATATTATAAAGCTTAGAATATGCATGAGCCATCAACTCATTAGACTTCTTAGTTGCCGCATAAAGAGAAACCGGATTATCCACTTTATCCTCTGTGGAATACGGCACCTTCTTATTCGTACCATAGACAGAAGAACTGGATGCATATACCAGATGCTCCACACCAGCCTGTCCACTATCATAAGAATGACGGCAGGCTTCAAGGATATTGTAAAAACCAATCAGGTTAGACTGAATATACACATCCGGATTTGTAATAGAATACCGGACTCCCGCCTGAGCAGCCAGGTTCACTACCACAGCAGGATGATACTCTTCAAAAAGAGAATCCACCAATTCCTTATCTGCAATAGAACCTTTTACAAATTTCCAAGAAGAATCCGGATGCTCTGCCGCCAGATTCTCAATCCGCTTCAAACGGTATTCCTTAATAGAAACATCGTAATAATCATTCATATTGTCGATACCAATAATATGTACCGGATGCACTTCCTTCAGAAGTTCCATCACAAGATTAGAACCAATAAAACCAGCTGCACCGGTTACCAGAATCATCTTATTTGTCAATACTACATTTTTCTCTCGCATATACTTCAGACTCCTTTTCTCCTGTGATTATTTTATAAAACTGCTATTGCATCACTCTGTTTTTCAAAAATAATCGTTGCATTGTTTCCACTTGTTTTTTCAATCACTGTTTTCGCACCAAGTATTTTCACCCAATTACATATTTGATTCTCCAAGGCTTTTTTATTATGATAAAAAATAGTTACGTTTCTTTTCATCCTCATGTGAATTCTCAAATAAATTTAAAATGTATAATTTAAATCTCTGGTATTTATCAGCAAATTCAAATAACCCTTTATTCTCAGTTTCATAATAGTATTTAAAAGCATGTGCATAATCTAAAAAATCTTTATAAGTAGTTGGCAATCCATGTGCTAAATCAAACCCATTTCCAATAACAAGTATATTCATATATTTCCTCTCCAACGAAGCCCAAATGTTATGCTTTCAATAAACTCATTAAAATTCAACAACACTATAGCATTATATAGCCTTATTTCAAAAACAACTGAAGATATTGATTTTCAAATAAAGACACATTAGTATTGGACATAATTTAGATAAAACATGTGCTTAAGCACTTCATGGGTCTGACCCTCGAAAATCTGTGTGTTACCCTGTGTATTAAGATAGTTGTCAGCAAACCCTTTTTCAGCAATTTCTGTTTACATTATATTTCTGACATCAAGATGGATAATACTGAGACCTTCTCAGGCAAAAAACTATGTTTATTATGAATACGACATCATACATTAGACTATCTTATTAATTATCCACAAATAATGCGCCGTCATACTTTCTAATTGATCAACAACTTTTATATTTTCTTTAGAAGACTTTCAGAATATATTTAGTTTCTTTATTTTCCCGAAATAGTCGAGTAGACACACCAATTACTTGGTGTGCCCCTCACAGATCCGGACGTGCGGCTTTTCCGCATCCGGCTCTTTACGGAACTAATTATTCTACAGCTATCCATATATGCTCACATATATTCTCGTTTTAGCTAGTGGATATGCTTTTGTAAGCATGTCCAGAAATCCACTCCACTGGTAACTTCTTCTCTGACTTCTTCTGTTCATCCAGAAGAACAGGCTCTTCGTCACCCTGTATCGGAAGGATGTTATTGACCTTGAATTATCTGTGATTCCATAGTAATGATAATATCCAACAAGAATCTGATTAAGTTTCTTCACTATCTCTTTCACGGGTAATGTTCTCATTTCTCCTATCAGCTTGTGAACTTCCTTGCATTTATGGCTGAACTTCTTCCTGCTGGTTTTCCTCTTTACTCTGAACTTACCGTTTTTGCCATGTGAACAGTAGTGTGTAAATCCCAGAAAATTGAATGTTTCAGGTTTGGGTTCTCCTCGCTTGGCTCTGTTTGCTTCCGCAAATCTTCCAAATTCTATCAACCTTGTCTTCTTCTCTTCCAGGCTCAGTCCAAAGTGTTTCATCCTTTTCTTCAGTAATTCGTAGACAAGTTCAGCATCTGATTTATATTGAAAGCTCATAACAAAATCGTCTGCATATACTACCGCTCCACTAAATCCTTTTAGCAGCGGCTGTATCTTTTCCTTGAACCACCATAACAGAACATAATGCATGTAGATATTTGCGATTATTGGTGAGCATACACTCCCCTGTCCAGAACCGCTTTCTTCTACTTCATAGTTGTAGTCCTTCATAATTCCTGCTTTCAGCATGCGCCGCATCAGTCTGGTTATGTTAGCATCTTTTATCCTTGATTCTACAAATTTGATTATCCATTCATGGTCCAGATTGTCAAAAAATCCTTTTATATCCGCATCCAATATATAGTTCGTATTATTGTTCTCTATCATTTTGTTTAGGAGTTTGAGCGCCTTATGACAGCTGCGGTTTGGGCGGAATCCCATCATTTCATCATAGAAGTGTGGCTCATATACTGCCTCCAGAATTCTGCGCAGAGCCTCCTGCACAAGTTTATCTTCGTAACAATATATACTCAATGGACGGGTTTTCCCATTTGGTTTGGGTATTTCGACCCTTCTGGCAGGTTTCGGTTTATAGGAACGATTCTTAAGTCTTTCTACAAGTTTCTCCAGATTTTCTTCCAGGTGTTTCCCGTATTCTTCTTTTGTTATCCCATCTATTCCTGTCGCCTTATCCTTCTGCATCGTTTCATGACACTTTTTCAACATTTCTTTATTGATCAGGTGTCCAATAGATGTAAATACCATGTTTGGATTTTCTTTGGATAGCTGTGATATTCTCTCCAATTTCGTTTCCATTATTCTTCTACCTCTGTGTGCAGATAATGTTTCCTTTTCGATATGATTCCGTATGCCAATGCTGTGAGGAACAGCATCTTTTCGCCTTCCCTCCACTATTTATTTGTTCATAGCTTCATTGGTACTATGCGGGCATCCGACTACCTGTCATTCTTTTGCCTTTCTCCCTCTTCAGTTGTTAGACATACCCATGTTACACTTACATGGGAAACAACAGGTTCTCCCTCAGTTGACAACTTCACCAGTGTATAGCATGATGAGGTCTATGACACCGTAGGAATGTGCGAAATCTCACCATAGCGATAAACCCACATGTTGCCTTCCCAGAGACCCACTTGGTCGGCTTCCTAGATTAAGGGGATTTCGGTGCTCAATACTCACCCTGCTATCTCGTTGTCTACGCTTCATGCTTCCAGTTACCCAGAGTCATGCAAGACTCACTAACGAATGAGGTGGTTATTCTCTTTTCGTGCAGGATTTCCGCCTGCTCGGTGAAGAGCCCTTTGCTGGGCGCACGGGTACGACCCCAATGTCGTTCCACACATTTTACAGTTTCTTCAATCAGCCGATAAGAATATTCTTTATTCTTTTTATCCATGTGAATGAAAATATCATTACAATCACGATCAAGAAATTTGATTAATTTTAGTAATTGAGAAATATTGTTTTGTGCAATAATCAGCCATGCATGTTTCATATCATTTTTCCTTTCCTAATCCACTTATCCTCGTTGGACAGGATTAAGGCCTTCTTCCTTTGCATATTTTCACCACTAAAATCAAACACATGATTTTTATTTTTTTCAAGAAACTGTGCTGTAGTCCCTATAATATGTGCCGGATTGCCACCTATTATCATGCCTTTTTCTAGGCAGCTCTTTGTAACAACACTCCCTGCGGCTACAATACAATTATCAGCAATTGTTACGCCCGGTAGTAATATTGTACCCATACCAATAAAGCAATTTTCACCTACTTCAATAGGGCCAACTAAATCTGTACCATTCTCTGAGACTTTAATAATGGAATTATCATGTGTGCAAAACTTCACTCCGGTAGAAATTGTTGTGTGGTTTCCAACAGAAATCAGATACGGTTCGCTGGAACAAATAGGAGAAAAGGCTCTACACCCCCCCCCAATTTTAGCACCAGCGATACGATAACGTTCAAGACGGTATTCCATAGGATCTTTCCCACTAATTTTGCACATAAATTCTTTTAATTTGAGAATCAATAATTTCATAATTTTCCTCCAACATTAAGCACTATAAGATATTATTTACTCCAAGCCGTAAATCTTTTTTAGCTGTTGTCCATATTCAACAGGGTCATGTTCTGTTCTAATTCGCATAATCCCCTGAATAGCTTTCTTTTGTAGATCTTCTGGTTTAGCATTAAAAATATTGTTCAGGCACAGTTCAATGCCTGTCCTCAACTCATAATCACACCTTTCACGCTCCTCTGCGGTGCGTCTGAGTGCTTCTCCACCAATGTTATCCTTCTTTAGCGGTACGATCCATCCACAGTCATCATTATTGATCTCGGAACAAGCTCTGATATTTGTAGAAATCACAGGGCATCCGCAAGCCTGCATCTCCAACGTTGAATAACCATATGTATCCTGTAATGTTGGCAAAACACCAATATGCGCACTTTTTAGCAGTTCAAGGCAACTACTGTTATCAAGAGACTTATACCAAGTAATCCAAGGCAACGATGTCAATTTACATCCCCATTTCTGTTTATCTGCTTTATTGGCATACCCTAAATAGCCCAATTCGCTGATGACTGTTAAATGAAACTGTACGTCCTTCTGATAGTGCATTAGTGAATCTATGAAAATGTCACAACCTTTTCTAAAAAAATCTCTTCCTAAAAAAATAAACTCGTATTTGTTTAGGTTTTGAAATTTCTTTACAACACATTCTTCACCAACCAAAACATTCTGAGGGGGATGTAGCACATACATTTTATCAAATAATTCATGTTTCCCAGTGTATTCCAACATATTGATCATATTCTCTTGAATTTTATATGCAGAATCTGATATAGCAATAAGTGCTTTACAGGAATCTTGCAACATTAAGTCTATGGATCTACGGGTGAATGAATCCGGTCTAAAGCTGCTTTGCCAATTCTCCCAAAAACGGTTGACTGTTTGGTTCGTTCTTGGGATAGTTGATTCGAAACTAGCAGCCCAAGGAATACGTATATCACAGACATGATTAAACGTATGAATAAAATCTACACTAGGTGGAATAACTGGATCATATAACATCCAATCCCATCCTGCTGATTTCCTAGTTAATGTCCGCTTTACTTTTCCTAAAATTCGGGATTTTGTCAAACGTTCATCACAAAGTTTGTAGGAAACGCTGCCCCCCCCCACTTTATTTATAATACAACGTTGTTCTGGATAATTATCCTTTAAAAATCCAACTATCATACTGTTATTTCTCCCTTAAAAACTGTCTCATTTTACTAATGGACACTTTTATTACCATTGTGGATTCGTTCCTATAAAGAAATAAAACAACAACGATGCATATTAACTGCCCTAAGTAAAAATGCTTATTGTGAAGCCCCAATAAACATTGGAGCAGCAAAACAATGTACGCTGACACGTCTCTTTTGTAGTTGATTTTAATGCTTACATAATCACGCATCTTTTTCATTCTAAAAATCCATATAAAAACATTAGACACTAATGTAGCTATGACTGCTCCTAAAACACCAATTTTATTTATAAGTATATAGTTCAGGAATGTATTTATAATTGCTCCAAATAATGTTGATAATGCAAGCGTTTTTGAATCTTTTACAGCACTAAAAATACCAGATATGCATATGCTAAGGGCTCCAAACAAATGCGCTATCACAAGCATCCCCGTATATTGCCATGCTTGAAAAAAATCTTTTACATACAGGAATCTAGCAAGAGGAATGTTTAATATCAGTGTTACACTGCAAACGATAGCCATTCCACAGCCATACAAAGAGTACGTTGTGGCAAAAAAACCGTTTTTGTCTTCTCTGTCAAATTCTTGCACAGCCGACATAGTCCAGGCCTGATTAAAAATTGTCTGAAACATTGCCAATATGGATGGAATTTTATAAGAAACAGCTAAAAGTCCATTAGCATCTATCCCGCACATATATGTAACAAATAAGCGATCCAGTGAATTGTTAATCCACCATGAAAGGCCATTGATAATTAACGGAGTACAGTATGTAAGCATATGCCTACATAATCCTAAATCAAATTTACTTTTGCTCCCCGACTTAATATACCCGCACAAAAAAGATCGTATAAACAGAAACAATGACGGAATTAAAACCCCTGTTAAATTTGCAATTAAATATCCTGTTATTCCCCATTTAAATTTCAAGAGAAAGATAACATTACAAATCCCATTCAGACATGTACTCATCATTCCTGCAATAACTACATCTGTGACCTTGTCAATCCCCCGAAAAAAATTTGTCAAAGAATTATATATGGAGGTAAATAAAAAACTTAAAAGGAGGAACCATACATAAGTAAAAGAAAAAGATTGATGAAAAATCCAGCCTGCGCCAAAAAGAATTGCACACAATAATGCAGCACCACACATTATTACTTTGAATGCAATGTCGAGAATTGATTCATTATCAGTATTTTTTTCTAGTGTATATCTTATTACAGCATCAGCAATATCTAACGTAAATACAGGTATCAGTAATTGTACGATTGTACTCAACAGGTCTGCCGTACCATATTCGGCAGTTGTTAAGCAATTCGTATACAGAGGAACCAATATTAAGCTCAAAATTTTTGTTCCAAATGAACTTATCGTAAACAATCCTATATTCTTACCAAGTTTCTTATATGCATTCCCCATGATTACCTTTTCCTCTTATCTCATATATATAACCCCATCTATGATCAAAAATAATTGCTGGGGTTGCTTCAAAATAAACCTGATTTCATATTTCCACAATTTATCACTCTTCTGAACTGTTCATCAAATAGTCAATATAAACCTTTCTCGATTTAATCATCTTTTTATTCATAGCAATCATTCTTTCCGTCAGATCTTCATTGTCTTTTTTTATGCTTGCACTACATTTATGAATCACTTGGATACCGGGATAATATAATGTGCTATACCCTGATTTCATCGCCCTATGATATAAAATCCATTCTTCACTAAACAACTCTGTTTCAGGCACAAATAGACTCTCATTTTCTTTAAGAAATCTTCCTGTCACTATTATACACGCTCCAAACAGAACGCAGTTCTCACATGGCTTCCAAAAGTGATACCCCCCCTTATGGAGTCAAGATATCTCTTGAATTTTCGCAATATGAGCGGAATCTTTTTAGTAATAATGGATTCTACTCTTTTTCCTGCCATTAATTCTTCTATTTGTCCTTCATAGCACCTTATATCTTCATTTGCTCTTTCTATGCTCAGTCCTTCTAATGCGTAAGGATTTTGATGTTCCCACACATCAGATCGCACAATATCAGGTCCTATTAAATCAAGCTGCCTATCGCTCTTTAATTTATCCAATCTGGTTTTCAAATCGTGCTGCCTGAATACAGTATCACTGTTTGTGACTACCACAAATTCCGGATTCAATTGTCTTGCATATGAATAACCCAAGTTATTCCCATAACTAAAAAAGGTATTTTTCTCATTTGGGATATAATAAAAATTGTTATATTTGCTAAATTCCTTCTGCAGTTTTCTTCCAGATTCATCATGCATTATATAGGAGTTATCAACCATAACTATGGCCATATTTTTAAACCCATCTAATTTTATAAGAGAATTAATACATTGTAATGTCTCATTATACGTCTTATAATGTAAGATGACAAATACAATCCCATATTGTTCCATAAGCTATTTATTACCTTTCTCCGGAAATTTCTTTACAATGATGGCATAAAGCTGCTCAAAAAGTATTTTCCAAAACAATATGCCACCTTTGTAGCCTTCTTCGAAGTAAACTTTTATAGCAAGCCATATATTACCATATCTCAGTAACTTAATTGTTAATTCAGCATAATGTTTCGCATATACTTTTCTTTTGAACCCTTCATGCTGATTTTCAATCATATTGATATCGTCATCAAACATTCTCATAAACTGACGTTTAATTGCTACTGCTTTTTTACCTTTAGGTTGATTATCAACGTTGTTTCCAATGATTTTAACAAGCGGTTGCTTAACAACACCGATTTTATACTCTCTATAAAACCGAAGTAAAAATTCAAAATCTTGATGTCGTATATAGCTTTCATCAAAACCATTTAATGCATCAAAGCAACTTCTTCTAATCATTATTGAGCTCGTAAAAGGTGTAAAACTCAAGTCCAACAAATTCTCAGATAGATTCCCAACTAAATCACTAGCTACCACCTTATCTTCCTCATATCTCCAGCAGTATACAGCGCCAAATTCCTCATGTTTATTCAAATAATTTACCTGCATTGATATCTTATTCGGCAAAAAGATATCATCATCATCTAAAAAGGCAATATATTCTCCAAATGAGTTCCTTACACCTGTATTTCTTGCCGCACTTCCATTTTTGTTTTTTTCATGCTTGATATACTTAATTTGGGGATGCTCGCTAAACACATCCATAATCTTTTCCGTGCATCTTCTTGCATTTGTTTGGGGATCGTTATCATCGACAACAATAATCTCTATGGAAGGATAATCTTGTTCCAAAACAGAATCTACTGCTATTTTTAAGGAATCACTTCCACCATAAGTCGGAATAATTACTGAAACCAACTGACTCATCCTGCGCTCCTCCCTTTTCTTTCTGTCATCATATATTGTCCTCGTCTTCTATCAAAGTAATTATAGTATAATCCTAGTGAAAACCAGAATAACCAGTATTGATATATACTTGCCGATGTCAACAATGTGATTACAGATGGAATCAATATCGGCTGAATTAGATGAGCCCAGCTCTCATCATTTATTTTTGTTAAGGTTCTATAACATATCCATACAATCCACCCTACAATGATAATTCCTATAATCAAGCCATAATCCAAACACAGTTCAAATATAAAATTGTGCGCATATAATCCCCTACGCATAGCTGATCCAAGGACAATTCGATCCGATCCAATCCCTGCGCCAAACGGAAACAGTTTCATTATGTTGGCAATCATAATCCCCCATATCATGTATCTTTCCGAATCATCTGCAATACCTCCAGATAGTAACTTTTCTAACGTTCTTGATTCCAATCCCATATTATTCATTATACCTATCACAAACTGAATCAATTGACCCCCAAAAAGGTAAAGCACAAAGAAAACAAATATTCCCACTAATCCTATTACTAACTTTTTGCGAACATTAACATACTTAATAAAGAAAAGCATCATCATTACAGCCGTAACGAGTAGCGCCCCCCTGTGGCCGTATACAATAATATTCAATTCAAAAATAATCAGTGTAATGATATTCAGCTTTGTTGGTTTTGAGAAGGTCCTCTGCATTACGAAGCATGTTGGCGTTAATAAAGCCATCCCATAGGTCATATAATAAAATACTCCCCACTCATTATAACCATACCCCCACAGCATATTACAAAGAATATGAATATACCCCTCGACAACTGAAAGACAATAAAACTTATTTGAAAAATCCTTTGGTCTCTTAATGCAATGCAAAGCCAGTGGTAATATAAATACTTTTTTTACACTACTCCCCTCAAAGAAAAGCTCTGTCATTATCCGTCTGCATTCAGGAGCTGTAAAATATGTCCATATAATTCCAAGAAAAAGGAAGCCGTACATAATATAGTGGCTCATCATTTTCCTACGTGTTGTCAAGATAACAAATATTAAAATTGCAATTTCAACAAAGGTCAACAATGTACTTGATATAATATTTCCCAAACCAAAATGATTGTAGAGATCATACTCCAAGGCAAGGATAAAATATACCAACAGAATTAGTGTTTCATTTAGATCACTTATCCGTATTATTCCCCACTTACGATGCGCATCCATTCCTTTTCTCTCCCTGACAAATTATATCCAAATGCATATAATTTCTTATATAGTACACTATAAATATTAGTTGTATTGCACAGTCTGCGATCACTTATTACAAGCTTTATTTTTTTCGTTGCTGGCATATCTGCCTTAGCAATTGCTGTCAATAAACGATTATAAACTACTTTCTTAAACACTTTTGAATTATATGCTTTTCTTTCATCGTTTTCATCGATTAGTTTATCACACCATTGGCATAATTCATGATAAATAGTAGGATTAAACTTTCTTAATCCGCATAATATATAATGCAGTTCAAGTTCATCGTCTGTGTAACACAAACCTTTCTCATCCAACTGTCTTTTACAGATTTGTTCGGTTAATTCTGTTTGCTTATCTTTACTTACATGACATACTGATTTAGCGTGCATCCTATAACCAAGCAAAACTTCTGGCATCATGCATATTTTTGCTCCTGCCTCTTTACATCTAACCCAGAAATCAAAATCTTCTGCTTTTTCAAAATCGGAATCATATTCCGCTCCAGAACTTATCAAAAATTCCTTCCGAATAATCGTTGACGGGTGATAAAGATAGCATGAAAACAACAACTGGGCATCAATATATTCTTCTTCATAAAACATTGTTGATACCAATTTATCTTCATTTCCAAATAACTGTACAAAACTTCCAACAACGTCAGTAGCAGTTTTTTCTATATATTTATATTGCTGTTCAAACCTATTCCTGAAGCAAATATCATCTGTATCAAACCGAATGACATATTCCCCACTTGAAAAAGCTATCGCCCTATTAAGAGAAGCTGCAAGTCCCATATTCACATTATTATAAACCGGTTTAATTCTGCTATCTTTAACAGAAAGTGTTTCAATGAGTTTTTTGGATCTCATATCCGTCGAACAATCATCCACAATTATCAGTTCGAAATCTCTAAAAGTTTGATTAAGCACACTCTCAATAGCCTTTTGCAGATAAGCCGGGTCAGTATTATAGTTCGACATTATACACGACAGTTTTGGCATATACTATTCCTACCTTCAATTTGGTTCTTTCAAATGCTTATAGATAGCGTATGGTTTCTGTAATAATCTGTAATCCAACGCAAATATAATCATAAGTATTTTCCTTTTTGTTGATATTGGTGATTTCAGTAACATCCACAGCTTCTTCCTTAAATTAATTGTTAATTCTTCCGTCAGTTGTTTCGGATTGCCAATTTCACTTGAGCAACCCGACAAAGCAATTCTAGCAAGAATAGAGAAATAACTACGACTTAACTTTATTTCTGTTAGCTTATTTATTTCCCTGTAATGGTTTTCCTTTTCCTCATTCCTAATATATTCGCTAATTTCCAGTAAAGACAAATCGCTTTTCTTTAATGGCCCCATACTTATGCTGCTGCGGTTTTGAAAATACATGTATTTTATCAGATTGCTTACAACAATCATTTTGCATTGTTTAATTATCTCGTAATTAAACAGAAAATCCTCGCTGTTTTTTCCCTCTGCAAACCTTTTTTTATCAATAAGTTCCCTCTTATATAACTTCCTACAAGCACTGTATGGTGCATTATTTTGCACTGTTAATCCCCGATATAAATAGTGCCACAGGACATCTTCTCCCGTATATATTTCAACACTTCCGTCACGCGGTAAAACAGCATCCTCTGACGAGTAAGCATATTGGCAATCAATATCAACCACTTCAACATTATATTGCTTCATTAACTTTATCATATATTCATATGTATCTAGTGCAATCCAGTCATCGCTGTCTACAAAAGCAATATAATCTCCTTTAGCAACATCCATGCCTGCATTTCTTGCACTTGACAACCCACCATTTTTCTTGTGAATAACTCGAACCCTGTAGTCTGTTCTTGCAATCTCGTCGCAGATTACTCCACAACTGTCAGGCGACCCATCGTCAACCAGAATAATTTCAAGGTTTTTATAACTCTGATTTCTGACAGAGTCAACACATCTATGAAGATACTCTTCCACCTTGTATACCGGGATAATCACACTGATTAACGGAGAGTTATCTTCTCCATCATCTTCTCCGATTTCAACATCAGCGTTTAAATCTGTACAATTACTCTCCGTACACACCTCTACTGTATATAAACCTCTATGTCCCTCAAACACAGAATCAAAGCATATTTTATTTCCTGCACGGTTCCACCTCGGATGCAGATCACACCTTGTATCATTATCATATTTAAACGGAGCAAACACTCTTGCAATCGTTGTGCTCTCTTTTTTTTTCTCATTGCCATCCATCAAGTTGATGCTGGCTACTCTCGCTCTATTCGGATAAGAATCTGTAACAATATGACTTCCGTCCGGTGAATAGCTCGGATGTCCATCATTTGAGAACTGTGGCCAGCAATGGATAAACTTCTGCGTCTTATCCTTCATCAAATAATAACCCGGTCCGCCATTTTTTTTATTTTCAAAAGCTAGAATTGCAGAATTATTTTTCCAACAGCAATGAGACACCATGTCATCGTCCGATAACACATACATATCGCTTCCGCCAATATTGCAGGTAATCAATCTTGTATACTTTCTTTGTCCACAGAACCAACGATAGAGCACCATAAAACGCTTTCCATTCGGACTCAGCATAATATGGTTCACTTTATGTACAGACCCTTCTTCCTTCATTTCAGATCTTGGCTCAAAGGATGCAAAATCTGTGTACTTTAGTACATCACTCACTTCTCCCGTCACCAAATCTACTTTCCAAATCGCAGTAGAATCCGGCAGCGCAACCCCCTTTGTCTTTTCAGGCACATTGAAGTATCCGTATCCAGGACGAAGATTGTAGAGCCGACTAAAGTCCAGCGTAAGGGCAAAGGAACCATCTGCAGACACAGAATAAACAGGCGCAGGGATGACTTTTTCCTCTTTGACGGTTACTTCATCTCCATTGTAATCCAATTTCAAGATTACAGAGCAATATTCCCCATTCCTACAGTCGTTGAAAATTATCCTATCTTTAAAATCGGGTCCGAGCCATTGAAGCATACAGCTTTGCTGAACATTCCACGAATGGGTTCTCGCCAAACAAGTTACCTTATTGTTGTTTTGCGTATCAATTAATATGATTTCTGCTTCTTCCTTTGGGCTAACATCACTCCATGTATCGTTTGCTTTCAAGCAAAGCATATATCTGTCGGTTGCATCCCATGGTGATTTATCGTAATACCCAAAGAAATACTCATGATTTGGGTCGTCTGGCGACACTCGGATAATATTCCCCTCGGATTTTATCTTAGGAGAAATTGTATACATTGCTCGCTGATAAACTCTTTTGACCACTTTTTTGACGGCCGGATATTTATTCAATTGATAGTTGATTCTTGCTTCAATGCTCATTTCCTCTCACTTCCTCAAAAACATTTTATATAGCCAATTCTGAACTCCAATAGGCATCAAAAACATCACTGTCTGCGCTCCTGCGACAACGATATAATCGCCAAAGCCGGAATAGCCCATCTTCCAGAATCTTTTTATGGTGTCTATATAGGACTTTGTGTTTTCCCAGCTCTTCCGCCGTTTGGCCAAGTTTTCATCAGACCGGAACCACAAAAGAGATTCTTCAAAATTTGCCGCTTTGCAGCCTCCGTACAGCATCCTGCCAAACAAATCTACGTCCTGGTTCCTCCTGAGATTGCCGTAGCCTTTGAACTCCAGCACCTTGCTTTTGCGATACATAACGCTGGGATGGTTAAATGCACTGCGTCTCTTGGCAAATTCGTAAATTTCCTCATACTTAGTTGGCACTACTCGTCTACCAGTGATATGCTCCGGTTTCCCATAGAATTCATCCACTGCCGATCCCACAATCGCAAGCTCAGGTTTCTTTTCAAACATCTCTACTTGCTTTTCGCAACGATTCGGTTTAGCAATATCATCCGTATCCATTCTCGCAACAAGTTCATTTTTACAATGTTCCAATCCGTAATTCAGAGCCAACCCGAGTCCCCGGTTTTGATCATATCCAACGATGTGAAACAGATTAGGAAACTGCTTCACGAATTCATCAAGCACAGATTGCAATTCCTTACCAATCTGGCCGTCTTTTACAATTACGATTTCATCCGGTGGATAAGTTTGGTTCACCATGCTTTGGATAGCCAGTTTCAAGTACTCAGGCTTTTCCTTTATGTAAAGAGACATTAAGACGCTGTAATTTTCCATTCTATTAACTCCTCATTCCCTGTGGAAATCACAGAATGGTATCCACAGTCTATTTTCTGTTCGTCAGCAGTGCTCTCGCCACTTCCTGCCGTTTATCATATTCCTCTTTGCTAACGACCCCTTTACTCAGCAGATAATCCCCGAAGTCCATATCACTGGCTGTCCCTTCTCTCACTACGCCTTCCTGTTTTATGAAGGCTTTCATAACAGTCTGTCCAATGATTCTCAAATCGCCAATGAATGTAATCTTCTCTATGTATTTCAAATCCCAGTCCAGCTTTTCTTCCCAGCTGATGCCGTTTCGCCCATTGACCTGTGCCTGGCCGGACAGTCCCGGTTTTACGCAATGGCGCCGCCTCTGGTCAGGCGTCATAAATACCATATCCCGCACCAGCTGCGGCCTAGGTCCAATCACCGACATCGTTCCATTTAGGATATTAAATGCCTCTGGGAGTTCATCCAAACTGGTACTTCTCAGCCATTTTCCAAATTTTGTAAGTCTAACTTCATCCGGGAGCAGCTCCCCATTTTCGTCCCGCTCATCAGTCATGGTCCGAAATTTATATAGTGGGAATATTTTTTCATTAAAGCCCGGCCTCATCTGTTTGAATAAAACAGGGGAACCGAGCTTTATTTTTACCAATATCGCAACAATCGCATAAAGCCAACAAAAACAGATGATGGCCAATAGCGCGCAAATTATGTCAAGCGGTCTTTTTACAAACCTCTCATAGATCGTCCGTTTACGCCGAACCGTGACAACTTTTGCGGATGTTCCTTCTGCGTATTCAATTGTTTGTTCCTTCACAGTCTAGCATCCTCCGTCATCACGCTTCTCACTCAAAACACCCTCTGACAATCTCAATCACCAGATTCTGCTGTTCTACCGTCATCTTGTTATCGCTCGGCAGGCACAATCCACGCTGGAAAATATCTGCACCAATATCCTCCACGCCACCAGCTATGTATGCGTTTGTCCTTGCCCTTCCATTTCCGTCTACCGTGATGAAGGGGTGGTTCCGGTACATGGGCTGCAAGTGCATCGGTTTCCAGACTGGCCTTCCTTCCGCATTGATTCCGCTAATAGCTTCCAGAATCTCAGTAGGACAGCTCTTACTTGCTTCTTTAATATAAAGAGCCTCCGTCTCTCCTCTGACCTGTTTGCACATAGCATCTTCATCAATGATCAATGCAGATAACCAGTAATTAGGAACGGCTCGATCTGCATCAAAAGGATTCATTCTAACCGGTAATCCTTTAAGACCTTCTTTGTATCGTTCATACACAGCTTTTTTCTGTGCAATATGCTCTTCCAAATACTCATACTGTCCACGGATAACACCCGCGATCACATTACTCATACGGTAATTGTAACCAACCTCTTCATGCTGGTACCAAGGAGCGTTCTCACGGGCCTGAGTAGACCATTTTCTTGCTTTGTTCGCATCCTCAAGGCTATTTGTCAGAAGACAACCGCCGCTGGATCCGGTAATAATTTTATTTCCGTTATAGGAAATTGCAGAATAATCTCCAAATGTACCACACTGCTCTCCATCCCAGGTTGCACCCATTGCTTCGGCAGCATCCTCAATTAACAATGCACCATGCTTCTCACAAATTTCTTTAATTCTTTTAATATCCCCTGGAAAACCGTAAAGTTCTGCAGATACAACCAGTTTTACCTCTGGATACATTTCAAATGCCTTTTCCAATGCAACCGGATCCATATTCCAGGAATCGTATTCCGTATCAATAAAAACTGGAATTCCACCTTCATAAACAACTGGATTTAAAGTCGCATCAAATGTCATATCAGAGCAGAAAACTCTTTTTCCTTCTACAGCTCCATGACCGATTGCAGGCTTTCCATACAATCTCTCACCAGCAAGCTTTACGCAAAGATGTAATGCAGCTGTACAGCAGGATAATGCAACTGCATATTTAACTCCTGCTTTTTCAGCAGCAACTTTTTCCACTTCGTTAATATTTGCACCAACAGTTGACATCCAGTTTGTCTCATATGCTTCTGTCACATATTTCATTTCATTTCCATGCATGGTCGGTGATGCTAGCCACACTTTATTTTCAAATGGTTGAAAACGATTCTTGTTTGTAAACATTGTTGCTTCCTCTTTTCCCTCAATTAGTACCTGTTGCCTCATCAAATAATGTTTTATACGTCTCCCCATGCAACCTCAAATCCTCTTCCGCCGCATGATAAGTCGGTACAATCTCTTCCACATACCTCCTAATCCCCGGCTCATTCCCATAAGCCACCACAGCCAGTCTCTCCAGTTGCCGCAAGAACTCATCCGTATCAAACGGAATCGGCTTCCCAATATGAATTAACTCATTCTCCGTCTTAGTCAATCCCTCTTCCGCCATCAGCTTCTCTTCATACAGCTTCTCCCCAGGTCTCAGCCCGGTATACTCCACCTTAATATCCACATCCGGTGTCATCCCCGACATCTTGATCAGGTTCCGTGCCAGTGTATCGATCTTCACCGGCGCTCCCATATCCAGCACAAAAATCTCTCCGCCCTTTGCATAGGTTCCAGCCTGAAGCACCAAACTCACAGCCTCCGGAATGGTCATAAAGTACCGGATAATATCCGGATGGGTAACGGTCACAGGACCGCCCTTGGCAATCTGCTTCTTAAACAGCGGGATCACAGACCCGTTGCTTCCCAGTACATTTCCAAACCGCACTGCCACAAACTCAGTTTTCAGTTTCCGTTCCCCTTTTTCCTCAGGAAACTCTCTGGTAACTGCCACTTCTTTCAGCGCTTCCTCGCTGTCCTCATAGTGGCTTCCCAGCAGTGGAAGCATATCTTCTCGTCCTGTTCTGCTGATCTTATCCATAGTCTGGATAACCATCTCGCAGAGACGCTTGCTTGCCCCCATAATGTTGGTAGGATTCACAGCCTTATCTGTACTGATCAGTACAAAACGCTGACATCCATTTTTCAGGGCAGCATGTGCTGTCTTATAAGTTCCCATTACATTGTTCTTGATTGCTTCACAGGGGCTGGTCTCCATAAGGGGTACATGCTTATGCGCAGCTGCATGATAAACAATGTCCGGTTTATAGGTTTCAAATACATCATTGATCTTTCTGGTATCACGGACAGAACCGATCAGTACCACCAGACCCAGCTGAGGATGTTTGGACCGGAGCTCCTGCTCAATGTCATATGCATTGTTCTCATACACATCAAAGATCACCAGTCTCTTCGGTGCATGCTCGGCGATCTGGCGGCAGAGCTCACTTCCGATAGATCCGCCTCCACCGGTCACCAGGATAGTTTTTCCGCTGATATAACGGAAAATCTCATCCATATTTACCTTGATCGGTTCTCTTCCCAAGAGATCCTCCACAGCCACATCCTTCATTTTGCTGAGGGATACTTCCCCTGTGACAAACTGATAGACACCCGGCAGGATCTTCATCTCGCATTTGGTTTCTTTGCAGATATTTAAGATATCTCTTTTCTCTGCGGCGCTTGCACTTGGGATAGCCAGAAGGATCTGGTCGATTTTATATTTCTTTGCATTTACCAGAATCTCATCCCTGCCCCCTACAATAGGTACGCTCTCCATATAGCGTCCCCATTTGTTGGGATTGTCGTCAATAATGCAGCATACCTTTCCCTTTGGTTCCTTTGCACACTCAATATCACGGAGAATGATCTGCCCAGCCTGGCCTGCGCCGATCAGCATGATCCGATGGAGAGGTCCTTCCTCTTCCTTCTGTCTCCGTGTCCTCTCCAAAAGGACAAAACGGTAGGAAAAACGGATCCCTACGATCAGGCAGAACTGGATGATGGTTCCAAATAAGTAATAGGACATTGGCATCTGCTGTATGGCAAGGGTGATCCCAACTGCCTGGAACAGAAAGGTAATCACCGTAGAGATGCCAACCCTGATAAGCTCACTGTAGCTTGCAAAACGCCACATACTGTTGTACAGACGCAGCATCCAGAACACGAAAACAGAGAATACCGTATACCATGGTGTAAACTTCAGATAGGCAGACAGATATTCTCCGGGTATTGCTGAATATGTACAATCAAAACGAAACCACAGGCCAAGAAAATAGGCTGCATTTACAGCGATCACATCATAAATGACCAGGTAAAGGGAAATCACCTGCCAATGCTCCAGTTTTCTTCTCTTACAATTTTTCTTTTGATTCATTGATGTCATTTCTTAATCATACGGACAGGTTCACTCTGCCCTTTCCTCCCTGATAAATATTTTTCTTTTCTCTTCCTATTTCCAATCCATTCCTATACTGTCCAGCTGTCTGATCCGTTCTTCCCCCAGAACCATTCCGCTGGATCCGGGATGTTTCCGTTTGGATCGTATATTTGATATCCATCTGCCCAGCTTTACACCATTTACGGAGTATGACAGCGGAATGTTCAGGTTTCCGTGTGCTTCGTAATAGCTTCTTGCCAGTGCATATTTCTCATTCCACTGTCTGGCTGTTTTTTTCTCTGTTTTGAATCCTATCTTTTTGAGACGTTCCATCTGCTCCTCTGACAATGGAGTCCGTTGTGGATTTTCACCGGATGTCTGACGGCTGATATCAGAAAGCCATCTTCCAAGAGGGATTCCATCCTCTGTGATATATTTCGTCATTACTTCAAGGTTTCCATGAATTTGGTAATACTCCTCGGCTGCCTTGAAATATTCCTCCCACTTCTCTGTGTTTCTGTCCCAGATCATGCCCAGTGCGGCAAGCTGTTTCTGCTGTTCTTCTGTAAGTGTCTGATCCAGACCTTTTGTTTTTACTTTTGCCCGCAGGTTGCTGATCCATCTGCCCAGTTTGAAACCGTCAGATGTTTCATACCTTGCTTTAATATCCAGATTTCCATGTTCGCTGTAATACGTCTGTAATTCTGCCAAGGCTTTCTTCCAGTTCTGGTCTTTGGTGTCCCAGATCATACCAATCTCACTCAGTTTTCTTACTTTCACTTCTGTCAGGTTTCCGGTTACTGTGCCAGAATAAACTCTGCGCTGGGTCTGTATCCAGCTCCCAAGGGTAAGTCCTGTTGAAGTGACATAGCTTTTGGGAATCCTGAGATTGCCATTTTCCTGGTACCATTGTCTGGCTGCAAGGTAATAGGTTTCCCATGCAGAGCTTAAATTTGTCTGCAGTTTCTGAAAAAGCATTCTGCAGTCTTTTGTTTCATCTATGATCTGGAAGTGACCACTGAAATGCGGACCTTTTCCATATGTAGTCGGAAACAGCACCATTGCTTCTTCCAGTTCTTTTTTCAGACAGTCAATGCAATAGAGACTATCGAAATTGTTGACCAGGTCAAAGATAAGCGGTGTTTTTTCCGATCCTGCCGAAAGCGCACGGCCAATCTGCTGCAGATAAATGATCGGAGAGACTGTCGGACGTAACAGGATCACGCCGTCTACATCATCCACATGAATTCCCTCATTTAACATGTCAATACAGAAAAGCAGTTTCAGGTGTTTACTGTCATCTTTTTTGAATGCTGTAAACTCTCTGCCTGTGGCAGCATCACTGTAAAATGCAGTGTATACATGTGGGCTGGGGTCGACCTGTCGAAACCATGTGCTGACCTGTTCTTTCATCTCGTCCATATGTTCTTTGTCAGAGCAGAAGACAATGTATTTGCCATTTTTCTTTGTCATGTGTTTCTTAAACACTAGTTCCAGACCATCTGCGTGTTCCAGCGCACGGCGCAGCTGTTCAAGCAGCTTCTGGTTTTCTGTGATCAGTCCCTGATTCGATAAAGTCCGGATACGTTTTTTTAACTGTTCCAGTTCTTTTTGATAGGAATACATGGCTATCACGTATTTGGGTTCCGGCAGAATCTCACGGACAATTGCTTCTCCAAGAGTCATTTCAGAGGCAATTTTTCCGTCAAAAATCTCTTCTGCCATGTTCCTCTGATTGTCCAGATACCGTATATTTGTCGCAGACAGACCGAGACGCTTTGCATTTGGATATGTATCTAGAAGTTTTCTTACACTCCTTCCCCATTCCTGCGCGCCACAGCGGTGAAATTCGTCCAGAATGATATAGTCCAGATGCAGGGTTTCGATGCTGTCTTCGTTCTTCATCAGACGGCTGTAGGACATAAACTGAATGTTTGGAAATTTCATATTCAGTTTTTCCAGCTGAGTCTGATAGATGTATTCACTTGGTGACAGCCACAGAAAATGTTTTGATGGATTTTCTTCTGCCAGCTTGAATGCGATCAGGGATTTCCCTGTGCCTGTGGGATGAATGACTGCTGCCATTTTTTCCTTTTCCAGCATGGCTGTAACTGCCCTGTATGCCTGCTGATTGTGTTTGAAAAGATGTATGCTCATTTCCTGTATCCCTCCCAGAGGTACGAAACAGGAGGAAGTTTGATTTCGCAGATTGTTTTAATCTGCGAAATGGGCACCGGAAACGTGCATGAGATCAAAGATTAAGAAATGATCCGACCACTGATCTGACCATTTATAGATGAGATAGAAGAAAGCGAATCCAGAATGTTCCGCTTGGTATCCATAGATGGATGGACATATTTATTCAAAGTGATATTTACATTAGAATGGCCAAGCATTTCGCTGACACTCTTGGCATCAGCCCCATTGCTGATACAGTTTGTCGCAAATGTATGGCGCAGTGCGTGAAAGTGAGACTTCTTTATATATGCTTTATCCAGATAAGAATAAAACTTGTACTGATAAGTACGGGGTTCCATCGGGGAAAATTTATTCAACACATAAACCCCATCATCCTTACAAGAGAGAAGAAGTGGAAAGAGAAATTCCGGAATCGGGATCTCGCGGACAGAGCAGAGCGTTTTGGGCGTCCCCTCATACAGAATCGTTTTCCGATCCTCCTGCTCGACCTGAATTCTCTGGACAGTCCTGTTAATATGAATCGTTTTTCTCTGGAAATCGATATCTTCCCACTTTAAAGCGCAGATTTCCCCGAGTCTCAGTCCCATATACAGGCATATCAGAATGCCAAGCTTACAGGAATCAAGATCCGAGAGCAGATAGCGGCATAGCTTTTGCTGGTCTGTAGCATTTATTGTTTGCACGGGTTTGGGAACTGTTCGCAGCTTTTCTGTTTTTAAATGAATTTTCGGAGTGCCGCAGTATCGGTTTCCATAAGATAAAATCTGATTCAGTACACAGTAGATACTTTTATATAGACTGGCGGACATCTCCTTTGGCAGGGCTTTCTCTATGATTTCCAGGCTGAGTTCGTCTGCTGTCAGACTGCCAAAAATATCCCGGATATGCATATCATAGATGTTGGCATATTTTCTGTAGGTGGAGTACTTGCGATTATCCTTAATATAGATAAGCCACAACTGACCGATTTCATCAAGACTCATATCAGCACTGGCGTTTAGGGGAGCTGTCTGCTCTTTTTGGGAGAGCAGAGTAATCTCAGATTCTTTCTTGCTGTTAAAGAGTTTCTGTTTTACTTCATTATAAGAAGGGGCATATACGGAACGATATTTTTTGCTTCCATTTATATGGATCAGATATCGGCCTTCCCATCTGCCGTCACTTCTTTTTCGTATGTTTTCTCCTCGTCTTGCCAAAATATAAAACTCCTTTCTAGGGCTCCTGACCACGATTCTGACCCGTAATGGAGATACTTTCCAGCAGTCAGATTGATTTTCTTACAAAAAGCACTAAATAAATTGGTCAGTTTATGTTATAATGTACTAAATAAATAACCATTTATTGACAAAATGACTTATTCAGCATATTATATTAGCAGTGATTTGATAAGAAATTTAATAAAATTGGGGAGGTTGGCGCGTATGTGCCCATTTCGCAGATTAAAACAATCTGCGAAATCTCTGTACGTGAGTAGTCCATCCGGCGTTTTTTAGATGCGCGGATGGATTTTTTCTCTGTTGTTATAGAACTATTTGTTCTTTTTATTATATTATACTCTGCTCTTTCACGCAAGTAAAATATCAGACAGTTATCGTTCTATCGTTCTTGCCATGGACATGATTTCTAAAATATCTCTGTATAAATAAAATACCCGCCGCGGAAGATATTATGCATATCTGTCCACAGCGGGTGTTTTATAAATTTTCGAAAATCACATCGAATCATCCGGATGATTGTCGATTTATATTCGAAATCAAAGCAAAAATATCATATTATTCGATAATATTATTTGAATATATTATGAAATAAGTATATACTAATAGAAAATGAATTTGGAGGGATAATTATGCTGATAGAATTCAGGTTCAAGAATTATAGATCATTTCGTGATGAGGCGACGCTATCTATGGAAGCAACGGGGCTTGGCCCCTTCAAAAAGAGCTTGATTTCATATGGTTCGTTGAACTTATTACCGAGCGTTGCTATATATGGAAAAAATGGTGGAGGTAAAAGTAATGTAATTCGGGCGTTTTGGCTGGCTGTGCAATTCATTAAAAATGCACAAAGAACACAGCACGAAAACGCAAAAATACCAGTAATACCATTTGCTTTAAATGATTATTCTGAAGATGAACCAACAGAATTTGAATTTATCTATACTCTAGACGGAATTAAATACTGGTATTCCTTTGCTGCAACGAAGAAAAAGATATATAAAGAATATTTATACCACGCACCCAAGGGACAAAAAGCGTTAGTTTTTAAAAGAGAAAATCAATCATTTATTTTTACAGAAGAAAAGGCAAAGAGAAAGTTAATCAGCGAAACCGTTGCATCGAATCAGTTGTTCTTTTCGTTGGCTTGTACAATGAATGACGCTATTTGCGCAACTGCAATGAAGTGGTTTCGGGAATTGCTTTATTTTTCAAGGGATTATTCAGATATTCCTAAACAGCTGTTGGATTATTCTAATGATGCCAATATGCTGCAGGCGATTTCGGATTATGCCAAAGCTGCGGATCTCGGTATTGAAAGTATGCAATTTGAAATTGACAGTAAGGAAATTAAGGACAATCTAAGTTTTCCCGAGAATATACCAGACGGTATAAAAGCAGCCTTGATTCAGTTTATGCATATTCTGGCAGATACGTCGAGCAACTCAGAAACAAGATTAAAAATGAATGAGGTTAAAGCAATATCGAAACATCAGGGTATCAATGCTAATGGAGAAGCGGTTTTATACCCGTTAGAATTATCGGATGAATCAGACGGAACCAGAAAACTCATGTCTATTGCACCTGCAATCGAGTCAGCACTGAAAAAAGGCGGAGTTCTTATCGTTGATGAAATTGAAAAAGAACTTCATCCAATGTTAGTAGATTTTGTTGTGGCAAAATTCCAGAGTAAGCAGTCTAACCCAAAAGGAGCGCAGCTTATCTTTACGACTCATAACACGGAACTTATGAATATGGAAATCCTGCGTAAGGATCAGTTGTACTTTGCAGACAAAAGCAATGAAGATGGGATATCAGAGCTTTATAGTATTAGTGGATTAGGTACCAGAACTACAGAAAATATCAGGAAGGGATATTTGCTTGGTAAATATGGTGCAACTCCTGATATTGAGATTGAGGAGGTGGAATAATGCCTCGTAAAGTAAAATCTGCCAAACCACTAATCTATGTATTTTGCGAAGGTGAAAGTGAACAGGCATACACTGATTATTTAAAAAAGACTTTCTCGGACGTTGCTGTTTTAAAAAGGCCACCAGATACAGGACTGTTTGAGGAAGCAGAAGCAAAGTTTTCAAAATCACCCAAATATAAAAACAGCATAGATGTAACAGATGAAATATGGTTTTTTTATGATGTAGAAGAAAAGGATATTCCAAAATGGAATGATAGGTTTACGATTATAAAGAAACTTCGTAAATTGAGAAAAAAACAAGGAATACGGGTAAGATTACTAATGACTAGTGGATGTATTGAGTATTGGTTTATGTTGCATTACAAATACTATACTCCGAAACTCATTACCGTTCCTGAAAAGGAAAAGGTTATTAATGAAGTTAAAAAATTAATCCCAACTTACGTAAAAGGAAATTCTGCGGCAACAGAGAAGATTGCAGTCAATTATCAAAAAGCAGTAGAAAATTCAAAGAAAACTGTAAAAGCATTATTGCCAGATGGACTGCCGGGAATAGATGATACAGATGTCAGAAACCAATGGTTAAATACAAAGAGCGTCACATTTTCTAATGTATATGAAGCAATTGAATTTTTACAAAACTGTGGATAAAAATGTATCGTAGCATTTGAGTCAGACTCGATGATAGGAAAGGGGCTGTCTATTTCCCGACAGCCCCTTTCCTATAAAAAGAGCTGTCCGCCCCGAATGCAGATTTCTGCATCCGTAATTCAGACAGCTCTCTGAATTACTCAGATAGAGTAATATTTAATTTCTTAAATCTCAGCCAGTTTCAGCAGATCCGGGATCTTGGATTCCCAGCCAAGTGCCATGATATGTACACCCTGACAGTATGGCTTGCACTCTTTGATGATACGTGCAGCGATCTCAACACCTGTGATACCTGCTTTTGTCTTTTCTTTGTCTGCTTTCAGTTCCTCGAGCATCTCGTCCGGAACATGAATACCGGCAACATTATTGTTCATGAATTTAGCCATTCCAGCAGACTTAGGAATAATGATACCAACCTGTACAGGTTTTCCGAACTGTTTTGCTTTTTCCATGAATTTGATGAATTTCTCCGGCTCAAATACTGCCTGTGTCTGGAAGTATTCTGCACCTGCAGCTACTTTTCTTTCCATTTTTGCAAGCTGTGCGTCAACGGAATCGCTGCACGGAGATACAACAGCACCCTTGGAGAATTTCGGAGGCTCGCCAACCAGTTCGTTTCCACCAAGATCCACACCGGATTCCAGAAGCTTCACTGTGTGAAGAAGGGATACGGAGTCAAGGTCGAATACAGGTTTTGCCTGTGGGTGGTCACCCATCTTTGTATGGTCACCTGTGAGGCAGAGGATGTTGTCAATGCCCAGCATTGCAGCGCTGAGAAGATCAGACTCCAGAGCGATACGGTTTCTGTCACGGCATGCAAGCTGGAAGATCGGATTCATGCCTGCATCCTTGAGAACCTTACACATTGCAAGAGATCCAAGACGCATAACAGAAGACTGGTTATCAGTTACGTTAACTGCATGAACATCCTTAAGGTATGTTTTTGCTTCTTCTACCAGCTCATCTACGTGGATTCCTTTTGGCGGTCCTACTTCTGCAGAAACTACAAATTCACCACGGTCGAATAATTCTTTCATTTTCATTGTACATTGCTCCAATCATTATAATCTATTTTAATTCATCGTCTGTTGCAAAGTTATGAATCTGTGTCGGACATTTCAGCGCGTCAAGGCGTCCAATCTCTTTCAGACGTCTGTAGATGCGTTCCCATCCACATTCCATCTCGCTGTCCACTTCACATTTACCGTTCTTGGAACCACCGCACTGGCCGTTCACAAGGCTCTTTGAACATGCTGTGATCGGGCAGATCCCGCCTGTCAGGTTCAGGTAGCATTCACCGCACTGGTCACATTTGTACTCTAACGGTGTCACGCCCTGGAACCCTGGTACCGGGTATGTATCGCAGGCTGCACAGACCATCTTGTCTTCCAGATATTCTGAAACGGTCTGTACACCAACACCGCAGGAGAATACCAGAACCAGATCTGCTTCCTGGATCTTGCTCATATATTTCTTAAGACGTAATTCCATATTTTCCGGATTACAGATGTAATCAGTTGTCATGATCCCTGTCACATTTCCTTCAGCTACAAGTTCCTTCTGAAGTTGGGCAGCTTCTTTTTCCGGAAAACGAACTTCTTTACATCCATGACAGTTGATAATGAAAACTTTCTTTCCGGCTGTCAGTGATGTAATTGCTTCTTTTGCTTTTAACTGGGTAATCAACATATTATTTCATCCCCCTTACTGCATTTTTTCCGGCTTTGATACTGTTAATGATCGGAATCTTGGAAGAACAGATATACTGACAACATCTGCACTCAACACAATCCATAACGTTCATGTCTTTCATGCCCTGCCAGTTCTCGTCTTTCGCATATTTCACGAAATACAGAGGTGAAAGTTCCATCGGACAGACATCTACACAGCGTCCGCACTTGATACACGGCTGTTCTTTTGTCTCATCCGGTTCAACGGCAATGATACCATTGGAGCCTTTCATCATCGGTACATCCAGTGTGTTCAGAGGGAATCCCATCATTGGTCCGCCCATCTTAACCAGAACATCGTCATCTGTAAATCCGCCGCAGTAATCAATCAGCTCTCTTACGCTTGTACCGATCTTGATAACGAAGTTTCCAGGATTCTTGATCTTCTCGCCTGTTACTGTAGCAACACGCTCAATCAGAGGCATTCCTGTCTGGATCGCATCGGAGATTGCTTTTACTGTACTGATATTATCTACTACAACGCCGACATCTGCCGGAAGACCGCCGCTTGGAACAATTCTTCCCATAACGCGCTTAATGAGAGTTTTCTCAGCGCCCTGCGGGTATTTGGTTCTTGCAACAAATACTTCCATGTTTCCGATGTCAGCAACTTTTTTCTGCATTAATTCAATGGCATCCGGCTTATTGTCCTCGATAACGATGATACCCTTCTCGGCACCTGTTGTCTTAAGGACTGCTTTCAGGCCAAAAATAATGTCATCTGCATACTCAAGGAGTACTCTGTGGTCTGCTGTTAACAGAGGCTCACATTCACATCCGTTGAGAAGGATGGTATCTACCGGTTTGGCAGGTTTAAGTTTGACACAGGTCGGGAAACCTGCACCGCCCATACCAACGATTCCGGCTTCACGGATGATATCAATGATCTCATCCGGAGTAAGATTGTCAAGATCACCATGTGGCTGTACGGATTCGTGCAGAGTATTTTTTCCATCCGATTCAATGACAACAGCCATCACTTCGCTTCCGCGTGTGCCATGCATACGCGGTTCAACAGCAACTACGGTTCCGCTTACGCTGGAATGTACCGGAGCACTGATAAATCCGGCAGCTTCACCGATCTTCTGACCAACTTTTACAGTGTCACCAACCTGAACGATCGGATTAGCCGGTGCGCCCAGATGCTGTGACATGGAGATTACAACTGTCTTCGGATCCGGGAATTTCTTCAGAGCGATGTGCTCACTGAATTCCTTGCGTTCTGACGGATGAACACCGCCGTAATATCCGTCCAGTCTGTCTTCTCTGATGGACTTCACATAGTCGTTGATCACTTTGAAATTAACTTTGGAGAAATCACGAACCTGTACAGGCTGGTTTAAGAATTCTTCCAGACGTCCCTGTTTTGCAAGTCTCTGGTAAATCTTCTCCCATGCACAGTCTTTGTTCGGATCTACTTCGCATTTTCCATTCTTTGCTCCACCGCACTGCCCATTGACAAGACTCTTTGAACAGTCAACGATCGGACAGACACCTCCGGTAATGTTCAGATAACACTGCGCACATGCGTCACAGCTCTTCTTGGTAAGTGCCATGCCATGATGACCTCTGTAGTTAAGGGTGTTGCTTGCAGCAACTACCGGCTTACCTGCCAGATCCGCAACGGTCTGAATACCAAGGCCACAGGAAATTACTACTACATTCTCTGTACCTTCCGGAATCAGATCCTGTAATTTTCTTTCTGTGTGCATCTTGTTGCATAAGAAATCAAATTTTGCACTGCCTGTAACCTTCTTTCCCTGATCTGCAGCGAATTTCAGGAATTCGTCACAATCCGGTTCGTCAACAGTTTCAAATTCTTTGAAACATTTGTTGCAGGCAATCACAAACAGGTTGTCCTTACCGTCAAGCACTGATGCAAGTTCATCACTGCTTTTCAGTTTGTACTTAGTATAGTTTTCCAATTGCTCACCTTCCTTATGATAAAATAGTAAAAATTATATCCTTATGGTATCTGCTCTTATACGTTCCCTCCATCTCTCTGCACTCAAAAAAGGGCCAATAAAACCAGATAAATAAGTTCAATACATATTCCTTAATAAATGTATCACAAAACGCTCATTTTATCCAGTTTTATTGGCAAATTTTATAAATTTCTTCTATGGTTTCGTTCTAAAATTCTATGAAGTGCAGATATTTGTACTGTAAAGGATGTGAAATCAGTAAATTGTATACAATATACTTTATCCTATAGTAACTATGGCGATTCCACAAAGTATGCTAATGCAGACTACAAAAAGATATGATATGATAAAAAAAGAGGATATCTGCAATATCCCCAGACCACTCATTTATCAGAAAGAAGCGTGTTTATATGAAAAACACCCGTTTACAACTTTATAAATGATAGACTTGTTAATGAATCATCTGTTTTAAGGCCTTTGTTATAGCATTTGATTTTATATGTGTTTCGATATTTTTCACGAAAGTGGCAAAGTATACCAGCTTTCACAAAGGATGATGACATGATCTTTGCTGTGAAATTCAGGCATAACCTGCCGGATCATGGAGGCTGCCAGTTCCAGTTTAGATTCTTTTTTCTGCCACATACGATAACCAAGAGGAACGGAAAGATAAACCTGCTGAAAAGTTTTTAACTTTTCTTAGCAGGTTTATTATAAGTACTTTCTGTTTTCGTCAAAAGCATTAGAGCGTGTCTGAATTTTCAGACACGCTTTGGCGCATTCTCTCCAGATTTTCCAGAATTATATCTACACTGATTGGTTTGGCAATATGAGCGTTCATACCCGCTTTGATTGCCTTTTTACGGTCTTCTTCAAAAGCATTGGCAGTCATCGCAATGATTGGTATATTTGCGCATTTCGGATCATTCAATGTACGGATTTCCCGGGTTGCGGTATATCCATCCATCTTCGGCATCTGAATATCCATGAAGATCAGATCATATTTTCCGCCTTCTGCAGATGACATGATATTCACAGCATCTGTACCATCCTCAACGCAATCCACATTCAGACCAATTTCCTCCATGATCGCTGTTGCGATCTCCCGGTTCAGCTCATTATCCTCTACAAGAAGAACTTTCTTCCCTTCATAACGCCTCTGGATTTCTGCCCGGATCTTCTGCTTTTCATTCTTAAGGGGCTCTCTTTGCTCCGGATCAGGTTCCTCCTTCACAGTCATCTCTGATATTTCACATTCAAGCATAACCGTAAACTCCGTTCCCCTTCCAACTTCGCTTTCAACATGAATCGTACCGCCCAGCATATCCACAATGTTTTTGGTGATTGCCATTCCGAGACCGGTTCCTCCGATTCCATTTTCCGTAACGGTATGTTCTCTTGTAAACGAGTCAAACACCTGCTCCCTGAACTCCGGTGACATCCCGATTCCATCATCCTTGACACTGAATACCACTGTTGTATATCCGTCTCTTCTGCATGATTTCTCAGAAACACGAATATTAACCGTACCCCCGACCGGTGTAAATTTCACAGCATTACTGCTGATATTCAGAAGCACCTGCGTCAGGCGCAGCTTGTCGGTAATGATATCTTCATGGAGTATATCCTGTGTATCAATATAAAACTCCTGCTGTTTAGAATGTACAGATTCCTGTATAATTGTATTTAAGTCATGCAGGATATCCGGCAGGTGTACAACTGTATATTCAATCCGTACGGAACCGTTCTCGATTCTGCTCATATCCAGCACATCATTGATCAGGCTGAGCAGATGCTGACCGGATATATGGATTTTTTTCAGATAATCCAGAACAAGCTCCTTATTATCAATATGTGTTGTCGCAAGCGCAGTAAATCCAATGACCGCATTCATCGGCGTGCGGATATCATGAGACATATTATTCAGAAACACAGTCTTCGCCCTGTTCGCATGTTCCGCAGCCGCAAGTGCATTTCTCAGATTCCTATCCTGCGCAATCTCACGTTCTTTTTCTTCTGTCGCATCACGGATTGCAACCAGAACTGTACACAATTTCCCATCTTTATCATATCCCTGTGGCACAATGATCATTGTCATCCATCTTTCATCCACTGTCCGAGCTGTAAAACTCAGCGTTTCACGTTCTTCCAGACGTTTTGCCACTGTACTTATATCGACAAATTCCCAGTATGCCTTCTGAAATGGCTCTGCAATCACCTGCCTTATAAGTTCTTCCTGATGCGCTTTGAAAAGCATATCCCCATTCTGATCCGGCTTCATATTTCCTGAAGATTTCAGGATTTCGATTTCCTCTGTTTTTAGATTCACAAGAGAAATAGAGGCATATGCATGCCCCAGTGCATTGATCACCCGAAGTCTTTTCTGGTCCTGAAGGATACTTCTCTTTTCTGTTCTGCTCCTGTTCACCCGATAAAGTAAGAAAAGAAGCAGTGCAAGCAGCACATAAATCACACATATAATATTTCGTGTGATGTACACCTGACTTTCCGGGAAAAAGATATATGCATCGTAGTCTTTGATCTTCTCCCGACGTCCGAACCAGTTTCCTGTCTCTGAACGAAGATGGACAATTCCATTCTCATCTGCCTCAAATTTATTTTTATACTGACTTTTTGCTTCTTCTATAGAGCGGGCAGTCAGCTCCTGTCTGTTTGTACTGACAACCTTATCATCATCACAGATCACAACACTTCCATTCATCTCAAAAGGAAAGTCAGAAAATAACGATGCCATCGTCAGATCTCCATTAAGCTCATTTACTTCCTCCTTCTGCGCATATGTGATCAGGATACCTGCCGCATCCTGTCTTGCCACTGCCGCAAAATCATAGATCTTTCCTTTATTTCTCAGACGGGTGGTATAAGTCTTTTCCGGATGCTCTGCAATATCACGTACATAATCACTTTTGATCAGCTTCTGCCAAAGCGGCATAGTATCTCCATCTTTTGCATTCTGTTCTATCACCTTCAGATTCTGATCCAGTACAAGGATTCCTGTCAGGCGCTGTTCCCTGGCATATTCGTCCAGCATTTCTGTACTGAGATTTCCTTCCTGTTCTATGACTCTGCTTAATTCTGTTGTTTTGTCCAAAAGACGTACCAGGCTTTTCACCTGATCATTGGTGTTATAAATCTCATAACTTTCAATTCGGTTTTTTACAAAATCAAAGGTCTCATCCAGAGTACTGTTCAGCTTGCTATTATCTCTCGCTGTCAGCAGAAGAAAAGTCAGTATTCCGGAAAAAATCAGAATAAACACAAGCAAACACACATTTCTGTCGACCCTCTTTTTCTTCTGTTTCTGCGGTATCTGCCTTCTTATCTGTCTGCTCATTTACTTTCTCCTCCCGGCAGAGTTTCGTCCGCATCCAATCCGTATTTTGTAACTATTTTTTCTGTAATCCCTTCACTTTGCATCTCTGTAAGCGTTTCTGCAAGCTTTTCTGCCAATTCTTCGTGAGTTCCTTTTTTGAAAGCAATTCCAAGTTCTGATTTATAAGGACTTTCCTCCAGCATACGGTAAGCGCCCTTGCCATCCTGTATCAGACTGCCAAGCATTGCCTCATGTCCCGCAATCGCATCTGCATAATTTTTTCTAAGTGCAGCATAAAGCTCATTCGACGAAGAAAAACAGTTCACCTGTTCTGCCTGCGGAAGATTTGATTCTATATTATGAAGAAAGAGATCTTCTGCTTTTGTGGTCGCCTGAACTGCAATCCTCTTCCCTTTCAGATCCTGAAGTGTCCGGATTTCACTCTCGGCTCTTACAACCACCATCTGACGACTGTACATATACGGTCCTGCCCACTGATATTTGTTTTCTCTTTCATTCATGGAATAGCAGCTCCACAGACAGTCTATTGTTCCATCTGACAAAAGTTTCTCTTTATCTTCCCAGACAACCTTCTCAAATTCAGGCTGATAACCCAGCCTCTGAAAGGCTTCCTCTGCAAGTTCCACATCAATACCTTTATACTCGCCATCACTCGTCTGATAGCTGTAAGGTTCAAAATAATCTATTCCGATAACAATCTCCGGCAGTTCACTGTCCGATGTTTTCTCTTTCTTTATTCCACATCCTCCCGGTATAAGACTGCCTGCCAGAAGAAGTGCTGCAATAAAAATTCTTTTTCTGCGGGTATGGGAGTCATTCTTTCGATTTTTTCTCATATCCAGTTCCTTTCCATTTATTACTGTTTCGTAATCTGCGTGTCGGTTCCCATATAAGTGGCCATCTTTCCTCAATTGAAGCAGAGGGCTTATCCGATTCGGATAAACATCGAAACGATGCAAAAAAAGTTCCACGTAAAAAACTTTTACAGGAACTTTTTTCATAGTCATCTCAGGTTTTTGACTGATCTGCCTATAAATCTGTCAACAAAACTTCTGATACATATTATACATTTCATATACTTTCATGTCTACAATTATTTACTGCTCTGAAGTATAAAACACACGTTACTGTTCACAGTAACGTAGCCAAAATTCATTCCAGATTGCCTGCGGCAATGGAATTTTGAATAGGACCTGCTGATTGCGGGAATACTTTTTTATTTCCAGTCAGAAGCAAGGCATACAGGTACCGGATCATGAATTTCCATTCTGTCAGGTTCTACCAGGCAGTCATAGGCCAGAATATGCACTCCTGCCCTTTCCGCTTCCTGTAATGTTTCTCCAAATTCCCGATGAGTCCCCCAATTGGGCTCAAACCTGTCAACTCCCTTCATCTGGATCACCAGAAGCAGATAAGCTTCGTATCCTTCCTGCATACAATGGATCAGCTCCTTCAGATGCTTCACACCTCTTTCTGTAGGTGCATCAGGAAATCGTGCTATATTGTCAGATTCCAGAGTGACACCTTTCACTTCTATAAAAGCCTTACGTTTCTCTGAACAGACGTAAAGATCAAATCTGGAATTTCCATAGGTCTTCTCCGGCGTTACCTGAACCTTTTCCGGAAAAAGATGTCCTGCCTTTACCCACTCCAGTGCTGCTTTATTGGGAATCTGAGAATCCATATTGATCAGGCCCCTGCCCTTTTTATTTACGCAGATCAGATCATAGGCTGTCTTTCTCGCCGGATTGCTGCTCTTTTCCAGAAAAACCTGTGTACCCGGGATCAGAAGCTCCCTGCACCTGCCTGTATTCTTTACATGAACCGTTTCCACCTGCCCATTGATCTCCACATGTGCAATAAACCGATTAGGACGATCTATGAAACGGCCCTCTGTGATATGTTCGTACTTCATTTTTTCTGCTCCTCTTTACGCATTGTATACATACCATAACATGTTTTCCTCATACCTACAACATTTTCACTTTAAGAAACTTTTGTCTGATTTTGCCTATGTTTTTGTACCTGTGTTTTGAAAAAAATTCATTCCGTTTTTTCATTTCTGTGCTGTAATATTCCATCATAAAAATATCCGATAAAAATGAGGTGAAACAGGTGAAGAAAAAAAATCTTGTGCCTCTTATCGTTTTTTTACTGAGCATGTGCCTTGTTGGTTTCATCGTATACAAAACAGACACTCACGAAAAATGGCAGAGACGCACAACCGCACAATTAAATGTATCAACCTACGGCGAACGTATTAAAAATGAAATTACAAATGGAATTGCGATCACAGATACTCTGAAACAGGTTCTGATCAGTGGAAATGGAGATATCAAGCAATTTGATACGATTGCAGAAAATCTTATATCTGATTCTATTGAAAGTGTACAGCTTGCTCCGGACGGTGTTGTAACAGATATTTATCCTGCTGAGGGAAATGGGGCAGGTAAAATTGATCTGCTCCATGATAAAGACCGTGGCAGAATTTCCTGTTATGCAAGAGACAACCATACAATCATTACACAGGGACCCTTTGAATTGAAACAGGGCAGCTATGGAATTGCTGTTCGCAATCCGGTCTACCTGAATGATGAGCACGGACAGGCGTATTTCTGGGGATTTACCATTGTTATCCTGCGTGTTCCTGATATTTTTTCCGACTCGATCCATGCACTTTCAGGTTTTAGATATGAGTACAGACTTTCCAAAACAGAAACTCCCTGGAGTGACACTTATAAAACCGTTTACCAGTCAGATGGTCAGATAACGCAGCCGGTTTCTTATGATTTTACCATAGGGAAAGAAAGCTGGAAGTTTGAAGTAACTCCTGAAAGCGGATGGCAAGACAATTTATTAATAGCAAAAGCCAGTATAATATTTACTGTCATCATCTTACTTCTGTCGGGACTTATCAGGGTATGGCTGGTATCAAACGAAAACAAAAATAAATTTCAGATACTGGCACGCACGGATTCTCTTACAGGTATTTACAACCGCTATGGATTTGACGAATCAGCAGAAAAAATGATGGATAAAAATCCGAAAGCACATTTTGTGGCTGCACTCCTTGATATCGATGATTTTAAGTTTATTAATGATATCTATGGCCACGCCTATGGAGACAAAGCATTAAAGAGTCTGGCAGACAGCATGAAAACATTTTTTCCATCTGATGCATTACTGGGAAGAAACGGCGGGGATGAATTCTGTATTCTTTTACAAAATTATACCTGTGAAGATGCAAAAGAACTGCTACAGCAATTTACCGGACTTCCAAAGACATTCTCATACAAGGGAAAAGAACAGTCATTTAACATTTCTCTGGGATATGCGGAATATCCCACATTTGCAGCCAGCCGTTCACAGCTTATGCGCTGTGCAGATGCAGCCCTTTATGAAATAAAACTTCACGGAAAAAACGGGTGTATGGCCTACAGGGAAGGTCTTCAGTCCGGAATCCGTAAACAACTGGGATTCGCATTTAAAGATATCTCTGAACACCTTCCGGGTGCATTTATCATATACAGAGCGGACAAAGACGATGACGAACTCTTTTATGCAAACCATGAGTTCCTTCATATGACCGGATATAAAGATATGGACGAGCTCTTCAGACTCACCAATAAGCGCTTCCGCAACCTGATCCTGAAAGATGAACAGAAACAGATAGAATCCAGCATCTGGGAACAGATTGATAGTGGTAATGAAAATGACTATATTCACTTTCACCTCCGAAAAGCTGACGGCTCCTATCTTTCTGTCCTCGATCACGGAAGAATCGTAGAAAGCCAGCAATACGGAAGGGTGTTCTATGTATTATTCATGGACTGGGAAGATATGCATATTCATTACAGTGATAAATTTTCCGAATAATAACAGACATACGACTGTTTTTCACGAAAAGGCTTATTTTTCAACTATAATGAAATACTTTCTGCAAGACATAATCGCCCCGAGGATGTCAAGTCATTGCTACAAAAAATATGCGGCTCTTTTGCCACCAAAATGGCTTAAAACCGCATATTTCTGTATAGAGGACGTTATATAATTGTCACAAAGTAGGTGGGGAGGATGTAACGTCATTGCTACATCTTTTCTATCCTAATGCGTCAATATTTATTCCTACTTTCGCAAATAAAAATTGTAGCAACACATGCATTTGCGTATCTGGATTATCATAATATCTGTTTTCTTTTGGCGTTTTATTTGCCTCTTTACCCTGATTATCCTCTGATATTTTTTTACCCCTTTGAATTGCATTCTTTATATCAGATAATCCGATTTGATTGACTATTTCCGTTACCCTTTTTTCTTTTTTTATGTTTGCATCTGCTGCTAACCCAAAAACTTGTCGTAATTTATCAGCATATGCATCCTGATTTTGTACTATATCAAAATAGTCTTCTTTATGAAGAATCAGCCATAAATCAAAACAATAATTTGTATATCCTAATTCAATCTTATTTTCTATTGCCAAATCTATTGCTTCTTCATACTTATCCTTTTTTCCGTCATAATCAAAAACAGATACTTTGTTTTCCTTACCAATAGATTTCTGAATAGTTCGTTCTACCACACACTTAGGATTTCCGCCATATGGTTCCGCATAATCAAATACTAAATCATGCGTTCTTTCTTCAACGCAATTCACTAATTCTGCTACTTTATCAAAATATATTCTTTCCTGGTTTTTTCCCTCACATCCTACAATGCAGAGGAATTGTGGTCTTCGTATTTTATTGTTCTTTGGACGATTCAAGATTATTCGCCTCTCTTTCCAATATGTGCTTAAATGCAATTTCCAAATCCATATGTGGCAATGCTCCATATTTTCCATTCAAATAATTTTTTAATATTCTTTCTTCTGGACGTAATTTGTAATCTGCTAAAGAATATATCTCGCTCACCATATCATTCCTTCGCTTTTCAACCATTACAATTTGATCATGTCTAAGCAATTCACCGTCTAAATATATTGGATTATGCGTATTGAAAATTAACTGAGCATTATTTTTATTGATATCTTTATTGTTAAAAATTCTTATCAGCGATACAACAATTTCAAAATGCAATGAAGCATCCATTTCATCCAAAACAATGACCCCGCCATTATCTAAAACATCTATAAACGGTTGTAACAATCTAATCAAATGGATAGTTCCTCTCGATTCCATCAGCTCTGAATCTACAATCATGGATATTGCATATTTTTTTTGTGGTTGCTCATCTTTTCTTAATGGTACTTGATACATTGAACACATAGATAATTCATCATTATCTGTTTCTGCCATAAATCCAATTTTTTGATTTCCAAACTCAGCTATATTCATAACTTCTTTAACTGAGGCACTTTCGAAAATATTTCTACGAATATCTTTATCTGGTTTTTTATTAAATATCGTCTTTAAGTCTTTTTGTCTAAAATTCATGTCATTTGCATTCATAATAACATTAAATTTTTCAAACCATAAATTAAAATCCTCAAAATATTTTTTATCAAACAAATTGCTAATTGCACCTGCTACAACTAACTTTTGTTTATCCAATGTCTGGTTCAATTTGTGAATCAAGCGTTCAGAAAAATCCGCATCATCCTTATTAATATAACCTTTTTTTACTAATTTCTTTACATCCACATAAATTTGATTTTCATCATCTCGTGAAAAGAACAAGTCATCATTAACATAAAGAACCTCTTCTTCAATTTTATATACATCAATATCCGTAAACTTAATTCCGTATCTATAAATATTATTTTGAGTGGAAAATGTAATTTCTAAAGAAACCGGATCATACCAACTTGTATCTCTAATAAAAGATAACATACTTTTATAAGATTCCAGCTCTTTGCAATTTAAGGTTCCTTTCATAACCATTTTTTTTAATATATCCATTGCCAACACAATGTTGGATTTTCCACATGCATTTGCTCCATAAATGACAGTCATTGGTAATACTCTTAACTTATTACCATTTACACTTTTATCTATCACATAATCATTATGCGTTTTCTGTTTACTTGAAAGCATTGTAAAAAAAGTCTCATCTTTAAATGACCTAAAGTTTTCCATTTTAAAGTTTAACAACATTTTTTTTGCATCTCCTTTCCATTTCTTTATATAATTATACATCATTATTGCTTTTTATCAACAATTTTATTGTTATTATATGCTAATTTGTTGCTATTTATACTCCACCCCCACTCTCCCGTCATCATACACATATATTCCCTGCACATATTCTTCCAGCATCTCTCGTGTCAGATTCTCATAGCCTAAATACTTCAACATTTGCTCCACCGGAACATTCTTTTTCATCAGGATTTCTTTCTCGTCGTTTATCAACTCATCCAGTTCCTGTACACGTTTCTGCAGTCGTTCTCTTTCTTCTTCCAACTGCTTCTTGGCTTCCATAAACTGGTTCTGGTTCATCTGTCCCTCGTGATACTTCTCATAGTTCTGGCGGTTCTGGATTTTTATTTGTTCTTGACACTTTTCACAATCTGCACTTTCCGTCTTATAGGCTTCTATACTGTCCTCATGCTGTTTTCTCATGGATTGCTGCATCTGTTCTTGGCTGATATTCTGACGTAAGTAAGCCTTTATTTCTGCCAGCACGATATGCTCCAGCATTTTGTTATCCGCTTTCCCGGCGAAACATCCTGTATCTTCTTTTCCTTTACTGTAAGCACAGCTATAAAGAATATGACCATGAATCGGACTGCTTGAAGTCAGGCTTCTGCGACAATTCCCGCATTTTACATAGCCACCTAATAGTGTTGTTTCCCTGTCAAATTTGCTTTTCTTGGTGTATCTGATCTGAAGGGACTGTGCTTTTTCAAAAACTTCTTTTGATACAATCGGCTCGTGATGATTTTCCATCACTTTCCACTGATTTCTCGGTACCGGTACTTCTTTCCCAGTTCCGGGATCTGGAATCTTTGTTTTTCCATAGACCATACAGCCTATATAAGTTTTATCATCCACAATCTTCCGTATCATATCACTCGTCCACTGCAGTCCTCTTGATGCAGCTTTCTTGCTGTCTGATTTCTGTCGTCTACTCATAGACTGCAAGGGAGTCAGTACCCCCTCTTCATTAAACAACCGACAAATCTCCATCTTTGAATATCGCTGATTGGTCAGTTCAAATACTCTGCGAATCACTTCCGCTTCGTCCTCTACAATCACCAGTTCTTTCTTATTTTCTGGATTGATTCGATACCCATAAGGTGCAGAACCACAACAATACTCACCTTTTCCCCGTCTGGTGTTGACTGCTGCCTTTACCTTTACAGACTGATCTTTCACATAGAAGTCTGCGATCAATCCTTTAAACTGTACTTCGATGTCTGAACTCTTTCCTTTATAATCTTTAGAATCATATCGGTCTGAGATAGAAATGAATCGTACTCCCAGGAATGGAAAAATCTGCTCCAGATAAGTTCCCATCTCAATATAGTTTCTGGCAAAACGTGAAAAATCTTTTACCACAATGCACTGCACTTTATTCTCTCTGGCAAGCTCCAAAACCTGTTTAATTGCCGGACGCTCCATACTAGAACCAGAATATCCATCGTCGTAGAACTCCTGAAATGGCATAGAAGCCAGTTCCGGAATATTGGAAATATAATCTTTTACCAGTTTTCTCTGATTGATAATGCTGTTGCTTTCTCCCTCTGAATCATCTTCCATGGAAAGACGGTAATATCCAATAATCAGTTTCTGATTACTCATATTCTACCGCCCCCTTAAACCCGAAGTTGATTTCCAGTCTGTTATCACCATATAGATACATACTTTCAATCAGGCTCTCCGCAAGTTCCGCATTGATTCTGGTTGTCCCATCCAGTTCCAACAGACTTCGTAAAAATCTGGCTTCTTTTTTCTGCTGTTTTTCCAGTTTACGTATAGTCTGCTCCAGAGACTTCTTCCTCTCTTCACAGAACACTTTCCAGTTATTACGGTCATCTTTCATTTCTATATAGGCTTCTTTGGAAAGTTCGCCCTCTTTATATTGCATAAATGCCTGTGCCAGTTTTTCTGAACGTCTTTCCATATCTGCATCCAGTTTCCTGATCTCTGCTTGAATTTCTTTGATTTTGGTAAGAAATACTGCACTGCTTATAGCAGACATATCCTTTTTCCGTAAGTCAGATAACTGAAACTGTCTGGTCAGCTCTGAACGGACAATTTTCTGCAGCTTCTCTTCGGAAATAGATTTGTGACTACATTTTCTTTCATCCCGATACCAGGCAGCATTGCAAAAGTAATACACATTGCCTCTGTATCTACGTGTACACATTTTTCGCTTACAATCTCCACAATACAATACATTGTAAAATGCTCTTTCATCCTCTTCCCATCCTACTGTAGTTTTTGTTGCTTTCTGTTGTGCTACTTTTAACCTGACCTGTGCTTTGTCAAACAGTTCTCTGCTGATAATCGGCTCATGAGCATTTGGCGTAATAATCCACTGACTCTGGTCCAGTATGTCACACCATTTTTCACCTCTTTGAAATCTGGATTCGTATTTTCTCTGAACCAGATCACCATAATAATTATTTCGATTTAAAACCGCACGTATCGAAGAATTTCCCCACTGATGAAGATTCTCTCCATCCTGACAGTACACATGATGATATTGGTTATAGTCCGAAATCCGATGTACCCTATCCTCAAACAGCCTGTCAATAATGCTCTGTATGCCATCTCCCGAAGCATATTCTTCAAAAATCCTGCGGACAATCTTTGCAGCTTCCGGTTCCACAATCAACTTACAAATTCCATTTATCTTTTCCACACAATATCCGTATGGAGCTGTAGATCCCACATATTCACCGTTTTTTTGTGCAATACGTTTCGCCGCCCGTTCTTTTGCGGAAATGTCTTTTGCATAAGCATCATTCACCAAATTCTTGATATTCATGGATAATTCCTGATTCTTAGCACCCGGTGCAAATGAATCATAGTTGTCACATACAGAAATAAATCGCACTTTCATAAAAGGAAGAATCTTTTCCAGATAGTTACCAGTTTCAATGTAATTTCTTCCAAATCGTGAGAAATCCTTTACCAGAATACAGTTTATTTTAC